>CAAGKR010240574.1_pt1 | contig 11299 bp, 13 predicted proteins | sample 2556971 | NCBI WGS metagenome assembly CAAGKR01 (sample SAMEA5207829, study PRJEB30636) | soil metagenome | biome: forest; feature: boreal; material: soil | place: USA | collected 2011-09 | depth 1 m
CGCGCCCCCTGCCGCCGCGGTGCCCGCAGCCAGGCCCGCCAGCGTGACGCTCCCTAGCGCGAACACCGTCGCGACGACGACGTGGACGCGTCCGCCCCTCGAGCGACTCATGGTTCCCCCCAAAGTCCGAGAATTCGATGGTCGCTCGGTATCTTGACCGATGAAAAGCCGTTCGACAACGCGGCCCGCTCGTTGTGGAAGGGCTCTGGTCAAACCGCAGGTCAGGGGCGGTTCGCCGTGTGGGTCTCGGTCCAGTCGGTGATCAGGCGGCGCTCCTCGATGCCCCACCGGCCGTCGCGGCGGCTGTAGGTGTCCTGGTAGCGGATCAACATCACGTAGTCGGTGCCGCCGTGCCGGTTGGGGTTGAGGTGATGGGCGAGGCAGTACACCTCGCCGGTGGCCCGGTCGCCGTCGACCTCGTATCGCGTGGTGCCGATGAAGTGGAACGTCTTGTCGTACCGGGCGATCAGCTCGGTGATGTCGGCAAGCTCCCCATGGCCGCGGCGCGTGGCGGTGACCACGGTCGGATCGGCGTGGTCGAGGAGGACGAGGACTGCGTCGGGGTGGAATACCGCGAGAAATGCGTCCCGATCGCGGCGGTCGACGGCCCACGCGTACTGCTCACCGAGCGCTCGGAGCGCAAGGCGATCGGCGATCTCGCGAACGTCGGTGTCGTCAGGCATGAGGTACTCCACTTCGCCAGTGGTGCGCGAACCTATGCGCGATGACTGAAGACTTCACTGCGAGGACCGGCGCGGCTATCGTGACCGGCGGGAGTGGTGGGCTGGGTTCGGCTGTGGCGCGGATGCTTGCAGCGCGCGGGAGCGACGTCGCGTTGACCTACCGCGCGAACGCTGACGCCGCGTCCATGGTCGTCGCCGCAGCCGAAGCCCTCGGCCGGCGCGCACGCGCATGGCAGCTCGACTTGGTCGAAGCCGACGCGACGAGCGAGTTCCTAGCCGACGCCGCGCGACATTTCGGCGGAATCCACACCCTCGTGCACGCCGCGGGCCCACACGTGCCGCAAATCCATCTGAGCCGCGTCGACCCTGCGCGGTTCAAGCAACAGGTCGAGGAAGAAGTGGTCGCGTTCTTCAACCTGGTGCAGCCGTGCCTTGCGTACCTGCGCGAGACGACCGGCTGCATCGTCGCGATCACGACGGCGGCGACACGGCGATACCCGGTGCGCGACGGGCTCTCGGCCGGCCCGAAGGGCGCGATCGAGGCGCTGGTGCGGGCGATCGCGGCCGAGGAAGGGCGCTACGGGGTGCGCGCCAACTGTGTCGGGCCGGGGATGCTCACCGACGGGATGGCGGCCCGGCTCATCGCGTCCGGTGATCTCGACGACGCCGCGCTCGAAGTGACGGTGCGCAACATCGCGTTGCGGCGCTTCGGCGAGGCGGCGGACGTGGCCGAGGCGGTGTGCTTTCTCGCCTCCGACCGCGCGCGATTCATCACCGGCCAGCTCCTCGATGTCGACGGCGGCTACGGCATCTGACGTTCCCACACTCAACCTGCGTCAGCTGCGGGGTCTATACACCGTCTGCTAACGCAGGTTCGCTGTTGAGCGTCAGGAACCGATCTTTTCCGTAGGGGTGAAGCGGACGGGCATGCCTTCGGGGCCGACGATGAAGTTGGAGGCGCGGAACTCGAGCGGCTCATCGGTGGCGAGCTCGATGTCGGGGAGCCGGCGGCCCAGCTCGTCGAACATCACGTTGAGCTCCAGACGCGCGAGCGACGCGCCCAGGCAGAAGTGCGTGCCGAAGCCGAACGCGAGATGCGGGTTCGGGTCGCGCCGTACGTCGAGCGTGTACGGGTCTTCGAACACGGCTGCGTCGCGGTTGGCCGACGGGTAGAGCAGGATCAGCTGGTCGTCCTCGTGGAGGACTTGTCCGCCGACCTCCACTTCACGCACCACGGTGCGCGACATGTTCTTGATCGGCGTGACCCACCGGAGCAGCTCCTCGACACCGGTGGTCATCGTCGCGCTGTCGGCCCCGGCGAGGATCGCGCGCTGGTTGGGGTTCTCCATGAGCGCGAGCATCCCGGTGCTGATGACGTGACGCGTGGTCTCGTCGCCGCCGATGAGGATCAGCAGCGTCTCTTGTACGAGTGACTCGTCGTCGAGCTTCTCGCCCTCGATCTCCGCGTGGCAGAGAATGCTGACGAGGTCGTCTTGGGGCGGCTTGGCGCGGCGGTCGGCGATGACGCCGAGTTGGAACTCGCGGAAGGCCATTGCCGCCGCACCCGACTTCTGCATGGTTTCTTCGTTAGGCGTGCCCGTGGTGCCCCGGATGAGGTCGTCGGACCACAGGAGCAGATCGTCGTACGACTCCGGCGGGAAGCCGAGCATGTCGGCGATCAGGAGCAACGGCAGGGGAGCGGCGATATCCCAGACGAAGTCACACTCGCCGCGCTCGCACACGTTGTCGATGATCTGCGTGCAGATCTTCCGGATCGTAAGCTCCTTGTCGCGCACACGCTTCGGAGTGAAGCCGTGGTACACGAGTCGACGGCGGCGGGTGTGGAGCGGGTCGTCCATCGAGATCATCATTGGGAGCCCGCCGCCGTGCGGACGCGGGCTGCGCTTGCTCGAGAACGTCTTCGGGTCCTTCTCGATCGCGAGCACGTCGGCATGCCGGGTGATGCCCCACACGTCGCGGCGTTCGTCGTAGTAGACGGGAGCGTTGTTCCGCATCCACTCCCAGAGGTCATGCGGCTCGCTCGCGTACCAGTGCCCGTCGAGCAGGTCGATGTCGTCGCGGACGGGATGCGTCGCGGTCACTGCGCCCCCCTGTGTCGGTTCAGCGGTCGACGGACTCTACGCCGATCGGGTTGAGCTGCCCGGAGGCCTTGACCAGCGGGCGGCAGGCGGTTCCGTGGGTTATGTTTATGCTCGTTCGAAATCAACAGTGGTACCGGCAGCTCGCCGGCACCGATCGACCGGAGCCGCCATGTCGACCACCGAGTTCCAAACCTTCACCGGCCTTCCGATGCCGCGTCAGCCGGAGTCGTTGACCGATCGCTCGCGCCGCCCGATCGTGCGGACGCAGAGGGCGGGCGAGAAGCGGTTCCCGTTCCCCGTGCCCGACGGCTGGTTCGTCGTCGCCGAGGGCCGCGAGCTCGACCCCGGTCAGACGAAAGCGCTCCACGTGTTCGGCAAGGACGTGGTGCTGTTTCGCACCGAGAGCGGCGAGCCCCGCATGTTCGATGCGTACTGCGCGCACCTCGGCGCGCACCTCGGCGTAGGAGGGAAGGTGGAGGGCGACTGCCTCCGCTGCCCGTTCCACGGCTGGCGCTACGACGGCGAGTCGGGGAAGTGCACCGAGATCCCGTACGGCGACACCGAGCACATCCCGTCACAAGCCAGGGTGCGTTCCTACCCGACGCTCGAGCGCAACCAGATGATCTGGGCATGGCACTCCGGTATCGAGGCGCCGCCGTTCTACGACGTGCCCGAGGTCCCCGAGTTCTACGACGCCGACTGGCTGCCGTACGAGATCAGAGAATTCGACGTCGCGACCTGCTGCCAGGAGATGGCGGAGAACAACGTTGACTTCGCGCACTTCATGTACGTGCACGGCAGCCCGAGCATCCCCGACGACGAGTTCGAGATCAGGGGTACCTACAAGAAGACCGTGGGCGCGGGCGGCATGTTCGTGCGTGAGGGCTACGGCCTCGGGCTGGGCGTTTTGCACATGGGCGATCGGCTGGTCTTCTTTTCGTCGACGACGCCGATCGACGAAGAGAACGTGAAGGTCCGCTGGGTGTTCAGTGCACCGCGTTCGATGGGCGACGATGCCGCCAAGAATGCCGCCGAAGGTTTTTCGGCGGGCGTGAGCCAAGACCTCCCGATCTGGGAGAACAAGCGGTACGTCGAACGGCCGATCATCACGAAGTCGGAGAAGAAGCTGCTCGAGCAGCGCGAGTGGGCGCTCCAGTTCTATTCGAACTACGACCCGGAGTAGACGTCCGCTCGCTCGTATAGCTTTCCGCGCATGTTCTCGATGCGGTTCGACATGCGGGCGCCGGAAGGCGTCGCGACCACGCCTGGGCTCTACGAGGCGGCGGTCGCCATGGCCGAGTGGGCCGAGGATCGCGGCGGGGTGATGACCATCATCTCCGAGCACCACGCGTCGCCCGACGGCTACCTGCCGTCGCCGTTGCTGCTCGCGTCGGCGATGGTGGCGCGGACCACGCGCATGCCGTTCATGGTCGGGGCCGCGCTGATGCCGTTCTACGACCCGATCCGGCTCGCCGAGGACATGGCGGTCCTCGACATCATGAGCAAGGGACGCGTGTCGTACGTGCTGGCGCTCGGCTACCGGCCCGAGGAGTTCGAGATGTTCGGCGTGGACTGGAACCAGCGCGGTTCGGTCGCCGAGCGGAAGCTCGCCGTTCTGCTGCAGGCGGTGAAAGGAGAGCCGTTCGAGTACGAGGGCCGTTGGGTGCAGGTCACGCCGTCGCCGACGGCGCCGATCAATATTTCGTGGGGCGGGGGCACCAAGCCCGCGGCGCGCCGCGCCGGTCGTCACGGCATCAACTTCCTCGCCGAGAGCGACGGCGAAGAACTGCGCGAGGCGTACGAGGCGGAAGCGCGCAAGCACGGATACGAACCCGGTCTGTGCATGCTGTCCTCGCCGGCGAGCCCCACCACCGTGTTCGTCGCCGACGACGTCGACCGCGCATGGGACGAAGTCGGTTCGTACCTGATGCACGACGTCCATATGTACGGAGAATGGAACGTCGACAAGGACAACATCGCAAGTCTGTCGCAGGCTCGTACGGTCGACGACCTGCGCGAGGAGCGTGGCGCGCACCGCATCTACAGCATTGACGAGGCGGTCGACATCGTGAAGCAAGGCGGGATGCTGCCGCTGCACCCGTTGTGTGGCGGTCTTCCACCCGAGCTCGCGTGGAAGTACCTGAAGGTCGTGACCGACGACGTGATCCCCGCCGCGAAGTAGCCGCTACGGAGTCTCGAAGTCGACTCTCAGCCGCGTGAGGGTGCAGCTCGCGATGCGCCACTGACCGTCGACCAACTCGTACGTCTCGTGGTAGTGGCCGTAGCCGTGCATCGAGTCGATCGGTGAGTCTTCGGGCCACCGGAGCATGTCTTCCATCGACCAGATGCCCGTGGCAGTGGTCGGTGACGTGATCTCGATCTCGGGCATGTGCCCGTGGTGCACGGTGGTGACAGGGTCGACCTGGCCGCGCACATACTCGGCGATGGCAGTGTTGCCGCGCACGACGCCCTCGTCGTCCGGCACGCGCGATTCGCCGGTCACGTCGAGCGTGGCGTTCGGTGCGAAGACTTGCGCGTAGCCGTCCCAATCCTTCGTGTCCATGCACCGGAAATATCGGGCTTTGAGCTGCTTGATCTGCTCGATCGCGAGCAGTTGTTCGGCTGCATCCATGTTGAGAACCCTTTCGGCGGTCATCAGTTCGAGAGCACGCGGAACACGACGTCGTCGGCCTCTGCTGCCGCACGCAAACCTGGTCCGACGTCAATCTCCGCGACAGCGATCTCCGCATCGAGGAGGTGTGCCGCGGCAAGCGCCTCCACCATGATCGTGCTGAGGCGGCGGCCGGCCTCGGCGTGCTGCCGCTGAAGCTCGGCCATCGACCAAACGATCTCCCGCAGCGGCACGACGGTGAGAACCTCGAATCGCTCTGTGAGCTCTCGGCGGAAGCGCGCGAGATCGTCGATGCCCAGTCCCCGCACCGGACCGGACAGCAACCCGCCCAGACCCTCGCGGGTGAGCGAGGAGGCGAGCCTGAACAGCCATAGATTCGTGGTCGCGAGATCGTCCCCCAATGCGTCGAGTTCGTGGGGCAGCTGTCCCGCGGCGAGGTCGCGCACGAGGTGATCGTCCAAGAGGATCATGGGGATGTCACGTCGTCGCGAGATCGGGGTCATCGAGAGAGTGCACGAAGGCGAGGTGCTTCTCCTTCGGGAGCACGCGGCGAACGAGCTCGGCGGCGCTCATCTCACCGGGCGTCGCGTCGTCTCGGTGCCAGTCCCACGTTCCCTTGACCTTCGCGAGCGCCGCACCCAGCTGTCTGTCGTTGTCGGGCGAGGGCGCGAGAACCGCGTCGATGAGGTCGCTGACCGCCGAGCCCGCGCGAAAGACCCTGATCCATTGACCGGTGGTGGTTTCCTCGATGCTCGGGTAGCAGCGCAGGCCCTGGTCGCTGAGGGCTCGGTCGAGATCGGCACCCATGGCGCTCTTGACTCGTGTCGTGCTCTCGCCAGAGGCCTTCCGGACGCGTTCCGTGAGCTCCATGCGGGGGAGCCCTTTGAACGCGAGGCCCTCACGATCGAGCTCCCTTCGGACGGACCTGGCGACCTGAGTGAGGTGATCGTGGTTGGGCATCCGCCGGGGCACTCCTTCTGAGTAAGTAAACAAGTAACAGAATAACTAGAGTGGGCTCCGGGTGCAAGGCGAAGCTCGGACAGTGATGCCTGGCTCACTCAGGGGTCAGGGACAAACGAATACTCGGCGCCCTCGGGCAACGGCACGCGGTGGACGCGCATCTGCAATGCGAGCAGCGCGTAGTAGCCGACGAGCGTGAGCACCTCGATGAGCATCCTGTCGCCGAGGGCGTCTTGGGCGCGTGCGTATTCATCGTCGTCGAGATCGCCGCGGCTTGTCGTCGCGCGCGCCACGTCGACCGCGGCCTGCTCGGCCGGGTCGTCGAGTGTGAGCGGTCCCGAGGTTCGGGCGGCGTCGATCTCGTCGTCGGTGAGCCCGATGTGTTTCCCGATGCGGACGTGAGCCCACCACTCGAACTCGCTCGCCCACGACGCCGCGACGATGAGAATCACGAGCTCGCGCGCTCGTGGGGAGAGCAGCCCGCGGAAGCGGAGCGTTCCGCCGAGCTCCTGCAGTGGCAGCCCGAGCGCCGGGTAGTGGAGCATCGCGTTGAACGGGCCCTGGAGGTTTCCGTCCTCGTCGACGATGCGCCCCGGCAGCGTCGATCCCGTACGACTCCCAACGATCGTGTCGTAGAGCTCGCGTTGATCGGTTTCGAGGTCGTCCAGGGTGAGTTGTTCGAGCCGCATATGGCGCCTCCTACTCGTCTGGGTCGAAGAGGTGGCGATTCTCCTCGCTCCAGCGGACCCGTGCCGAAAGCTCGTCGAGCGCGCCGGTCGCGACCCAGGTGGCCTGCGGCTCGGTCCCCTCCTCAGCGAGAGCGCGGAGGCCCTCGATGCCCCGCCGTTGGAGGCCGATCACCCGGTCGACGAGGCCGTCGACGCTCGTGAGCCCGTACGCCTCGGCGAGCATCTCCATCCGCTTGCGTCGATCCGGTGGCGCGGCGTAGCGCAGCCAACGAACACACTCCGCGTCGGAGCGAAACGGAGCCGTGTATTCGAGGGCGTAGGCAACGTCGTCGAGCGGTGACGCGGGCCGGGCGTGGTCGAAGTCGACGAGCGCGACCGGGTTACCTTCGCGCCACACCACGTTCCAGGGTCCGCAGTCGCCGTGGCACACCAGCTCCTCGGGCCCCGGTGCTCCGGTGACGGGCGACCAGCTGCTGTCCGCAGGTGGCGCGTAGCCACGTACCGCGTCGTGGTACCGGCGCAGGAGACGCGCGTACGCGCGCAAACCGTCGTCGGGCACGACCTGCGCCCAGCTGCGCGCGCCGGATTGGCCCGGGATGAAGGAGAGGATCTCGCGACCGTCGCCGTCGATCCCGAGCACGCGCGGCGAGCCTTCGAATCCCACTGCCTCGAGATGCCGGAGCAGCCCGTGGACGGCAGGCGTCCATCGCTCGACGGGGCGGTGCACGGTGTCGCCGATGCGCACGATGGTCCGGTTCGGACTCGTCTCGAATTCGACGGCGTCGTCAGGCGTGCGCTTGCGGAGCCAGACCATCTCCAGGCCCGAGTGGCTCGGCGCCTCGACCTGCGCGTCGACGATTCCGTCGAGCGTGAAGCCGAGCTTGCGCGGGATTGCAGCGCTTGCGACGTTCGTGGCATCGCAGAGGATCACGACTTGTTCGACCTCGACGAGACTGAACGCCAGCCTCGTCAGCTCGCGCGCGGCTCGCGTTGCGAGCCCGCGATTGCACCAATCGACGTGGATCCAGTACCCGATCTCGATCGTGTCGCCGCCGAAGCGCTCGGGCCGGGTCCAGTCGAGGCCGACCATCCCGAGCACGTGGGGCTGACCCGCTCGGCGGACGGCCCAATCGAATGCCTCCGATCGTTGCCAGTTGTCCTCGACCCGCGCGAATCGTTCGCGCTGCGCTTCGCCGGTCGCTTGTTGAGGCGTCGCCCAGGGCAGGTACGGCGCGAGGTGCTCGAGGCTCTCACCAACGGCGCGCGCACTCTCTGCCGCGTCGCTGACCCGTGCTCGCTCGAGTGCGAACCCGTCGCCGAGGTCGATGGTCTCGGAGAGGCTCATGGGATGCGATGCGCGACGCGCAACTGTCGGAGGTAGCGCTTCACGATCAGCCCGCCGTAGCGCGAGTCGATCAATGAGCCGATGCAGGTCAGCAGGCCGCTGCGTCGCTCGTCATCGAGCGCCCGGGTGGATGAGTACGTTCGGAGCACGTCGAGGTAGCGGGCCGTTGTGTACGCGATGTCGGTCTCGTAACGGCGAAGCTGCGAGGCACCGAATCGCCCGCTTGGATCGGGCGCAGCGTTCGGCACGATGTCGTCGGCGCGCTCGAGCCGGAGGCCCGGCGGCGTGTCCGGATCCCAACGTTCGTAGCAGTCCTGGACGTCCACGAAGAAGGGATCGGTGCCGCCCGCGGCGTGGTCGGTCGTGATCGTGGCGAACGCGCCGTTCGGCCGTAACGCGCGCGCCACCTTGTCGATCCCGACGGTCGGATCGATCCAGTGGAACGCGGTGAAGGCCACGACCGCGTCGAACGGCTCCTCCGGGAGCGGCCAGTCCTCGAAGGACGAGACGACCACGTGCGCGTTCGGGAACGCGGCGACGTTCCGCGCCGCGACCGCGGCGAGGTTCGCCCCGAGCTCGACGGCGACGACGACGTAGCCGCGTTCGGCGAGGGGCTCCGTGGCCTGCCCCGTGCCGCACCCGATCTCGAGCACGCGACTCCCCGCGCCGATGCCGGCGAGCGCGACGAGGTCGTCGAAAAGCGCGTCGGGATAACCGGGGCGAGCGCGATCGTAGAGCTCGGCGTCCTCGTCGAAGATCGCTCGCAGCTCGTCGGGCACGCATCGCAGCCTGGCAGACCGCGCGACCGACGCGCCGCGCAAATCCGTGGTCAGCGCTTGACGCGGAGGCGTTTCGCTTTCGGGGAGCTGAAGCGTCCCTCTTCGTAGTAGTCGGTGGGGATCAGCAGGTCGAGCTGCGGCGGCGAGGCAAACCCGCCGAAGAACGCGGGGCCGTCGTTGCTGCGATGACCGTGCGCGACACCGCACGGGGCCAGCACGCAGTCGTTGGCCTCGGCATCGACCCACTGGTTGCCCACGAAGAACTGGCCGCGCCCCTGCCACATCACGAGGCACTCGTCGGAGACGGGATGCTTGTGGATGATGTCCTCGACACCCTCGGCGCCGTACGCGTAGTTGAATCCGGCAGTGCGCGAACCCGCTCCCGGCCAGAGGATCAGTCGCATCGGGAGCCCGATGCCCGAGAACCCCGCGCCCATGAAGACGTTGAAGAGCGCACCCTGGCGGCGGACCTCGTCGCGCCCGAGGTTCCAGGAGCGCTCCTTGGGTTGCGTGTCGTGGTACGCCATCTCGTTGGCGAGCGACACGTCGGCCGGCCGCGCGTTCGTGCACTCTTTGTGGACCGAGTCGTAGTTCATGACGCCGAGCTCGACGTTGTAGAGCCCGCGCGCCGCATACAGGTCGAGTTGCGGCGGGGTGATCTGGGTCACGACGACGAGCGCGTCTCCACGCTTCGCCGGGTTCCGGATCGCGTGGTCGACGCCCTCCGGGAAGTACGCGATGTCTCCGGGCGCGATCTTCACCCAGCTGTCGCGCAGCCACACCTCGCCGCGACCCTTGAAACAGAGCATGGCCTCTTCGGCGAGGTCGTAGCAGTACCGATCACTCGATTCGCCCGGTTGCAGGGTGAGAACGTGGACGGCTTCCGTTTGGTATCCGGTCCCCGGCCAGGCAATGAGGCGGGTGGAGACGCCATGCGTCGTGATCTCGACGCCGTCGCCGAGGTTGCCGATTGCGCCGTCGGCGCGGATCTCGTCGTGCGTGCGGTAACGGGCTCGTATGTTGTCGGCGACCATTTGCCTGATATCGACAGGCCACGCGCTCCCTTGAGTACAGGTACCCTGCGCCACATGTTGGCGTTGGTGTGTCCCGAGCTCGGTGGCGAGGAAGTGCTGCGCATCGAGGAGCTCCCCGCGGCGGAGTGCGGCCCGGGTGACGTGCGCATCGCCGTGCGCGCCGCGTCCGTGAATTTTCCCGACACGCTCGTGATTCGCGGTGAGTACCAGTACAAGTACGAGCCGCCCTTCGTACCCGGACACGAGTCGTCGGGCACGTTGACGGAGGTGGGTGCCGATGTTGACGGCCTCGCGGTCGGTGATCGCGTGCTCGCGATGACCGGGATCGGTGCGTTCGCGAGCGAGGTCGTCGCCACGCCTCCGCGCAAAGACCAGGTGTTCCGCATCCCCGACGCGATGCGTTGGGACGAGGCCGCCGCGTTCAACCTCACGTACGGCACGGCCATTCACGGGCTGTCACGCCGCGGCAAGCTCCAGGCGGGGGAGAGCGTGCTCGTGCTCGGCGCCGCCGGGGGAACGGGGTCGGCTGCGATCCAGGTTGCGAAGGCGATGGGCGCGTACGTGATCGGCGCAGCAGGTGGTGCTGACAAGCTGGCGATCGCCGAGCAATGCGGGGCCGACGCGGTCGTCGACTATCGAGAGGACGGCCTCTCAGCGCGCGTCAAGGAGCTCACCGGCGGCAACGGCGTCGACGTCGTGTTCGATCCAGTGGGTGGCGGGGACTTCCGTGAGTACCTGCGCTGCCTCGCGTGGAACGGTCGCTACCTGGTGGTCGGGTTCGCGGGCGGCGAGATCCCGTCCGTGGGGCTCAACCTGATCCTCTTGAAGTCGGTGTCGTTCGTCGGTGTCGCCTACGGCGCGTCGGCACGGATCGATCCGGCCGCCAATGCGGAGGACTTCGAACAGCTCTTCCGTTGGTACGACGCCGGGCTGCTGAAGCCGGTGATCGGTCACCACTTCCCGCTCGAACAGGGGGCCGACGCGCTCCGTGTCGTCGGCAACCGCGGCGCGCTCGGCAAAGTGATCGTCGAGATCGGAAACTGAAACGGGGGCCGCGCGCGGGGGGGGGGGCCGC
>CAAGKR010415090.1_pt1 | contig 11297 bp, 14 predicted proteins | sample 2556971 | NCBI WGS metagenome assembly CAAGKR01 (sample SAMEA5207829, study PRJEB30636) | soil metagenome | biome: forest; feature: boreal; material: soil | place: USA | collected 2011-09 | depth 1 m
ACAGCATTTGTTGCGGCAACCCGAATGTCACAAGCTAATGCCAGCTCACATCCGCCACCAATCGCATACCCGTGAATCATTGCAATCACGGGTTTCTGACACTGCCCGATGGTCCTGCTGGCCTCTTCTAGGGTCGCGTGACGCTTCGCCATTGCATCTTGCGGTGGCAACTCATTCAAATCCGTTCCCGTTGAGAACGCCCTGTAGCCAGCCCCTGTGAGTACAAGCACCGACACCGAATCGTCGCGATCTAATCGGCTCAATTCGCTGCGAAACTGCTGCCTCATGGCGGCATTGATAGCATTCAGCTTGTCTGGACGGTTTAAGGTGATGAACGCAATCTGGCCTGTCTTGCGTACCAGGATCAATTTTCTGCGAACTGTTGGGCGCTGCGACATCAGGCTAGCGTCGACGCGAGCCAGTCGCACATCGCCTCCGTAGCCTCCAATGTAGGCGTGTGTCCGCCACTGTGCTCGTACCAACTGAGCCGGCTGAGAACTCCCATAGCCAAGTATTGGGTGCTTGCCCGCAGCATGCATTCGCGGGAATCGCGGCTTTCAATCGCATCCCCTTGCGACCCACTCACCAAAAGAAATGGCCGAGGGGCGATCATGGCTAAGAGTTCATCGTGGTCGCGAGCGCCTAGGTTTGAACTTCCCAACTGGCCCAAATACCATTCGGCGTCCCAGTTCGACGCGGCGCGCGCGAGGCCCGGTTCCGAAACCGCGCACGCCGCTATCCGGTCATCAAATGCGGTTTGGTACAACGCACATTTAGCGCCCATTGAATGTCCAATGCTTCCAATACGGTGGGGATCGATAAAGTCGGACTGACAGAGGAAATCCACTACACGTTTATCGTCCCACACTAGCCTCCCCATTCCTGTGCAACTGGGATGGCGGTGATGATGATCGGCAGCCGCTTCGCCGAATAAGTCGTCAAGGCTCGCGGCCGCGTTGAAGTTCGTTACGCGGGCTTCGAAGCTCCAGCGCTGGACCAGTACAACGAAACCCCGATTAATCAACCGCTGAGCAAAGTTAAGAGATAGCCGGTCTTCTGGCCTCCATTTGGACCACTCACGACTGCCGAGATTGACTCCAAGCGGAGTGTCAATGTCGTACCAGTGAACCACTACGCATGGCAGACCGCTTCCCGGCGTGGCTGTTACCGGAATAGCGAGGTAGCATTTCAACCATTCGCCGGGAAGGGACTCAATATAGAGAAGCGATCCTGTGTAGGTACCGGGCACGTCCTGCCTTACGACACGGTGTCGTAACGGGCTGGACACGGTCTGTGGATGACCAATGACCTCTTGCCAGTAGAGTCTTAGTGCGCCCGGGTCGAACGCAGACGAATCGTGAGAGACGCCGGAAGGGTCCAGCGTTACCTCTTTCACGCCTTTCCGCCGAATTGACTGGATAAGATCCCGATTGCGCTCGTCCACTCTCAACCTTCCTTAGAGCGTTGATCCTCGCGAGTCCGCACCACTGTGAGTGCGGCCGCGTTGCTCGCTGAATGGAGAATCGCAATCGCCACGGCAAGGACTTGGCGCGCATCCTCCCCACTGGATGACTTCTTGGTTTGGTTCTCAAGAAGTGCAACAAGTTCCGCAAGGCTTGCGAGGGTATCCGATTTTGGATACCGCTCATTACCGATCGTGACGATTTGGAGGCCGTCACCACAGCGGACTAGGATTTCGTTCCTATCCGATCCGACATGTAGCCGTCCTAGACTGCCAGTAATGTCGAGATCGAACATGGAGGGACCGCGAGAAACATCGAGGAAGCCAACGACGCCGTTACTGAACTCTATTGACGCTCGGACCGATGGATCGAGTGAAGGGTCGACTCCGCCATCACCCATGTAATGATTTGGGTATCCGCGGAATTCTTCAGCAAAATGGGCCGAGACTCGCAAAGGTCGCGACCCAGCGTACAAGCATATGAGGTCGATGAGGTGCGTGCCGTTTCTGAATAGCATCGGTCGATCACTCAGTAGCCGGCCAACAATGGCGTGAATCTTCCCTATCCTTCCTGCCCTCAGCTGTTCGGCCGCGGCACGAAATTCCGGCAGCCAACGTCTGGTGTAGTTGATGAGAAGATGCGTTCCAGAAGACTGGCAGGCACTAATCATTCTGTCCGCATCCTCGAGCGTCGTCGCGATTGGCTTCTCGCAAAGAATCGCGCGCACTGACCTTGCTGCATCAACGACACAGTCGGCGTGGAGGTTATCTGGGAGCGCCACGCTTAGCAAGTCAAGACTCTCTGTTGCTAGCATCTCGTGCCAGTCGGTGTAAGCCTTGCAATTTTGGAACCGGTGAGCCCACGCAGTTCCGAATCGCTCAAGCATTTCCACATCCGAATCACATACCGCTGTTAGCCTGACAGACGGCAGGGCCGCATATGCCGCCGCATGAGAATGAGGCATGACCTCCCCAAGAACCGCGTCAACGTGTGGTGTTTCACGTCCGGCACCAATAGCGCCGAGCCCGACCAGGCCTGCTCTATACACCATCATTCTTCACTGCACGTTCAGCGGGTCATCGGCAAGTATGGGCTGACACGCCTTAATCGCCGGTCGAGTCTCCGGCCAACTCTCATTGTTGAGCCACCATCACAATTCTGCTCGTGAGTTCTCCAATTCCTGAGACTTCGACGCTGACCACATCCTGATCATGTAAATACTGGCCCCGCGCCTTGCCGACTCCTTCCGGCGTTCCGGTTGCAATGACGTCTCCAGGCAGCAACGTCATGATGCGGCTGGCCCATGACACGAGTTCACGCACGCCGATAATCATTTGATTCGCTGCGCCCTGTTGTCGCAACTCTCCGTTTACTCTCGTCGAGATCGTGCAGTTTTCAATCTCTGCCAACGTTGCTATTCGGATTGCGGGCCCTAACGGACCAAAGCCGTCTAGACTCTTCCCGGTTAGCCAGTCGAAAAACTCAGCCCACTTGCCACGTAATTCGGGACTCGGAAGGGCGAGCTGTCTTGCCGACAAGTCGTTGACTGCCGTGTAACCCGCGATTACGTCCTCCACTTTGTCGATTGCGATGTTCTTGGCCTCCCGACCAACGACTACACCGATCTCACCCTCATAGTCCAAACGCTCCACGAACTCCGGATTCACCACGATGTCGCTCCCTGGGTTGGAGATCGCCGTGGACGGTTTGAGGAAGAATTTTGGAATCCTGGGTGCATCAGCATCGAACACTTGTCCCGTCTCATTCATATGTGCCCGATAGTTCCCTGCGACACATATGAGTTTGTTCACCGCACCGAATGGTGCGCGGAGCCGGACGGTAGCCGGATCAATCGTTCGGCCGTCCGATACGGCGCGCCTAGTGACTTCCTCCGCAACTTCGAATGTTGAGGTACTTCCAGACAGGACTCCGGCAAGATCGCGAAAGGTGGCCGGGTCTCCGATTTGATATGCCGAAGCTGCCGCTGCTAGATCAACAAATCCTTGGTCGGAACAGGAGCAGACTCGCCGGTGCAGACCATCAGCAATTACTGCCAATTCAAGATGCACCGTTTGCTTCATTGCCATCGAGAAATGCAGCCAAGCAACCTGACTGAGTCACTGATGTGAGCTCGCCAGTCGACACCGGGAAGGTATGGATTGTGCGCTGTTAACCAGCCAGAGTATTGGATATCGTTGAGAGCTGCGGCAATGATGCGGAAGTTAATCTCACCCGGCAGGCTCAGCAGAGTATGGCGTATGAATCGCTCGCCGCGGTTGGTCACTACCGCGGTCCCCGACGCCGCAGGGCGGTAATTCTGCAGGTACACGTCGAACACCTTGTCGTGAACCGGCCGCAACATAGTCTTGTGAAGAGCTCCACCACACAAGAGCATGTTCGCAGGCTCAAAAATCAGTCCAAAGTTTGGTCGATCGATCATTTTGAGTACTTCGGCCGCTTCGTCGACCGTCTCAAATGGCGACATCGCATGAATCTGCTGCGCGAGACGTATCCCGCGCTCTGCGGCTTGATCTGCAGCGTATCGGGCGGCTGATACTGACTCAATGTTGGGAACGCTTACACGGATGAGTGCTGCTCCGAGCGCATCCGCGACATCCAGGTGAGAGGCCATCTCCCAAAGATGCCTTCCGGCATTGGCGTCATTACGCAAGACATCGCTTGCCGTCGTGAGCGATGAGACCTGAAGCCCAAGGTCGTCCAGCTGACGTCTCAGGCTCGCGAGACCTTCGGTGTCGCCCGGAGTCGGCAACTGTGACGGCCGCAGAGCCAGGCCTTTGTAGCCGGCTTCAGCAGCGGGCGCTGCGAATTGTTCAAGTGTCGGCCCAATACCGCACTTGTCAAGCGGGGGCTCGAACGCTCGGACAGACAGCGAGTACAGGTACACGGTCAGTGAAACTCCGTGTCCAGCCAAGACAAGATTCGGTAGGAATCATCGACGAGGGCAACGCGACGCCACTTATCAATGGTCGTGCACGGGTGCGAAATTCCGACTCCGACGAGACCTCCGACTTGCAGTTCCATGCCCTTTGCAAGGCGCAGAATCAGGTGATGGTCGTACATACCAACGACCTCTGGCTCGTCGCGGATCGGTTCCGGAAGAGCTCGGCCGAACTGCCATTTCAGAGGCACTGGGACGCCGGCGTCGCTCGAAGCATCACGCTTGCCAATGCCCACTATTGCGAGGTCGGGTTCCGGTAGAGATAAGACTGCACCCCACACCTCTAATGCTGCAATTAGCTTCTCTTCAGTCGAAGTCGCACGACCATCAAGTGGAGATAAGCGGTGGTATCTGCCTGAGTCGTGGGTGACATAGCAACCGCTCCGCAGCAATAGTCGGCCCACGCCCTTGTCTCGGAACGCCGCCCATTCCTCCACGACCTCCTTGAAGAACACGCTACCGCCTGCACTGAACCAGGCATCGGGTGGCAGCCAGTTCCTCTGTCGTAAGGCGTGGTACGCACTAAGCGCCTCGCGAATAAACGACCGCACTTCACCTTGGCCGCCCTCGTCGGCAGTTCTAGAGACGACGCCTTCGTAAGCCTCAACGCCAACCAGTTCTAGGTGGCGAGACGCGACGACAGCCTCCGCGACAATTCTGGTGGCATCCAGCGTTCTACATCCACAGCGTCCTCCAGGCGACCCATACTCGATTAGAACCCTTAATTGGCGCGCAAGACCCTCCGTCGTCAGGATTTCATCCAGTCGCCGTACCCCTGCAAGACTGTCGACGAGCATCATGAACTCGAATTCGGGGTCTGCAACCAACTCACGCGCTATCCACTTAATGCCGGCTTCATCCACCAATTCGTTAGCGAGTAACACTCGTGAGAAGCCGCCATCACGGCGCAGCGCAGCAACTTGGGGCAGAGTCGCCACGGTGATTCCCCAAGCGCCCGCATGTATCTGGCGGCGCGCGATATCTGGGCACATGGTCGTCTTTACGTGAGGCGCGAGAGCCACATTTCGCGCTGAACAATACTTCGACATCAGCTGAATGTTGTGCATAAGCGCACGCTCGCGCGCAACAAGAATCGGCAGATGGCACATGCCCCCGAAGATCGACTCGCCGATTCCTAAAGGCGTGGCGTTGGCCAAGTCGGGATCGCTCATTCGATGTATACGTCTGCTAGTCCGGCGCATTTGCCTTGGCCCGGCGTGAAGGCCTTTCTGGCAGCGATGAGACACTCAAGCAGGCCAGGGCCACGCTCTGCCAAGAGCGTGCTTGCAGCTTTGCGGTGCCCACTTTGCCCGCAACCCCTTGATCGCGTAACCCAACCGGGCCAGACCTTGGTTGCACCGCCAGTCCTCTCCGGGAAATTCCCATCGCCCGTCGCGCAGAGGCGGGCCTCCTCGCGGAAGGCAGGCCGGATCATGACTCTCACCTCACTCTCAAGGAACGACGGCGCCAGATAACCTAGAACCGCGTGCCGACACTTTCTATCGATTATAGATTCAGCTCGGACCATGTCAAGGGATCGCCCACGGCCCTGAACCGTATCGCAGCCGACCGCCTTCGGCGTCGAACACTCTCGTGCACGATGACTGGAGCGATGCATGCCAGCCGGCGCGGCTGCGCTCGTCGAACCACGATTCGCCGCGAACGCGAACGCACTGATACCTCTTGACATATTCACGCCTAAATCTATAATCGATAGAAACCTGCCCCCTAGCCAGCTCCTAGCTGAGAACGAGGAGGAACCTAGTGAGCTTTCAGTCCAGGAGAGCCGCGGCTAGCGCTGTCGCACCAACAGAGAGCCCAATTGAGGGCGATTGCTCCGAAGATCAGTTAGCCGATGGTCTTAAGGTTTTTGCCCGATGCTCTACTGAGTTCTATTCGGGTGCCCTCTGGAACCCGAATCGGTGACGTCTCGCTGTAGATGTGGGACCGACATTCATTCGGATGCAACGCAATTACCCTTGTATCCGCAAGCTGAAAGAGGCGATGTGGCATAGAAATCTGTTCAGTCAAAGAAATCATAGTGTTAGGGAGGTGTTTGCGTAACGCAGATATGTTCGTTCGCATGTATCCGGTGATTCGGGCGGCAATGGTGCCGCCCGATTTAGCTGGTTTCTCGCTTGAAAATAGGAGAAGTCTACTTTGAAACTCGGACTTCGACCGAAGGCGACACACGCGGTCCACGCGGCAGGAATCGCAGCGATCATAATGCTGTCTGCCTGCAGCATCGGAGGTACGTCGGCGCCCAGCTCAAGCAACTCCACAAGCATTTTGCAGCAGGTCATCCAACGGGGCGTTCTCCGCGCTGGAATTGGGATCGGCAATCCTCCGTATGAGTCCCTCGACTCGGGTGGCAATTACGTCGGCTATGATGTCGATATCGTCAGATTGCTGGCCAAAGACATGGGCGTTAATCTGGAAATCATCCACCTCGCCGATCCTGCGAGTCGCATAAGTACTCTTCAGACACACAAGGCGGACATCACCGTTGGATCCTTTAACATGACGCTCAAGCGTGCGCAAGTGATTGCGTACAGCGATGCTATCAACCTCGAGTATTCTGTGCTTCTCGCAAACACGGCAAGGAGCGATCTTAAGACTCTAAACGACTTTAATCAGCCTGGCATCAAATTTGCGATTACAAACGGAAATGCTGTAATTGCAACCATAACCCAGTACTTTCCTAAGGCCACCCAGGTCATCGTTGCGGGTTCGGCTGACGAGACACAAGCCCTCGTCGACAACAAGGTGCAGGGGATAGTGTTAGATAACATCGGCGAAATCGGTGTTAAGCAAGCCTATCCCGGCGTGTTCAAAGAGATCCCAGGCCATCTCGGCGGCGAGATTGAAGACGGTATCGGTCTCCCGATGGGGGACTTCGAGTGGTGGTGGTACGTCAACCGCTTCGTGCACGACATCAACCGAGACGGGACCACCTACACCCTCGGGATGAAATGGTTCGGAGAGGTCCCTGGTCCGTTTTCGCTACCTCCAGTTTCAACGTCCGGCTAGGGAAACTTAAGACCGATCTTGATTCCATACGACTTCGACTTCGGAGCCCTTCGAGAGTACCTCGGACTCTTCATTAGCGGCTCCATCATGACGGTAAAGCTCAGTGTGCTCGTGCTGATCATCAGCATGCCTCTCGGTCTCGGGGGTGCGCTATTGCGCACCTCCCGATTCCGAGTGTTGGCATTGGCAGCAACTGCCTATGTCGAAATTCTTCGGAACATACCGATAATAATTGTCCTCTATGTCTTCTTCTATAACTTGGCGTCGGTTGGCGTCCAACTCGATTCGTTCGCCAGTGCCCTAGCAGCTCTCTCGGTTAACAGCACTGCTTATGTAATCGAGATCTTCCGAGGGGGCCTCGCAGCGATTCCAAAGGGACAGTATGAAGCTGCCCACGCCCTAGGATTCAGGCCTTTCCAGGTATTCGGTTATGTGGTTTTGCCGCAACTTGTCAGGGTCTCATTTCCTTCACTGGGCAATCAGGTGGTTGGAGTCGTGCTGGGATCATCTCTGGCATCCGTTGTCGGTGTCTTCGAGCTGACCGCCAGCAGCTACTATGTCGGCTCCATCACGTACCGCTTCTTCGAGGTCTTCGTCGTCGCCGGCACCCTGTACATAATTGCGGTTCAGATAATTAATCGGGTCTGGATCTTCATCGGTGGTCGCTTGGTTGGTGGTACAGCCACCAGTCCCAGGTAGAAAGCGTGACCGAGCTCCAACTCCTTCTCAAATACCTGCCCGTCCTAGAGACTGGTGCGATAGTGACCCTTCAACTGAGCTCGCTGTCGCTGCTCTTCGGCAGCATTGTTGGGGTGCTCGTAGGTATGATGCGCTCTTCCCGTCGGCTGATTTTTCGCGGGCCTGCGACAGTCTACGTCGAACTGTTTCGATCGGTCCCGATTCTCCTGCAACTATTCTTTATTTACTACGGTCTGCCCCTCGTCTTCGGCATAGATATCCCAAGCTACCCCGCTGCAATCCTTGCGCTCAGTTTGTATTGCGGCTCCTATATGGCTGAGGTGGTGAAGAGTGGAATTGAGTCGGTTCCGATTGGCCAGTGGGAAGCCTCGTACTCCATCGGCATGCGGTATCTCGCAGCATTCCGCCATGTAATTCTTCCGCAAGCCGCGAGAGTGGCGTTGCCCCCCGCTGTCAGCGTGTGCATTATCACGATTAAGGACTCCTCACTAGCGTCGGTCATTGGGTTTCTCGAGCTCACCGGGACAGGTATCGCCATACGACAATCGACGTACGGCAAGGATATCGGCGGCATCTTGCTCGCGGTGGCTGCGATCTACTTCATAATCAACTACTCCATTTCATTGGCTGGACAGGCTCTGGAGAAGAGAGTTCATATCTGATGGCTGAGAACTCCCTAAGGGACCACTCGAGGGCGGACACCAGCCATGAGGTGGTGCGAGTGTCGAAGGTCCACAAGTCTTTCGGTTCGACCGAGGTACTCCAAGATATCAGTTTGTCGCTGTCGCTAAGTGAAGTGTTGGTTGTCATTGGACCTAGCGGATCTGGCAAGAGCACCCTCTTGCGATGCATAAACGGTCTGGAGGACATACAGAAGGGCGAGATCTTTGTTGCGGGGACCAAAGTTGCGCCACGTTCGTCACAGATCTACGTTTTGCGGCAGCAGGTAGGCATGATCTTCCAAAGCTTCAACCTTTTTCCACACTTCACGGCACTGGAGAACATTACGCTCGGCCCGATGAAGGTCAGAAAGGTGTCGCGGCATGAGGCCGAATCAGCTGCTCGGACAATGCTTGCGAAGGTCGGATTGGCTGACAAAGCCGACTCAATGCCAAGGCAGCTCTCGGGGGGCGAACAGCAACGTGTCGCCATTGCTCGCGCGCTAGCGATGAATCCCAAGGTAATGCTGTTTGACGAGCCCACATCAGCACTAGACCCCGAAACTGTTGGCAGCGTCCTCGCCGTGATGCGAGACCTAGCGCGTGACGGGATGTCCATGATCGTCGTCACGCATGTGATGGGATTCGCTCGCGGGGTCGCGGACCGTCTGATCTTCATGGATCGGGGACGCATCGTTGAAGAGGGTAAAGCGGTTGACGTGCTGTCGAATCCGAAGGAGGAGCGCACACGCGCTTTCCTCAAAGAAGTCCTACCGACGTGAGGGAACAGGCCATGAATCTCACGAGGGGCCGTCCAGTGCGGGTGATGCCTGCGGCGGTGGAGAGGACCGCAGCGACCGCAGGCAAGAGCCACCTGAGCGAGGCTCAGGATTCGACGACGGAGATCGGCGGTCCACGGCGTAGTTGTTCGGACTTTGCCGACAAGACCGACCCTTATGAGGCCGTCATGCGGCCCTTTCCGAGACGCCGCGAGGTAGCGCTTGCGAGGTGAACGCTGAGCTTGAAATTAGGCTCGCGAACCTAGAGGAGCACCCTCAGATCGCGCGAATCCTGAGTCAGGCGTTTAATCGCCCGCGAGGCTACTACCAGACGATCATCTCACGTTACGCGGCAGCAGACCTGTGGGTTTCGGTCGAGCATGGCAGGGTGCAAGGCGTGATTCGCGCGCGACCTGCAGCGCAGTTCTTTGGGGGTCGGCGGGTTACAGTCGTGATGGTGCGCACGGTCGCAATGGCTGCCCATTCCCGCGGGCGTGGTCTCCTGAAAACCATGATTCAGGCCGTTCTCGAGCACTACAGGGAACAGGCCAGCATCGCGATACTGTCTGCGTCGACCGCGGTAGCGTATCAGCGTTCGTGGTTTGATGTCGCAGGCATCTGGCCCATTCACGTCGCCTCCATCGAATCCGTTCCAACTTGGCCGGATGCCATCCACATGGAACCGTTCGGTGTTGAAGCATTCGCTGATGTTGCCGACTGCCATCGCCGGTTCGGGGCTCAACACAACGGGATACTGGAAAGAACTGAAGACTGGTGGAAGGAAACTGAGCTCCATCCGGCGATCGAGTCGGAAAATTTCCACTACTTGGTCAGGGACTCTGGAACTGTGACAGGCTATGTCATTTTCAGCCAGAGACCTATAACGGGGAGACCGTTCCCCTATACCCTATCTTTCAGCGATCTCGTCTGGACCGACCTTCGATCCCTGAGGGCGATACTCACCTTCATTGCAGGCCATAGAGCTCTGGCTGACGGAATCGAATGGAGTGGGCCGCCTAATGACGTGGTGCTATCTATGCTGGCGCGGGGGGAAATACTCGCCGGATCAAGTCACACGTGGATGGCACGGGCAGTGAATCCAAAGCGTGCGCTCCAGGAGCGTGGTTACGATGTATCGGTATCGGCCGAAACCTCGCTTATCGTCGATGAACCACTTTTGATGGGCGACGCTAGCCCTATCGGCCTGAGGGTTGGGCAAGGCGAAGCCCAACTCGATACGCCTGAAGTTGCCAAGATCCATATGGATCCTGGAACATTTGGAGCCATTTTCACCGGCTGGCTCCATCCTCGGACAGCTTACTCGCTTGGGCGACTCCCGGGCGCGTCTGAGGCAGACGTGAGAAGCCTTACTGAGATGTTTGCCGGCCCTCTGCCGTGGTCCATTGAGCATTTGTAATCCGAGCGACCTAACGAGGCGACTCCCTGATTTGGCATCACCGCCGGGCCCTTCGTGGAGTTGGGCGAAGTTCCGGGGATGACGCGTCCCGATGACAAACACGTCGTACGAATCGCATCGATTGTCCAGGGTCGGCTACCGCCAGCGAATGCCCTCAGATGGCAAGTCGGTTGTGGATTGACGAGGCGCGGCAAATGCCGAGATCTTCGAGGAAATGACTTCCGCCCTGACCTCGACCTAGTCGAAGAGGCGCAGCGCATCCTACTCGACAAAACGATCCGCCGCATCGCA
>CAAGKR010040580.1_pt1 | contig 11296 bp, 11 predicted proteins | sample 2556971 | NCBI WGS metagenome assembly CAAGKR01 (sample SAMEA5207829, study PRJEB30636) | soil metagenome | biome: forest; feature: boreal; material: soil | place: USA | collected 2011-09 | depth 1 m
GCCACGGCGGTCAACTCGTACATCATCGAGCTGCCCCGCAACCAGGCCGAGATCATGACCGCGCTGATCACCGGCCAAGCCTCCGGCGGCCAGACCGTGCTCAAGTACGTGCTCCGTCCGCAGGCCGAATGGGGCAAGCGTGACGGTGCCAACGGCTTCGACAAGCCCAACTATGAGTCGAGCGTCGGAACACCGCTGACCCTCGCCCCCGACGCACCGGTCACCCCGGAGTCGCTCAACGCCCTCTTCCAGCACTGAGTCCTCGCTCAATGACCAGCAACTGTTCTGACCACGGGGCACGGCGATGACCCTTACCCTGCCTGCGATCACTGCGGCGGTGCTGGCGGCGGGCACGGTCATGTCGTTGACCGTCTGGGCTGCCGGGCGGCGGGTCACCGAGGCTGACCGTGTCGCCGCCCGGCTGAGCCAGTACGGTCGGCCGGCGGAGTTCGCGCCGCCGCGCGTGCGCACCGGTAACCCGATCCGCGACCTGATCGAGACCGTCAGCACCGCGATCGCGCCGCTGCTGGCGCGCTCGTCGCACACGGGCAAGCTCGCCGACGACCTGCAGAAGGCCGACCTGAAGCTGAAGTCGTCGGAATGGGTGCTCGCGGTGGCGGGTGTCGGCGTCGCGCTCGGACTGCTGCTGACGCTGCGCTTCTCGACGCCAGTGATGCTGCTTGTCGGTCCGGTGGCCGCGTGGCTGCTCAGCGGTGTCTTCCTCAAGTTCCGCCAGGGCCGGCGCACGCGAGCCTTCAACAACCAGCTCGGCGACACCATCACCTTGCTCAGCAACGCGCTGAAGGCCGGCTACTCTTTCGCGCAGGCGCTGGCCTCGGTCAGCCAAAACGCGTCCCCGCCGATCGCCGACGAGTTCGGTCGCGCCACGCGCGAGATCGCGCTCGGGATCAACGTCGACGACGCGCTCAATCACATGGTCCAGCGCAACAAGTCTGAGGACTTCGACCTGCTTGTGACCGCAGTGCAGATCCAGCGCGTGGTCGGCGGCAACCTTGCCGAGATCCTCGATACCATCGCCTACACCATTCGCGAGCGAGTGCGCATCCAGGGCGAGATCCGCACGCTCACAGCCCAGGCGCGGCTCTCGGGGATCATCATCACTCTGCTGCCCTTCGGGCTGGCAGGCGTCCTCGAGATGATCTCGCCGTCCTACTTCGGGCCGATGCTCTCAGAGAACCTCGGTCACATCCTGCTCGGCATCGGCATCTTCTCCATCACCATCGGTGCCGCTGCGATCCAGAAGATCGTGAAGATCGAGGTCTGAAGTGCTGCTCGGAGTCATCGCCGCCATCTTCGCTTTCGTCGGGGTGAGCTTCATCGTCTTCGGGCTCACCAATCAGTCCGCGGCCACCCAGGCCGACCTGCTCGAGGCGCGCCTGTCCCAGTTCAATGAGACCGGGCGCCAGGTCGTCAGCCTCACCGAGGCCGAGCTGAGCCTACCTTTCAGCGACCGCGTGATCAAGCCCGTTTTTGACAAGTTGGGCAAGATCATGACGAGCCGCATGCAGGGTGGCCAGCAGCAGGCAATCCAGGAGAAGTTGAACCTGGCCGGTCGCCCCGGTGGCCTCACCGCCGGCGGTTTCGTGGCCTTGCAGCTGATCGCGCTCGTGCTCGGCGTCGCGCTCGGTCTCGGGCTGGCGATCCTGCTCGCGCTCGACCCTCCGACCCTCTACCTGGCACCGGTGGGCGGCGGCGTCATCGGGTACCTGGTGCCGTCGATGACGATCGCCCGCAAGATCAAGAAGCGTCAGAAGGAGATCCTGCTGGCGCTGCCGAGCGCGCTCGACCTTCTGACCATCAGCGTGGAGGCCGGCCTGGCGTTCGATGCGGCCCTGGCCCGGGTCACGGACAAGTACCGCAACGTGCTCGCGTCTGAGTTCAACCAGGTGCTCAACGAGGTCCGCCTGGGTCGGCCGCGGCTCGAGGCGCTCGACGAGATGGGCCGGCGCAACAAGGTCGAGGAGTTGAACAACTTCCTGCAGGCGATCATCCAGTCCGAACAGCTCGGCGTGGGCATCGCCAACGTCCTGCGCATCCAGTCCGAGGAGATTCGCAGGCGCCGCCGCCAGCGTGCGGAGGAGGCCGGTCAGAAGGCGCCCATCAAGATGCTGCTGCCCATGATTGGATGCATCTTCCCGACGCTGTTCATCGTGCTGCTTGGCCCTGCCGTCATCCAGGTCAGCAAGAGCTTCCACTGAGGTGGGCGCGACTCGCGCACCCATGGTAGGTTGAGCGCAGCATGTTGAGCGCAATCGATAGCACTCTGCCCCAATTCGGCGCCGACGCGGTGCTCGTCATCCTGATCATCGTCAACGCCGTTCTCGGCTGGCGCACCGGTACGCTCCGTCGAGTGCTGGCGCTGGTCGGTCTCTATGCGGCATTCCTGGCCGCGTACTACACCGGCAACGGCTTTGCATCCATCTTCCGCAAGGGCGACATCTATGCCAACGCGTGGGCCTTCGTCGCGATCGTGGTGGTGGTGGTGGTGGTCTTCGAGGTGCTCGGTCGAGTCTTCGCGGACCGCCTGAAGACCATCGCGGTGATTGCCTTCGATCGAGTCGCCGCCACGTTCGTCGGCGCAGCGGTCGGATTGTTCCAGGCGCTCGTCCTGTTCATGGTCGCGCTGGCGGTCGGGTCAGCGGCGCCGGGCCCGGGAAACACCGTGCCCGCGTCGCGTGACGCCGCTGCCAACGCTGTACATGGTGCGGCGCTGTCCGGCCACGCGGTGGGTGCCGAGCCGGTGGTCCGCGCCGCGTTCGACCCGCTCACAACAACCGACCTGACGACGCACCTCGAGGATGGAACCCAGGTCCCGCTCCACTTCTGAGCATCGCGCGGCGCAGCGCCGCGCTGAACGGCCGACGAACGCGGGTGTCAGACGGCGACCGGGTTGTCCGGTGAGAAGAATGACTTGACCACCGAGCCGAGCCCCACCAGATTGAAGGGCTTGGTGATGAGGTGGTTGGCCCCAACCAGGCGCGCGCGCTCCACGTCCTCATCCCCGGAGAGGGCGCTGAACATCAGGACTGGTATGGCGGACGTGGCCGGGTCGGCGCGGATCCTCTTGCAGGTCTCGATGCCATCGATGCCCGGCATCATGATGTCGAGGATGATCAGGTCAGGGGGCTGTTTGGCCACCTCGGCCAGGCCATCCTCACCGTTGGCCGCGATGGTGACGTCGTAGCCCTCGATCCCCAGGTACATGGCGACGATGTGCAGCAGGCGCGGATCGTCATCAACAACCAGAACGCGTCGACTCATGCGCGCGGGACTCCTGCTGCGTTGCACCGGGGCTTGTACCCAGCGTTCGAGTATACGGGGGTGCCACGAAGGGTCCGACACCGCATGGTGACGCCTACCAGACGAACGGGATGAGCCGGCGCGTGCGGCGCGCGTAATCGCGGTAGTGCGGGTACGCCTCCGTGAGCAGGCGCTCCTCGAAGCGCGAACGCAACAACTGCGTGGCCACGAACGGCGCCAGCACCGCCACCGCCAGGGCACCGGGGTTGACCATGACGAAGGCGCACGCCGCCAGGATCTCGGCGGCGTACAGCGGATGGCGTACCACTCTGTACGGGCCACCGGTGACCAGTCGCCGCACCTCGGGGATGATGCTGAGGCTGCGCCGCAGGTACAGGAGTCCGTACACGGCCAGCGTGAAGGCGGCCACCGACACGGCGGTCGACAGGCCACCGACCCACGACGGCGGTGCGTACAGGCGCGCGCCCTGCGGCAGCGCGCCCACGACCAGCAGCATCACCGTTCCCGCAAGCCCGGCGACACGCGGCAGCCAGCGGCCGTCACTCGCGCGCGGTGCCGGTCGGCCCACGTAGATGAACACCGGGATCGCACAGAACAGAAGGTACAATGCGGCCGGCAGCGGGCCACTCATCACGGCCACCGCATTCACCGGGTTCGGTAGCGCGCGCACGTCGCTCGCGAGCCGTTGGAATTGCAGGTAACCAAGCAGTGCAAAGAAGGTTGCGGGTACCAGTCGCCCGAAGACGAGCAGGCGAATGTTGTCTGTTGAAGCGGCGCGCAGGCGGGGTGCTGTGGCCTCGATTGTCATCGCCAAGAGTCTAAGCGGGTGCGGGGAAAAGTCGGGTTCCAGATGTACGAGGGTTTGTTACGATCCTTTCGCAGACTGTCCATCCCGGTGGAACATTCGGGGGTCATAGTTCGAGAGGTCGCCGGGAGAAAACCCGGGACGCCAATCGACACTCGATCCCAGGTAAAGGAGGTGAAACCGGAAATGCTTGACAATCTGTATCTGCGTCTGCGCGAACTCATGGTTCGCAAGCAGGAGGAGGATCAGGAAGGCCAGGGCATGGTTGAGTACGCCCTCATCCTCGTCCTCATCGCTGTCGTCGTTATCGTCATCCTCACCGTTGTTGGCCATCAGGTCTCCAACGTCTTCTCGAACATCAGCAGCGGCCTCGGTACCTAAGAGACCGTCGCGTTCGCGAGAACTGACAAGGGGAGTCGCCCAGTGCGGCTCCCCTTTCTCTTTGCCCGCGAGTGCCCGGATTGGGGCCGCCACCTCATCCCCCGGCTGTCCCGTGTCGCGGCCTACCATGCCTTGAATGGACCGGGAGCGATCGAGGCCTGCGATCCGCGTGGCGGTTGCTGCTCCATTTCCCGAGATCGTGCGCATCCACGAAAGCACGGCTGAGTACGCGGACGAGCTGGAGGTCTGCGCGATGATCTCCAGTGCAGACGCTGTGCTCGAACAGGCGCGTCTGCTCCAGCCGGATGTCCTGCTGCTCAGTGAGGGGCTCGGCACCAATGGAGCGGACACCCTGGCCCAGCTGAGTGCGCTGGCTCCCGCAACGCGGCTCGTCATGCTGGTCACGGGCACGCCGGACGCAGCGCCCCTCATCGCTGACGGGGCGGTGCGACTGGGCGCGCCTGCCGCCGAGCTTCGCGCCGCCATCATGGCCGTCACCGGTCGTGGCAACCCAGAGGTGGCGCCCCCGGCGCACGCACACGGTGTCGGCCCTGAGCGCCCGTCGGCGACGGGTGCGGCCGGGCATCCCCCCTGGCTGTCCATCGCCCCCGCTCCCGAGCCGGCCGCACAGGTCGCGCCGGTCCCCGTCTTCTCGCTCCCGCTCGATCCCCAGCAGGTCACGGCGCCGCCGGTGCAGCCAGAGCTCCCACAATCGGGCGCGCACACCGAGCAACCCGAGCGCGCCGCGGCTCGCACCGTGCTCGTCTTCAGCGGCAAGGGCGGCGTCGGCAAGTCAGTGGTTGCCACCAACCTGGCCACCGCCCTCGCGCTCCGGGGCGCCACCGTGGCGCTCGTCGACCTCAACCTGCAGTACGGCGATGTCGGCGTGCTCCTCCACCTCGAGGCACACCCCATCACCATCGATGCACTCGCACAGCACGGGGATGACGTGGACCAGGGCGCTCTCGATGATGCCCTGGCCACCAGCGCCGAGGGCGTCAGGGTGCTGCTCGCGCCAACCAGCCCGGAGTCGTCCGACCTGGTCACCGCGTCGACCCTGGAGGCGATCCTGAACCACCTGTCACGGACATTCGACTACGTGGTGGTGGATTCACCGCCTCATCTCGAGGAGCGGATCGTCGGCGTCATGGAGGTTGCTGACCAGATCCTCCTTGTCAGCTCATTCGGGATCACCTCCGTCAAGGACACCAAGGTGACGCTCCGCCTGCTGCAGTCGCTCGGTATCGAGCCCAATCGGGTGGCGTTGGTGGTCAACCAGACCCGGCCGCGCATCAGCTTCCAGGCGGAGGAGATCGAGAGGGCGCTGCGCTTCCCCATCCTCAGCAACCTGCCGTACGAGGCACGGATGGAGGAGAGCGTCGACAGCGGCCGGCCCATGGTGGTCAACGAGCCCCGCTCCGGCTTCAGCAGGCAACTGGCCCTGATCGTCGACCACGTCGGGCGCGCACAGGCTCGCGGCACGCAGACAAAGATCCGCCGGCACGCCGCCAAGTGGCGCCTGCGCTTGCGCCGCTGACACGCGTTCGCCTTCGGTGTCGGCTCGGTAACGCCACGAACGCGTTGAATAGTGGCGATGATGCAACGAGCCGTCTGACAGGCTTTGACGAGCCGCGAACGCTGCGTGAATCCGGGCTGGAATCGGCGATCACCGCACATACCCTGCGGCCGTGCGCAAAGTACTCATCGCGCTGCTCGCGGGCGCGCTCTTCCTCATCGCCGCTCCGGTCCAGGCAGCCTCCGGCACGCCAGCGCCGGCGCCGGCGCCGACGCTGGACCCAATGGCCGCGCAGCTCCAGGCGCAGCTCCAGCAGCAGGCGGCCCTCAATAGCACGGTGAGCTCACTGACCAGTGAGCTCCAGGCTGCGCGGGACTCCCAGCAGTCGCTGCGCGACCTGGTGACAGCCAACCAGCAGGCCATCGCACAGACCCTCACCCAGCTCACCGCCGCCGAGCAGCGCTACAGCGACGCCACCAGCCGGGAGGCGACTGAGCGCGCCAATGCCGCCGTGGCCCGCCGCCACGCACAAGCTGACAAGGCCCTGCTCGCCATCTACCTGCGGCTCGGGTACGAGACCCACGACAGCCTGCTCTCCTATCTGCTCTCGAGCACGTCGGTCTCCGACCTGCTCAGCCGAGCCGCCGACCTCTCACACGTCGTCCACCGCAGCTCCCAGCTCGTCGACCAGATCAACGCGGACGTGGCGCAGGCGGAGAGCGCGGAAGCCCAGGCAGCCGCTGACGCGGTGGTGGCGCAGCAGGCCACCGCACAGCTTCAATCGCAGGAGCAGACACTGCAGCAGCAGACCCAGCACGCACAGGACCTGATCGGCCAGCTGGGCTCGCAGGCGTCCGCGACGGCGCGCGAGATCAACGCGGCCAACGGGCAGAGCCTGGCCGTCGCCCAGTCGATCGCGCAAACGCGGCTCGACCAGCTCGACCAGACCATCGCCGCGGCCGAGCAGGCGGCCTGGGACGAAGCCACGTTCTACCTGAAGAACCACCTCGGCACGCTGCCGCCGAGCATCGCCACGCCGCCGACCACGCCGGTCAACGCCGACGGCACGCAGCTGATCTGGCCGGCCCACGGGGTCAGCATCGCCCAGCCCTTCGGGCCAAGCCCGTACGCCTTCGAACCCGCCTACGGCGGCTACCCGCATTTCCACACCGGCATCGACCTCGCCGGGCCGTTCGGCACCCCCATCGTGGCCGCGGCCGACGGTGTCATCGCCGCCGCTGACGTCAGCACTGTCGGCTACGGCAACCACATCATCATCGCCCACTCCGGCGGCCTCCTGACCCTGTACGGCCACCTCGAGGCCATGATGGTCAAGCCCGGCGACGCCGTGAAGGCCGGCCAGGTGATCGGGCTGCTCGGGTCGACAGGCAACTCCACGGGACCCCACTGCCATTTCGAGGTGAGGGTCAACGGCGCCCCCGTCGACCCCCGCCCATTCCTGCCCGCGCTTCCCGCAGGTGCGACCGGCCCGTGACGGCCACTGACCAGAATCGCGGATAGACTCCGGCACAGGAGGTTCGTGCGCGTGAAATGCCGATGATTCGCGTCCTGGTCGCCGACGAGAGCCGGCAGGTCACCGACAACATCTCCCGACGCCTGGCGCTCGAGGAGGACCTCGAGGTGTGCGGCACCGCCAGCGACGGTGAGGCGGCGGTGCAGGAGGCCCTGTGGCTGAAGCCGGACATCGCCATCGTCGACGCCGGGCTGCCCGGCATGGACGGCGGCCAAACCACCGAGATGCTCGTCCAGGCCCTCCCCGGGACCGGGGTGATCATGATGTCGATGGAGGCGGAGAACGACGCCTACCGGCTGGCCATGCTGGCCGGCGCACGCGAGTTTCTCCAGAAGCCCTTCAAGGGCGACGAACTCGTGGCAGCTGTGCGGCGCGTCCATGCGTTCGAGCAGAGGCGCGCCACATCGCCCGCCCCCACCGCGGCAAGCACAACCGCTGACCCGGCTGCGCCGGGCACTCCTGCCGCGCCGGCGCCGCGAGTGGCCACGCGGGGGGTGGTGACGGCGGTGATCGCCGGGAAGGGCGGGGTAGGCAAGACGGTCATCGCCGTCAACATCGCCGCGGCGCTGGCGGAGAAGCACCCGGACCGCGTCGTGCTGGTCGACCTGTCCCTGCAGTTCGGCGACGTCGGCGCAGCGCTCGACCTGCCCACCGCGCACACCATCACCGACCTTCTCGCGGAGAACGGCACCTCGGACTCCGACATGATCGGCCAGGTGCTGGTCGCCGGCCCTGGGTTCCGGGTGCTGCTCGCGCCCACGTCGCCGGAGCTCGCCGACTATGTGAGCCCCGCGCACCTCACCGACCTCGTCACGACGCTGCGCACGGAGTTCGACCACATCGTCATCGACACGCCCTCGTACCTCAACGAGGTGAGCATCCACACCCTCGAGCTCGCCGACCACCTCGTGATGGTCACCGACCTGAGCGTGACCGGGATCAAGAACGCACGGCTGACCCGCGGCGTGCTCGAGACCCTCGAGGTGGATCCCGCAAAGGTGATGGTGGTCGGCAACCACCGCGATGCAATCGGCGAGCTCGATCGGCGCGGCGCGGAGACCTTCCTCGGCGCTCACATCTCCATCGAGATCCCGTTCGACGCGAACATCGTGGCCACGTCGGTCAACAAGGGCATCCCTTTCGTCGTCAGCAGTCCGTCGGCACCACCGAGCGCAGCGGTACGGGCCATCGTCGCGGCCATTGACCCGCTGTCACGAAATGGCAGCGACTCTGCGCCGAACGGGGAATCATCTGATAAGAAGAAGAAAACACGTCGCAAGCTCAGCTTCACACGCTAGCGACGTGATTCATCCAGGAGCGGACATGCCGGCAATCGCCGTCACGGTTGATCTCGAAGGCGAGGACAACGCGCAGACCACTCACCGCGGCTAGCGCGGTCAGGGGATGGTCGAGTACGCGTTCATCCTGGTGCTCGTCGCTATGGTGGTCCTTGTTTCGGTCGTCGTTCTCGGCAAGCAGACCGGCAACCTCCACTCGAACATCTCGAGCGGCCTCGGTCCCTGATCAGCGGCCGAAGATGCCCTTGCGGCGCTTGCGGTCGCCACTCTCAGGTGCCGCTGCAGTCGCCATCGCACGCTCTGGAACGATGCGTGCGACCAGCTCGCGGAGAGCGCGGCTCACCTCGGCCTCTGGATGCGCGGTGACGAACGGAAGGCCGCGCGTGATGGCGTCGCCGATGACGCGAGGATCGTGGGGTATCTGCACAGCGACTGGGGTGCGCAGGCTCTGTTCGATCGACTCCTGGTTGAAGTCGGCGTAACCGTCGACGCGGTTGACCACGAGCATGGTCGCCTCTGCGTCCACCGAGAGCGACTCCAGCACCTTGAGCGTGAGCTTGGCGTCCTTGATCGCGGGGATTGTCAGCGCGGTGACCACCAGCACCCGCTGGGCGAGCTCGATGACCTCGAGATTGAACTCGGTCAAGTGGCTTGCGCTGTCGACGATCACGTAGTCGAAGGTGCGGCGCAGCTCCGCGATCACGGCGCGCACATGGTCGGCCGTGACCAGGTCAGCGAGCTCGGGGCTGATCGGCGCGAGCAGAACCCTCACCCCGGACGGCCCGGTCGCCAGCACCTCGCCGACGCTCTCATCATCGATGCCGCTCGAGCCATCGACGAGCTCGGTGATGCTGCGGCTGTGGTCCAGGTTGAGCATGACGCCGATGTCACCGAACTGGAGGTCGAGGTCGACGAGGGCGACGCGGCCGCCGGTCTGCTCTGCGAGCGCAACAGCCAGGTTGGTGGCGATCAGCGACTTGCCCACACCGCCCTTGCCGGAGAACACGAGGATCACCTCGGCCGGGCCGCTGTTGCGCGGCGTCGCCGGCGCGTCGGGCTGCGCGGGGGCCGTCTTGGCGAGGAAGGTGCCCTTCTTCTGCTCGAGCTGGTACACACGGCGGATGGCGGCGACCAGCTCGTCGTGGCTGAACGGCTTGATGAGGAACTCGCGCGCTCCCGCCTGCATCGCCCGGCGCAGGTAGTCGCGCTCACCCTGCACCGACATGATGATCACCGGCGAGGTGGGCAGCTCCGAGGCCAGCGTCTCGGTCAGCTGGATGCCGTCCATCACCGGCATGTTCACGTCGGTCAGCACGATGTCCGGTTGCAGGCGGTGAGCCGCCTCCAGGCCCTCGCGACCGTCCGACGCCGTCCCCGCGACCTCGATGTCATCCTCGAAGCTCAGCAGCTTCTGGAGGTTGTCCCTTGTGCTGGAGATATCGTCGACGATGAGCAACCGGATCACGGGCGTGCTCCCGCCAGGGGCGCTGTGATCGACCTGTCCGTAGCAGTCGTCTTCACTGTGGTCACGCGCGGGGTCAGGCCACCGACATGCGAGCGGCGGCGGTCGGGTCCACGACGACGCCGGGGCCCATGGTGGCGGCCAGCGTCACGGTCTTCACGTAGGTGCCCTTGGCAGCCGACGGCTTGGCCCGGACGATCGCGTCCATCAGCGCTGCGAAGTTGTCGCGCAGCTTGGCGTCGTCGAACGAGGCCTTGCCAATTGCGGCGTGGATGATGCCGGCGCGGTCGACGCGGAACTCGACACGTCCACCCTGCACGTCGCGCACCGCCTTGGCGATGTCGAAGGTGACCGTGCCCGCCTTGGGGTTGGGCATGAGCCCGCGCGGGCCGAGCACCTTGCCGAGACGGCCGACAGCACCCATGAGGTCGGGAGTTGCCAGGGCCACGTCGAAGTCGATCTCGCCGGCCTGCACCTTTTTCACGAGGTCGTCACCACCGACCAGGTCGGCCCCTGCGTCGAGCGCCTCCTTCGCCTTCTCACCGGTGGCGAAGACCGCGATGCGGCGAGTGCGGCCGGTGCCGTGGGGCAGGACCACACTGCTGCGCACCATCTGGTCGGCGTGACGCGGGTCGACGCCGAGGCGGATGTGGGCCTCGATGGACTCATCGAACTTGGCAGTGGAGGTCTTGCGCACGGCGCTGACCGCCTCATCCGGCGGGTACGCGCGGTCGGGGTCCAAAGCGGCCGCGGCCTCGCGGTATTTCTTTCCGTAGCTGTGGGGCATGTCGGTTTCTCCTGTGGTTCGTGCGGGCGCGAGGCGCCCTCCCACGATCGGCTGTCAGTTGACGGTGAGTCCCATCGAGCGGGCCGTGCCCTCGATGATGCGCATCGCCTGCTCGATGTCATACGCGTTGAGGTCCTGCATCTTCAGCTCGGCGATCTCGCGCACCTGGTCACGTGACACCTGGCCCACCTTGTCGCGGTTGGGGACGGCCGATCCCTTCTCCACGCCGGC
>CAAGKR010058349.1_pt1 | contig 11294 bp, 9 predicted proteins | sample 2556971 | NCBI WGS metagenome assembly CAAGKR01 (sample SAMEA5207829, study PRJEB30636) | soil metagenome | biome: forest; feature: boreal; material: soil | place: USA | collected 2011-09 | depth 1 m
GTATCCAACTAGATTGATTAACCTCTAAGTCGAGAGTTCACGCCGCTGCGTTTATGCTAGCTATCCTGTTGAAGCGCAATTCAGATGTTCATCAACAGTTCCGAGCTTTACGACGCGATCTACCACTTCAAGAACTACGAACGTGAGTGTGAGCATCTGCGCGCTTTCATCGAGGAAGCCGCGCCCGGAACGCGCACGATCCTCGACGTCGCGTGCGGCACCGGCGAGCACGCGAAATTTCTGAAACAGCACTACTCAGTCGACGGGCTCGATATCAATGAGGACTACCTATCCGCGGCGCGCGCGAAAAATCCGTCGGGTACCTACACTCGCGGCGACATGACGAATTTCAATCTCGGCCGCACCTACGACGCGGTCACCTGCCTGTTCAGCGCGATCGGCTACGTGCGCACCGTTGAACGACTCGAAAGCGCGGTCGCGTGCATGGCCCGTCACGTGAGAGTCGGCGGCGTGCTGATCGTCGAGCCGTGGTTGCCGCCCGACAAATGGAGCGTCGGCGTGCAGTCAATCAACGCTGGAGAGATCGCGGGCAACAAGGTCTGCCGCATGACCCTAAGCGGACGCGAAGGCAACATCTCCATAATCGAGATCGCTTACCTGCGCGGCACCCCGGCCGGTATCGAGCATCACACCGATCGTTTTGAATTCGGTCTCTTCACCCGCGAAGAGATGACGCGCGCTTTTGAGCGCGCCGCGATGAAGGTGCGCTACGACCACGAAGGTCTGATGCAGCGCGGCCTCTACATCGCGACATACCCCTACTGACGGGGGCGCTTTTGCGTGATCTCCCGCGCTGCTAACTTTTTGCGCCGTTGCGGGAGATCCCGCGGCCGAAGTCCCACTTGCGGCCTTTCTTGAACTCGCTGACGATGCGCCGCGACACCACCATCCGATGCACTTCGTCGGGTCCGTCGTAGATTCGCGCAAAGCGCGCGTGGCGATACATCCGCGCGAGCGGAGTATCTTCCGACACGCCCATCGCGCCGTGCACCTGGATCGCGCGATCGATCACGTCGTGCAGAACTTTCGCTCCGTAGAATTTGATCAATGAGATCTCGACCCGCGCTTCGTCGCCGGCGTCGATCTTGGCCGCCGCGTTGAGCGTCAGCAGCCGCGCCGCCTGAATCTCCGCCGCGGAGTCCGCGATCCAGTTCTGAATCGTCTGCTTGTCGGAGAGCGGTCCGCCGAATGCGTGACGATTGATCGCGCGTTCGACCATCAGCTCGAACGCGCGCTGCGCCTGTCCGAGCCACCGCATGCAATGATAGATGCGACCCGGGCCGAGCCGCTTTTGTGCGATCTTGAATGCCTGTCCGCGCGGCCCGAGCAGATTGGTCAACGGCACCCGCACGTCGGTGTACTTGATTTCGCAATGCCCGCCGGAAGTCTCGCCCATCACCGGAACATTTCGCACGATCTGGTAGCCCTTGGTGTCGGTCGGCACCACGATCATGCTGAAGCGTTCGTGTACTGGCGCGTCGGGCTCCGTCACCAGCATCACGGTCGAGAACGCCGCAACGTTGGCGCCGCTGGTGAACCACTTGTGGCCGTTGATGACCCATTCGTCGCCGTCCTGCACCGCGGTGGTGCGCAGCCCGGTCGGGTCCGCGCCCGAGACTTCCGGTTCAGTCATCGAGAAGCTCGGGTAGATGTCGCCGTTGACCAGTGGCTCGAGCCAGCGCTTTTTCTGCTCGGGACTTGCGTACAGGTAGAGCATGGTTGCATCCTGCGCCGAGTGGGTCCCGAGACCCGCGATCGCGTATTCGCTGCGCCCGACAATCTCGTTGACGAACACGTACGGCATGAAGCCGAGTCCGCCGCCTCCGATTTCTTTGGGCAGCCCGAGCGCCCACAACCCGCGCTTTTTTGCCTCCGCCTGGATTGCCTTCATCGTGCGCGAGGATTCGGCGTCTCCTTTGTGGAGGGTTTTTTCGTTGGGATAAATCAGTTCGGTGATAAAGCCCGTAATCTTTTTGCGGAGCTCCTGTACTTCAGGGCTCGCTTCAATTTCAGTAACGCTCTGCATCGAATTTTCCTCCTCGGAAATCGGCGGACGCGCAAGCGGCGATTACTCGATTCTGTCCTGGTTCGTTCGCGCCGACATCGCCATAATGACCGCGATGCCGCCAAAGTCCAACCCCCGGAATCATGCGGTTGCCGGCTAACCGTCCCAACCAAATTATCTTCGAGAGGAAACGAACCATGATCGATCTTTACACCTGGACCACACCCAACGGCCGCAAAGCCTCCGTGATGCTCGAAGAATGCGGCCTCGAATATTCGGTGCGTCCGGTGAATATCGGCAAGGGCGATCAGTTCAAGCCAGAGTTCGTCGCGATCTGCCCCAACAGCAAAATTCCCGCGATTGTCGATCGCGATGCCGGCGTTTCGGTCTTCGAGTCCGGCGCCATTCTGACCCATCTGGCGGAGAAGACCGGCAAGTTTATCCCGTCGAAAGGTCCTGCTCGCCCCAAGGTGTTCGAGTGGCTGTTTTGGCAGATGGCGAATATCGGCCCGATGCTCGGCCAGGCAAATCATTTCATCAACGCCGCGCCGGAAAAGATCCCCTACGCGATCGATCGATACGTGAAAGAATGCGCGCGGTTGATCAAAGTGCTCGACGATCAACTCGCGCGCGCCGAGTACCTGGCGGGCGATTACTCGATCGCCGATATCGCGAACTATCCCTGGATCGTCGTTGGCTTCCCGGCAATCAAGGCGGCGAAGCCCGAGATGGTGGGCGAGGGCGCCAACGTCTCGCGATGGCTGGCGGCAATCGGCGCGCGGCCGGCGGTGAAAAAAGGAATGGAAGTGCCCAAGGTCTAATTGTTCAAGCTCTCGCGCATAGGGCGCCGCTCGTCACGTTTGACAGCGCGCGCCCCGATGCGCTCGAATCCGATTCGCCATGCGATACAGCGCGCTCAGCGACGTTCGGGTCGTAGATCTCACGCACTATATTGCCGGCCCATACGCGACCAAGCTGCTCGCGGACATGGGCGCAGAGGTCATTAAGGTCGAGCCACCGCGGGGCGAGGCAGGTCGCCAGATGGGACCGCATCGCGATGGCGCCAAGCCGGGTCTGCAGGATCGCGGCGGTCTGTTCGCGTTCCTCAATCTCAACAAACGCGGCGTTACGCTGAATCTGAAACACGATCGCGGACGCGAAATTCTGACCCGGTTGCTCGACGGCGCTGATCTCCTGATCGAAAATTTCGCGCCCGGCACCCTGGCGTCGCTTGGATTTGCGCCCGACGCGCTGCTCGAGAAATTTCCCCGGCTGTCGGTTATCTCGATTTCCAACTTTGGACAGGACGGCCCCGATCGCGACGCTATCCTGAACGACCTGGTGCTCTTCGCCCGCGGGGGATGGACCTTTCCGGTCGGTGAGCGCGATCGCGAGCCGTTAACGCCGCCGGGCTCGCTCGCGCAGTATATCGGCGCTGTTTACGGTGCGATTGGTGCGATGCAGGCGTTGGCGGCGCGTGACCTAGGCCATGGTCGCGGCCAGCACGTTGACATTTCGCTGCTCGAAGCTACGGTCGCGACGATGATCTACGAGACCGTCACATTCCAATATTCCGGCGTGGTGCGCGGCCGCGAAGGGAAGCGTTTCGCGGTCGGGCCGTTTTTGATCGTCACGCTCAAATGCAAGGACGGGTACGCAGGACTGCATTGCGTGACCGACAAACAGTTCGAGAGCTTGTGCGACTTGATGGGTGCGCGCGAGCTGGCGTCGGCTCCGCGCTTCAATACCGCGCTCAACCGCATGGTGCACAATGACGCACTGCTCGAAATCGTCGAGAAGTTTTTTCTCGAGCATGAGCGCGGGTGGCTCTACACCGAGGGTCAGCGCCGCGCGATTCCGCTGGTGCCGATTCCAAGCGTCGCGGAAGTGCTCGAATGGGAGCAGACCCGGGCGCGCAATTATTTCGAAACTATCGACGATCCCGCGCTCGGAAAAATTCGCGTGCCAGGCGCGGCGCTTCGATTGACCTCGCATCGCGCGGAACCGTCGCTTCCCGCGCCTCGTCTCGGCGAACACAATCGCGAAATTTTCGGCAATCGACTCGGAATCGGCGACGGTGAACTCGAAACGCTCAAAGCGGCGGGAACCATATGAAGACAATTTTCAACCAGCAATTGACGGTCGTCGACATTTCGATGGGATGGGCGGGACCGCTGGTCGGCCAGATGTTTGCCGAGATGGGCGCGCGGGTTATCAAGGTTGAAGACACGCAACGCTTTGACTGGTGGCGCGGCTCGCTCTCGATGGCGGCGCCGGAAATGCGGCCGATCGAACGCGCCTCTCCATTCAATACCGTCAATCGCGGCAAGCATGGGATCACGCTCGATCTCGCTAGTCCGCGCGGGCTTGGGATCCTGAAGCGGCTGATTAAGACGTCGGACATGCTGATCGAAAATTTCAGTCCCGGCGTGGTAGATCGGCTCGGGCTTTCGTACCAGGAAGTTCAAGCGATCAATCCGCGCATGATCATGATCTCGATGCCGTCGTTTGGATCGGACGGACCGGAATGCAACGCTCGCGGCTACGGCAACACGGTCGAGGCGATGTCGGGTGTAACCGGGCTGACCGGGTATCACGACGGCAGCGGCCAGCATTACACCCTTAGCAACGCGCTCGGCGACCCGGTCGGCGGATTGCATGGAGTGTTCGCGCTGATGGTCGCGCTGCACGAGCGCCAGCGCACCGGGCGTGGACAGTGGATCGAGCTTGCGCAAGTCGAAGCGCTGATTCCGTTCGTCACAGGCGCGATGCTCGAGTATCAGTTCACAGGGAAACTTCCGCGACGGCACGGTAATCGGCATCCCGAGCACGCGCCGCATGGGATCTATCGATGCGACGGTGACGAGGCCTGGATCGCGCTTGCGTGCGAAACCGACCAGCAGTGGCGGCGTCTCGCGAGCGCGCTCAAGCTCGAAAATCTCGCGGCTGATGTACGTTTCGCAAGCGCCGAGGCTCGCAAAGCAAATGAAGACGCGCTTGACGCTGAATTATCGGCCGCGCTGAAGAGCATGACCGCCGACGCAGCGGTCGCGCAGCTTTCCGCGGCTCAAGTATTCGCCGCGCCGGTCAACTCGGCGCCCGCCGTGATGGGTGATGCGCAATTGCTGGGCCGCGAGTACTTTGTTGCGATCGATCGCGCCGTGGTCGGCACGCATCTTTATCCCGGCGCCGTCGCGCGCATCCCAGAGACTCCGCTTCGCGCCGACCAACCCGCGCCCCTGCTCGGCGAGCATAACCAGGAGGTGTTCCGCGAGATGCTCGGGATGACCGACGCTGAGATCGCCGAACTGGAAGATGCTGGAGTGATCGGGACGCGCCCGCGCGAGTATCGCGCCGCTTCGTAAAGCTTCGTCGTTCGCCGTCCGCGCGCGCCTCAGCTTACGTTATCTTTCGGCACGAAGCCCTTCATACCTTTGAAGGCGCCGTCCATGACTTCGATCTGCGAGCCCTTGTCGTCGGAGTTGAGGATTTGCACCGGGGTATTGTTGTCGACCTGCTTCGTGGTGAGTCCCTCGCCGAGTCCGCCGATCACTCCGCCGACGACGCCTTGCTTTTTCAGGTCGCGCAATTTCATGAAAGTCTCTTCGTCGGGATAGACGGCGACTGTGCTTTCGCCGTTGTGCGCGATGAGCTTATGGCCGCATCCGGCAATTGCGAGCGCGGCACCGATGGTGAATGCGCAAAACACAAGGGTCGATAGTCGCATGCCGGTCTCCTTATTCCACGCGCGGCGCCCACTGCCGGGCGCTCATCGTCCAGCTACGACTCTTAGCACGACCCTTGATAGAATGTGGAATCTCGCGCTGGAGCCATTCAGCGCGCCCGCGCGATTCGAGACACGATCGTTTGGACCGGCGAAGACTTGCCAATTTTCAAACCGCCGGCCGCCTGAAATAATTCTTCATAAGGCCGCGGCGCCGAAATCGCTAAAATTGCGGGCCATTCCAGCCCATGATAGGCTTCACGGTTCGCGCCGGCCGCCAAGTCGCGCGCGGTAATCAAAATCGAAATGCGAATCGGCCTCATTTCTGACACCCACATCCCCGAAGCCTGTGAGCATCTGCCGGAAAAGGTGTTCGAGGTATTCGCGAAGATCGATCTCGTGATGCACGCGGGCGACGTTTACGTCAATCGCGTGCTCGACGAGTTGGCGAAGATCGCGCCGGTGATCGCGGCGGCCGGCAACGGCGACGAAGGCCTCGATGGGCATCGCTACAGCCTTGACCCCGACGAGCGGGTGCGCGAGGCGCACCTCATCGAAATATGCGGCTTGCGAATCGGACTGGTTCATGCGATCCCGACCCCGGACGAAACTTCGGACGAGGTCTTTGCGCGCGCGATGGACCGCCAATTCGGCGGGCCGGTGGATGTGATCGTGCAAGGCCACAGCCACGTCGAGGGCGTGATGCGATTCGGCAACACGCTGGTGGTCAATCCGGGCAGCGCCACGCTGCCACGCAATCTGATCGGAGTGCCGGGAACGGTCGCGATTCTGGAAATTGGCGAGGGCGGCGACGTAACGGCCGAAATCATAAGCCTCGGCTGAAGCGCCACGGCTTGCTCTGATTGATCGACTCAGGAGGAATTGTTGCCGGCTGAAAATACAGCGCCCGCGGCCAAGCGTGCTGTCACGATGGAAAAATTGGTCAACCTCTGTAAGCGGCGCGGAATTGTTTTTCCGACCAGCGACATCTACGGAGGGCTCGGATCAACTTTCGACTACGGACCGCTCGGGGTCGAGCTCAAGCGCAACGTCAAAGAGGCGTGGTGGCGCGAGATGGTCCAGTATCGGAGCGACGTGCTCGGGTTGGACTCCGCGATTTTTCAGCATCCCAAGACCTGGGAGGCGTCGGGGCATCTGCAGAACTTCACCGACCCCCTGGTTGACTGCAAAAGCTGCAAGCAACGCTTTCGCGCGGATCATATCCAGGGCGACAAATGTCCCGAATGCGGTGGTGAGCTGACCGCCGCGCGCAACTTCAACCTGATGTTCAAGACCTTTATGGGTCCGGTCGAGGATACCGCGGCGACCATTTACCTGAGGCCCGAGACCGCGCAGGGAATTTTCTCGAACTTTGACAACGTGGTTGACACTCAGCGCGTGAAGCTGCCATTCGGCGTCGCGCAGCAGGGCAAATCATTCCGCAATGAGATTACGACCGAGAATTTTATTTTTCGCACTCGCGAGTTCGAGCAGATGGAGATGGAATTTTTCCTGAAGCCCGATCCCGCCGAGGAAGAGAAGTGGTACCGCTACTGGGTCGATTTCCGTTTCAACTGGCACGTCAAATACGGAATCAAGAAAGAGCATCTGCGCGCACGCGAACACGCGAGCGAAGAGTTGTCGCATTATTCGAGCGGCACCACTGACATCGAGTTCCTCTATCCCTTCGGATGGGGCGAGCTGGAGGGTGTCGCGAAACGCGGCAGCTTCGATCTCGATCAGCATGCGAAAGCCAGCGGCAAGGACCTGACCTACTTCGACGAGGAAGCGAAGAAGCGGTACCGTCCGTGGGTGATCGAGCCGGCGCTGGGCGTCGACCGCTCGATGCTCGCGTTCATGCTCGACGCTTACGACGAAGACGTGGTCGAAAACGAAGAACGAATCGTGCTGCGGTTCGACCCGCGGCTCGCGCCGATAAAGGTCGCGGTGTATCCGCTGCTCCGGAAGCTCGGACAGCCGGAAAAGGCGATCGCGATTCGCGACGCTTTGAAGCGTCATTTCACGGTAGCCTACGATCAAGCCGGATCAATCGGCCGCCGTTATCGCCGCATGGACGAAGTCGGCACGCCGTTCGGCGTAACTATCGATCATCAGACGATGGAAGACGACACGGTGACGCTGCGCGACCGCGATTCAATGACGCAGGAGCGGATGCCGGTGGCCGCGCTAGTCGACGGACTTAACCAACGGATTGGCTGGACGCGCTAGCTCGGAGCCGCTCCAGGAGCCTTCGCTCGGTAGCCGCGAAGAGCGGGGCGAATCCGCGCTAGCATCTTGGCGCAAACAATTTCCGCGCTGACGCGAGGACGGGGAGAACTGTTTCACATGGGCCGGATTCATCCTGAGATTTATTTCTTTGGCGCGGGCGTGGCGGAAGGCCGCTCGTCGATGCGCAATCTGCTCGGCGGCAAGGGCGCGAACCTCGCCGAGATGGCGTCGTTAAAGTTGCCGGTACCGCCGGGATTTACGATTTCCACGCAGGTTTGCAACTACTACGACAGTCACAACCACAAGTATCCGAAAGGCCTGGCCGAAGGAGTTGCGAAAAGCGTCGCGCGGGTCGAAAAGGCGCTCGGGCGCAAATTCGGCGACTCGAAAAATCCACTGCTGGTCTCTGTGCGCTCAGGCGCGCGGGTCTCGATGCCGGGAATGATGGACACGGTGCTGAACCTCGGTCTCACCGACGAGACGGTGAAGGCGCTCGAGCAAATCAGCGGCAATCCCCGCTTCGCGTGGGACTCGTACCGGCGCTTCTGCCAGATGTTCGGAGACGTGGTGTTGAAGCTGAAGCCCGATAACAAGAACGATCCCGATCCTTTCGAGGAAATAATCGATCACAAGAAGCAGTCGCGCGGCGTCGGCCAGGACACCGATTTGAACGTCGACGATTTGCAGGAACTGGTCGGCGAGTTTCGCGCGCTGATCAGGAGCAAGGTCGGCCGCGACATCCCGCAGGATCCCAACGAGCAATTGTGGATGGCGATCGGCGCGGTGTTCGAATCGTGGCAGAACGATCGCGCGATCGCCTATCGGCGCATCAACAACATCCCCGGCGATTGGGGAACCGCGGTCACCGTGCAATCGATGGTGTTTGGCAATCTCGGCAACGATTGCGCCACCGGCGTTGCGTTCACCCGCGATCCGGGCACCGGCGAAAAAGGCATCTACGGCGAGTTCCTGCCCAATGCGCAGGGCGAGGATGTGGTCGCCGGGATTCGCACCGGCCGCCAGATAAGCCTTAAGGCGGGGCGCAAATGGGCCGAGCGCGCGGGTATCGGCGAGGCGGAGCGCGCGGCCAGCTATTCGACGCTCGAGGAGAGCTTCCCCGCGGTCTACAAGCAGTTCCTGAAAATCGCGGCGCAACTCGAAAAACATTTCCGCGACACCCAGGACATGGAGTTCACCATCGAGCGCAACCAGCTCTTCATGCTCCAGACGCGGACCGGCAAGCGCACGGCGCAGGCGGCGGTGCGAATCGCGGTCGAAATGGCCGACGAGAAGCTGATCGATCGCAAGACCGCCCTTAAGCGCGTGGAACCTGAACAGCTCGAACAGTTTTTGCATCCGAGTCTCGATCCCGCCAGCAAGAAGCATGTGATCGCGCGGGGTCTGCCCGCCTCGCCCGGCGCGGTCAACGGCGAAGTTGTTTTTTCTGCCGATGAAGCAGTTGCGGTTTCGGCAGCGGGGCGAAAGGTAATTCTGGTGCGACTCGAGACCTCTCCCGAGGACATCCACGGGATGCAGGCGGCGGAAGGAATCCTGACGGCGCGCGGCGGCATGACCAGTCACGCGGCGGTGGTGGCGCGCGGAATGGGCAAATGCTGCGTTGCAGGATGCTCGGCGCTGGACATCAATTACACTGCGGGAACCTTGTCGGCGAACGGCACCGTGGTGCGCCGCGGCGAGTACATCACGCTCGACGGATCGGCGGGCGAGGTGATCGAGGGACGCGTGCCGACGGTCGATGCTGTGATGCCGCCGTTTTTCAAAAAATTCCTTTCGTGGGCTGACGCTGAGCGCAAGCTTGGTGTGCGCGCCAACGCCGATACTCCGCATGACGTAAAGGTCGCGCGTGATTTCGGCGCCGAGGGTATCGGGCTTTGCCGCACCGAGCACATGTTCTTCGATCCCGAGCGAATTTCCGCGGTGCGCGAAATGATCATGGCGGAGAATGCCAGGCAGCGGGCGCGGGCGCTCGCGAAGATCCTGCCGATGCAGCGCGAGGACTTCATCGCAATCCTGAAAGAGATGGAGGGACTGCCGGTCACGATTCGGCTGCTCGATCCGCCGCTGCATGAATTCCTGCCGCACGAGGACGCCGAGATTCGCGATCTCGCGGCGAAAATCGGCACCACTCCGGACCATCTGAAACAGGTGCGGCAGAGCCTGTTCGAGGTCAACCCGATGCTCGGGCATCGCGGCTCGCGGCTCGGAATCAGCTTCCCCGAAATCTACAAGGCGCAGGCTCGCGCGATCATCGAGGCCGCCTGCGAGCTTCGCAAGCGCGGAGTCAAAGCGATGCCCGAGATCATGCTGCCGCTAATCGGCGAGCGCAAAGAGTTCGACATTCTGGCCGTCGAGATTCGCGAGGTCGCCGCCGAAGTGTTCAAGGAAAAAGGCATCAAGGTGCCGTTCACGGTCGGCACCATGATCGAAGTGCCGCGCGCATGCATCACGGCCGGCGAGATTGGCGCAGTAGCGGAGTTTTTCTCCTTCGGCACCAACGACCTGACGCAAATGACCTACGGAATCTCGCGCGACGACTCGGGCAAATTTCTCGGCGACTACGTGCGCCGCGAAATATACAAGAAGGACCCGTTTCAGGAACTCGATCCGGTTGGCGTTGGCGGCCTGATGGAAATCGCGATCGAGCGCGGCCGCAAGGCGAACAAAAAGTTGAAGATCGGAATCTGCGGCGAGCATGGCGGCGATCCGGCCAGCGTCAAGCTGTGCCATCGATTGGGACTAGACTATGTGTCCTGCTCGCCATACCGGATTCCGGTCGCGCGGCTCGCGGCGGCGCAGGCGGCGATCGAGGCTACGCAGAAAAAGGCGGCCTTCAAGGACGTCTGAGGCAGGGGCCAGCCCCTGCAACCCCGAAATCCTGAGCGGGCAGATGGAATTATTGGTCGCCAAACGCGCCCGATGTTTTTCCGAAACCCCTCGCGGGTTTCGGACTTCCCGTCGGGAAGAAAAAGATGCGGGACTTCGCCCCTGTTCAAAAGGTTTCCGGGCGGCAGCCAGGTGCGCGAACCCTGTGAAGGGTGCAGGGGCTGGCCCCTGCCTATTCGAGGTATTTTTTCTCGAGCGACTGATACTCTGCGACGCCCATCAGACGCACGAAATCCTCGAACACGCCTGACGATTCGAAGATGCTCCTCGGGGGGACGTGTGTTGAGCGGGGTGCCGCGCGCCGCAAAGCGCACGCGGGCGCGATGGCGCTCAAGCAAAGTAGTCTTCAGCGCGAATCGCCGGAATTTCAACCTGGAAGACGCGATTGTTGCGCAACACTTTCAGATTGAC
>CAAGKR010123446.1_pt1 | contig 11293 bp, 10 predicted proteins | sample 2556971 | NCBI WGS metagenome assembly CAAGKR01 (sample SAMEA5207829, study PRJEB30636) | soil metagenome | biome: forest; feature: boreal; material: soil | place: USA | collected 2011-09 | depth 1 m
CGATTCCATCGTGCCCGAACGCTGCCGCCGGTGGCCAGCGATGCGTCGACGGCGTTTCGAACGACGTTGATCAGCATCTGATCCAACTGATCGCCATCCGCCTGAATCGTGACCGCGGGTCCGCGGTCAACCGCGACTTCGAGACGCGTCTCGAGTGACGCTACCCGGCGCACCCAGCTTCCGACGTCCAACGGTCTGGGATTCGGCGCCGGGAGCCGGGCCAGCCGCGCGTACGCTGACATGAAGCGAACGAGCGCCTCCGATCGTCCCCCGATCACGTCGAGTCCGCGGAGCAGGTCAGCATCGACGTCGGCCGGGCGCGGTTGGCGATTGAGGAGCGACCGCATGCTGCCGGCGAGCGACTTGATCGGCGCGAGGGAGTTGTTGATCTCGTGGCTCAGCACGCGCACGATCCGCTGCCAGGCGACGAGTTCCTGCTCGCGAAGGGTCTTGCTCACGTCGGCGATCACGAGCAGCATATGCGGCCGCCCGTCCTGCCGAAAGCCGCCGCGCCGGACTTCCCACCGTCCGCTGCCGCCGCCAAAAGTCGCGTCGGTGGTGCGGGGAGATTCTCCCTCGAGGAACGACTCCAGCCCGACCTGGAGTGCGGTTCGTCCGAGCAGACGCTCGGATGGTTGGGCCAACAGCCGCTCGCCGGCACGGTTGACCAATCGCAGCCGCCCGCCATCGTCGAACGCGAAGATGGCCACATCAATTTCGGCCATCACCGTGCGAAGCAACGCCGTCGCTTCCATCGCGCCCAGTCGCTGCGCGCGCAGCGTCTCGCCGAGGAGATTCGATTCGAGCAGCGCCAATCCGAGAGCATCATCTCGCTCCGCGCCGCGGGCGCGGATGGAATAGTCGCCCTCTCGCAACGCGGCGAGCATGTTCGACAATGTTTGCAGCGGCCGGATGACCCGCTCGCGGAGCATCAGCGTCGTCACCAGCCAGGCGCCGCCGAGTAGGAGTCCGACGGTCCAGAGCAGGCGCGGCGGTGCGCCCTCGTTCCACAGCAGGTAGAGCGACAGCACCACGCCGGGAAGACCTGTGAGAATCGCCAAGCGCGAGACCTGGCGTTCGTATTTCATCGGCGGACGGGGTGCGGCCTGCTTCACAATCCGATCACAAGCCGTACGTAGCGATGCGGCGGTAGAGGGCGCTGCGGCTGAGTCCGAGCGCCTTGGCCGCCTGGCTCACGTTGCCATCGTACCGGCCGAGCGCTTTCTGAATGAGAGTCTTCTCGACTTCTTCGAGCGTCAGCTCCTCGATGCGCGCGGGCCCGCCGCTGCCGCTCTTGAGTGCGAGGTCAGCGGGACGAATCGAGCCGGTCGTCGCCATCAGCACCGCGCGCTCAATCGCGTGGTCGAGCTCGCGGATGTTTCCGGGCCACCCATGGTCGAGCAGCAGGCGCATCGCCGCCGCATCGAATCCCGATAGCGTTTTTCCATAACGGGCAGCGTGCCGACGCAGGAAGTGCGTGGCGAGGGGTGAGATGTCGTCGCGGCGGTCTCGAAGCGGCGGCAGCCGGATCTCGATCGTGTTCAACCGAAAGAGCAGATCCTCGCGAAACCGACCCTCGGCGACCGCGCGGTCGAGCGTGGCATTCGTCGCCGACAGGACTCGCGTGTCGATCTTTCTGGCCTTCGATGAGCCGACGCGCTCGACCTCACCCGTCTGGAGCACCCGCAACAGCTTCGACTGAGATGCGAGCGACACGTTGCCGATCTCATCCAGAAAAATCGTCCCGCCGTCGGCAAGCTCGAAGCGGCCGATTCGGTCGGTCTTGGCGTCCGTGAACGCGCCTTTCACATGACCGAACAGCTCGCTTTCGAAGATTCCCTCGGACAGGCCACCCATGTTCACCGTTATAATCGACTTGGCTGCACGCTGCGAAGCAGCGTGCAGCCACTGCGCGACGAGTTCCTTGCCGGTCCCATGCTCGCCGGTGATCAGGACGTTGGCATCCGACGGGCCGACGCGCTCCATCAGATCCAGCACGGGCTGCATTCGCGGCGACTCCGCGATCATCGACGGGAAGTTGTCGCGGCGCAACAGCTTGTTCTCGGTTTCCAGGCGCCGCGCGCGGCGCAGCGCCCGGCCGAGCTCGATCTGAGTGTTGAGGACCGACGTCAGTCGCGCGTTGTCCCACGGCTTCTCGATGTAGTCGCGGGCTCCTCGGCGCATCGCTTCGACCGCGTTGTCGATGCTGCCCCAGGCGGTCATCACGATCACCGGCAGATCCGGCTCGAGCGTCCGCAGCTCGCCGAGGAGATCGAGACCCTCGCGCCCCGACGTCGTGTCGCGGGTGAAGTTCATGTCGAGGAGCATTGCGTCGAAATCACGACGCTCGAGAATCGCCAGCGCCGGTCCCGGTGCCTGCGCGGTCTCGACCTCGAAACCTTGCCCCTTCAGCAGCAGGCGAAGGGCTTCGAGAACGTCGGGCTGATCATCGACAACGAGTACAGATGCCACGGGGCGGGGCCGTCGCTGTGGAGGGGGGCTAGTCTGCGTAAGCGACGATGAAAGTAGCTTGGCCGCGCCCACTTAACCCACGCCGCCCTCGGCTCCGGCAATCCATCCGTCGCGAAGCTCGATGATGCGCTTGCCATACTTCGCGTTCTCTTCGGAATGCGTCACCTGGATGATCGTTGTACCGGCGTCGTTCAGCTTCGTGAACAATTCCATGATCTCACGGCCCTGCCCTGAATGCAGGTTGCCTGTCGGCTCGTCGGCCAAGATGATTTTCGGGCTGGCGATGATGGCCCGCGCCACACCGACCAACTGCTGTTGTCCACCGGACAGTTGCCGAGGATACAGATCCTTCTTCGCGACCATGCCGAACCTGTCGAGCACGTCGGCCACCATCGCCTCACGCTCGGACTTCTTGTAGTTCCGGTACGACAACGGCATGTCGAGGTTCTCGGCCACCGTGAGATCGTCGATTAGATGGTATTGCTGAAAGACAAAGCCGATGTGCTGCTTGTTCAGCGCGACCCGCTGCTTTTGCGGCATCGCGTGCACGGCCTGGCCGAGGAGATAGAACTCGCCGGTCCACGAGCTGTCGAGCATCCCGAGGATGCTCATCAGCGTCGACTTGCCGGCGCCGGACGGGCCCATGATCGAGATGAATTCCCCGGGACTGATGTCGGCGGTGATCCGGCGCAGCACAAAGCTGCGGCCCGCCGCGGTGTCGAAGGACTTCTCGAGGTTCCTGAGCGAGATGAGGGGGCCGGAATATGGAGCGGCGGTGGTGGGCGCCGGGCGGGAGCTGGTGGTGAAGAAACTCATGGGACTCCGGGTCAATGCTTCGCAGAAAGCCGAAGCAGATGGGCATCGCCCACTCCAACGGTCGTGAACAGCTTCGACCTCAGAAAGCTGCGGACTGCGAGGAGAAGGTCATCCATGATACGCTCCCAAAGAGCAGCGTGGCGGCTTGGGGCCGCCATTCGGCGGCCCCGGTTCAACGTTCGATTTGTGAAATCAGCGGGAGCGTAACGGCGTCCCGCGCGCCGTAACCTCACGCGCTCGGGCGGCGAACTTCTTCGACGACACGACCATCGAAGAGATGAATCGAGCGATCCGCGTGCTGCGCATACCGCGGATCGTGTGTGACCATGCAGATCGTCGCGCCGCCGCGGTGCAGTTCGCGGAGCAATTCCATCACGGCCTCGCCGTTCGTCGAGTCGAGATTTCCCGTCGGCTCGTCGGCAAGCAGAATCAGGGGATCGCCGGCGACGGCGCGGGCCACCGCTACGCGCTGCTGCTGACCGCCGGAGAGTTGCGCCGGGTAGTGCTTCATGCGGTGGCTCATTCCCACCCGCTCGAGCGCTTCGGTGACGCGCTGCTTCCGCTCCGCCGCCGACATGCCGCGGTAGGTCAACGGCAGCTCGACGTTCTCGTACACGGTCAGGTCGCCGATCAAGTTGAACGCCTGAAAGATGAATCCGATCTGCCGGTTTCGAATGCGAGCGCGCTCCGAAGCCGTCAGATTCGCGACGGCTTCATTCGCCAACATGTACTCGCCGTCTGATGGGGTGTCCAAAAGCCCAAGAATGCTGAGTAGTGTCGTCTTGCCGCATCCCGATGGTCCCTCGATCGCCACGTACTCGCCGGGCTGAATCTCGAGATGAATGTCCTGGAGCGCGTGCGTTTCGACCTCGTCGGTGTAAAAGACCTTCTTGATGCCGGAGAGCCGAATCAAGGCCTGGCTGTCAGCGGACGGCGAGAAGGCAGAGGCGGACTTTGAGGCGGCGGACTCGGGAGCCATTGATCGGATGGGTGTGGGTTGGCGTGCTGACTACTTGATCCGTATGTGTTGAGCGTCTTCGAATCCCGACATGTCGGAGATGATGATCTTGTCACCGACGGCGAGCCCGCGCTTCACTTGGACGGCGCTGACTGACGCGCTGCCAAGTTCCACCGGAATCATCGTCGCTTCCTTTCCGTCGGGCGTCAGCTTCCAGATCCCGACGTTGCCGGGCGCCGTTCCATAGGACGGCCGCCCGACATACATCACGTCCTTCAGGTTTTCGATTTCGATTCGACCGTCGATCGTCTGACCGTCGCGAACGCCGGCGGGTAGCGTCTCATCGATCGAGACTTCGACCGTGACGTTTCCAGACTGCGCCGCTGGATCCGCACGGAGCACACGGCCCTTCACCGTCGAGTTGTTGTGCAGATCGATGGTCACGGTCTGACCCACCGCGACATCCTTGGCCTGCGTATCAGGCACGCGAAGAATCGCCTTGAGCCGCCCCGGCTGCGCGACACGCGCGAGCTCCATTCCGGGGTTGACCCACTGGCCATACTCGAGCGGCAACGTCTGAAGCACACCGCCCTCACCGGCAATGACCTTCATCGACTGCTTCCGCTTGCGCTGCTCTTCGAGGATCGCCCGGGTGTTGCGGACTTGCTGGTCGTTGAGCGCGATCTGCTCGATCGCTGACCGTTTGATCTCCTCGAGCCGGGCGGTCTCGAGATCGAGCCGCGTCTTGAGCTCTTGCACCTGGTCGTGCGCAGCGTCGACTTCGTTGCGCGACGCCAACCCGCGCTTGTCGAGCGAGTCGAACACCATCGCATTCCGCTCCGCCAACCTGTATTGCGTCTTCAGCGACGCGAGCGCGTTCTCCTGCGACATCCGTGACTGCTCCAGCTGCGACCGCAGACTCGCCTGTGCCGCGATCGCCTGCGACAGGGTCTGATCGTACTGAAGGACCTGGAGATCGACGTCCGGATTGCTCAGCTCCACGATGATCGTGCCCGGTGTTACCTGCGCGCCTGGACGTAACGGGAGCGTCTCGACGCGACCGGCTGTCGTCGCCGCGATGATGCGGATGTGCTCCGGCACGAGGGTGCCGGGGGCGCTGACGTCGCGGATCATGTCCCCACGCTTAACCGAATCGATGATCAGCGTGAGGCGGTCGACTGACTGGGACGCCGGCTTGAGTCGAACGAGAGCGACCGTCACGATGGCTATGCCCACCAGACCGAGGCCGTAGAGGATGTACTTCTTGGTGTTTTTCTGGGGTGCGCGCTTGATATCCACGAGAAGCCGGATGCGGGGACGGAGCGAGAGGCTTGGGGCAGCCCTCGAACCACTTCAGTGTGACACGATCCTAAGGAAGGACCATGCCTGCAAGCACTGCACCTAAAGCATTTGAGATCATCGTGTTATCGTTAACGCCACTTCTTCGATATATGTGCCCTTGCTCGACTGTGGGATTCGGCGTCCCACAACCGAACACTGGACGGCCGTGTGCGGCGCCGAGTTTCACACCCGACACATCTATATGAAATGGAACGCAGGATCTCCCGCGGCGTACCTCGCATTACCTTGAGCGAGGCGTCGCGGGGGACCCCATGACTCGTCGGACAACTGGATTGGCAGGAACGTTCGCACTGATGTGCGTCGCGCACGTCGCGGCTGCCCAGGGCTACTCGCGTTCGCGCCTGGGAGCGGTCGTCGCCGCCCCCCAGGGTCAGCCGGTTCAACTGAGCGGAGCGCTGGTTGCGTCGTCACGGACTCCGATCAGACAGCGAGCCGGGTATGGGCCGCGGATCGCCATTATCGCGGCGGCGCCGCAACCACAAGCGCAAGCGAGGGGAGGCCGAGATGCGAACCAACGGGTCGCGCCTTGGCAAACCGCGGACCCGTTCAATGCGCGAATGGATCCGCGACCGGTGCGACGCTTTCCGGGACAGACGGCACCGGAACAGATGCAGCCGACCCGCCTGCACGCTGCACCCCGCGGTCTTCCAACGACGAGAGGGAATAAACCCCGGATCGGGCTCATCTTGCCGTCTCCGCCGGCACCGCAAAGTCAATTTCTTCAGACGGTCTTTGCGCCGGTCCAGGACTTCGGATTCGTCCAGGTCGCTCAGTTCTTCTATACCCCGGCCGTGGTACTCACCGACGGGCGCGTCTTTGCCAACTTCAATGGCAGCTTCGAACAAGTTCTTCGTCGATGCCCGGCCTTCTCAGGAACACTGCCGCCCAATTTCACGACCTCTGCTTGTTGGATGATCGATTCGTACGGCCGGTACTTGGTCGTACAGCCGCGCTGACGAGGTCACCATCGCCCGCGCGACGTTGATCCCGCGCGCGCGCGTCCGATTCGGCGTCGTGCTGCTCGTGTCCCTCGGAACACTTTCGGTGCGTGTAGGTGCGCAGCAAACGCGCGACACCCTCCGCGTGATCTATCCGGACACGATCGTCGCGACGCTCGTTGCGGCCGATTCCACCAAGCGGCCCCTTCGCCTCTGCGCCGGCGGCGACATCACCCTCGGCAGTAACCTCGACTCGGCATGGGCGATCAACGCCCAAGAAGTGTTGTGGTCGCGGTTCGCCCGCCGCGCCGATCCCGACTCGATGTTGGCGCCGGTTCGACCGATGTTCGAGCACGCTGACATCGTGCTCGTCAACATCGAAGGTGCGATCGGCGACGGGCCCGCCTTCAAGAAGTGTGGCCTGAAATCAAAAAGCTGCTTTGCGTTTCGGCAGCCGCCCGCGGCAGCGGATGCGCTGCGCCATCTTGGGAATCCGAACGCGCATGTCGTCGGCAACCTGGCGAACAATCATTCACACGACGCCGGCCCGGATGGACTCGCCATGACGCTGGCGCTTCTCGATTCAGCCGGTGTGCGGGTTACTGGCGCCGACACGCTCGCCACGCCGGTGATCACCGAGCGCGGCGACACGGTCGCCATTCTCGGATTCTATACGGGGGGCGATTCACCCGACGCGCGCGATTTCGCCGCCGTGCGTCGCTACGTCGCGCGTGCGGTGAGTGAGTTTGGTGTCGTCATCGTCACGATGCACCTCGGCGCCGAAGGCGCGAAAGCGCAGCGGACGAAGGACGCGAACGAGCTATTCGTTGGAGGCAATCGCGGAAATCCGGTGGCGTTCGCCAAGACGGCGCTGGCCGCTGGAGCGACCGCAGTGATCGGGCACGGACCCCACGTGCTCCGCGCGGGCGAGTGGAAGGATTCGAGTCTCGTGCTCTACTCGCTCGGGAACCTCGTCAACTACGGCACGTTCGGGCTGGGCGAGCCGATGAATCATGGCGCCGTCGCCTGCATGAACATCGACGGCCCGCGTTCGGTCAGCGCGGTCCACATCGAGTCGACGATACAGATCGCTCCGGGAGTCGTGCTGAGCGATTGGTCGGCGGGGTCGGCGGCGCTGATCGATTCGTTGAGTGGGCTCGATTTTCCGCGAACTGGTGTGAGCGTCAGCGCCGACGGGTCAATCGGACGACGCCCCCAGCCGCTGTCGATCCCCGTGCGAAAGCCGCCGCGCTGACTACTGCTTCGCCCTCGCCGCGATCGCCGACAATTGCCGAGATCTGCAGTTTGTTTCGCGGCTAGCGCAATCCGAGCGCCTTGTGGGTCTGCACGCTCAACCGCCAGCGCGGATGCCCGAGGCAGTAGTCAACCGCGGCGCGTGTGTTGGCTTCGCGGGCCGGTCCGTCCATCGGCTGCAGATACCAATGAGAGAACGCTAACGCCTCGTACTGGTCCGGTTCGGCGCCTGTCTGCGGATAGACGAGCTTCAGTTCGTCCCCCGACTCGATGACGAGCGGCGCGCCCGCTTTTGGACTCACGCAGAGCCAGTCGAGCCCGGCCGGGGCCGGCTGGGTCCCGTTCGTCTCGACCGCGACCTCAAACCCTCGTGCATGGAGGGCCGCGATCAGTGGCTCGTCGAGTTGCAGCAGTGGCTCGCCCCCCGTGCAAACGACGAAGCGGGCGCGGCTGTCATCGTCATGTGGCCAGCGGGACTCGATCGCCGCGGCGAGCGAGCCCGCGTTGGTGAACCGGCCGCCGTCGTCCGACACGCCGACGAAGTCCGTATCGCAGAATTGACAGATCGCGTGCTCGCGATCCGCTTCGTGCCCAGTCCAGAGGTTGCACCCGGTGAAGCGGCAGAACACCGCCGCTCGACCAGTGTTCGCGCCCTCGCCCTGAAGCGTGAAAAAAATCTCCTTGACCGTATACATGATCCGTCAGGCGTACGGCGTCGGATCGGGAACGCCAGCGTCAGCAAATCCTTTTCGTCGCAGCTGACAGGCGTCGCACCGGCCGCACGCGCGGCCGTCCGAAGCCGGGTCGTAGCAGCTTGTCGTCATCGCGTAATCCACCCCTAACGACGTCCCTAACCGAATGATCTCGGCTTTCGTCATCGCGATCAGCGGGGCGCGGATGTGAATCGGATTCGTGCCTTCGACGCCGCCGCGCGTGGCGAGATTCGACATTCGCTCGAATGCCGCGATGTACTCCGGCCGGCAATCCGGATACCCGGAGTAATCGAGCGCATTCACACCGATGAAGATGTCCTGAGCCGACAGCACTTCAGCGAAGGCGAGCGCGAAGGAGAGAAAAATGGTATTCCGCGCCGGCACGTAGGTCACCGGGATCGACGACGCCATCGCCGAAGCGTCCCGGTCCTTTGGAACGGCCATGTCCGCGGTCAGCGCCGACCCGCCGAAGGTGCGGAGGTCGATGTTTGTGACGACGTGACTCGCGACGCCGAAGGCCGCAGCGATCCGGCGCGCGCTGTCGATTTCTCCGCCGTGCCGTTGGCCGTAACGAACGCTGAGCGCGTGAACCGTGAACCGCTGTCTCGCCACCGCGAGGATCGTCGTCGAATCGAGGCCGCCGCTCAGGAGCACGACGGCGTTGCTCACCGCAGCACGCGCTCCCAGTCCTCGAGGAGATCGTCGATGTTTTCGAGCCCCAGGGACACGCGGAGCAGGTTCTGCGGCGATCGGGTCGTTGGTCCTTCGACAGATGCGCGGTGCTCGATCAGGCTCTCGGTGCCGCCGAGACTCGTCGCCTGCGTGAACAGGCGCAGTGACGATGCGATCGCCCGCGCCTCGTCGGCGGTCTTGCCGACCTGCACCGACAGCATTCCGCCGAAGTCGGCCATCTGTTTCCTGGCCACCGCATGCGCGGGATGCTGCGGCAAGCCGGGGTAGTGCACCGCTTCGACCGTGCGGTGCGACACCAGGTACGCGGCGAGCTTGGCGGCATTCGCCGACTGCGCCCGAATCCTCCACGGCAGCGTACGGATGCCCCGCAGGGTCAGCCAGCACTCGAAGGGCGACGGGACCGCGCCGCCCGTGGATTGCAGCGAGCGAATCTGCTGCGCGAGAGCGTTGTCGTCCTTGCAAACCAGTGCGCCGCCCAGCACGTCGCTGTGCCCGCCCAGGTACTTCGTCGTCGAATGCATCACGACGTCGGCCCCCAGCTCGAGCGGACGTTGCAGCACGGGCGTTCCCCAGGTGTTGTCCACCGCGGACAGCGCGCCGTGACGCTTCGCGACGGCCGCCACCGCCGCGATGTCGGTTATGCGGAGCAACGGATTCGACGGCGTTTCCATCCACACGAGGCGCGTCGTCGGCCGCATCGCCTTCTCGACCGCGGCGAGGTCGGTCATGTCGACAACCGAAAGCTCGATGCCCCACGGGCCAAAGATGTCGCGCATCAACTTGGTCGTGCCGAAGTAGGCATCGTCGGGTGCGACGACATGTGACTTGGGGCCGAGCGCCTGAATGAGCGTCATCGTCGCCGACGATCCCGAGGCGAACGACGCGGCGAACGCCCCGCCTTCGAGTGAGGCGATGGTTTGCTCGAGCGCGGACCGGTTGGGATTCGCATACCGGGAGTAGACAAAACCTCCCCGATAGCTGCCGTCGGGCTCGCGCTCGAAGGTCGTGGAGAGATGAATGGCTGGCGTGACGGCGCCAGTGTCGGCGTCTGGGCCGTGGCCAGCGCGGGCGGCGAGCGTTTCGATGCGCATGAAGAAAGTTACGGCATTCGGGTCTGACAGTGTTCACCGCACCCGAGGTGGTATCTGTTGCGAGCGAACCACCTATAGAAGCAGTCCGCGATTCTCCGCCCAAAAGGGATCGTGAAAGCCCAGGATACCAGCTTTCCCTTGGGGAGAATCTTGAGCAGCTCCTCTACCGCCGCCGCGCCTTGCCAGGTTCGTCCGCCGGGGCCGATGAGTTGCAGAGCATCAGTGTAAGCTTTCGCCGGAATCCATGGAAAGCGCGTCACCACGCCCGGCTCTTGCGACGCGACAACCTCGAGCTGTGAATGGCGGTCCCACGTCCGCATCGCATTCGCTAGCCGGGTGCAGACCTTACAGGTCCCGTCGTACACGACCGTATATGGCGGATGCCGTAACGTCACGTCGATGCTCGTTGGGGTCAGGGACCGGGTCGAAGCGCGAATCGAGTTGTCAGTCGGTAAATGTGAGCGTTATCACGCTTTCAGGACCTCGGAGTGCTGAGAATCAGTCTCATAACGTTGCACCCTGATCCATTCCGCTGCAGGTCGGCCACCCGACTGGATCATTCCGAGTAATGGCTGGGTTCGGATTGTACTCCTAACATCATCCCATCGCGCCACCGGACTGCCGACGTAACGCCGGAACAGGTCGTAAGAACCGCCGAAACGAGCCGAGGCAGACTGGAGCAGTTCAAGAAAAGTCCCAGTCCCACCACCATTCACAAGGACAATGCGATGCGGCACGGTCATACGTCGAGAGGTCTGCGGATCTCCTCGAAAACGATCCTCGCCTTTGTCGGTCTCGGTCTTATCGGTGCTTGCGCCGATTCGATCAGCGCCCCGACGAGACAAGTTTCATTCAAGCATCCGGCGCAGTACGACATAGTTCTGGGTACCGTCGACTTCCGATATGACCCCGATGCTGGCGTGATCCAGCGCCTCGGCAATCACGTCCTCGTGATTCCCGCCGGCGGCATCTGCGACCCGGCCACGTCTGGCTACG
>CAAGKR010111138.1_pt1 | contig 11291 bp, 9 predicted proteins | sample 2556971 | NCBI WGS metagenome assembly CAAGKR01 (sample SAMEA5207829, study PRJEB30636) | soil metagenome | biome: forest; feature: boreal; material: soil | place: USA | collected 2011-09 | depth 1 m
GTAACAATTGGTATCGCTAATAATATTACAGATGGTCTGGTGAATAAATGTGCCATGCAGGATGTTCCAGATGGCCTGATTATAGGTGCCGAGGTCTTCAGCAGGCGTCAGATAGGCATCCTGGCGACCGATGTGCAGAGAGATAAAATAGGCAGAAAATAGCGCAGCAGCCAGCGTGACCAGGCCCATTGCCAGCCAGAATATGCGCGTGTGCGGCATGTCTTCCGGGGCAGGGTAGAGATAGAGGCGATTGCGCCAGATAGCTAAACGTTTACGCCATGTCATAACATTCACCTACAACTTATTTTCGAGTGGGATGCTGGCATGTGAATCTTCTGCAACAACATCTGAAAGAAGTGCTTCAACTCCTGTTGGTGTAATGGCCTGCTCATCAGCAGAATCAGAAGGCATGGCCCGCGCCTGTTCAAGCGTGCCCGGCGGGCGTTTTGCCGAAGTGGCAGCGGAAGCGTATCACGCGCACCACACCGGAAACTCCTCGTGCAGTTTTGTGAGCATGGCGAAGGTGTGTCCGCACAGCAGGAGTAAAGGGGAGTTCCTCCTGACGTTCAATCGTCCCATATCCCCTTAAAAAGGGTTCTCACACTTTCCTTTCCATAGGCAGGAATCCTAGCGCATCTGTCTACTTGCTGTCAATCGGTATTTATGCTTGCTTCGTAAGATGAGGTCATTTCGCACACTGAAAACAGGCGACGTGGGAGGATGTTATGTGAGGACAATCCGTTGATTTGATCGGTCAAACTGAATGGTGAAAGCGTCAAAGAAACCGAACTGTCCGGCCAGTCCTCCAAACTCATCAGGGGAAAATTCAAACGAGAAAACTGCCGGAACAGAAAAAAAGATGGTGTCAACGCCAATTTCAACATGAGTAACGTCTGGACTTTGTACATTTTGAGGCGAGGGACATCCTGCTCAACCGGGCCCGGTGGTCGCTGATGCAACTGAGTCGGTGTTTGCTCGGTTTGTGAGTCGAGACGTTTGTGCAGGCTGGTGGTGCCATTGAGATCTTAATCGATGAAACGCTCGAACGGCGCCAAGGTGTCCACATGAGCAAACGCGGCTATTCCTACGATAGTGCGCGCTCGACCCAGCAGCATCAGCAGATCGGTGTGGGATGACGGTGGGTGTGCATGACGCTGGTGGTGACGCCCCCTGGACGCGCACGCGCTTGGGCGTTGCTTTTCTTGAGTGTATGAGCGACTTCGCCTGATATCGGTACGCGGCTGGGTCACCGCCACAAGACGATGCCAGAACTGGCCGGGCCAATGGTGGCAGTTGTCCGCCGCTGGCTCCCAACGATTCCCATCAAGCTCATCGGAGATGGAGCCTATGGTGATCTCCCGTTGGGACTCACCTGTGCGCGGTATCACGTCACACTGATCGCTCCCTTGCGCCAGGATGCCTGCTTGTGCGCTCCAGCACCGCAGCGTCACCCCAGTCAAAATGGCCGACCGCGCATCAAAGGGCCTCGCTTGCCCAAACTGAGCCAGGTCCTCGCTGATCCGAAGACCACCTGGCAACGCTTGACAGTGAAGTGGTACGATGGCACCACTCAAATCGTGGAGTGGTGCAGTGGGACCGCCTTGTGGTATCGAGCAGGTCAGCCTCCCTTGCCGATCCGCTGGGTGATCAGCCGCAATCCAGCGGGCAAACGGCCCGTCCGCACCTCCTTCTCGACCGATCAAGCGCAAACGGGTCTCTCTATCCTCCTCGATTTCATCAAGAGCTGGACGATTGAAGTCACCCTTGAAGAGAGCCGGGCCCATCTGGGTATCCAAACGCAGCGGCAATAGTCCGATTTGGCGATTGAACGCAGCACTCCCTGTCTGTTTGGACCCTACAGTCTCGTCGCTTTGTTGGGTCAGGCCCTGCATCCCACCGGCAACATTCCTTTCCAGCCAACGGCCTGGTATCGCAAGCAGCAGGCGACCTTTGGCGATGTCTTAGCCGCTGTGCGTCGCCAATTGTGGGGCAATTTTAGTTATTCCACATCCCCTCATGACCCTGAGTTGCTTTGAATTCCCCGCTCCGACTTATCCAGGCTTGCTCAGGCGGTCTGTTCTTCTTTTTAAATTGTACAAAGTCCAGGCAACAGCTTGCATATATTCTCCTTGTCACCTTCTCAGGTGGAACCCTCTTCCTTCAACTATCTTGTGGTATTGAGAACAAACAAAACCCGTCACATTTTTGCGAATTGCGCGTCTCATACTAAGAGGAGATTATATAGAGTATTGGAAGTGATGAGCGTATCAGGTGATCATGCAGCAACAAGAGGAACACCAACGGGCTAATAGCTCAGATAGCACGCTTTATGACCGGCATGCGGCGACCATCCTTGCCTACGCACGGTCGCATACCGCTTCATGGCAGGATGCCGAGGACCTCACGCTCGAGGTCTTCTTGAGAGCCCTGGAGCACGATAATCTCTCCTGGCTCTCCCCCAAACAGCAGCTCGCCTGGCTGTGGCGAGTTGCCCACAACAAGCTCATCGATAGCTATCGTCGCCCAGTTCAACCACCTACCGTCCCCCTTGAAGAAGCCGTAGCGCATGCGTGCCGCGACGAGGCGCTGACACCCGAACAGCTGGTACTGCGACGCGAAGAGCTCGCGTCGCTCTCCCAGGCCGTTGGAACGCTCTCCCTCGAACAGCAACGGGTCCTCCAACTCCGTTTTGGGGAGGGTCTGCGCTTTGCCGCAATCGCCGTCTTAGTGAACAAACGTGAAGCCGCTGTGAGGAAAATGTGTTCGCGTAGCCTCGCACAGCTACGCAGGACCTACGAGCAGCAGCAGAAAGGAACGCGGTCATGACAGACTCTCTCGAACACCTTCCTGAGGAGGGGCAGGAGCAGTACCAGGGGTACATACGCGATCTTCGTCTCCTCTACCGGGAGGAAGGTCAAAAAGCTCGGCGACTCGCTCGCATCCAGCAGCGCCTTCTCGAGAGCGATGTTCCCGCGCCTCTCTCGTCACTCCGCGAGGTGCATGACACCCAACAAAGCCCCGGAGAGAGAAAGCCAGCTCGTCCGACTCCTTTTGGGGGAAGGCCCTGGCAGCGCCGCTTGAGCGTGCTGGCAGCCGTGCTGGTAGCGACGCTGCTGGTAAGTTCCCTCCTGCTTGTCTTGAACAGATCACATCGAAGTAGCCCCGGTAGTCCGTCCACGAAACGAGCAGGAGGTCTTAGTACGTTGCTCTCTCTCCATATGCTTGATGCGTTGAAAGGATGGGCGCTCACTGATCACGCGGTGCTCTACACGAGCGATGGAGCCGTCCACTGGAAGGATGTGACTCCTTCCGGCATTCCACTCACCCAGAGCAGTATTGCGGACTTCCGTACCGCTTCCATAGCGTCGATAGCCACTCCCAGGGCGGATGGGGCCAGCTCACAAATCTTGCACACGGCTGATGGCGGTCAGACATGGCAACAGGCAATTATCCAGATGCCCTTCCCACGCCAAATCTCCTTCGTCGACGCACAGCACGGCTGGCTCCTTGCTGCCGTGCGACCCCCCGGAGGAGCGGCCGAACCGGTGGCTGTGTTCCGCACGGCGGACGACGGGAAGACCTGGACAAACGTCGCTACCGCACTTTTTGCGGATACCACTCCTCCGGGTCGGCTGTCCTATGGAGGGCAGAAATCAGGGATGCGCTTTCTGGATGTCTCGACGGGATGGGTGACCGGAACCGTCCCGCTTGCCAACCTTGCCTGGCTCTATGTCACCCATGATGGGGGTTTGACCTGGCACCAGCAATCGCTCCTCCTGCCGCCAGGAGTGCCATCTGCCCGGCTCTCGGTGCTCGCACCCACCTTCTTTTCGGCCGCCGATGGCATCCTGCCCGTCATCTTTTCTGACGCCGCGACCGACAGCCCTCTTGCCACAGCTCTCTACACGACGCACGATGGTGGAACAACGTGGTCGAGCACCGTGCCCGTTCCTGCTGCCCTTCCTCTCCTCAGTTTTGCCGATATGCAGCATGGGTGGGCGAGCGATGACACACTCCTCTACAGTACCGTCGATGGAGGCAATCACTGGCTGAAACTCTCACCCAGTGCGAGCTTCAAAAACGTTGTCCAGCTCGACTTCGTCTCAGCTACCATCGGGTGGGCGATCAGCTCTTCAGCACCCACTACCTCATCTCTGCTCAAGACTGTCGATGGTGGACGGAGCTGGACACCCATTCCCTCTCCCACCTCATAAGGCAGACGATGACACCGGGGCTGCTTGTCAAACAGGGAGGCCGTGGCAGAACACATCTTCCACGGCCTCTGCGAGCTCTCTAAGAGAACTACCATTACTGGTATTTGTGCGGGACCGATGGAGCCGGCGGAGCGCTGGCGACCACAGGATCATTGCCCGTGAGAGTCCCACCCCGGATCGCCAGGCCACTGGTCGGAGTATACGCCGCTTCATCGAAGGTGCTTCCCACCTTTGCGTTCGCGACCATAAAGACCGGATGGGCGGTTCCGTTGGCAAACGAGGTTGAGATGTAGTCCCCGACCATGAATCCCTGCGTGGTATTGGCCAGCCAGGTTAGCGTCATGGGACCGGTCAGCTGGGTCTTCGCGCTCCACGTACTCCCCCCGTTGGTCGAGGAGACGAACCCCACATCGAGCTTACAGGTGGAAGAGTTGCAGCTCGTAGCCGGGTAGAAGTAGTAGGCCAGCCCCAGATGCGCGCTGCCTCCCGATGTTGATTTATCGACAGCCAGGCCGGGAATGAAGTGATCAACCTTACTGCCAACGGCATCAGCGGGAATGCGGGTCACCGTTGTCCAGCTCGTGCCGTTGGTCGAGGTCGTCATGACCAGGTCGTTGGCCCGGCAGCTCGTTTCAAAGCGGCAGTCCGACCACACCACGTAGACCTTGCCCGCGCCGTCTATTTCCGCCGTCGGCAACGAGCCGGAGCGGATGTTGCCTGCGTCGGTATGGTGGTTGATGGAGGTCGCGGTGACCGTGCTGTTCCAGCTCGTCCCGCCATTGGTGGAGGTGAAGGACAGTAGAGAGGTTTCGAAGGCATTCTCGATGGGAACGATCACCGTGCCATTAGGCTGCACGAGGGGCTGTCCGCCGATCACGGTGGCGTTATTGGCGGTCGATTTTCTCGTCCCCCACGTCGCCCCACCATCCGTGGAGGTGCTCATCTGGACGAGATTGCCGTTGCCGTTGTCGTCCCACTCAGTATAGCAATTCCCGTAATGGGGACTGGTCGAGGTGACGTCGCACACCGTCCAGTTCTTGTCCTGGTTTTGCGTCCCACCGGCGGAATTCACCTGAACCGGGGTAGTGAGCCAGGTCAGTCCGCCATCGGTCGAGCGACTGACCAGGACCGCTGGACTGGTCGGGGCGACATTGGGATGCGCACCCACCAGGCCGAGATAGGAAATGAGCCAGACGTTGGCTTTCGGGTCGTAGGCGACCGAAGGATCGCTGACGCGATCAAATGTACCAGGCGGCGTCGCAAAGGTGGTGGTGCCGCCCAGGAAGCCGTTGGTCCAGGTTGCCCCCCCATCCGTCGAGGTCGCAAACCCGATATTGGAGGCTCCACCATTGTTAAAGCGGCCAACCTGGAAGGCCGAGATAATGGTGGTACCAAAGGAATAGGTATCCGGCTCGACCTCGGTCTTGTGCTGGCTGGTGCTATTCGTGTAGGGGTCGGTGCTCAGCCGCGTGAGGGCTACATTGGCGAAAGCGAAAATAGTGGACGAGAGGACGAAGAGCAGCGAGAGGGTGAGCGCAGAAATGACCCGGATCGGCCATCGATGCCGAGAGTGAAATAATCCCACAGTTCCTCCTTGAAGCGGGTAATAAAGGTGAAACACTCAAAGTATCAATTGTTAGCTGATGAGCTTTTACACCTATTCTAACGGTTAAGTAAATGTAACCAAACAACTTCATTTATCACCATATCTTCATTGCTTCCACACCTAATTGCTCGTTCTATCAGCTACACTCAGATTGGCGAATCACGTTATTGAAAGATTGTATGCATGTAAAGGAGAGATTAGTCATGTCTGTGATAACTCGCCGCAGCTGGCGAATTGGTATCCCAACGACGTTCATTCTCTTGGCGCTCATCCTTTCCCTCGCCGTCACACTTGCATTGCGGGCTCAAACGCATGCTTCATCGGCGTTGGTCCAAATCAGCAGCGACCCTTTTACCAACCCCGACAGTCAGCACAAGACGCAAGTCGAACCTGACTCTTTTGCCTTTGGCAACACGGTTGTTTCGGCCTTCCAATCGGGCCGCTTCTTCGGTGGTGGAGCCTCCGACATCGGCTGGGCGACTTCCACCAATGGCGGGCTGACCTGGGCACATGGCTTCCTGCCTGACGCCACCGTCAACTCAACGCCGCCCAATCCGATGTACAAGGCTGCGAGTGATGCTTCGGTCGCCTACGACGCCAAGCACAAGGTCTGGATGATCTCCTTTCTTGGGATCGTTGACCCGGTAAATGGCCCGGTAGACGTGCTCGTGAGCCGTTCTACCGATGGGGGACTGACATTTGGCAACCCCGTAGTGGTGAATGCTACTGGTGTATTTAACGACAAAAACTGGACGGTCTGCGATGATACCGCCAGCAGCCCCTTCTTTGGGCACTGCTATACCGAGTTCGACAACAATAGCAGCCTCAACCGTGTCCAGATGAGCACCTCCAAAAACGGTGGATTGACATGGGGAGCGGCAAAGTCGACTCCCGACAATGCCTTCGTCATTGGCGGACAACCCGTCGTGCAGCCCAATGGGACGGTCATCGTCCCCATAGACGATGGTTTTGAGGCTACTCTCCTGGCTTTCCGGTCCACCAATGGTGGGAATACCTGGACGAAGCCGGTCCTTGCTGCTCAAATACTCAATGACGGTCATCCCGGCGGTATTCGTTCTCCTGATCTTCCTTCCGCCGAAATCGACAAGTCGGGCAGGGTATACGTCGTCTGGACAGACTGCCGATTTGAAGCCTCCTGCAATGCCGGGACCAATGATCTCATGCTGGTCTCCTCAGCCGATGGGGTCAACTGGACCCTGCCGAAGCGCATCCCAGCCGACCCGGTTGGCAGTGGCGTCGACCATCTCCTTCCTGGTCTGGCCGTCGATAGGAGTACGTCTGGTAGATCCGCCCATCTGGCGCTAACCTACTACTACTTCCCCAGCATTAATTGTGATGTCAACACCTGTGCGCTCAATGTCGGCTTCATCACGTCCACCAACGGTGGGGCCAGTTGGAGCACAGCGCAGCAACTGGCTGGACCGATGAGTCTGACGTGGTTGCCAAACACAAGCCAGGGCAGAATGGTGGCCGATTACATCTCGACCTCCTTCGTTCCGGGCGATAGCGATGCCACCCCCGTTTTTGAGGTCGCTTTTGCGCCGACTGTCGGCACGGATTGCGCTGCCACAGGAGCAGTGTGTGACCAGGCCACGTACACGACGCCTGAAGATGCGCTGCAGATCACCGGGGGCACAAACGTATCGAATGATGCGGCCCCTGCTTTTATGCCGATTAATAAGGGGGCATTGTCCAAACCCGCAACCGCGTTTTAACTGAAGTATTGTACTTTTCGAGGTATGAGTGTAGGTCGTTACTCCCCCAAGGAGTAACGACCTACGTTTGTTTGTTAACCGTGTAAATGTGATAATTCGATCTTCCATAAGTTGAAGAGAAACATAAAAGAGATGAAACGACCTGTTTTAATCGGATGCAAAGCAAGAGAAGTGCGAGTAACGGGGATTTTTGAAGAGAACGGCTGTCAAATGGATGGTCATTACCAGTCGGCATACTGTCTGAAGTGGCTTAGGAGGCTGATTTGATAGAGAAGAAAAATGAATTACTGTGTATCATACACAGCCACACCGGGAGGGTCAACGAAACTACCCGAAGGTCATGTGCAGAGGTCACTTGCGAATTTTCGCGGTCGACCGGGGTTACTTGACCAGCCTATTTTTTAGTGATGGGGCGTAGGAGTCTTGTCGGGCTTCCCTCCATTGTTGCCGTTCCCATGCCCCCCGTTATTACCGTTGCCATTGTTCCCATTCCCATTCCCGTTTGAGGTTTTCATTGTTATTATTGTTGTCTGAGTAACTGTGCCATCGGGATTCAGAATGCCGATGCTCTGAGGATGCTGTGTACCATTCCAGCCGGTCGTGAAGACATACAGGCTATTTTGGAACAAGCCTGGCGCGTTTATAATCTGCCCGTTCACCATCAATTGCGCCCCCGGCTGTATATTGCTCCCGGCAATGCTGATAGTGGCGCTGTCCTCATTTGAGTGTGTCGACAGGACGATCTCGGCGCTCAGCAGGTGGGGTACTCTATCACCCAGGCTTCCCAACTCGTCCGTTGTGAGCAGGCGTTCCGCCAGAGCAAGTTGAGGCAGAAGCCCCCGCAGTGTGTGGCGTCCATCACTTTTGAGAGTCGCGAGTTCACTGCTCAGGCGATCACGGTCCGGTTTCGCTGCCAGGCCCTGAATGGCGCTGGCAGCAGCGCTCACCTGCTGATCGAAATCTGCTAAAGTCTGACGATAGGCATTCTCATGTGCAGGATCGGCAAGATCAGCCAGCATGTTAAGTTGTTCCCTGGCAAACTGCAGATCCAGTTCGGCTCGACTTCCGGATGAGCCTGCAAGCGAGACTTGCACATGTTGTTCCCAGCGTTTCACTGCATAGAGTGGGTTCTCAGGGTTGGATACCCGCGCTGCCACGGACAACACGCCTGTTCCCAACAAGAGCATAAGGAGACAGAAGCCAAGTGCGATGCCGTAGACGGGATGCGCTTGCCAGAGGCGCGAGAGACCTTTGCGCGCAGGCTGTTTCCGGCGTAGCGCCGCGTGGTGCAGTAAGAGGCGCGTCTCTAAAAGCTCGGCGAAGTCCGGGTCAGCCTGTAACTGAGGATGGGATTGCAAACGCCTTGCAATAGTCACCAGTTCATCTATCTCCGGATCGTGATCGGGTGTTGGAGGTGGCTTGTGTTGCCAGGCTGGCAGCTCCCCACTATTCCAGGGGTGCCTATCCCCTTGTTGGAGCCGGTCGTTGAGACGTTCGGGTTGTGATTTCATGGTTTCCCTCCCCGGAGTTGCGATTGGACATGGGATGCCTGCTCTGAGAACTCTCGCTTCCCCAGCAGGCGATGCAGGCTTTGCAGCGCTCGAAATTGCAAGGCTTTGACGGCGTTAGCTTTTTTCCCGATCACGCGAGCCACTGTTGCCACATCGTATCCCAGGATCAGTCGGCCAATCAGTACCTGGCGTTGCTCTTCTGTCAGCGCATTGATCATATCGACCACGCTGCGCCATTCATCCTGTGTCTCCACAATCTGCGCCGGGTCCATGCCGAGATACATGCCTACAAGTGCCTCCCCGTCCCCCGGCGCTTCCTCTTCCCTATCCTTCGCTTCGAGCGAGACCAGTACCGGCAGGCGCTCGCGCTTGCGATAATAGCCAGCTACAGTAATGCGCGCTATCTGGAACAGCCACGCGGCAAACCCTGCCTCGTCGCTGGCTTTCAATTGACCGATGCCTTCGACCATTTTTAAGAACACTTCGGAGGTCAGATCCTCTGCGGTGGCACGATCAGGCACGCGCGAGGCAATATAGCCAAACACGCCGGGGAGAAACTGGCGATACAGGATACTCAGCGCTTCGGATTCGCCTCGCCGCGCCTGTTCAAGTCGACGGCCGGTAGGCTCCATCGAGTGATTACCTCCATGTTCTCTATTAAGAAATGGTCTCTATTCGTATAGTTGCAACGCAGCCTATTTTAGTTACGGGTTAACAAAAACACAATCACCATAGCCCATCTATCTGCGTTTTCCTATCCATCGCAGCAATACATAGGGAAGCCGTAACCAGATGCCCGCGTTCTGCAACTATCTCTGTGAGGGTGGAGCAAAGCAAGGCATTTCCTCAATCCCCCCCGCCTCGTCAGCGGACATGCCTCCACGCGCTAGCACCCTCCGAAATGCGGAGATTATTTAAAGAAGAGGTTTGTATGAAATTCGTGCAGATTGTAAAAGGCAAACTCCTGGTTACCGTGCTTGCCGGTGTCGTGCTCATTGGAAGCGCAACGGCAGCATTTGCCTCAACCCCGGCTGGTCAAGGGATCATCCACGCAGTCGCTCACTCGCAGTCCACTGCAACTACACATGGCAAAGCCAGCCAGAAGAACAAGGATCATACCACGGCCACATCCACGGCCAGCCATGGCAATAGCTGCCCTGGACTTCCCCAGGCACAACAACTGGCAGGCGAATTTTCACTGAGCGCTAACAGCACAGGCGATGCCGTTCAGTCTATCTGCGCGCTGCACCAGGGAACATTTAAGGGGACAACCTCCAGCGGTACAGCCGTTAATTCCAGCCGCGTCTTCGGCTATGGTGAGATCGAGATGCTGCTGACTTACGCGCAATCCCTGGCAAGCCGTGATAAAGCCAACACCAGTGGAAAATTAACCAGCGACAACGCGCGCAGCTATCTGGCGCAGGCGCTCCAAAGTTGCGGCGCGACTCCCTTAGAGACCTGTCTCAAGACCAACATCCCCGGTTTCCAACCCGGCAGTACCAATAGCCAGCAGAGCGACCATGGGCATGGCAACGGCAATGGGAAGCCTACCAGCACCCCGACTCCCCATCACTAACCAGGTAGTGAGCATCTACATGACCGTCTCTTCTGAAAGGGTCCTTTCATCCTGGGTGATGAACCCCCTTTCATGAAGGTCTTGGAAAGGAACAAAGATATGTTTATCGCTGGACTCGGCGCCTGCTTCTTTGGCCTGCTACTCGGCTGGGTCTTCTACCGGACGCTGCGCCTGAAGGCGCGCGCGAGTGTGCTTGCGGAGATCTCGATCATTATCGGGGCGCTTGGTGGTGCAGCAGTCCTGGCCCTGTTTAGGAGCGAAGTGTTGTTCGGCTTGTATGCGACTGGCCTGGTCATAGGCTTTTTTGCTTACTTTGCTATTGACCTGTTGCTGTCCAGTAGCCAGCAGGCGCAGTCCTGGCGGGAGGTGCTTATGCCGCCTGCCGTTACGCCTGTCACGCCCCCGGCTGCTCCAGCGACTGAGGAAAAGGACGCGGAATAAAAATAGAAGATCAGCCTGGCCCCTTGTTCCTGGTTTACATTTGATTCGGGGTGAGCGTCAAGTTTTTGCATCGAGTGTGCGTTAACCAGGGCGGGGGCAAGCCCCCGCCTTTCACTGGTAGGTTTTTGAATACTGTAGGGGCGGGGGTGGATGGTGGGTTGGGAGGGGACGCTTGCGTCGCCCTGGGGTGCGGGGCGTATCGGGCCA
>CAAGKR010288943.1_pt1 | contig 11291 bp, 12 predicted proteins | sample 2556971 | NCBI WGS metagenome assembly CAAGKR01 (sample SAMEA5207829, study PRJEB30636) | soil metagenome | biome: forest; feature: boreal; material: soil | place: USA | collected 2011-09 | depth 1 m
GCCGGGCTCGGTGTCGGCGTTGCCAGTCTGATGATGCGGGGGTTGGGTACCCCAGGGCCCGGTTTCGTGCTGCCGGCTTGCGCTTTCTAGGAGCGGGCGTGGCACTCCTTTTGGGGTGCTGCCCATAGAAAGATCGTGCGGGCCGAGTCGGAGTACGACGGCGAGCGATTCTGGCCTTCAGGCGCCACGGAGGATGCCGGGCGAGCGGGGCACATCCCGGGTGCGGTAAGCCTGCCGATCGGCCTGATGTGCAACGAGGACGAGACGCTCAAGCCCGCTCAGGAGCTGCGCGTCCTACTCGACGGCGCCGGGATTACGAGTGACACGCAGGTGATCACCTACTGCACGATCGGCAACCGGGCGAGTCGCGCGTGGTTCGCGCTCAAGTACCTTCTCGGCTATACCGGCGTGAGCGTCTACTACGGGTCATGGGTTGAATGGGGGAAGGCAGCGGACACGCCGATCGAACCGTGAGGACCGTGCACAGCTGCCGGTCGCGTGACGTCAGGCTGGCCGCGAGAGCCACGCGAGCACATCCGAGGCGTTCTGTTGTGGAGGGAAGACGGGATAGAAGACCTTGACGATGCGCTGTGCGCGAGCGATGAACGTGAGCCGCCGGTACAAGCGCATCCCGGCCACTTCGAAGGTCGGCAAGCGCAGCGCAGCGGCGAGCTGGAGCGCGCTGTCGCTGAGCAGCGGATACGGGATGTGCTCACGCTCAGCGAACTCCGACTGCTCGCCGGGAGACTGTGCGCTGAGGCCGAGCACTGACGCACCGCAGGCGGCGAGATCCTTGACGTGATCGCGGAAGGCGCAACTCTGCGGCGTGCAGCCGCGAGCACCCGGAATCTCATCCCAGCCTTCGGGCAGCGCCTCCCCGGGCCGGGCGGTGCGCGGGTAGACATAGACAACAAGCAGCCCGCGGGCGGCTGCGGTGAGATCGATCTCACCGCCGAGCGAGGAAGACAGGCTCAGGCTCGGGACATCGAGACCGGGGAGATGGCCGGCGGCGCCGTCGTCGAGGGGGACTGGCAGATTTACCGGTAGCTCATTGCCCACGCATCGATTATCCAGCACGAGCCATCCACAACGTGTGGGCACGTCCAGCCAGCGGATGGCCTCGGGGCAACGTCAACTCGGGGACGCCGTCGGCCGGCTCAATCCCGCCGCTATCGTTTGGAGCAACGGGTATGGATGATCGTCAACAACGAGATCGGGACGATCCGGCCGGCCGGATCGCATGACGCGACAGGCGCGGCAGGGCAGTCGCCTGATGCGCAAACGTTCGCCCCGTCGCATCGGGGTGCTGGTGGGGCTGTGCATGACGGCGTTCGTCGTTGTCATGCTTCTTGCGATCTACGGCATCAGCGTGGTCACGGCCCTCGCGGTCGCTGTGGCTTTCGGTGTGATCACGGGGTGGGCGGTGCGGCTCAGCGGCTGACGATCACGCGCGATTGAAGCCACCGCACAGCGACCGGCTACCGCCCCCTCGGACAACCCACAACCTTCTTCGCTACCGCCGCCGTTTGCCGGTCGCCCGCCCCCGCCGGGCCGCCTGCGCGGGACAAGGCACAGCCGTGTGCGCGAGGGCGATACTGCCGTCGTTGAAGCTGAACTGGGCCGCGAATGGGAATCCGCCGCGCGGGCAGCTGGGAGGCAGCAGGATGCCTGTTGGCCGGTAGCGGAGCGTCTTGCCGTTGGTCGCTTCGGCGTAGAGGACCCGGTGGGGCCCGAGTGTCGCGTGCAGTTCGAGCACGGAGATGTAGGGGGCGCCTGGCAGTGTCGGCACGAGCGGGACGCCGATGCTGACCTTCCCTCCGAAGGGCGCCGATGCGGGGAGCAGCAGGCCAGGGAACAGGATCCGCGTATTGACGGGAGTGGTTCCTTCGGCATAGAACAGCAGCGAAAAATGTCCTTCCTGATCGGGTGTGCGCAGGATCGTGATCGGCGCGTTCTCGTGAATGGTCGTGGAACCGAGCACGATCCCCGTAAGCGCTTCGCCGTAGCCCATCACCGAATTGGGCGGGCATTCTGTGGGACCCGCGGCTTCCAGCGTTTGCGCCGAGCAGGTCGCTAGTCCAAGGCCGCTCAGCCCGATCCCGAGGTAGTTGGGGTAGCTGAGCTCGACCTGCGTCAGGGGCGGCGGCACCTGACCCGTCGGGGCAGAGAAGAAAAAGGCGAAGTCGAGTGTGGTCCGCTGGCCCAGTTGCTCGGGGATGAATGTCCCGCTGAGTTTTGCTGAAGTTGCGGCGCCCGTCGCGGCGGGCAGGCAGAGGCCGAGCAGGGTGATCGCGAGGAGGGAGGTGCGACGCGCGAATGTTGTAGGAGGCACTGTCATTCTCAGTAGGAGAGCGTGCCGGTGGTCTGGACGAGCAGGGCGTAGGTGTTGCGATTGAACGTCCCGTACAGCTTTGCGCGTCCATGCGCGCGCGCGAAGCGAGAGGTGCCCCCGGTAACGATCAGCGAGCCAGCGAAGCTTTCATAGACGCCGGATCCGTGCGGCGTCGCCGACCCGTGCCCTTTGATCGAGCCTCCGCGTGTGTAGATCGTGAAATTGCCGCTGATCGTGGCGCCAATGTTCACGCTTGCGTGCATGCTGCCGGGAATGGTGCCGGTGGCCTTGCCTTCCTCTCGGAGCAGCGATCCCGAGGCCGAGACGTAGCGCAGGTGGGCCGTGTCGGTCGCCTTCAGCGTGCGCGCCGCGTGGGCCTCCATGCGCGCCGCGTGCGCCGCGTGCGCCGCGCTCGCGAGCATCGCAAGGCCTAACGCTGCCCCGATCCTCCAGCGCTTCCGAGTCCCTATCACCCTCTACTCCTCTCTCCTGCAACAGTTGTAACACCCTCGGCCTCATCGCGGTGCGGTTCAGACACCGGCGGTGTTCGTCCGCCGAAGCGGCGCCGGCGATCTGAGAACTCCAGCAGCGACTCCTGCAGCGCCTCGCGGCTGAATTCGGGCCACAGCTCGTCGCGGAACACGAGCTCCGAGTAGGCGGCTTGCCACAGCACGAAGTTCGACAGCCGCCGCTCCTTGCCGGTGCGGATCAGCAGCTCGGGGTCGTGCAGATCCGGGGCGTACAGAAGGCGGCTGAAGTCCTCCTCGGTACCTCCATCAAAGCGCCGGGCGGCGTCGAGGATCTCCGCGCGACCGCCGTAGTTGAAGGCGATGCACAACGTGATGCGGCTGTTGGAATCGGTCAGCGCCTGTGCTCTGTCCATCTGCTCCAACAGGTGAGCCGGGACCCCGTCGCGCCGGCCGATGAAGCGCATCCGCACACCCTCCTCGTGCAGCTCGGGGGTCTCCTTTGCGATGCGACTCGCCATCATCGAGATCAAGCTGTCCACCTCCTCCTGCGGGCGACACCAGTTCTCGGTCGAGAATGAGTACACGGTCAGCTCCTGGACACCGAGCTCTGCCGCATCGCGCAGGCGAGCCTTCAGCGTGTCGGCGCCGGCGTCGTGGCCCTCGCTGACCCCAAGTCCCCTTGCGCGCGCCCAGCGGCCGTTGCCGTCGGTGATGATCGCGACATAACGCGCCGCTCCGGGCTGACGGTTCGAGGGGCTATGCATGGCGCACTCGCTTTGCCAGGCGCCAGGCGTGCATCAGCGCGAGCGTGGGTGTGATCAGGGGCGCCAGCTCTCGCTTTACGCGGGCGATTACCGGCCGCGCCAAGGCATCGTCGTTCGCGGCCGGGGCCGAGGCGTAGTAGCTGACCACCCCGACGAGCGTCATCGCGTGGTGCGCCCCATTGGGCACGCCGCGAGCGCGAGTGATCCCGTCGCGGGCGGCCCTCGCGAGCCCACTCGCCATCGCCTCCGGGCCGTCGTAGAGATCAGCATAGGAGAGCTGCCCGGTGGCGATGTCCTCCTCGCGGTCCACGAGGCTGTCGAGCATGCTCAGCGCGCCGATCGACAGGTAGGTGCGGTCGAGCTCCGCGGCGTCCTTGGATGTCGTACCCGGATCGGCCGCGGCAGCGATCAGCGCATGGATCGCAAGCACTGAGGCCGTCGAGCCGGCAAGCAGCTCCTGCCACCCGAGCCCAGTCCCGGCCGCCCGCGGCATGGCCCAGTCACGCAACTCCTCGATCCCCGATCCAGACCCCGAGCCAGACGCCCCGTGATGGAGAATCTGCGCCTCGCCACAGCGTTCCGCAGCCCCCCGCGCGACCTCGGCGACTGCAGGGGCGCCAGGCAATCGCGCGAACGCGAGGCATACGGTGCGAGAAAGTCTTTCGAGATATCCGCCGTCGTTATTTGGCGGTAGTTCGAAAGACTGTCTCGTGTCGCCGGCACACACCGAAACCGCCCCGATCAAGTCGGCGAACAACCGTCGCCCGTCCCGCTCGGGGTCTGCCATCGGCTGCTCGGTCAGCGCGTCCACGTAGTCGTACAGCACTTGCAGCGCGACGGTCGCTTCGACGACGCGCGCGCGGTTCCAGCGAGGCGCGAGCGTCGCGAGCGTGGCCGCGACCTCGGCGTTGAAGCGCTCATCACGCAGCTTGCCCAGCGCAAGCTTGCGGAGTGCCGGATCGGGAATCGCAAGTGCGTGGTGGTCCCAGCGAGTCAGCTGCGAGCGCACGAGCGGCGCGACGGTGGTCCAGTAGCGCACGTTTGCCACCACGAGCGCCACGCCCGATCGCGCCAGCGCCCAGCGGTTAGTCATTGAGCGCGAGCATTGGGGAGACACGGGAGGCAAACCAGCCAGGCACCATGACGATCGCCACGACGACGGTGATCACGAGCACGAAGATCTCTAGTGGGCGCAAGCTTGCGGCGAGGCTCGCGACGGGGAAGCCGGTGACTCCTTCCAGGTACCCGTCGATGACTAGCTGGCCGTAGACGCCGGCGAGGGCACCGGTGATGCAGCCGGCGCCGAGCATCAGTGCCGATTCGACCAGAAGAATGAGGCGAAGGCGCGGTGGCTCCACGCCATCGAGGCGCAATTCCGCAAGCGATGCACGACGCTGCCAGACGGCCGAGGTGCCACCTGCTACAAGCGCCAGGATCGCCGCGAGCAGCAGCATGGTTGAGATCTCGCTTAACTGACCGAGCCCTTCGTTTGCCAGCGTGTCGATGCTCGACTGCCGGGTGGCGGCGGTGGCCACTTCCAGGCCGCTCGAGGCGCCGAGCTGCCGCTCGATCTCGCTGCGCGCCGCGGCGATGTTCGCGCCCGGGAGCAGCTGGACGCCGAGCGCGGATGGCGCTGAGGGGTGGGTGGGGGTCCAATACTTGCTGTAGTCGGCGGTGCTCATGAAAATGACGCCAGGTGGCCATGCGAGGTTGGTCGTTGTGGCGGCGACCCGGAATTGGGCATCGCCGGTTGGGGTGGGCAGGGTGAGCGTGCCCCCGATGGCGACATGCTGAACTTCTGCGATCTGCTTGGAGACGGCCACCCAGCCGCCTTCTCCGAGCCGCGCAATCGCCCGGGTCACGTTACCGCCCGTGACCTGACTGCTCAGCACGTTGCGATCGGCGCCCGGCGGACGCGCGATGATCCATACGCGGCGGGGCGGGTGGGATCCGAATTCCAGGAAGCCGCCCTGAAACACGTTGACGTGTGCGACCCCAGCGACCTGCGCGACGCGAGCGGCCTGGCCGTCGGCAATGAAGTCGGTCGTGGCCTGGTTATCGCCGGGGTTGGTGACCCAGATGGTGGCGTCGGCGGAGTAGCTGTGCGCGAAGGCATGGATTCCGCGCAGCAGGTCGTTGTGGGCACCACCGAGGGCGACGGTGCCGAACAAAGCCACGGCGCCGGTCGCGGCGAGCGCGAGCGAGCGCAGCGTGGTGCCCTTCAGCGACGTCAGCGCGGTGGAGAGAATCGAAAGGTGTCCGAAGCGCTCGGAGAGGGAGCGTGCCGACGCCAGGACTGCAACGAACGTGAGGGGCACAGTGCACACCGATGCGAGTGCGAGTACCGCGCATGCGAGTAGCGCTAGCGACGGTGCAAGCACGAACATGGCGCTCGCCGCGGCGAGAAGGATGGCGGCGGCGAGGGCGAGGCGGCGGTGGAAGTGTGGGCTCAGCGCGTTGCCTGGCACCCCAGAGCCGGCGTAGACGGCGTCGAGCACGCGACCCGGACGGAGGTCTAGGAGCGGTACCGTTGAGGCCAGACAGGTCGCGATCACCCCGCCGAGCAGCGACAGGACGACCGGGCTAGCGCCCACAACGGTGTGGGTACTGAGTGTGAACGCCGCCGCCAGATAGCCAGTGGACTGGTGAAAGGCTCCGAGGGCCAGGAGATAGCCGCCGAGGACTCCAACGAGCGAGGCAACGATGCCCAAGACGATCGCTTGGAAGGCAAACATCTGCACGATCGCCATCGACTTCGTGCCGTTCAGCCGCAGCTCGGCGATGCTCTGGCGGCGCTCAGGGACCGTGAGGAGTAGCGCGTTGAAGGCGAACAGGAAGCCCAGGAGCGCTGAGATCGTGGCGAAGAAGGCGCTCGCCTCATCTGATGGGCGCAGAGCCTGTTTGAGAGCCGCGACGTCCTGGTTGGCCGGGGCAACGTCGAGCGATCCGCCGAGGAGCCTATGGAGCTCGGACCGAACGCGAGGCTGGGCGCCAGGAGTGGTCTGGATGAGGATGCGAGAGATTCGTTTGCGAAGACCCGTGAGACGCTGCAGGTCGGCCAGCGGCATGACCGCGACGCGGGCTTCCGAGAGGGCGCCGAACGTTTCGGAGCCGAGAATGGCTGAGACCTTGACCGGATACTCGACGCCGCGGAGGTCCAGCAGGAGGTGTGCGGAGTGCCCGGCGGTGCTGGTGAGCTTGAGGGCCTGCGCGGTCGTGGTCGAGAGCCCGAGGCCGCCGGGAGACAGGGTGGCGATCGGAAGTGTGTGAGCGAGGCCGTCCATGACGACGAGGCTGGTGTCGGCGCCGGCGAGGTCGACGGTGACACGCCTACCGGTGGGCGCGCGAATGGTCGCTATCTGTTCCAGGATCGGGGCGGCTTGCTGGACGCCTGGAAGATGTTCGACTCCTGCCAAGAGCCGCTCATCGAAGCCGCCGGTGCTGCGCGCTCGGACCTGCACGGTCGCCGGGCCGATCACCGTATGGACGACTTCGCGCGCGGAGCCCGCGATGCTGTGACTGGCGATCGTGGTTGCCAGCACGAGCGCGACGCCGATCGCCACGCCTAGGCCAGCCAGCAGCTCTTGGACGGCGTGCACACGCAACCTGCGACGGTAGAAGTAGACGAGGGCGTCGAAGCGCATCAGAGCGCGGGCCGTGGGTGGCTTCGGATGTGAGACGGCAGGCTCCTAGGCGGTCGCGGTGCGCGAGCGAGACGTGAGGGCGCCGGCCGCGGCGTCTAGTGGACCCAGATCGCTGAGCTTGCCGTCGCGCAAGGTCAGACGCCGGTCGGCCAGCGCCGCCGCCTCTATGTCGTGTGTGACGAGCAATACGCATGCGTCGCGCTCGTGTGCGACGGAGGCTAGTAGCGCGACGATGTCGCGGCTGCGGGCACTGTCGAGGTTGCCGGTCGGCTCGTCGGCGAGGATCAGCTTCGGCTCGCCGGAGAGCGCCTTGGCGATCGCGACGCGCTGGCGCTCGCCGCCAGAGAGTTGCTCTGGTGTTTGCGCCAGACGATCGCCGAGACCGATACGCTCGAGCCACGGCAGCGCACGGGCCTGTGCCTCGCGCCTAGGGACGCCACCGGAGACCAACTTGCTCGCTGCGTTCTCCAATGCCGAGGCCTGGGACATGAGCCGGGCGTTCTGGTGGATGAAGCCGACCTCGCCGAACAGGTAGTCGGACGCTTGCTTGCGCGAGAGCGAGGCGAGATCTCGACCGCCGAAGCGGATGCTGCCAGCGTCCGGCTTGAGTAGGCCGGCAATCAGCAGCAGGAGGGTTGTCTTGCCGGAGCCGGACGGCCCCTGCAGAGCAAGGATCTCCCCCGGCGTGATCGTGAGCGTGACACCGTCGACAGCGCGCACGGGCTCCGTGGCCGCCGGGTAGTGCTTGACGACTCCGTCCAGCTCAAGCATCCCCGTGTGCCTGCCTAGCTCTGCTCGGCAGAGCTTGCGCTCACGCGGTCGCCTCGTGACGGAGGTGGTGAACGGAGGCGAGCTCGGGGCGCACCTCGCCACGCAGCACTCCGGCGCTGATCGACAGGCGGCGGTTGGCACCCGAGAAATCCAAGGACTCGGCCACTGTGATGAGGATCGCGATTCCCTCGTCGGCGAGCGAGCGCAAGAGCGCCAGCACGTCGTCGCGCTCCTGGAGCTCGACACCGGTGACGGGCTCGTCGAGCAGCAGCAACGCAGGTTCGAGCACGAGCGCGCGCGCAAGGCTGACCCGTACGGCCTCCACGTCGTCGAGCTCACCCGGGCCGCGGCCGGCGCAGTCGCCGGCGCCCACGCGGTCGAGTGCCGCATGCACTCGTACCTTCGCCTCTGAGTGAGAGTGGCCGCGGATACGCGGTCCGACCATCAGCTTGTCCAGGACGAACCGTCCCTCGCCGCGCGGGAGCGCGCGTTTGCAGTAGCCGATGCCGTGGCCCAATGCTTCGCCGCCGCGGGCGCTGAGATCGCGTCCTTGGAAGCGTACGGCTCCGGTGTCCGGGGGCTCGATGCCGGCCGCGACGCGCAGCAGGGTGGAGCGGCCCGACCGGCGCTTGCCCCAGACGGCGACGAGTTCGCCGCGCTCGAGCTCGAGGGTTACATCGCGCAATGCGACCCGCTCGTGCGGCGCGCGCCCGTTGCGGCGGTTGACGCCCTCGAGCGTGAGCAAGGTCATCGATCGATGGTTTGCTCTGGTGTGCCGGCGCGGGCTTCGAATTCAGTGCGGACGTATTGGATCCACGAGAGCATCCCGTCGAGCGCCAGGCGCTCCTGCACGTCGATCAGGCGTTTGGCAAAGTCCGAGGCGGCGGGGGAAGCTTGCCCGGGTGCCGTTGGCGAGCTCTTGAGGCGGTAGCGCTCGTAGGCGTCGAGCACGGCGAGCGCGGTGTCCGGGTCTGAGGCCGCGAGCTGCAGGATGAACAGTCGCGTGTGTTTTTGTGTGTCGCAGGCTTGCGCGATCAGGCGCTCGCGATACCCTCTTTCGCCCTGCTGGGTGGCTGCGTAGCGAGGCTTTGGCTGACGCTCGGGGTCGGGAGTGGCGTCCTCTGAGGGCAGCCTTTCGATCAGGCCGTTTGACTCGAGACCGTTGAGCCCCGCATAGATCTGCGATGGGGTGCTGAGTTCGAGCGTGTCACCGTAGGCGCGCTGGAAACGGTGGAAGAGGTTATAGCCGTAGTCCGGGCGATCGATCACGAGGCCGAGGAGCGCCCAGCTGACCGGCGATCGCATCGCCGGGGCGCTCCTCTCTCTTGCCGCGCTAGCTCCCATCCCTCCCACAGCGTAGCTCAAAATGCGGGCTAACTCCAAGCGCAGCCAGCCCCAGACTATTCTAATTTAGAACCCTGAAAGGTGGCTCAGATCCTCAAGTCTTCCCTGGCGTCCCGTTAGTTCAATTTAGAAGTTCCTAAAAGAGCTTACGCAACGCTCAAACCCGCGCCATCATCGAAGGACCAAGTTTGGAGAGAGACGGGTTGCCCCTTCCTTGCGCCGGGTCGGCAGAGGAAAGGGATGAGGAGGAGGAGAGGGAGTGCGAGAGCACCGCCGGGAGGCTGCACCAGCACAACTATGCACGAGCGTGGCGCCCCGCCGTGTGCGCCAGCCGTGCGCGCTCAGCACCTTCTCACCGATTGTCCGTTCTCCCCATATCCCTCGGAGGGCGGTCAAGGGGGCCAGGGCGCTAAGTCCCTCTCCAGCGCTCTGGCCTCCAGGGCGCCGCGGGGGTGGGTGGGATTCCATTCATCCCGCGGCGCCCGTCTTTTCTTGGGGTGGGTGGGCACTTAATCGCCAAACCGTCCACACACCTACCCGCCTGCTGTACATCCAGGCCTTGCGTGATCGCAGCAACTCCTCGCGTTCGGATGCGTTGTGGGTGTATCGGCCACGAGTGCCTTCGCGACGCTGCGTGACCTCAAGCGAGGAGACAAGGTGAGCCGCAGCGAGCAGATCGGGGCAGGGGAGGGGCGTCAATCCCACAAGCTGCTGACCGATCGGAGATCGGTCACAAAGTCACCGGCGAGAGTGAACCGTCCCAGGGCCGCGATAAAATCCCGTCCCAAGCGCAGCGTAGGGTCGGGGGTGGGAAGGCGGGTATATGTAAATGCCAACACCCTTCGTCACCCAAAACGGCCCGGTAAGAATACAAACAAGACTTTTTACCGTCAGCCGTTGCACCCACAAACCTTGTGCCACTTCCTCAGTTCTTCAGCTTCCGCATCGAAATTGTGGGGTTTGGGTAAAGCTAAAAAGGAAAATAGAGCAACCAGCTCTATAAGTGACAACAGCACTGGAAGTGTTGCTGTTTTTAACGAAACGGTTTGCAGTGTTAGTCAGTCGAGCATAGAGCTAAAGCTAATACCTTCTGTGTCGCTGAAGACGTTCTATGTCCTGTTTTGCGCCGCCCGGCCTGACGGCGAACCTCTCGGGGGTCCCGTTCTGCCCCGCCGAACGTAGCGTCGCGCTTTTCACACGTCAACTACACTCTGAACCGCCTGGATTTACCTGTAACTCCCGGTAATTATCTTTATCTTTAGCTCCTCGAGGTGCGTATAGTCTGCGCTGTTATCGAGGTGGCTGCAGGGATGCAGGCACCGGCTCTGCCCGAAGGGCCGTGCCTTTCTTCTTAGCCCCGGAGGGGCGTCTGCTGCTTTGGCCCGGTAGGACGCGTCGAGGGGGGTTATCGCGCGGTGCTGGGCTTCCGTTTGACTGTTCGCACGCACATGGTGCTCTGCGCGGTCTCAGAGTTGAGTGCCCAGGGATCTGATCCGAATAACCGCCAGGTCGCCGACGCCGCGGGGATCTCAGACCAGGGCCAGATATCACGTCTGCTGGCGCGTCTGGAGGGCCACGGGCTGCTGGCGAACACCGGCGGCAGAGCACCCAGGGCATCCCCAGGGCATGGCGGCTCACGCCTCGTGGTGAGGAGATCGTGCGCGTGGGCCAGCCCCGCAGCGAGCGGCCCAACGGCCGCTCAGGTCTATCCGAGGTGAAGCGATGATCGGCTTCCACCACTGTCCTGCCTCCGCGCCCTCAGAGCGGCGAGGAGCAAGCAGGTCAGGAGTAGAAAGGCCCGCCCACCCCTCTTGCGGGCCCTCACGCGCCCCTGTGCGCGGTATTCCTCGTTCCCAGCAGGCGGACCTACTTGGGGCTTGTTCGAGCGTCACCACTCCCTCTCCGGTGGCGTTCGAAGAGGCTCCGTCGCGTGCTCCCTCACGCGCCGGTGCTGTAAGCGCTGAGC
>CAAGKR010290612.1_pt1 | contig 11289 bp, 11 predicted proteins | sample 2556971 | NCBI WGS metagenome assembly CAAGKR01 (sample SAMEA5207829, study PRJEB30636) | soil metagenome | biome: forest; feature: boreal; material: soil | place: USA | collected 2011-09 | depth 1 m
ACCGATCAGGCGATCATCCGCATAGCGGAGTCGAACCAGACGCACAACGGTCGCGCGGGCGCCGAGGCGCAGGTCGTCTCTGACCACCGCGACACATCCAAGCGAAGACATCGTACGCGGTGCCGTAGCATCACAGTCGGAGGCAAGGCTTGCCCACAGAGGTGGCTCCCGGAAAGATAGACGTCTATACTACAGCCTGCCACGCCCCATGCCAGTTTGCCCGAGGAGTCCACGATGCCGACCGCCAGCGCCACAGAGCTCCACCTTCGCGAGGAGATGATCGAGTTCGCCCGAATGCTGGTCGAGTACAACCTGCTCGAGTTCAAGGGCGGGAACCTGTCCGCTCGCATCGATGACGACCACATCCTGGTGACTCGTCGCGGCATGAGGAAGGGGATCCCCAACCCGGACGACATCATCCGGACGGGGATCGACGGTGACGACGAGGGTGCCTTCGCCGCATCGAGCGCCCTCGAGATCCACCGAGCCATCTACCGCAAGACCGACGCCTTGGCGGTTGTCCATGCCCATCCGAGCAAGACCGTCTCTCTCTCGTTCTTCCTCGATGAGATCGTGCCGCAGGACGAGAACGGGGTCCTCTATCTCGGGCGCAGCGTCAAGGTCGTGGCGGCCCCAACCCTATTCGGTTGGAACCTCGTCGCCGACGAGATGGCCGATGGCCTCATCTTCGGGAAGGTCGCCGTCGAGAAATGGCACGGCACGTTCGCCAAGGGCGCAGACTTGGGCGAAGCCTTCCACCACACTCGAGCCATGGAGTTCTCCGCGGCCCACCTGATCCGCGTCGAACAGCTCAAGGCCACCTTCGGGACCCCAACGATGCCGCCGACAGAGGTGGCCGACGTCATCGGTGGGATCAGCGGCCGCGGGTTGCGGCACATCTGAGCGATCGCGCGACGGACCTTGTCCTCTGGCATCGGGGCGTCTACAGGCGGAGGCCTCGACACCAGTCAGAGTCGGGCCTGCGTCGCCCGCGAGATGGGCGAACGTCGTCGTCGCCGCGTTCGGTCTCGAGATCGCCCGAAGCCCGGAGACACCGATATCGTTATCTGATGGCCCGCCCGCCGAGGAGGAGCGTCGTGGGCTGGCCATCAGAAACATGGAAGATGCTGGAGGACCAGAGAACCGACAAGTCAGCTACTTGCACGGTCACCGTGCGCTACCATACGCGATTGAATGCTAGAAGTATAGATGTCCATTGAGGAGCTCCGACCGTGCACATTGACGACGTCCTCAATATCGAGCTCCGCCCCGAAGCCCTTCGGGCGCCCGCCCGCTTCGAGTATCGGATCGGCGTCGTCGGGCTGGGTCGGTTCGTGACCAACAGTGTCTTGCCGAGCTACCGCCAGTACGGCCTCAACGTTGTGGCCGCCGCTGACCCGGACCCCATTGCCCGTGAACGAGCCAGGGCCCGGTTCGGTATCGAGAACCTGTACGAAACGTACGACCAGATGCTCACGGCCGAGGAGTTGGATGTCCTCGACATCAACCTGCGTTGGGATCGCGGGATGTCGGAGCAGCGGATCGACGCCGTCACCAAGGCCGCCGACCGCGGGGTGAACATCCTGATGGCGAAGCCGATGGCCGCGACACTGGCGCAATGCGAGACGATCGTGGCGTCGGCAAGAACCGGGGGTGTGAAGCTGGCGATCAACCAGAATTCGCGATTCGGGCCCGCAATGTACGCGTGTCGACGGCTCATCGGCGAGGGGGCGATCGGACCGGTCGTCTCGGCGGCCATCGCCTGGAACGCTGCGCGCGGCCTCCAACACGATCCGACCTTCGATGCCTTCCACGACGTCACGGTCCACCAGACCGATATCCTGTTGTCGTGGTTCGACCGCCCGCCAGAGATCGTGTTTGCCAATCAGACGCGGAAGTCCTCGCACGGCAGCGTCGTGACCGCGATCATGCGGTTCGACGACGACTCGAGCGCGTCGCTGCGCGATGATTTCGTGACGGACCACCTGCGACGTTGGGACTTCTCAGTGGCCGGCGAGTCGGGCAGCATCGACGGGCTGGAAGACATCGAGATCCCGGAGGCGGGCCAGCCTCGGATGCAGCGCAGCTCGATCCGTGTAGCGAGCCACGACCGCCCAGGCGTATTCACCGAGATTCCCCTTCAATACCGCTACACGCCGGAGGCTTACTACCTCACGATGGCGGACCTGTTGGCGAGCATCGCTGACGACCGGGAGCCTTGGGCGAGTGGAGAAAACGTCCTTCGCACGATGCGGACCTTGATCGCGATGGAGCAGTCATGCGCGACTGGGCGTCCCGTTCGGCCGGGAGAGCTGCAGGCCTGAAGCGTCAACGAGGGGCGGTCCGAGCCCGGAGCGCCCGATAGAGATGGCGCTCGCGGAGCGCGGCCACCTCGTCGGACAGGAAGGCGAGCGGATCGGGAAGCTGGCTCATGACGTCCAATCGATGATGACCTTGCCGGAATCGCCGGCACGGGCCGCGGCGAACGCGGCAGCGAATTCGCGGAATCCGAAGCGATGGGTGATCGCCGGGGTGATGTCGAGCCCCGACTTGAGCATCACGGTCATCTTGTACCGTGTCTCGTTCATCTTCCGGCCGTAGATGCCGCGCAGGGTCAGCATCTTGAACACGATCGCGTTGACGTCGAGGGCGATCTCCTGGGTCGGGATGCCGAGGATCGCCACGCCGCCGCTGTGGGCCATCGCGTCGATCGCGCCGCGCAGGGCGGCCGGATTGCCCGACATCTCGAGCGCCAATCGAAGCCTTCGACCATGTCGAGCTCGCCAACGACGTCTGTCAACGCACGCTCGCGCGGGTCGATGACGAGCGTCGCGCCCATCCGGCTGGCGAGCTCCGGGTTGGGTTCGCTGACCACAATGTGCCGGGCCCCGGCGTGGCGGGCGATGGCCGTCGCCATCAACCCGATCGGCCCGGCGCCCGACACCAGCACATCCTCACCGAGCACCGGAACGGTCGGCCTCCCGACCCGTGCTGGCTCACGTTGTGCTCGGCGAGGCGCCGCCCCCAAGGGAGCGAGGAGCCCGTCCGAGCATATCAGCGTGACTCGTGTCAGAGAGGAGGACCGGCAGCGTATCGAGACTCGGAAACGCGATATTCCACCGACACGACCGAGGTGTCGAAGGGTCGAGACGGAGATTCGGGAATCGTTGTGGCAGTCGCGCGAAGACAGTGCGGCCTTCAAGCGGCGAAAGCGCTGCCCCGACGCAGAAGTGAATCGCTGGAGCTTCATACCGGAAACTGATGCCCGCGCCCGCGCCCTGCAACGGTCCCAGAAAGTGGCAGGTGCACGCGGACGCCAATGCCGGGGCGTTACCGTAGACACGGTGCGTGTCATTCCACCCGGAATCGATCGTGATCTGTGGGAGGACGGAATACCGGCGCCGGACGTCTAGACATCATCACACAAACCTGCTACCGTCTCATCATGGACACCAGAGCACTTGGCCTGATCGCGGCTGGCGTGGCGGCGGATGAAATCGAGGTCGAACCCGCTCTCCGGTCCCTTCAAGACACTTGGCCGACCGGGCTGAAGAGGAACTATCGTCGGGCGACGGCCCACCCGATCGTCGTCTCGCCCCGGTCTGTAAACACTATCCGACGGCTCCTGCCATGGGCCGCTGGCGCCGGCCTTCGGGTGCGGATCCAGGGCGGCCGGAGCAACGTGGTCGGATGTCTTGACGGTGGCACCGACATCGTCCTCAGCACGGCGCGCCTGACTTCAATCGAGGAGCCTGACACCGTCTCGCAGACGATCACGGCCCAGGCGGGTGTAAGGGGAGCATCTCTGGAGGCGTTCCTCGGTGAGCGGCGCTTAACGCTTGGTCACTATCCACAGTCACTCGCAACGTCGACGATTGGCGGCTGGATCGCGACTCGTGCCACCGGTCAGGCCTCGGCCGCCTATGGGGGCATCGAGCGGCTCGTGTGTGGCATCGAGTGCGTACTGCCGTCCGGGCAGCTTCTGCGGGTGCCTCCGAGGGTGCGGGCGCCAGGCCTTGACGGCATCGCTTTGGTCTGTGGGTCAGAGGGGACTCTTGCCGTCGTCGTCGCGGCGACGTTGGTCGTCGCCAGAAGTCTCTCGGAACGGCGAATGACCGCCACGTTTCCGGACTTCGCCTCAGGGCTGCGCGTCCAACGAGAGCTCGTTCAGGCTCGGATTCCTATTGGGGTCCTCCGCTTGCTGAACACGGTCGAGTCAGCAGCCATCACGCCGGTCGAATCGATTCCTCACGACAGCTGTCTTCTTATCGCGAGCTTTGACGGCGACGCACGCGTCGTTCGGGCTTCAGAACGCCGAGCCATTGAGATCGTACGTGCGTTCGGTGGTGCGATCGCTGGCGATGAGGCCGCCGAAGCGTGGTGGCAGAGTCGGTTTGCGGAGCCGGGCCTGTTTGAGGGTCGGAACAAGACCAAAGGGGAGATGTTCGACACGATCGAAGTCGGAATCGAGTGGGCCAACGCCGCCTCTCTCGCGGTCGCAATCGAGGAGGAGCTGACTCCGCTGGTCCGGGACCTGTGGCTCCATTCGTCGCATGTCTACTCGAATGGGACGTGCCTGTACGTGCCCTTCTGGATCGAGGCCGGGGACGACTCTGAGGCGGTCCGAAGATGCGCCAGTGTGTGGAAACGGACGCTGGAACTCGTCGAGTCTCACGGCGGCACCTTTGGACACCATCACGGTATCGGCGCCGCTCGGAGCGCGCAGTATCTGGAGACCCCGGAAGGCCAACTGCATCTCGTTCTCAAATCCGCGATCGACCCCGCAGCGGTCCTTGCGGCTCGAATGCTTGAGGGCGGCTCGACGTAGGGACCGCTGACAGAGGTGGTTGGCGATGAGCGTCGACTTTGGCGGAAGAACTGTCCTGGTGGCCGGGGATCAGACGGGTTGGTTCAGGTCGTGCGCGAGCATTTGCCGAGGCCGGTGCGACACTTGGGCACACCTTGATCGTCAGTGGCGGCATCGAGCTCGCCTACGGCCGGAAGGAGCGGTATGTCGAGTTCTTCGCTGAATGACGCCCCGCTCGCGGAGGGCAACGGCATGAGATACGCGGTGGCAATCTGGGTCGAAGGTGCTGCGCTGCCGGAGGTCGATCTCCTGCGGCGCCTTTGGGACAACCAGCATGACAGCGTGGCCGCACACATTACGGTCGTCTATCCCAGGCAGCCGTACGCCCGGAGAGAGCTATCCTCGACAGCGCGGAACGAGCGGCACGAGCGACCCCCGCCTTCCTGGTGCGCCTCGACCGGTGGACAGACCTCGAGGGTCTTCGGGAGCTCCATCGTCTCGGAACGGACTATCTGGCGGACGCGTACCCGGGCTTCCCCAATGCGCTTGTCCTCCTGCCCTCAGCGGGGGCGTCGGAAGTCCTCGCGCTGCGACGGAGGCTCGACGACGCGTTCGAGCAGCCACCCGAGGTCCTCGACCATCCCCCCGTTCCTGACGATTGGCCAGGGCTTGGACGATGAAGAATCCTCGGCGGCCGAGACGTCGCTCGCGAGGTATCGGCCCGACCTCGCGGTGGAAGTCCGCGCCTTCGACCTCTTAAGGGAGGACGACGCGGGCACGTTCTCGACGTTGCGCACCCTAGCCCTTGAGGGATGAGCTGCACCACGGGCACGCCCACCCTCTCGGGCCGACACGGCGCGGCGGCGAACCCATCCCCAATCCGGCTCACGGAGGCGAACCCATGGATCACGTGACGACTCGGCTGAGGCTGGACGGGCGCGTCGCGATCGTCACCGGAGGCGTCGGCGGAATCGGTCGAGCCACGGTCGCGAGCCTCGCAGAGCTCGGAGCCCACGTCGTGGTCGCCGACCTCCACCAGGAGGCCTGCGACGCGGTCGCCATGGAGGTGACAGCGCGCGGTGGCGGGCAGGCCGTTGGCGTGGCGATCGACGTCGCGTCTGAGGACTCGTGGGTCGCCCTCGTCGAGGCCGCCGTGGCTCGCTTCGGCGGCGTCAATGTGCTCGCCAACGTCGCTGGCGTGCTGAGCGTTGCCGATGTCGCGACAGAGACGATCGAGAACTTCGACCGCGTCATGGCGGTCAATGTGCGGGGCGTCTGGCTGGGGATGAAGCACTGCGTCGGCCCAATGCGGTTGGCCGCCGGCGGCTCGATCGTCAACATTGCGTCAATTGCCAGTGTTTGGGGTGGTTTCGGCCGGGCGATCGCGTATCACGCGAGCAAGGGCGCGGTCCGTGGGCTCACCAAGAGCGCGGCCATCCGGTTGGCACCCGACGGCATCCGAGTCAACTCGATCCTACCCGGGCAGATCGAGACGGCGATGCAGGAGAAGGAGAAGGGAACCGAATTCGAGCAGCGCATGCTCGACCACACGCCTTTCCACCGGCTCGGCAAGCCACGTGAGGTCGCGGACATGGTCGCCTTTCTAGCGAGCGACGCGGCCTCCTTTATTACTGGATCGGAGATCGTGGTCGACGGAGGCTGGACCACAGCGTAGGCGTGGGACGGACAGCGCCTGCAATCGCGAATCGGACGATGAGGGAGCCAGGAGTTTGCAGTGAGCGAGTCGTACTTTCTGACAGTCAAAAGCGTTACGCCATCGCGCCTTTGGGTGAACAACCCGACGCTTGCCGAGATCGAGTTAGCTCAGGCTCAGGGTGCCATCGGCTGTACGACGAACCCTTCATATGCGGGCAATCTTCTTCGGAGGGCGCCCGAAGAAGTCCTGCCCGTAATCCGGGCCTGCATGTCGGAGAGCCCGGATGCGACCGCCGCCGCTCACCTAGTGCAGGCGCGATTGGTTGCGCGAATCGCAGCGCGCTTCCGCCCGATCTTCGACGCGAGCGCTAGAGTGGACGGCTACGTTTCCATTCAGGGCGCCCCGGATGAGGACAACGATGGCGAACGCATCCTGGCCCAAGGTCTAAGGGCCCGAGCGCTCGGGCCGAACATCGCGGTCAAGATCCCGGCCACGGAACCGGGCTTGTATGCGTTCGAACGCCTGGTCGCGGAGGGAACGCCGACGATCGTCACGGAGGTGTTCAGCTTGGCCCAACTGGTCGAGGCTAACGAGACCTACCTGCGCGTGGTGCGGCAGTCGCGCCCGAAGCCTCGTTTCTTCATGAGTCCGATCACTGGAATATTCGGCGACCATCTCAAGGTGGTGGCAAAGCGCGATGCCATCTCGTGTTCGAGCGACGTGATCGGCTGGGCAGGGGTCGCGTTTGCCCGAGCCTGCAATCACGTCGTGGAATCGAAACGTTACCCCGTTACGCTGCTGTACGGAGGCGCCCGGCTCGCGATCGACTTCACCGGACTCGTGGGCAGTCCAACAGCTTCGACGATCAACTACGGCACGGTCGAGGAGATCCTAAGCAACCCGCCGGTGGTCGAGGACACGATCCATAAGCCGGTCGATCCGCAGATCCTGTCTGAATTGCGCGACAAGTTCACCGACTTCGCCGCCGCAATGGAACCCGATGCTCTGACCAAGGCCGAGTTCGAGCATTTCGGACCTGTCTTGCACTTCCGCGACAGTTTCATTTCCGGCTGGAAGAGCGTTGTTCAGGCTTGCGCCGCGGAATCCAGGAGCCAGCTGCGGGCGTAGCCCGCCGGCGACCCGACCTCGCAACCCTTGGCCAGCGCCGCCCTTGGCTTCTCGATCACAGTACCAGGACGGGCGGGCGCGGAAGGACGCCGTTCCCGCCAGATGAAGGAGACTCGCAATGCCAGTCCGTGTTCGCTCCCTCAGCGATACTCCGATGGTGGATTTGCCGGGCCGGCGCCTCCAGTGGCTGGTTACTCCCGACACCCTCGGGGCCCAGAACTTGTCCATGGCCGTAATGGACTGTCCTGCCGGATCAGTCGTCAGACCGCTGCACAGCCACCGCGATACCGAGGAGGTTATCTTCGTCCTCGAGGGTCGGGGTGAGGCGTGGATCGACGGTGACACCGCGCCATTCCAGCAGGGCGACGCCGTCCTTTTCCCGGCCAACTCAAGGCACATGTTGCGCAACACTGGAACCGGCCCGCTTCGGACGTGTTCCATCTTCTCGCCAAGTACGAGCGGGGCGTCCTACGTCCTCTACGAGGAGAGCGTCTGGTAGCGGGCTGAAGGTCGGCCGGCTGGGTCGAATCGGACTCCGGTTCAGCTGGCCCAGAAGGCAAGCGTCGGCTATCGGGCTCTCCAGCGAGGACACATCGGAACAGCGTCGCGTTTTTTCGAGCTCGCTCGAGCGGGACGCGCCATTGACAATCGACGCCGGGGTGGGAGTCCAAAGGAATATGGATTGCCGCCGGTTGCAAGGAGATAGGGAGCCAGCGCGTGAGCCGCTATGCGGCGAACCTCTCGATGCTTTTTCCGAACCTGACGTTCCTGCGACGGTTCGATGCCGCAGCGGCGGCCGGCTTCGATACCGTCGAGTTTTGGTGGCCGACCCCCTCAGGGCTGGAGGGACGCTCGCTGGACCGGTTCGTTGCCGACGTTACGGCCACCGGCCTGCAAGTGGGCCTGATCAACATCGATGGGGGCGACCTGGCCGCGGGCGAGCGCGGTCTCGCGAGCGATCCGAGCCGGATCGGTCGATTCCGTGAGAGCGTGCCGCGAGCGATCGAACTCGCGTGTCGGTTGGGTTGCCGCAAGCTCAACGCCCTCGCCGGGAACCGGGTGGCTGGTCAGTCTGCGGAGGGACAGCTCGACATCCTTGCGAACAACATCGCGATCGCCGCCGAAGAGGCTGCCTCAGCTGACATCGTCATCCTGCTCGAGGCCTTGAACGAGGTGGACGCGCCACGCTACCTTCTCCATAACAGCCCGACCGTTCTCGGATTCATCGAGCGTCTGGCGCGACCAAACGTGCGATTCCAGCTTGACGTCTACCACCTCGCCATGGGCGGGGAGGACCCGGCCGCGGTCATTCGGACGGCCGGGTCGATGGTCGGCCACGTCCAATTCGCGGACGTTCCGGGCCGCCACGAACCAGGCACAGGCCGGCTGGATTGGGGCGGGATCCTTCGGGCCTTAAAGGAGGTTGGCTACGACGACGTGATCGGCCTGGAGTACGCGCCAAGCGATCCCAGCGCCTGCGATCTCTCCTTCCTCGATCGCCTCGGCACGCTCTGATGGGGTAGGCCCACACCCGGGGCCGCGTGAACGGGTCATTGCCTCGTTGACAGAGATGCCATGGAAGATGGAGTCATGCCAGTATGCCGCATCCATCGGCGCCGACGCCTACGCACCCGATGCCGCCACAGCGGTCGAGGTCGCCAAGACCGCCATCGGCGCCTGATTGAACGCGAGGGGGCGTCGTGACTCCGACCCACTCGAACCGCCGCGCGCTTCGCGAAGCACTCTCCGCTCCGGGTGAGTTCGCGCACGTCGCAGAGCTCGTCCCCTGGCGCGGCGCGCTGGCGGACGATGCGGGGGCCCGCGTTCGGGCCCTTGCCGACGAGCTGGGAGCGGACGGGCGCCTCGACGCCCTGAGCATCACCGACAGCGCGGGCGGCCACGCGATGCTGAGCCCCGAGGTTCTCGCGTCGCAGCTCACTGATGCCGGCCAAGAAGTGATCGTCCACGTCGCCTGCCGGGACCGGAACCGCAACGAGCTGCTCAGTCTGGGCTGGCGTCTGGCGAGCGGCGGGATCGACAACTTGCTCGTCCTGTCGGGCGACTATCCAACGGAGGGATACCTCGGTGTCGCCCGACCGGTCTTCGACCTCGACTCGGTGAGCCTCCTGGCCCTGTACGAAGGGCTCAACCAGGGGGAGATCGCGCGCGATGTCGTGGGTCGCCCGATCCCGCGCGATCGCGCCCGGTCCGTGCCGGCGCTCGGCCCGGTTCGCGGCCACGGAGCCCCGGTCGCGCCGCCCACCCACTTCTTCTTGGGTGCCGCCGTCAACCCGTTCAAGCGGGTCGAGCGGGACCTCCTCCCCCAGTATGCGAAGCTGGCCTTCAAGGCCCGGATGGGCGCCCGCTTCGCGATCACCCAGGTTGGGTATGACCCGCGCAAGCTCGACGAGCTCCTCCGATTCGTCGCCGACGAGGGGCTGCCGCTCCGGCTGCTCGCGAACGTATTCGTGCTCTCCCGGACCACGGCCCGGATTTTCCGCGCGGGCGAGATCCCCGGCGTCGCGATCCCGGATGCGCTCGCTGAGCGAGCCGAGCGCGAGGCCGCGAGCCCGGACAAAGGCAAGGCCTTCTTCCTCGACCTCGCCGCGCGGCAGGTGGCGATCGCCCGTGGGCTCGGATACGCCGGCGCGTACCTCGCGGGGACGAGTAGGGCGCAGGACTTCGCGGCCGTGCTGGACCGTGCCGCGGCCTTCGGGCCCGACGACTGGCGGGTGTTCGTCCGTGAGGACGCCTGGGCGCTGCCCGACACCTTCTACCTCTACGCCCCCGACCCGGACACGGGACTGAACGCGCCGACCCGCGCGACCCGCGCCCGACCGCGCCGGGTCCCCCTCGCATACCGAGCCAATCGGACGATCCACGCCCTCGCGTTCGCACCCGGCTCGCGTGGGTTTCGCGCGGCTGGCCGCCTGTATGCGGCCGCCGAACGAGCACACCTCGGCCACGTCGCCCACGTCGCCGAACAGGCGATCAAGATCCCGCTGTTCGACTGCCGCGACTGCGGCGACTGCTCGCTCCCCGAGATCGCGTATCTCTGCCCCGAGAGCCAGTGCGTCAAGAACCAGCGCAACGGGCCCTGTGGGGGGAGCCACGACGGGGAGTGCGAGATTCCCGGCCGTGCCTGCATCTGGGCCCGCGCCTACGAACGCCTCAAGCCCTACCAGGAGGAGGGCTCGATGCTCGAGCGTCCGCCGGCGATCCCCGACAACGCCCTCCGGCGCACGAGCGCCTGGGCGAACACGTATCTCGGCCGCGACCACGTGACGCGCCGGCTGGCCGTCCGTCCCGAGTGAGGAGGAGTCGCTCTCATGGCGAGCAACGCTGCGCCGCGCCGGTTCACCATCATCGGCGAGAACATCCATGCGACCCGGACGCTGGCGCGCTCGGGCCGCCACGTGATCTCGGTCGGCGACGGAACCGAGGTCGTCGCCTTCGAGGATGCGCGGGGAGCCACCCGGACGATCCCGCTCGCGGCACCGATCGCCGCCGGCTCCGAGCTCGCGGCCGGCAAGGTCAAGCACATCCGCAACGCGCTGCTCTTCGGACTCGGCGGGGCTGGCGCGGTGCCCGCGACCATCACTGGGCCGGTGTCGCCAGCCGCGGCGCAAGCTGGCCGCGACTACCTCGTTGCGGCGGGCCGCCCGCCCCGGGCGGGGGGGGGCGGGCCCCCCCCCCG
>CAAGKR010389327.1_pt1 | contig 11286 bp, 14 predicted proteins | sample 2556971 | NCBI WGS metagenome assembly CAAGKR01 (sample SAMEA5207829, study PRJEB30636) | soil metagenome | biome: forest; feature: boreal; material: soil | place: USA | collected 2011-09 | depth 1 m
ATATGTTAAGTAAAATAAATATAAAAGTCAAATTTCCTACATTAAATTCAAGTAATTACAAGTTTTACCTGTAAAAATTTCGATTTTCCTATGTTTCCGATATATTTTAGGCTTTGTTTTTTATCAAGACTTTTAATTTACTTTCAAGGCCTTCAATTGCAGTCCTTACTTCATTAGTTCTCTTAGTGGTACCAACTACATATGCCTGAATTTTCTTTTTCCTGTCTGCAATCATTCTCTGTTGTTCATGTTTACCAGAGGATCCTTGAGATCTTCTAGTATCTAATGATGATTCAGGAGTTGTTGACTGGATAATTTTGTAGAGTTCCTTTGCATCAATTTCTTTGGATGGAATTGTTTCTTTTACTTCTGGCAAAGATAATTGTGATAGAGATTTTTTTGAATTTGCAGCTATTTGGACTAGATGCCCAACTATTTTGTGTGAAACTCTAAATGGAATTCCTTTTCGTACCAGATTTTCTGCAATGTCAAGTGATATGGAAAATCCTCCATCTATTGCTTGCCTTAGTTTTTTCTCATTTACATTCATAGTTTTAAGAAGAGAATTGACTACAAGTAATGATGATATTGCTATCTTAGAAGTTGGCCAAATAGAGACTTTGATTTGCTGAAGATCTCGGTTGTATCCAGATGGTAGTCCCTTTAGATTTGACAAGATAGCCATCTGATATCCTATGACTTGGGCAGTTTTACCGCGGATTAGCTCAAGAATGTCAGGATTTTTCTTTTGTGGCATAACACTTGATGTAGATGTAAATTTGTCAGACAATTCAAGAAAAGAAAATTCAGAAGTGGACCATATGATAAAATCTTCTGCCATTCTGCTCAAGTTTGTCATTAGGATGCAGCAGTTTCCAACATATTCTGCCACAAAGTCTCGTGATGAAGTTGCATCAATTGAATTCTCTACTAGTCCTTTGAATCCAAGCATTTTTGCAGTAGATTGTCTGTCAATTGGAATGCTTGTTCCACCAACTGGGCCTGCACCAAGAGGTGATTCATTGACTCGGCCATATGTTACATAAAATCTGTCAAGATCACGGAAAAGTGCATCGGCATATGCAAGAAGAAAATGAGAGAACAATCCAACTTGGGCTTGCTGAAGATGAGTATACAGAGGCATTATGGTATTTTGATATTTTTCTGCTAGTTGTATTAGCGTAGAAATGACTTCATTTAGACAAAAACAGATGATATTGATGTCATCTCTTATCTTCATGCGTATGTCAAGTGTAACTTGGTCGTTTCTTGAGCGTGCAGTGTGCATCTTACCCCCAGCTTCTTGTCCTGCTTTTTTAATCACTAGAGACTCGATGAGTTCATGAATATCTTCAGCTTCAGATTTCTCAGAAAATTCTTCTTTTTTGAGTTTCTCAAGAGCAGTAAGAATTTTTGTCGCTTCAGATTTTGTAATAATTTTATTTTCTAAAAGCATCATAGTGTGGGCTTGACTTCCAAGAATATCATACAAAGCAATTTGAAAATCATCAGAGATTGACGAGAGAAATTCTAAAGTGTTTTCATCTAGTTTCCCTTCTAATCTTGATCTGTACACCAATTTACGAATTAGAATGGTTATATATAGCATAGACGCTTTTTTGATTTATGTCACAGGCATCTCTAGAATTGAGAAGGCAAATTTTTGATGAGCTAACCAAAGTAGTTGATCCAGAAATTAATGTCTCAATAATGGAGCTTGAACTAGTGGACAACGTTGACATTATTGGACCCGAAGTTAAAATCGATCTGCATTTGACAAGTCCCTTTTGTCCAGCAATATTTGGATTTAAGATTGCGCAAGATGTGCATGACAATGTGCTTAAGATAGATGGCATAAATGATGTAAAGGTAAACGTCTCAAATCATTTCATGGCAGAAGCCATAAACAATCAGGTTAATTCTAGTAAAAATCCTAAAAAGCCTTAAAATATTATTTTTGAAATCCTAAGAGATATCCTCTAAGTAATTGTATTGCCATTGCAGGATCAACACCTTTTGGACAAACGTGACTACAAGATCCAGCAAAGTGACATCGCCAAATTCCATGAGAGTCGTCTACAATTTTCAGTCTGTCCTCTTTTCCTTTATCTCTGTTATCTGCTACGTATCTGTAGGCTTGTGCAAGTCCCTGTGGACCAATAAATGATGTATCTGTAGCCATTGTAGGACATGCAGCGTTACACAGACCACATTTGATACAATATGAGAACTGGAGATACTTTTCAACGTCATTTGGTGTTTGTATAAATTCTTTAGATTCAGGTGTCACTTCAGAGTCTTCTCTTATGATAAACGGCTTGATTTTTTTATGGTTTGAGATTAGTTGTTTAAAGTCAACTGCAAGATCCCTAATTATTGGAAAATTATTCATAGGTTCAACCGTGATAACGTTTGAGTGTAATTCTGAAACCTTTGTGTAACATGCCAACGCTGGTCTTCCATTAATCTTCATACCACAAGAACCACAGGATGCTTGTCTACAAGAGTATCTCACTGCTACAGCATGATCAAGATTTTGTTTTACATACAAAATTGCTTCCAGAACTGTGGTCCATTTCTTTACTGGGACTTTGAATTCAGAGTAAGTGGTCTCGTGTCCTGCTGCAGGATTTGATCTTGCTATTCTTAGTGTTATAGTGTTTAGTTGATCTGAGGCTTTGTCAATTGAGATTAATTCTTCAGATGGTTTAGGAGCTGTAACAACTGCCATGCCTAAGAAATACCCATTCCCGCCATCAATATAGTCCTTGAGCCATAAGCAATCAAAATTGTCATAGATGCAATGGAACCATAGTTAACCATTTTTTCATAAGATGATCCTTGTTTTAGCTCCAAAAGAATTACTCGAAGGCCATTGAAACCATGGACAGATAACAGTATCAATATAGCTTCCAACATCAATGCATATGGTAAAAAGTGATAATTTGCAATCACACTTTGGTATTGTAATGACTGACCAAAGTTTTGTGTCATCCTCATTAAGATATGCACAGCTACAAGTACTACAGCTCCTAATGCTGTTCCATAATGTATTTTCATGATAATACTTTCTCGCATTTTAATCACCAAATAGAACTGATGCACCATACATCATGGCAAGAGCTGCAAGTCCGATAGAGACCCAGATGCAAAGTCTTTGTTTGTAGTTTAACGATGCTGCTTTGTATGGATATTCTGGTTGTCCAGGTTTTCCAACTCCTATGCCTCCATGACCAAGCATTACTCTAATTCCATTTGCGGTATGAAAAACACACATGCCAATGACCAGTGTAAGAATGATATGTCCTTGTGGCGTCTGTGTAAATTCTAACATTTTATCCCATGCAACTTTTCCATGAACAATTGTGCTTGTTTCAAAAATATGTCCTATCAAATAAGCAAGTAAACCAAGTCCAGTGAGTCTTTGTAACCAATATGCAACTCGTTCTATACCATATCGAGTAGGATTTGCCATCCCCTTAATGCCTTCACGGTTTGACAATCTTTCTGCCAACTAGTATTTCCTCTCCACTGGCTGGTATTTAGTAATAGTTACTGGATGCGTCTTAAGAACAGGCTCCTTTGTGTCATAGTAAACAAGAGTATGGTGTAAGAAGTTCTTATCATCCCTATCAGGATAATCAACTCTTGCATGAGCACCTCTGGATTCCTTTCTTGCAATCGCGCCCATCAGAATAACTTCAGCAACACGGAACATTGAATCAAGTTCCATAACGTTTGAAAAGTTAGTGTTATACTCTTTAGCTTTATCATCTACGTGCTTCCAAGTTTTTTGATGTAATTGTCGTACTTGTTTTAATCCTTCAACTAGGTTGTTTTCAGTTCTATAGACGTAAGCTTTAGAATTCATAATATCAGTTAATTCTTGACGTACTTCATACGGGTTTACACTTCCACTTCCTCTAAAAATTCCATCATAGATTCTCTTTTCTTCAGTAGCAATCAGATGCATTGGAAATGGTGGTTGTGATTTACCTTCAAGAATATATTTTGCAGCCTGCTCACCTGTTATTTTTCCCCAAACCAGACACTCGGATGTAGAGTTTGCTCCCAATCTATTTGCGCCGTGAACACTGTTACATGCAGCTTCACCAGCTGCCCATATTCCTTGAATTTCTGTTGCACCATCGATGTTTGTGTGAATTCCACCCATCATGTAGTGACATACTGGTCGAACATCAATTGGGTCAGTTACTGGATCTATACCATTAAATTTCAATGATATTTCTCGGATGGCAGGAAGTTTTCCAATAATCACTTCTTTACCAAGATGTGTCAAATCTAATTTTAGACATTCCACTCCAGTTTCATTTTTGAATCCTCTACCTTCGTTAATTTCTGTCATCATTGCACGCGAAACAACATCTCTTGAGGCAAGTTCAAGTTTGTTTGGTGCATATTTTTTCATAAATCTCTCTCCATCCTTGTTTATCAGATAACCTCCTTCACCTCTAGCAGCTTCTGTAATTAGAATTCCAGATGGTAATATTCCAGTTGGATGAAATTGAACAAATTCCATGTCTTTCAATGCCATTCCTGCACGATATGCCATGTCCAAACCATCAGGAGTTGAAGATAATGAATAAGTTGAGAAACTGTAAACTCGTCCTGCACCACCAGTTGCAATAATTAGTGCCTTTGCCTTGAATGTGTAAAAATTACCACTTGAAAGTTCGATAGCTGTAATACCGCAGAAACTTTGACCGTCATGGATTACAGATGTAACAAACCATTCGTTGTAAAATTCTATGTTGTCAAATTTCTGACAAGTATCATAAAGTGTCTGCATTTCATAGAAACCAACTTTATCTTGGGCATATGTTGCTCGGCTAAAGCTATAACCTCCAAATGGTCTCTGACCAATTCGTCCATCCTCTCTTCTTGACCAAGGCATTCCCCAATGTTCAAGCTGGTATATTTCAGATGGCATTTCTTGTACAAGTCTTTCAATGACATCCTGATCCCCAAGAAAGTCACTTCCCTTGACAGTATCATAAACATGAGATTCAAGAGAATCTCCATCTTCAGGATATAGAACAGCTGCTGTTCCGCCTTCGGCAGATACCGAGTGCGAACGCATAACTTGAAGCTTTGAAATAACTCCTATCTTTAACTTTGAACTTACTTTTGCTGCTTGAATTGCGGCCCTAAGACCAGCAAGACCAGAACCTACTATCAAGAGATCAAGTTCTATGCTGTTAACCATTATTCGACTTCTACTTTTCAGGCTTCATAAATATGTCTTGTGAAGTATCTATCACCTTATTGCACACAATTCTCTGTGTAACCTATAGGACATGAAAAATAATCAAGGGTCAACCAAGTAATAAATAATTGTAGAACATTATAGCTACAGTTGAAAAATATTAGAAAGTTATTATTAGATAAATCAAAACCTCTTGTTTTTCCAGGAGTATATGATGCAATAACTGCAAGAATTGCTCAGAAAGTGGGCTTTGAAGCAATGTTTCAGACAGGATATGGAACATCTGCAGCACTTCTTGGTATGCCAGATTATGGTTTCATAGGATCTAAAGAGACAATTGAAAATGCAACAAGAATATGCAAATCAGTCTCTGTTCCAGTCATAGTAGATGCTGACACGGGTTATGGAAATCCATTGAGTGTGTGGAAACTTGTAAATGAATTGGAGGCAGTCGGAGCATCAGGAATATTTCTTGAAGATCAGAAATGGCCAAAGAGATGCGGACATATGTCTGGCAAAGAAGTAATTCCAAAAGAAGAATATGTTGAAAAACTTCGTGCTGCTGTTGATGCTAGAAAAAGTAAGGATTTCATAATTGTAGCAAGAACAGATGCCCGGGCTACTGAAGGCATTGATGCGGCAATAGAAAGAGGTTTACTTTATAAAGAAATTGGAGCTGATGCAATTTTTGTTGAAGCTCCAAAATCAATTGAAGAGATGAAGAAAATAGGAAAATCAATCAAAGCTCCTCTAGTTGCCAATATGATAGAAGGAGGAGCTACGCCCGTTCTTTCATCCAGTGAACTACACAAAATGGGATTTAATCTAATTTTATATCCATTATCAGTACTTTATGCAAACACATTTGCAACATTAAAGATTCTAAAGGAATTGAAAAAATCTGGAACTACTTTGAAGTTTAAAGAATCTCTTGTTAATTTTGATGAGTTTAACGATATTGTAGATCTCACAAAATTCAAGAAAATGGAAAACAAGTATTCGATAAAATAATTAACAAAAAAGAAAAGTGATTTTCAAGGTCCTATCTAAGAGTTTGTTCTCTTTACTTCTATTTCTATAGTAGAAACATTTCTAGTACGTCCATCTTGTGATTGCATTGGTTCTGAACCTATTGTGATGTTTCCCACGGCAAAGCCTGCATTTTCTGTCTTTCGTGCTATGATTTGAGCTACGTCGACTGCAGCGCCGATACTCATTCCTCTTGCCTTGATTGATATTTTTGGTTGATTTGCCAACTGTATGAGCGCAGAAGTAACATACGCCATCAGAGGCTTCTTTCCTATGTAGATTATGTCTCTAGATTCGGACATACATTGAGCACCATTTGGGATAATTTAAATCTAAGAATGAAAAATTCGAGGCATTGAAGTTTTTACTGTTCATAGTTTTTGGAATAGCAATAATTGGAATTGGTTCAGCGTATGGGTATAAGGAAGTTTCAACGTCAGATTTCAAAGTAGTAAATTCTCTTGGTGAGGATATCAAATCTCCTGTTGTTGATCAACAACTTAACTTACAGACTTCTTTGAAAAATGTGGGCAATAAAACCATCAATTGGGCATACATAGAACAAGTAATTAATTCAGATGGGGCAATTGTTGATCTAAATTATGCCACTGGGTCCATTGTAAAAAATCAGACTCTAGCTGCAGCACTTTCGTGGACGCCACATACAAGAGGAAATTATAAAATCGAGATATTTGTTTGGGATAATTTGCGTGACATTAATCCACTTGCTCCAATGTTAACTCATGCAATTACTGTAACTTAAAAAAGTGGACCGGGTGGGATTTGAACCCACGATCTCACCCATGCCAAGGGCGTATCCTACTAGGCTAGACGACCGGCCCATATTCAACCAGAATATTACATCTGATTTGCATTAACTTTTTTTGAGAGGTTATTAACGTTTAGCGTGAATTAAAATCAGTATGCAAAATAATAGCATAAGATATTTAACCTTCTAAATCAAAAACTTCACGTGGTTGTAGACAGTAAAGCGATAATTTCATACATACAAATTCAGAAAGAAGATTTAGGAGTTTTTAGATTTAAACCAAAAGAAGGTGGCCAAGTTCCACAATACAAAGCTGGACAATTTCTTACACTTGGAGTATTTGTACCAGCAGAGAATAAGATTATTCGAAGAGCATATTCGATTGCATCAAATCCAGAAAATAGAAATTATATTGAATTATACATTAGATGGGTAAGAAAACCATTACCAGGACGTCTTACCACAGTTTTGTTTAGTGCAAAAGAAGGAGAGGATATAATTTGGCTAAAACCAACTGGTCCTTTTACCATAGAAGAAAAAAAACCAGATGGTGAACCAGACAATAGAAGAATAGTATGTCTTGGTGGAGGTACAGGCCTTGCACCATTTGTTAGTTATGCAAAACATCTTCATGCAACAGGAAGTAAAAGAGAGGTTGTAGTATTTCATGGAGCCAGTTATGTTGATGAGTTAGGTTACAGAGAAGAATTAACTCGATTAGAAGAGGAAAGTCTTGACAGAGGAAAAGACAAGTGGAATTTCAAATATAGAGCCACTATCAGCAGACCAGATGAATGGTTTAACAGAACTTGGAATGGTAATAAAGGCAGAGTAGAAAGTTTCTTACAGTCAAAAGATGGTGAAATGTCACCACTTGAAAAGATGGTTGGTGAAAAAATTACAAAAGATAATACTGTCTTTTTCATTTGTGGTTGGCAGGGAACCATTGATGGATGTATGGATGTCTTGACACCAAAAGGATTTGTCACAGAAAGAACCAAGCGAGCAGACAAGAGCTTTGAGATAAAGTACGAATCATACGGATAGAAGAAATCATCTTTGAAAGAATAATATTCTATTACCTTGGCGAGTCTACAGGGACGTAGGTTAGCTTGGTAGACTGCCAGCCTCGGGCGCTGGATGTCGTGGGTTCAAGTCCCATCGTCCCTATGTTCTTGAGAATTTTATCATAATTCCAAATAAATGATTGAAATATGCCATAAAAACACAGAAGCCAGTTGACAATTGCAATATATCTTGCACATTTGAATCCCGTTACCAAGGCTCACGTAGAAATTATCAATGAATTAAAAAATGAAAATGAGGTTAGAGTATTACCAGTAATATTCATGAAGGATGGTAAAGAAATCAACAGTAGAAGTTTTCCATTTAGTTATGACTTGAGAAAGAAAATGCTCAATGCGGTATTTGGAGACAGTATCACGGTTTTACCAAACTATACGTTCTATGCACCATTTTTAAAATACATGCCTCCGATGTTATCTCCTTATTCATGGAAAATAAAAAAACAAATTCTTGATGAGATAACTAGAGACTATTTCACTTACACCGGAGATAAAGCTGAGGGTTTTGTGCTTAAACTCTATGGACTTAATCCCAGAATAGGAAAAAGAAAGGAAACTTCTGCATCCTCTGTGAAACAAAAGATGTTTGAGGCAGCTATGGGAAAAGATACAGATTGGGAAAATTATGTCGAGCCTAAAGTAGTACAGATAATACGCGAAAACTGGGACATCGTAAAGAAATTTGCAAATGCTGAGGATCTTACATATCGAGTATTAGGAATGAAATTCCCAAGCATTGGATTTTGGTAGAAATAGATTAATTATAGACGGATTCGGTTTTTCAATATGAAACCTTTTGTGCCAAAATTCGTCTGGTTTGATGGAAAAATAGTAAAGGACGAAGACGCAAAGGTTCCAGTTATGACTCATGCAATACATTATGGAACTTCGGTTTTTGAGGGACTACGAGGATATTGGAATTCTAAAAACTTGAACATTTTCAGACTTGACGATCACATAAAGAGATTTAGAAATTCAGGTAAGGTATATTCAATTTCTTTGAGATTTACAGATAAAGAAATGGCTAATGCGATAATTGATCTTTGTAAAAAAAATAATGTAAAAGGATCATGTTACATAAGACCATTTTATTTTGTAGGCAGACATGGGATTAATCTTCATGTTACTGAAGATACTCCAACACATGCAGTTGTAGTCATGTTTCCTTTTGGAGAACTATTTAACAAAAATGGAATAAAGACAGGTATATCTTCTTGGAGACGAATTAATGATATGTCTACACCGCCACTTGCAAAAATGGGCGGAAATTATCTTAATTCTATACTAGCAACACAAGAATCTAAGAGAAATGGTTACGATGAAGCCATATTATTAGATCATTTAGGAAACATAAGTGAGGCACCTGGAGAAAACATCTTTGTTATAAGAAATGGAAAGTTGCTAACTCCTCCACCTAGCTCATCAGCATTGGAAGGGATAACAAAAGATTCTGTTATTGAGATAGCAAAAGATCTCGGGTATCAAATAATTGAGCGTGAAATTCCTAGAACCGAAATATATTTTGGCGATGAAGTATTCCTGACAGGAACAGCTGCCGAAATAACTCCAGTTATTTCAATAGATGGTAAAAAGGTTGGAGATGGTAAAGTAGGCAAAATCACTGGAAAGATTAGAACAATCTATTCAGATATCACAATGGGCAAAAATAAAAAGTACTCAAAGTGGATAACAGCGGTGTATTAAGATGAAAATAGTTCAAGTAGGTACTGGCGGCTTTGGGAAAAATCACGCCAGAATTCTTTCTCAACTTGGAGTTCTTTCAGCAATATGTGACATGAACGCTTCCCGTGCAGAAGAATTTGGCAAAAAATATTCTGTAAATTATTATTCATCTCTAGACTCCCTTATGGATTCAGAGCAATTTGATGCAGCATTTGTTTGTACACCTACTTCAACTCATTTTGCTATAGCAAAGAAACTCTTAGAACAAAAGAAAAATGTCTTTGTAGAAAAACCTATGACTTATCTCTCACATGAAGGTGAAGAATTACTTGAGCTAGCCAAGAAAAACAAGGTGGTTCTCACAAGTGGCTACATAGAGAGATTCAATCCTGCTGTTTCACTTGTCAAAGAATATGTCAAGACAAAGAAGTATGGTGAATTGATAATGCTTGAATTTCACAGAGAAAACAGAATGCCTAATCACATAAAAGACGTAGGAATCATTTACGATACTTCAGTTCATGACATAGATACTGCCATGTGGCTATTTGATGATGTACCAGAAGTGGTATTTGCAAGATCTGGAAAAATAAGACATGAACATGAAGATTTTGCAACAATAATGCTAGGCTTCAAAGATAACAGAGTTGCAATCATATCATCAAACTGGATTACTCCAATACGTGTAAGAAAATTCAGTGCTGTATGTGGAGATGCAATAATTTCTTCAGATTTTATTACACAAGAGGTAAAGATTGAAACAAGTTCAGGAGCTGAAATACCTCGCAAGGAAATGGAAGAGCCATTGCTTTTAGAGATAAAGAACTTCATTTCAGCAATAGAGGGAAAAGATACCATAAGAGTAAGAGCAGAAGATGCTTTGAATACCACTAAAATTGCAGAAGCGGCACTTTTATCTAGTCAAAAAGGAACCCCAATCTATCTAGACCTAAAATGAACAGAAAACTGATAGAGATTTTGGCGTGTCCAATAGACAAACACTTTCCACTTGAGCTTGTAGAATTTAATTCCAAAGACGAAATTGTTTCCGATGGCGTAATATTTTGTTCAAAGTGTTCAAGGTATTATCCAATAATAGAAGAGATTCCCATAATGTTGCCTGATGAACTACGTGACAAAAATCAAGATATCGAATTCTTAAACAAGTACAAAAATACTCTTCCTGATAAAATAGTTTCAAATGGCTCTCCATGGCACTTGTGATAAAAAATGGTAACAAATTTTATTTCTGAAAAAGCAAAACTTGGAAAAAATGTGAAGGTATGGCATTTTGCTTATGTAGGAGACAATGCAGAGATTGGAGATAATGTAAAGATTGGTTCTCTTGCACATGTAGATTACAATGTAAAGATAGGAGAAAATACAATGATAGAGGGACTTGTTTACATACCGCCTCTTTCCATAATTGGAAAAAATGTTTTCATTGGTCCAGCTGCAGCGTTAACCAATGATCCATATCCTGCTAGTAAAAA
>CAAGKR010206946.1_pt1 | contig 11285 bp, 15 predicted proteins | sample 2556971 | NCBI WGS metagenome assembly CAAGKR01 (sample SAMEA5207829, study PRJEB30636) | soil metagenome | biome: forest; feature: boreal; material: soil | place: USA | collected 2011-09 | depth 1 m
GGCACGCCGCCAGCGTTAGTCCTGAGCCAGGATCAAACTCTCCATAAACATTTTATGGAGCCTATTTGTTGGCTCTCAATTTTCGCTGACTAATTAAAGATCGATTGCGAATCGATCCGCCCGCGACGAACACGCGATCGTTTCCAATTGCGAACGCGTCGAAGGTTAGCCATAATACTGTACGATCAGCGCGCCGAAGAACCGGTGGAACGGTCTCTTCATTGCACTGATTAATATTCTCGGACCGGAAACAAAAAAGCGTCTTGTCGACGCCGTCTGTTCCAGGACGAGACCCACAGACTTATGCGCTACTGCACTGTTCAGTTTTCAAGGAACGAACGCCATTGCCCAGCCCCATCCGCACCGGATCGTTGACCGCACCGAGGTGGCGTGGCACTGGAGTCACGACGAGCATCATACCGCGCCCATATAGGGGTGTCAAGCAGGGTTTTTGGCGCGATTTCGCCGGCGTTTGGCTTTCATCCGATTGCCGCAGACCGCCATGCTGCACCATGCGCCCGATCCGTTCTTGGATCGGTCGTAGTAGGCCCAGCGGCAGCTCTCTTTGCGACACGCTTTGAGGCGCGGCCAGTTGCCGCGCCGCATCGCATCGTATACGATCGCCAGCAAGGTGGCGATCGTCCGTTCGGCGCCATGGCCGGCGGGTTCGAGCGCGGACGAACCCGGCGCGTCGATACGCATTCTATAACTCGTCGCCCGGACGAATGGTTCCAAGCAAGCCCAAGCCGAGGAAAGCTCACGTGAACCCGCGTTGGCCTCCAAAACGCCCCGCAGGGCTTCCCGAAAGGCGCGCAGCCGGGTCAGCCCCTCGGCCGGAGCGCCCTCGCAGAGCCTGGATTGAGCGCACCACTCCTCGAGGTTGTCGGGCCCCTTCAGGGGATCGATGGGCTCCTCGAGATTTACACTATTAATGAAGGTCCGCAGGGGTTCAAGCTCTGCCGGAACCGGTTGCGTAACCGAAGGCATGCTTCGATCATATCACCATCAAAACGGCTTGACAAGTTACCCATCACCAGCATCCAATGATTACAGGTTACTCAAGCCGCCAGGGGTAGAAGATGTTCACTCCGACCCGTCCCATCATCTTCGACTATGTGGAGCTGCGCCTGCGCATGCCGGTCTGCCGGGCTGACAACCCGTTGCTCCGCCAGACCGGCATCTCGCTGCCCATTTCACGGTTGCTATAGAACCAGAGGCCACCATGCTCCACGACCACACGGACCTGCGCGTCTCCAACCTCGCAAAAGTGCGCCGGCTTTATGACGCACTTTTGCCGGCTTTAGGCTACACGCGCGTGACCGCGGACGAGAGTTGCGTCTACTATCATCTGCCCGGCGATGACGTCGACTTCTGCGGTATCAATGCCGACCCGAAGCACCGCGCCAACGGCACCCGAATCACGTTCGCAGCCCCAAGCCGCGAACAGGTGGACGAGCTGGCCGCTCTCGTTAAAGAAGCCGGCGCGCGCGCTTTTGAACCGCCGCACGTCTGCCCCGAGTATGATGAAAACTATTACGCTACGTTTTTTCAGGACGCCGACCGCAACAAGCTTGAGATCTGCCGCCGTTAAATCTTTCGCGAAGCGAGCTTCGCCTGCAAGAACAACAGTAAGTAGTCGCGGCCACCGGCTTTGCTGTCGGTGCCGGACATGTTGAATCCGCCGAAGGGATGGCCGCCGACCATAGCGCCCGTGCACTTGCGGTTGAAATACAGATTGCCGACGAAGAACTCGTCCTTCGCGCGCTCGATCTTCTTCTCGTCTTTCGTGTAGACTGCGCCCGTCAGACCGAACTCCGTGTTATTCGCAATCTCGAGCGCATTGTCAAAATCCTTCGCTTTGATGACGGCCAACACAGGACCGAAGATCTCTTCCTGCGCGATTGTGGAGTCGGGAGCTGCATCCGCGATGACGGTCGGCTCTAAGAAATAACCGGTCTCGCCGGCGCGCTTGCCTCCGGCGATCAAGCGGCCTTCTTTCTTCCCGGTCTCGATGTACTGCTCGATCGATTTCAACGCGCGCTCGTTGATGACGGGACCCATGTACGTCTGCCTGTCGCTCGGATCGCCCACGGTGATCTTGGCGACGCGCGCTTTTAGCTTCTCTAGAAACTCGTCGTAAATAGACGCCTCGACGATCGCGCGCGAGCACGCGGAACACTTTTGACCCTGGAACCCAAACGCTGAGACTGCCACGCCTTCTACCGCCGCGTCGATATCCGCGTCGGCAGCCACTACGATCGAGTCTTTGCCGCCCATTTCCGCGACGACGCGTTTAATCCAGCGTTGGCCTTTTTGCGGTTTAGCGGCCAGCTCGTTGACGTGCAAACCTACTTCCTTGCTTCCGGTAAACGCGATGAAGCGAGTGAGCCGGTGTGCAACCAATGCATCGCCGATCACGCTGCCGCTTCCCGGTACGTAATTCAGCACGCCCCTCGGTAAACCGACCTCGTGCATCAGATCCACGAACCAGGCCGCGATCACCGCACTATCGCTCGAAGGTTTGAGAACTACCGTGTTGCCGGTGACGATCGCAGCGGTTGCCATTCCGGCCATAATCGCAAACGCAAAATTCCACGGGGGGATAACGACTCCGACCCCGAGCGGCACGTAAATCAGTTCGTTGTGCTCGCCGGGAATCGGAGTAAGCGGCTGCGGCTGCGCGTAACGCAAAGCTTCGCGTCCGTAGAACTCGAGAAAATCTATCGCCTCGGCGGTGTCGGCGTCGGCCTCCACCCAGCTCTTGCCCACTTCATAGACCAACAGCGCATTGAACTGCTCTCTTCGCTCGCGTATACGTTGAGCCGCTTTGAAAAGACAATTCGCGCGCTGTTCTGCCGGCGTTTCTTTCCACGAATCGAATTTGCCGTGCGCGACGTTGATCGCGCGATTGGCTTGCTCGAGTGATGCCGACGCAACCTGTCCGACGATCTCCGCCGGATTGGCGGGATTGAGCGACGGAATTTTCTTCTCCGTCTCGATGCGTTCGCCGTCGACGATCAGCGGATAGATTTTTCCGAAGCCAGTTTTTACCAAAGCCAAGGCGGACTGCATCGCCGCGATGTCCGCCGGATCCGCGTACGATTTAATCGGCTCGTTCCGAAATGGGGCAATGCGCTCGAGGGTCGTGCTCATGCCCCAATGATAACCCATGGCCCCGGGCGGCGGTTACTACTGGAGGCGGGCTTGCTCGAGGGCAGCGCCGTTTCAACCCCGGAGCGACGTAACGAATGCACCAGTTCGCCGCGTCGCCTCTTCGCCCGACGATCATTGATGAAAGGGGTGGAGCTCCTCCGCGATATGTTTAGCGGCGCTTTCCGTGATGCGCCGCGCGGAGGGCGCGAAGATCATGCCGACAGCGTCCGCGCCGGTTTCGACCGCGAGCATGACGTCCTGCAGATCGGTGCAGCCGCAGAACTTGATGCGCGTCCTCAAGGGGAAACGGCGCGCGCATGTACCGCTGATTTCAAGGCCCCGACCAAAGCTGCGGGATCTTCGGCGCGCATCAGTGCCTCACCGATGAGAAAACCGCGCGCGCCTGCGGCGTGCAGCCGCAGGATGTCATCTGCATCGCGCATGCCGCTCTCGCTGATGACGGTAACGTCCGAGGGAACGTCGGGCAACAAGTATTCACTCACGGCTAAATCTGTTTCGAAGGTCCGGAGGTTGCGGTTGTTGATCCCGATGAGCGTCGCGCCGAGCGCCAACGCTCGTTCGAGTTCGCCGGCGTTGTGCACTTCCACCAGGACGTCGAGCTCGTAGTCGGCCGCTTCGCGCATGCACTCACGCAGGGAAGCATCGTCCAGACCGGCCACGATGAGCAGAATTGCGTCTGCTCCGTACGCTGCCGATTGCGCGACCTCGTACGGCGTGGCTAGAAAATCCTTACGCAGCAATGGCCGGGTGCTGTGCGTCCGCGCCACGTCCAAGTATGCAATCTCTCCGAGAAAGTGATCGGATTCCGTCAACACGCTGATGCAATCCACGCCGGCATTCTCATATGCCCGCGCGATCGATGCAGCATCGAAATTCCGCGCGATGAGTCCCGCCGAGGGAGAGGCGCGCTTAATTTCACCGACGATGGCCGGTCCGGAAGCCGCGCGAATCGCCCGCAGGAACGGCCGGCGTTGGCCTTGTCGCGCTAAAGCACGCTTGCGCACCAGTTCGTGCGGCTCGCTCGCCTCATCACGTTGCGCAGCGTGCCGCTTTGTTTCGTAGATGCGCCGAAGAATATCAGCCATGCGAATAGTGTTTGGCGCGCTCAAAGAGCGCTGCGGCGCGACCTTCCCGCAGCTGCGTGAAAGCGAGATCCATGCCTTCTTTAATATCGGCAGTTTTGCCGCAAACGCAAAACGCCAGCGCTGCGTTCAGCGCGACGACGTCGGCGTGCGGCGAGCGCTCACCCGCAAGCATGCATTCAAAAGCCTCTCGGCATCGGGTCACGTCACCGCCACGAATTTCCTCGAGCGCGCGTGCACCCCGTAATCCTGCGGATTCAATGTCCAGCGTTTGCTCCAGCCATCGCCGAACTCATACACGGCGGTCGGCCCTTCGCCGCCAACCTCGTCGATACCGCTGTGGCGTACACGACCGCACCGGCGCGAACGCCGAGCGCACGCAGCACGTCGCCGACGAGCTCCAGCTGCTCTTCCCGCGCCACGCCGACCAACTGGTGCGTCGCACGCGCCGGGTTGGTCAGCGGTCCAAGGATGTTGAAAACCGTGCGGATGCCGAGTTCGCGCCGAACGGGTGCGACGTTCTTCATTGCCGCGTGATAGACGGGCGCAAACATGAACGTGAAGCCTATTTCGCTCAGACTCGTTGCGGCTCGCTCCGGAGGAATGTCGATCGCCATGCCGCCGGCTTCCAAGAGATCGGCACTGCCGCACTGGCTGGAGGCCGCGCGATTGCCGTGTTTGGCTACCGGACGCCCGCGGCAGCAACGGCCAACGCAGCGAGTTTCGAAATATTTATTGTTCCGGCGCCGTCACCGCCGCTGCCGACGACGTCTGCCACAAGCGGAAGATTGTGTTCGACCGAAAGGCTGCGCTCGCGCATCGCGCGTGCGGCTCCCGTAAGTTCCGCCGCGGTTTCACCCTTCGACGCCAGCGCGGTCAGCAAAGCGGCCGACTGCGCCACCGTCATTGTGTTGTCCATGATCGCCCCGATGATCGCGCCGGCGTCTTCTTCCGAAAGACCTCGCCGGCAACCAACCGGCGCAAAACACCGGCTACGTCAAGTGACAAGTTCGAGGATCGAGAGTTCCGCGGCGTCGCCCGACCGAACGCGCGATTTCGTGATCCGCGTATAACCGCCGCTGCGCTCTTTGAGCGTGGGCGCGATCTGTTCGACCAGCTTCTTGACGACCGCCGGCTCCGTGAGATATTCCGCCACTTGCCGGCGGGAATGCAGATCGCCGCGCGCGGCGGCGGTAATCAAGCGCTCCACGACGCGGCTGACCTGCTTCGCCTTCGTCGTCGTCGTTTCGATCTTTCCATGTTTGAAAAACGACGTTGCCAGATTTCGAAGCAACGCTCGGCGGTGGCCGTCCGTGCGGGACAGACGTTTGTACGCAATTTGGTGCGGCATCGTGTAACGCTACGGCTGACGCAGCGAAAGTCCCCTCTCTTCCAGCACTTGCTTGATCTCGTCGAGCGACTTCTTGCCAAAATTGCGCATCTTGATGATTTCGTCTTCGGTCATGTCCAGCAATTCTGAGACCTTCGAGATACCCGCCCGCTTGAGGCAATTGAACGAACGCACGGAAAGATTCAGCGATTCCACCGGGATGTCCCATTCGCTGGCCGGAGCCTGCGGAAGCGGCTTCTCCTCGTTTGTGAAGCTGACGAAGAGGTCCAGGTGATCCTGCATGATCGTCGCTGCCTGCGAGAGCGCCTCGTCCGGGGTGACCGAGCCGTTCGTATCGATCTCGATCGTCAGGCGGTCGAAGTCGACGTTTTGGCCCACGCGCGTGTCGTCCACGCTGAAGTTAACCTTGCGAATCGGCGAGAAAATCGAATCGAGCGGAATGAGCCCGATCATGTGCTCAACGTTGCGCTGACGGTCGGCGGTCATGTAGCCGCGTCCCTTTTCCACGCCGATCTCCATCGAGAGTTTGGCGGACTTGGATGAAAGCGTCGCGATATGGTAATTGGGATCGAGGATTTCCACGTCCGCATCCGGGGTGATCTCAGCCGCGGTGACTTCTTTCGAACCGCTGACGTTCAACGTGAGAACCTTGGGCTCGTCGGTGTTCATCTTCATCGGCAGGCCTTTGAGATTGAGCATGAGCGCGATCGTGTCTTCGATGATTCCCGGAATCGTCGAGAACTCGTGCAGGACGCCGTCGATCTTCATGTAGGTGACGGCGGCGCCCGGAATCGAGCTTAGCAGAATACGCCGAAGCGCATTGCCCAGAGTGATCCCGAAGCCGCGCTCGAGCGGCTCGACCACGAACTTCGCGTAGTTATCCCGGCGCTCGCGAACGTCGATGCTTGCGCCCTGAGGGGTGTCCAATACGGTCATATGATTCCTAAGTTCCTTTGCTCTCTTGCGTTATCCGCAACGGCCCGTAGCCGTTACGATCGGACGTCTAGAGGCGGTGATGCAAAACCGCACGGGCGGTCTTGGCGAGGTCTTACCTGCTGTAGTACTCCACAATCAGCTGCTCGTCGACCGGCGTATCGATTTGTTCGCGCGCCGGAAATTGAACAACCTTGGCGGATTGATCTTGGTCGCTCCACTCGAGCCACTCCGGAGCTCGCCGGTTCTTGGCGACTTCGACGTTGGATTCGAAAATGGGCGATTTCTTGCTGCGGTCGGAAATTGTGATGACATCTCCGACCTTCACGATGTAGGACGGGATGTTCACCATGCGCCCGTTTACGCGGAAGTGCCGGTGCGTAACGAGTTGACGCGCCTGCGCACGGCTCATCGCCAGATTCAAACGGTACACGACGTTGTCGAAGCGGCGCTCGAGCAATTGGAGAAACATTCTGCCGGTCTGCCCCGGAACGCGCGCAGCCTCGCGGAAATAATTCTCGAACTGCGTTTCGTGTACGCCGTAATAACGGCGCATCTTCTGCTTCTCGCGTAATTGGCGGCCGTACTCCGAGACCTTCTGGCGCGAAGCTTTGCCCTGCGTCTTTTGTCCCGGCGCGGTTCCGCGGCGTTCGACCGCGCATTTTTTCGAAAGGCAGCGATCGCCTTTGAGAAAGAGTTTGATCTTTTCGCCGGTCTTGCTCGCAGCGGTTTCGCGGCGGCACAATCGGCAGACCGGTCCGGTGTATCGCGACATACTAAACTCGGCGCCGTTTGGGCGGGCGGCAGCCGTTGTGTGGAATCGGTGTGACGTCTTTTATCAGTGTGATCTCCAGGCCGGCGGCTTGCAGCGAGCGGATCGCAGCCTCGCGTCCTGCTCCCGGTCCTCTAACGAAAACCTCGGTCGATTTCATTCCGTGCTCCATGGCTTTGCGCGCCACGGCTTCGGCAGCCATCTGGGCCGCGAACGGCGTGGACTTCTTGGAGCCCTTGAAGCCCAAATTACCGGCTGAGGCCCAAGCGAGCACGTTGCCTAGGCCGTCTGAAATCGTCACGATCGTGTTGTTAAAGGAAGCGTGAATGTGGGCGACACCCGATTGAACGTCTTTGAACTCGCGCTTCTTGCGCGCCTTGGTTTGCTTCTTAGCGGCCAAAAAAGACTCCGTTTATCCTGTCCGCGCTACGAGCGCGGTGTCGTCGCCTCGACCCCGCCCAAGGGCGGAATCTCATTTTGGGCGCACGGCGATTGCGCCAAGCAACGATTCTATCGAAAAAAGGCGACCCCGGTCAAGGACCGGGGTCGTAAGCGCCTACCGGGGACGCCGGCAGGCTAGAAGTGGAGACCCAGGCCGACATACGCTCCGTTGTGCGTATAGTCTCCCGGCGCGTTGGTTTTGTTCTTTCCGCGGTCGCCAAGAAATCCCAGGTCGAGGAAAAGCGGGAAGCTCTTCCCGAACCCGACCGTCGCGCCCACCTGATAGCGCAGAACTTGGTAGCTCAGGTTGAACTTCTGGCCGCTCTGGGGTCCGCTCGGGACGGTGTACGTGCCGCTGACGCTCGGGTAGTACCAGGCGCTTCCGTAGACCGAGAACGCTTGGTTAAGGTCCGGCAGTTTCTCGAGGCCGAATCCGACGCCGCTCTGCTGCGGATACCCGTAGTTGCCCGTGTGCACCATGTAACCGACGCCGATGTAGATCCGCGGGTCGGCGATCTTGAGCCCGAGCCGGCCGTCGCCGTTCCACTCGTTCGCGCTGAACGCCGGAACAAAGGCCTGACCGTTGCCGCCGATCACGTTCACGCAACCCTGCATGCCGAACGAGCTGCCAGGCAGATTCGGAACGCACGACGCTCCGAAGCTCGAATCTGTGTTATGCGGGTATTGCCACTTCTCGAAGGTACCTTCCACCATCCATGGCAGGTTGATCATGTTGAACTCGAGCGCGCCGCGCAGTGCATACGAGCTGCTGCCGGTGTTGCCGGGGCTGAACTCGTTGTACACTTTGGGGTTAAGGATGTAATCGCCGGCGACGAAGTGATCCTGATAAGGAAGCACGATCGGAGCAGGCGTCGGCGTCACAACCGGAACCGGTGACGGCGCCGGTGTGGCCGGCGGCGGCGGTGTGGCCGGCAGATAGCGAACGACCACGAGGCGCTTATCGGGCACCCATTGGACGTAGGCTCCCATGCCTTCCGAAATGACGCGCACCGGAACCAAGACTTGGCCCTGGTACATCATCGGCGGAACATCCAGCGGACGAGTCTCGCCGTTGATCACAACCTGCGGAACGCCGACCGTCACCTTGACGTCGGAACCCGATTTGGTCACGTCGACGGTCTTACTGCCCGCGTCGTAGGATACCGTTGCACCCATCTGTTCGAACATCGAACGCAGCGGAATCAAGATCGTGCCGCCGCGCACCAGCGCGGCTAAGACGCGGCCCTGCTTCAAAACGTCGGGTCTGGAATAGACGTGGTGATCGTTGAAAAGAATTGGAATTTGCCCTGATGGCGGTGAGCCGAATTGCATCGCGGGTAACGAAGCCGGCGATGCCATAGGCGTGGCTTGCGCGATCACGCGGTGTCTGATGTTGCCCTGTGATGCCTGGCCAGACGGAGCGGCTACCGCGGTGAGGCCCAATCCCGCAATCAAGATCGCGGTCAGGGCCCCGGTACTCAGTCGTTTCAAGTTTGTCTCCCTTTTATTTTTAGTATGTTCAGAGACCGGTCGGCTGCGCTGCCCTTAGGTACTGGCGTAAGTTCGGTCTCCATCTTGCCTAACGCGCGGGGTGAACTTGCAGTTCCCCGGCTCGGCCTTCCTAGCTGTTACCCCACTTGATGGCCGATCACGTGGGAGCCCTCGAGAAGCGGGCAGACGCCTGAGCCACAGCAGGCCGGCCGCGACCTCGAGACACGCGATGACAAACGCGATCCGCGGCGCGTCCGTGCTTTGGAATGCGTGCAATGCGCCGAGCGCCGCAGTTACGACCAGCGGTGCAATAATCTGTGGAATAAGCAAGGCAAGATTCCATATACCCATCGCGGTCGCCAGCGCGCCGCGCGGCAGGAACGCACACCCCAACGCCCAGTCTGCAGTCAGAAAGATTCCCCACGCAAAACCGGCCATGAATGCAGCAACAACAACGTGTCCGGGAACGCTCGCGAACAAAAACAGGACGAGGGCGACGACGAACGCTGCCCCACCGACAGTTGCAACGTTTCTGCGATCGAATCGGTTTACAGGCCGGCCCGCAACGGCTGCCCCGGTGGCTGCCGCCACCAAGAACAGGATTAACAACATTCCCGTATGCGTCCGGACATCACCGTGCATCACGCGCGCGACGTAGAAATATAGGTATCCCAAGAGCGTGTAGAATCCCACGTACACGAATGCGCGCGAAATGAAGAGATCCACAAAGGTTCGTGTAACGCGCAATCGGTCGGTAACATTGGGAACCGGTTCCAGCTGCCGGACGTGCGCGTTCGTGACGGCGCATGACAGCAGCACCGTCGCGGCAATTGCAGCGCCGACGGTCGCGGCGCTCTTGACCAGGCTTGCCACCAGCGCGCCTGCGACATTTCCTAGACTCTGCAGTGCAGCCATCCAAGCCGACGCGGTTCCAAGCGCTCTTGATTCAATGAAATCGGGAATGGCGGCTTGGTAGGGCCCGATCGCGACGTTTAGCCCGAGCTGCAGGATCGCCAAGGCCGCGATGAGCTGCCAATAAGTGGGCGCGAGATAAAACCATATCACGGCAGCAGCACCGGCAAACGCGCCGATCGCATAGAATTCCGTTCGCCGGCTGCCCCGGATGCGCCGCCGGTCCGATACGACGCCCGCGGCGATCTGCGTAACCGCCGCCACCGTTGCGCCGGCGATCGCAAGCAGCGCATAAGCGGCAAGCGCGCGCTGCGGAGCAAGTTCTGTCGCGCGCGATTGCAGCGAAATTCCGAGTAGGGCGCCCCAGACCATCTGGATGCCGAACCAGAACGCCCCCAGAAGTGCCGGGTTAGGCGCGTTCGAACGCATAGACGTACTCCTGGAACGTATCGACATCGTAGGCTAGATCGGGCGAAGCGCCGCGAATCGCGCACGCGGGGATCCCGAGCACTCGTTGCGCGTGGCGTTCGAGCGCGGCAACCGAAAGTCGGCGCAGCGCGAAGCGCAGGCAGAACACCGGTCCCAGCAGCGCCGCCATGCGCATAACGCTTTTGCGCGCGTTGAAAAACGGCACCGCGAAAGCTTCGATCCTTGCCGCGGCATGAGGCGGGATCCAAAAGGCTCCGCCGTTGACGACGCGATCGCCCGCCAGCTCGACGCCGGACGGCGGTGCGCCCGGAAAACGCCGTTCGAATTCCGCGCAGCCGGTCAGCGCAAGGGCGAGCGAATCAGGCGGCACGGCTTCGACGAATGCCCGCAACGCCGGTGCATTGATAAAAGGCATGTCGCTCGTCAGATAGAGCAGCGGCCGGGCGGATTCCCAAGCGTTCAGCGCCCGGCGAAGGTTCGTTGCGCCGTCAGCTTCATCGATCGTGCGATCCACGCCGTCGCGGCATGCCGCGTGGACTTCCGCTCCGCCGACGACCGCAATTTTCGTTGCTCCGGCGCCGCGCGCCGCGTCGATGGTTGCCCGCAGCATCGTGCGATTCCCAATGCGCGCCAGTGCCTTCACGTCCGTCCCAATGCGGCTCCCCCCCCCCCCCCCCCCCCCCCCCCCCCCGCGCACGAC
>CAAGKR010061660.1_pt1 | contig 11283 bp, 10 predicted proteins | sample 2556971 | NCBI WGS metagenome assembly CAAGKR01 (sample SAMEA5207829, study PRJEB30636) | soil metagenome | biome: forest; feature: boreal; material: soil | place: USA | collected 2011-09 | depth 1 m
AGCGCGAGGATCGCCTTCCGTACACCGCCCTCTGCGTGAACGGCATCGGAAAGCTCGTGAAGTTCTCCAAACAGGGAGTGGTGAAGGATCCGCCAGGCGCGGAGAAGAAGTAAACGCCCTTCCTCGAAGATCGGCCTGCAGGGCGATATCGTCCGCATATCCACACCAGGAGGAGTCGATGGATCGGGGAAAATCGCAATCGGATCTCCCGGGGCACGATTTCTTCAGACAGCTGTTCGACAAGAGCAGCCTGTTCGACAAGCCGGAACCGCTGAAAGGCGTGCGCGTGTTGGAGGTTTGCTCCGTGGTTCTGGGGCCCGCCACGTGTGATTACCTGGCGGAATTCGGCGCGGAGGTGATCAAGTTCGAGGGGCGGAAGGGGGATCAGATGCGGTACGTGACCCCCTATGCCTACTTCTGGAAGGGGATGTCGCCGGGCCTGGAAATCGAGAATCACAATAAATACTGGGTGGGGATGCACGTAGGGAACCCCAAGGCCAAGGCGTTGTTCCTGGAGCTTGTGAAGAAATCGGACGTGGTCGTCGACAACCTGACGCCCGGGAGAATGGCGGAGTGGGGTCTGGATTACAGGACTCTCCGGGAAGTGAATCCGAACATCATCCAGCTGCACGTTTCCGGCTACGGAAGCTGGGGGCCGTGGACGGGGAGAACATCCTACGACGCCGTGGCCCAAAGCATGGGCGCCCTGGCCTCGATCACGGGCTTCGAGGACCGGGGCCCGATCAAGTCGGGGGTCTGGATCGCCGACTGGATCACCGGCCTCATGTGCGCCAACGCCATCCTGTCGGCGCTCAACTACCGGGAACGGACCGGGGAGGGGCAGTTCATCGACTACCTCCAGGTGGAGAACGTCATCCGGCTGCTCGACTGGACCTGGCTCTACTCGTTCAAGACGGGTGAAGACAGGAAACGGTCAGGTAACCGGGACCTGGCGATCTGTCCATCGGACCTTTTCGACTGTCTCGACGGGCGGGTGGCTCTCGCGGCCTTCAGCGAGGAGGAGTTTCGCGGCCTTTGCGAGGCGATGGACCAGATGGACCTGCATGAAAAGTATCGTGATCCCCTGGAGCGGTTGAGGGACGAGAACGCCAGGGAACTGCTCGATCGGATCGCCGTTTGGGCCGCGGTTCGTCGCGTGGAGGAAGTTGAGGCGCTTGGCTGCAAGCACGGTTTTGCCGCCGCCCGCGTTCTGGAAGCGAAGGATGTTTATCATAGCGACCATTTCCGGGAGCGCGGTGCCATCCAGGAATACGAGGACCCCCTCTACGGAAACATGGTGCAGCAGTGCTATCCCCCCGTGATGAGCGAGACTCCCGGCAGGTTGAAGTGGAGCTGCCGGCCGTTGGGGTTCGATAACCACTACGTACTCGGGAAAATGTTGGGGCTACCGGAGGAAGAAGTAAAAATGCTCGAGGACGAGGGTGTCGTATTCCAATGGAACCCGAACGTCCCCTCGCAATGTCCGCCTCCCGGCTGGGACGGGAAATGCGGAGTCAAAATTCCCTGACTCGGCAGGACGATTCCGGGGACGACGCATGAAGGGTGGAAAAATGGACGATCCGAACATCGTCGGCCTGTCGGCCAATCAGGAATACGCGAAGTGGGCGCATCGTGAAACGAACCCCGAGGAGGTCTCCAGAAAACCGGAAGCCCTCGACGATATGCTCGTCCTGGATCTGAGCCACGGGAGCTTTGCCGGGCTCTTCGCCTCTTCGCTGCTGGCCGAAATGGGAGCGGAAGTGATCCGGATCGAACCGCCCGGGGGAGACATTGCAAGAAAGATGACTCCCTACGGGATCATGATCGGGGACGCGGGGTTGGGCTACATCGTGGAAGGACGGAACAAACACCACGTCACCCTCGATATCGCCAAGGAGGAGGGGAAGAAGCTTTTTCTGGGCCTTGCGAAGAAAGCCGACGTGCTGATCCACACCTTCAAGCCGGGGTACCTGGAGGCACTCGGGCTGGGGTATGGTCCCCTTCGTGAAAGCAACCCCGGGTTGATCTTCACCGCCATCCACACGTACGGACAGTTCGGCGGCGATTCGGAAAAGTTTTCCAACCAGCCGGACTACGACATCGTCGACCAGGCAAGGGGCGTCATCATGTCGGTTACCGGCGAGCCGGACCTCGACCCGGCCGTGCCGGATGCGTACAAGAAGCCGTTGAAGCAGGGGAACTGGATGGGGTGGTACGCCGGCGGCGCCTGGGCGGCATTCGGGATCCAGACGGCGATGTTCCACAGGCGGAAGACGGGGAAGGGGCAGTTCATCGACGCGTCGCCGCCGGAAGGGCTGATGGCGATCTCCAATTACGTCATGCAATATTTCCACATGTCGGGGCAGCAGATGCCCCGGGCCGGGAATTACGACTATGCCGTTTTCCCTTATACGTACGTGAAGTGCAGGGACGGGTTCACCTTCATCTCCGGATTCTCGGACCCGAACTGGTCCGCCTTGTGCGAGATCATGAACCGCCCCGATCTGCGGGAACGGTTTCCGTCCATCCGCGAGCGGCTTACCCCGGAGAATCAGCCCACCATCCAGCACGAGATCGAACGGTTCACGGAGCGGTACACCTCGGATGAGATCCAGCAGATGATCACGGCCTACAGCAAAAAGCCCGACAAGAAGGGGACGGTGGTCACGGGGAGGCTCGAAACCTCCGGAGACGTCCTGCAACGGGAACATTGGGACGTCCGGAAGACGTTCGTCCGTGTGAACGACCCGAACTACGGAGAGGTGCTGGTCCAGAATTCGACGTTCAAGTCGATGTCCAAAACCCCGGGGAGGATCAAATGGGTGTGCCGGCCCATCGGGGCGGACAACGAATTCATCTACCGGAAACACCTCGGGCTGGGTGGGGAACAGCTGAAGGAATTGAAAGAAAAAGAAATCATCTAAGGAAGAGAATACCGCGGAACCTCTTTCTGTCGGGAGCGCGAGAGGCCGCCGAAACGGCGGCCCCTCGCACAGGGAAGCTCTTCCCTCCGGAGGGGTGAGGGGAAAAGCTCCTATGAGGGAGAGGATCCCCTTCCCGGGGCCCCCGATGATTCCGGGAGGGGTCGCAACGTCAGCCGCACACCGCGGCGAATTTCCAGCGAGAAGCTTCCCGCTCCCCGGCCGTCCGTCACGTCGATGACCGACGGGGTGTCCTCGATGAGGGGGTAGACCTCTGCCGAGGCGTAGACGCCGATCCCTTCCGTCTCTCCGAGCAGCCGGTCCGAAACGCCCACCCGGAAGTTTTTCATCAGGATCGGGGCCGTGTTCTCGCAGCATCCTCCCCCGATGAGGATTACCAGTGTGTCGGACGGGTTCTCGGCCTGGATCTCCGCGAGGAGCGCCCGCGCCTTTTCCGTGAAACGGAGTTCCATGTCAGTACAGGCCCATCGGCTTCTCCGCGGTGGAGACGAACACGCTCTTGATCTGCGTGTAGTGGAGCAGCGTGTCGAAAGCGCACTCCCTTCCGAAACCGCTCTTTTTATACCCTCCGAACGGTGCTCCGGCCGTGAGGGCGTTGTAGGAGTTGATCCAGACGGTTCCCGCCTGCAGTGCCTTGGCGGTCTTGATCGCGAGCGGGAGGGTCTCCGTCCAAAGCCCCGCTCCCAGTCCATACGCGATGTCGTTGGCTTGCGCGATCATGTTGTCGTAATCGTTCCACCGGATCACGGAGACGACGGGGCCGAAGATCTCCTCTTGGGCGATCCTCATCTTGTTGTTGACATCGCCGAAAACGGCGGGGGTGACGAAGAATCCCTTGGCAAGTTCCGGATCGGTGACCCGTGTCCCGCCGCAAAGGAGGGTGGCGCCCTCCTTCTTCCCGATTTCGATGTAGGAGAGGACCTTTTCCATCTGCTCCCGCGATACGATCGGTCCAAGCTGCGTGTCCTCCTTCATCGGGTTTCCGATCTTCAGGCCCTTCACCTTGGCGACGAGCTTTCCCATGAATCGGTCGTAGATTGCGTCATGCACGAAAAGGCGGGAGCCTGCGGAGCAGACTTCCCCCTGGTTCAGGAACACCCCGATCATGACCCCTTCGATCGCTCGTTCGACATCGGCGTCCGGGAAGATTATGTGCGGGCTCTTCCCGCCGAGTTCCACGGTAGCGGGGACGATGTTCTCCGAGGCGTACTGGAGGATGAGCCTTCCCGTCGTTGTTTCGCCCGTGAAGGAAAGCTTCCGGACCCCGGGGTGGCTCGCCAGCGGGGCCCCCACGTCCGGACCGTATCCCGTGACGACGTTCAGGACCCCCGGGGGTAGCAGGTCGCGCAGGTCGTTCGCCAGTTCGAGGAGGGTGACGGGAGTCTGCTCCGCCGGTTTCATCACCACCGTGTTCCCCGCGGCGAGCGCCGGGGCGAGTTTCCACGCCGCAAGAAGGAGGGGGAAGTTCCATGGGAGGATATGCCCCACCACTCCGAGGGGTTCGCGAAGGGTGAAGTGGAGCATGGTCGGATCGACCGTCTGGGTGGTCCCCTCCAGGTTTCGCAGCACCCCGGCGAAGTAACGGTAATGGTCGATCGCAAGGGGGATGTCGATGTTCATCGCCTCACGGATCGGTTTCCCCACGTTCAAGGTTTCGAGTTCCGCGTAGTCGCGGGCCCGCTTCTCGATCCGGTTGGCGATCTCGAGCAGGATCCTCTGTCGCTCTGCGGGGCTGGTCTGCCCCCATGTCGTGAACGCCTCCCGTGCCGCCGCGACCGCGGCATCGACGTCCCGGGCGTCTCCAGCGGGGACACGAGTGAGTAGTTCCCCCGTCGCCGGGTTGAGAACATCGAGAGTCTTGCCGGACTCGGATTTCCGCCAAGCCCCCTTGATAAAGTGCTGGTATTCCCTCGGTGCGGTGACGCTCATGGAAGCTCCTCCCGAAGATATTTGTTATAAAACTACGTTTGCAATATGAGTGCCACGTTACGATCTTTCATGGGGAAGGAGTGGAGCAGCTATCTGATGGTTAATGAAAGGGAACCATCGATGAAACGCCGATGGAGCGCCGTGGGAAGAGGGACCATGCCGCCGCACACGCTCTGCTGGTGCAATAATGGGACAAGAGAAGCATTATTAAGACAAATGGCGCGGAGAAGTGATGGGAGGATCAGCAGGAGATTCCGTGCTTTTTCAGTTTCCGGTAGAGGGTGCTGCGGGAGACGCCGAGGGTTCTTGCCGCTTCGACCGCGTTCCCCCCGAGTTTGCGCATGGTATCGACGAGAAACGCCCGCTCGACGGATTCGAAGTTCCCGGGTTCCGAGGGAGTCGCCGGGCACTCCTCCGACCGACTTGCACCATTGAGGACCTCCGGCGGAAGGTGCTCCTCGAGGATCTCGTCTCCTTCCATGGTAAAGCTGAAGCATTCAACGTAATTCTTCAATTCCCTCACGTTTCCGGGCCAGTCGTAGGCAAGCAGACGGCGCATGGCGCCGCCCGAGATCCGTTGAAGCGGGGATCCGTTCTCGATGGCCGCGTCCCTGAGGAATGCCCCGAGCAGATCCGGGATGTCTTCCTTTATTTCCCGCAGTGAGGGGACGCGCAGAGGCAGGACGCTTAACCGGTAGTAAAGATCCCTGCGGAACGTACCCGCGCCGACCTCGTCGGCAAGGTCCCGGTTGCTCGCCGCGACGATCCGGACGTCGATCGGAATCTCACGTTTACCACTGATGCGCGAAAGCCGCTTCGTCTCCACGACGCGGAGGATCTTCGCCTGGACCGGTAACGGCATGGAGTTGACTTCGTCGAGGAAGATGGTTCCCTCGTGGGCCATCTCGAACTTCCCGGGATGCCCCTCGGTCTTCGCTCCCGTGAACGCCCCCCGCTCATATCCGAACAGTTCGCTCTCCGCGAGTTCGAGGGGGATCGCCGCGCAGTTCACCGCGACAAAGGGGCCGTTGAAGCGCGGTCCTTCTTCGTGGATCATCCTGGCGAAGAGTTCCTTGCCGGTACCCGTCTCCCCCAGGATCAGGATGTTCCCTTCCTTCCGGGCGTAGGTCCCGGCGATCCGGATCGCCTTGGCGAGGGGTGCGGAGGTGCCGATGATGCGGGACAAGGAAGTTCTCCTCCCTCCTGGCGATCCGCCGTTTCGCGGTTCGCGAGGGGCATCGCCCCAAGCGGGGTACGAAGTCGGGTAGGACTGGATGAGGCGCCCGAGAAAGACCTCGTTCCGGATCATGTCCGAGAGGGAAATGGTGAGATTCAGGAGGTGTTTTCGGAGTTCGTCGGAGATGTACGGGTCGAAGAACTTCGTGACGTCCACGGCGCCGAGAAGGTTCCGGTGCTCGTCCAGGATCGGTGAAGCGGCGCAAAACGCCGGATGATAAGTCTTCGTGTAATGCTCGTCGGCCGTTACCACCACGGGTTCCCGGGTGACGAGGGCCAGGCCCGGGGCGTTCGTCCCGATCACTTTTTCGCAGCAGGAACTTCCTTCGGAAACGGAGATATTGTCGAAGAAATGAAGCACCTTCCCATACCCTGCGCGCGAGAGGATGTACCCCTCGGTGTCGCAGACCATCGCACAGGCGCCCAGCTGCTCCAGCAATCGCGAGAAACGGCGTATATAGAACTGAAACAGTTCGACGATCTCTCCATTTTGCTCGATCCGTCTCTTGAACTGGGAAGACTCCACCAACACAGGGTGATTCCCGTGGTTCGGGTTCAACCCCGATCGGGCGCACCTTTTCCACGATTCGATGATCCGGGATTCAACCCCTCGCTCCAACCCTTGCAGGATGTAATCCCGGCTTTCGGGATCGGAAAGGGATAGAATTTCTTGATCGACGATCCCCACGAAACACCGCCTCGCACGTTATTAAAAAAGTGTTTGATATTTTACCCTTAGGAGTTGCCCGCGTCAACATGCACTTTGGCCACGGAATACAGGTTTTTTCCCGATCGCTATATGCTAAGTGTTGAGTGCCCCGGAGCGGGCCACCTTCAAGGAAAAGGGAACGGAAACATGAGAAGATTCCTGCGAATTCCCGAAACGACCTTGCTCGTTATCCTGCTGGCCATTGCGGCCCTTCCGGCCCGCGCGGAGGAGCGGCTCCGGGTGTCCACCACGACTTCCACGGAGAACTCCGGGCTCCTCGCGGTGCTTCTCCCTCCCTTCGAGAAGAAATTCGGCTGCAAGGTCGACGTTGTCTCCGTCGGGACCGGGAAGGCCCTCAAGCTCGGGGAGGCGGGCGACGTGGACGTCGTGTTCGTCCACGCGCGGAAGCTCGAAGACAAGTTCATGGCGAATGGCTACGGGGTCAACCGCCGGGACGTGATGTACAACGACTTCGTCCTCCTCGGTCCCCCGGGCGACCCGGCGGGGGTCGGGAAGACGAGCGGCGCGCCCGACGCCTTCCGGGCGATCGCCGCGAAGGGAAGCCCGTTCATCTCCCGTGGCGACGAATCGGGGACCCACCAGAAGGAGAAGGAGATCTGGGCGTCCGCCGGGATCGCCCCCCGGGGCGCCTGGTACCTCGAGGCCGGCCAGGGGATGGGGGAGGTCATCATGATGGCCACCCAGAAGCGGGGGTATACCCTCTCCGACCGTGGTACGTACATCGCCTTCCGGAAGAAGACCGACCTCGCGGTGCTCCAGCAGGGGGAGAAGAACCTGAGGAACCCGTACGGGATCATCGCGGTCAGCCCAAAGAGGCATCCTCATGTAAAATATGATCTGGCGATGAAGCTCATCGAATTCGTCACGGGGCCGGAAGGGCAGTCCCTCATCGCGGGGTTCAAGGTCGACGGCGAGCCGCTCTTTTTCGTCCATGGGGAAGGGGCACAACATTAAGATCTCGTCCGCGTACTGAGAGAGGAATCGGGAGCGCCGGTTGGACTTCCTCGTCTCCTCGTTTGCCTCGGCCCTCCGGCTGATCGGGGCTCTCTCCCCCGACGTCTTCGACGCCGTCCGCACCTCCCTCTCCGTCGCGGCGGGGGCGACCGTCTTCGCCGCCTTCCTTGGCATCCCGCTGGGGATTCTCGTGGGACTCTCCGATTTCCCGCTCAAGCGGCTCGTCGTCACGGTCCTCAACACCCTCATGGCCGTCCCGACCGTCGTGGTGGGGCTTCTTGTCTACGGTTTCCTGAGCCGGCAGGGTCCGCTGGGGGTCCTCGGCCTCCTCTTCACGCCGACGGCCATCGTGATCGGCGGGACCCTGCTCGCCGCACCGATCGTTGCGAATTACGCCCTTGCGTCCGTGCGGGGCGCCGACCCCCGGATCGTGCCGACGGCGCTGACGCTGGGCGCCGGTCGCCTCCGGGCCGTTTCGACGCTGATCGGCGAGATCCGCTTCGGCATTCTCGCGGCGGTCATCGCCGGCTTCGGGCGGGTCGTCTCCGAGGTCGGCGTGGCGATGATGCTCGGCGGGAACATCCGGGGGTACACGCGGACGATGACGACGGCCATCGCCCTCGAGACGAGCAAGGGGGAGTTCGCGTTCGGCATGGCCCTGGGGATCATCCTCATGATGGTGGCGCTCATCGTCAACCTCTTCCTCAACCTCCTGCAACAGAGGTAGCCGGCGAAGCATGTACCGATTACAATCGATACGAAAGCGCTACGGATCGAACGTCGCCCTCGACATCGAAGAGCTGACGATCTCCGAAGGCCGCCTCTACACGCTGACCGGCGCGAACGGGGCGGGGAAGAGCACCCTCTTGAGCATTCTGGCCTTTCTCGCACCCCCGACGTCCGGGGAGATCTTCTATGCCGGGAAGCGGGTTGACTGGGATCACGGTTCCGTGGAGGAATATCGCAAGAAGGTCACGCTGCTGCATCAGTCTCCCTATCTTTTCGGGGGATCGGTCCATGACAACGTGGCGTTCGGGCTGAAGGTCAGGGGGATCCGGGGAGAGGAGCAGCGGCGGCGGATCGACAAGGCGCTCGATGTCGTGGGCCTTCGGGGGTTCCGTGACAGGAAGGCGCGGGAGCTGTCCGGCGGCGAAGCGCAGCGGGTGGCGATGGCCAGGGCCCTGGTCCTGAACCCCGAGGTCCTCCTGCTCGATGAGCCGCTCGCGAACATCGACCGGGAGACGACCGGATTGCTCGAAACGGTGATCGCGTCGCTTCCGGCGCAGGGGACCACCGTCGTCATGACGACGCACGACCCGGAGCACCCGGGCCGCCTCAACGGCGAATCGATCTTCCTGGAAGGGGGCAGGCATGTCCTTCAATCACTTCGATGAACGCGGGCGGGCCGTGATGGTCGATGTGGGCGGCAAGGAACCGACGCACCGGACGGCCGTGGCGTGCGCCAGGGTCTTCCTGAAGAAGGAGACGATCGCGGCGGTCAGGGAAGGCGGGGTGAAAAAGGGGGACGTGCTGGGGGTCGCCCGGATCGCCGGGATCTCCGCCGCCAAGAAGACGAGCGACCTGATCCCGCTGTCCCACCCGCTCGCGCTTCATTCCGTGTCGGTCGATTTCGACGTGGAGGAGGACCGCGGAACGATCCTCGTGAAGAGCACCGTGAAGGCGTTCGACCGGACCGGGGTCGAGATGGAGGCGATGGTCTCGGCGTCGATCGCCGCCCTGACGATCTACGACATGTGCAAGGGATCCGACCGGGGGATCGTGATCGGCGACGTCTTCCTCCTCTACAAGGAGGGCGGCAGGAGCGGCGTGTACCAGAGGGAGGAGCCCCGGTCCTGAAGGGGGTTCGCACGAGATGCGTCATTGAAACATCGGGAGGAAAAGGAGGCGTCATGATCCAGTTGAAGGGAAAGGTGGCCGTGGTCACCGGGGCGAGCCGAGGGATCGGGGCGGCGACGGCGAAGCGCCTCGCGCGGGCCGGCGCCGCGGTGGCGGTTAACTATTTTCAGAGCGAGACGGCCGCGGGAGAGGTGGTCGCGGCGATCCGCGAGATCGGAGGGACGGCGGTCGCCGTCCAGGCGGACGTCCGCGACGCGTCGCAGTGCGAGGCGATGGCGGACGAGGTGAAACGGAAGCTCGGGCCGGTCGACGTGCTCGTGCTGAACGCGTCGATCTCCTTCCCCGTGGTCCCCTTCCTTCAGTACCCGTGGCCGGAGTTCGAGGCGAAGCTCACCGGGGAGCTCAAGGCCGCTTTCTTCTGCTGCAAGGCGTTCGTGCCGGGAATGGTCGAGCGCCGCAAGGGATCGGTCATCGCGATCAGCAGTGGGCTGTCCCGGCACCCGGGAGAGGGGTTTTGCGCGCACAGCACCGCGAAATCGGGTCTGGACGCCTTCGTGAAGTCGCTTGCGCTCGAACTGGGTCCGAACGGCATTCGGGTGAACGCGGTCGCCCCCGGGCTGACCTTGACCGACGCGACGTCGTTTCTTTCGCAGAAAGACAAGGACGGGACGGCGCAGATGACGCCGCTGCGGCGAAACGGCCTCCCGGAGGACGTGGCGGGAGCGGTCCTCTTCCTCGCCTCGGAAGAGGCGCGCTTCATCACGGGCGCGTACCTGCCGGTTTCCGGCGGGATCCAGATGCCATGACGTCGGAGGCGCCCTGGGAGGGTGCGCTGCGGCGCCTCGAAGGGATCATGACGCGCGTCGAGGCGCTTCTCGGGAAGCGGGAGGCGCCGCCGCCCGACCCGGCCCTCTTCGAAACCCACCGCGCCTTCCGGTGGGAGCGTGTCGGCCAGGGGGGCGGCCGGATTGTGCCGATCCCGCACCCGCACCGGGTGGATCTCGCGTCACTCGTCGGAATCGACGGGGCGAAGGAGGAGCTGCTCCGGAACACGGAGCAGTTCGTTTCGGGGCGGGGGGCGAACCACGTTCTTCTGTGGGGGGAGCGCGGCACCGGGAAGTCGTCGTGCGTGAAGGGGCTGCTCCCCGTCTTCGGCCCGCGGGGCCTCCGGATCGTGGAGCTCGCCCGGTGGGACCTGTTCGCCTTCCCGAAGATCGTCGGGCAGCTCCGTGATCTGCCGTTCCGGTTCCTCCTCTTCTGCGACGACCTGTCGTTCGACGAGGGGGAGGCCGACTTCCGGGGGCTCAAGACCTTGCTGGACGGCGGCGTGGAGGAGCGCCCGGAGAACGTGCTGATCTACGCCACCTCGAACCGGCGGCACCTGATGCCCGAACGGCGGGTCGCGCTGGGCGCGGAGGACGAGATCCACCCGGAGGAGGCGGTCTCGGAGAAGCTCTCCCTCTCCGACCGGTTCGGCCTGCAGCTCGGTTTCTACCGGTTCGACCAGGCGACGTACCTCGCCGTCGTCGAATCGTACGCGCGACGGATGCGCCTCCCCGTCGATCCGGCGACGCTCAGGGAAGAAGCGCTGCGGTGGGCGCTCGCCGCCGCCTCCCGCAGCGGCCGGACGGCGAA
>CAAGKR010420606.1_pt1 | contig 11283 bp, 10 predicted proteins | sample 2556971 | NCBI WGS metagenome assembly CAAGKR01 (sample SAMEA5207829, study PRJEB30636) | soil metagenome | biome: forest; feature: boreal; material: soil | place: USA | collected 2011-09 | depth 1 m
ACCGGCTTGGCTAACGTACTGGGCGAACCTGACGGCCTGGCGATTTACGGCGGCTGGATGCTCCTCTTACAGCTTTGCTCGCGGCAACGGAAACCACGGCATGGCTACCTTACTGCCGATGGAAAAAAAGAAGGTCGGCGGCTTGGCGCGGCCGAACTATCGAGATTACTACGCCGACCCGTGGAGGAGATTCATCGCTGCTTGCACGTCGTTTCCTCGCCTGAAGTGGGCTTCATCAGGTTGCTCGACGGCCATCCAGAGGATACCGAACGGATACTACAAGTCCCTGAAACTGATACCACGGAACCCCTAATCGTCACAGATACTGAAGGGATACCGAAGGGGCAGGATGGTATTCCGGGCCGGGATGCTGAAAGAAAGAAAGAAAGAAAGAATCTCTCTCTAAGCGAGCTGGAACAAGGTTCAAGAAGGGATACTGAAGGGATACAGGCTAAGGACGCAGCGGATACTAACCTGATACCGCCAGCGCCCGTCGGTATCGCGGATGAGGTTCAACATGCGGAGGCCAAGCGGATATTTGGGAAGCTGAGTAATGACGTGTTCGGGGAACCGCTGGCGGAAACTCAATGGCCGAACGACATGGAGCATTGGCTCGATGCCGCATTGCCGATGCGCCGGGAGAACGTCGATCTTATCGACTGGTTTTATCGCCTTCCAGCCGATCACGAAATTTTCACGGTAACGCGGCGGCGTCAATCATTAGCCGCGCTGATTGGAACTTTGAAGTCCGAATCACAAAAAATTCGGTCGGCGCGAAAAACGATCGGGCTCAATGGACTGCAAGATCGACAACCTGGAACGGGGTGCGGCGATGGTTGGACTGCGTTGCGAAAACAAGCGGCGTTCGAAGAATTTGGCGAATCGATAACCTTACCGGCGATGTTCGATCAATTGCCTGTGGATTTGCAGCGGAGGGTTGATGAGCGTGCAAAAAAAAGTGGAGTCATGGGATGATGGTTGCAAACACTCAAGGCACGAATCGTTTGTCGCTGGAGAGGAATGGTGCACCACCTGTCGCGCCAGCGATTCATCGCGTGCCGCCGCATTCGGTCGAGGCCGAACAAGGCGTGCTCGGATCAATGTTGATGTCGCCGAGAGACCTGATCGGACAATGCGTAGATCGGTTGACGGTCGAGCATTTCTTCATCCCGGCGCATCAGGCGGTTTTCGGGTTGCTTTGCGAGCTTTACGAAAAAAGAACGGCGATTGATTTGATCACGGTTACAAACGAACTGCGGGACCGGAATTTGTTAGAGAGCATCGGCGGCGCGGCCGCGGTTACCGCATTGTTCACATTCGTTCCAACGGCGGCGAACGTCGGGTATTACATGGAAATCCTGCGCGATAAATTTATGGCGCGCACGATCATCGGGAAATGCACGGAGCTTGTTCGTGTTGCGTACGACGATCAATCGGCAATCAGCGAAGTGCTGGAGCAAACGCAATCGACGTTGACCGAGATCATCATGGACAGCGAGCGGGCCGATGTATTTCGGCATGTTCGCGAGGGCGTGGAGGCGGCGATTGAGCAACTGGAGAACGCATACCGGCATCGCGGCCAAGCAGCGGTCAACGGCCTTGCCACGGGGATCATCGATTTCGACCGAATGACATCGGGATTGAAGGGGCAACAACTCGTGCTTATCGGGGCGCGGCCGTCGCAAGGCAAGACGGCGTTGGCGATGAACATTGCCGCGAACGTGGCATTAAAAAACGGTGTGCCGGTCGCGGTTTTTTCGATGGAAATGAGTTATCAAGAGCTTGTGAACCGGCTGCTTTGCTCGGTGGCCGGTGTTAGTTTGCAGCGATTTCGGGACGGGTTTTTGTCGGAAAAAGATTTCGCAGAAGTACCGAAGCACGGCGGCAAAATCCGAGAATCGCCGATATGGATCGACGATTCTCCGGCACTCAGCATCGCCAGTTTCAGAGCAAGAGCGCGGCTGCTCCGCATGAGGTACGGGGTCAAAGCGATTGTGGTTGATTACCTGCAACTGATGCGGAGTCCTACGAAACGTTCCCAGGAAGCGCGGTGGCTGGAGATAACCGAAATATCCGGCGCACTCAAAGCGACCGCGAAAGAGTTGGACATTCCGGTGATTTGTTGCGCGCAGTTGAACCGTGAAGCGGAGCAACGCGAGTTTGGAAAGCCGAAGTTGAGCGATCTCCGAGAATCGGGGAGCCTGGAACAAGACGCCGATATTGTCGCACTGCTCTGGCGACCGGAGCGACACATTCAGCATCGCACCGATAGAAAAAAAATTGCGAAACTTTTGGGGCTGAAATCGGATGGTGTCGAGCTTTGGCAGGACGAAGAGAGTTTGTTGCCAGAGCAAATCAAGGAACGGGACCGGCAAATTCAGGAATATGCGGAGTTGATCGTGGCGAAACAACGCAACGGTCCGGTGGGGGAAATCCGCCTGCGATTCGAGAGCGATTTCACCCGATTCGAGAATGTCACACAAAAGATGTGGAGCAACCGGGAGGACGAAAGGCAGCAATGAGCCAGAGGTCAATAATGCCATGCTGTAAATGCGGCAAACGGCCCCGGCGCGCGGGCGGCACGCAGCGGTGGTGTGAAGCTTGCCACGTTGCTTACAACAAACAGTGGCGCGCTGGACGGGTCTATGTTCCACGCAGCGCAATTCCTCAAGGAACGATCTTTTCGGCGAGAGAAATAAAGGCCCAGCGGCGATTGGAAAAATGCGAGGCGGCATTTCAACACTGGCTGGATTACAATGAAACGATCAAACGACATTGATCTCGGTCTGGCGATTTTAGCGGCAACGACAGAGCCGAACGTATGCCGGACGCACCGCGAAATTGCCGCTTACTGCGGGTGCTCGCACACGATGATCGAGTACATCGAGCAAAGGGCGCTTCACAAATTGCGAAACAAAATTTTCTTCGTGAAAGACCCGGTGCTGATCGAGGCGATGGAACAAGTGACAGGAAAATCGAAGCTATGAGCGAGGAAACCGAGACGCGGAAGAGAGAAGTGGAAAAGGCGCTTGTGGCGCACGACGCGCTGGAATACCAGCAAATGGATTTGATCCTTGGCGGCAAAAAATTCTTTATTGACCTTTCCGCCCCGAAATATAATCACACGGCAGAACGATTTTTACGCGACCGCAAGGACATAAAAGACGACGTGATAAAACTGCTTGCGTCGAAGATCAGTCATCGAACGATCAGCGACGAGTTTCGAATTAGTCACCATACGCTTCACGCGCTGGAACTGGTGATGATGGACGACATTCAGGAAGAGAGAAGGATCATAGCGAAGCGGTGTTACGATGTGGGGGGCATGGGCGTGGAAAAGGTGGCGGAGTTAATGCCGGACTGTAAAGACGTGAAGAACGCGGCGATTGCTACAGGTATTATGCTCACGAAAGCGACCGAGCTATCCGGTCAACCGACTGCGCGGATCGAGATCGATCACAAGATCGATTTTCACGCGGAGCTGACGTATTTACTCAAAGAAGCGGCCGACAAAGTGCGGACCATCAAACAAGCCGAAGGCCGGACGATTGAAGATCGGGAGTCATCCCGCGATGGCGGGACCGCTACAGAGGAAGAATTGGAGGCGGCGGAAGTATGACCCACAGGTTGTTTCATGTTCCGAAGTGGCTGCTCGAAGAAAAGCGGTTCCGAATCCAGTTCGAGCGCTTGGGTTACACGCGCTTCGTATTAACTCTGTTCGATGAACGAAACCTGACTTTCCACGGCTTGGGCAATTCCATAGCCAGTGCGGCTAAGGAAGCGCGCAAAAAACGGGAGGCGGCGGAAGTATGAGTTTCGTCGCAGTTAATTTGATAATCGTCGGTACTGGCTTGATTGTTGCCGGGCTTTTCTTGTGCGCCATCGGGTTAGCAATACTGCTATGATCGCCGAGGCATCCACGAGCAGGTTTACGGGGCGCGAGGAGCATCCGGTGTTGCCGATGGTGGATGACGACACGGCGGCGATGATGGGGCAGGAATGGACGGACCGATTTTATGCGGTGCGCCGAGAAGCGATCGCGCGAATGGCGTTCGATCCGTTCCGATATGGTTACGAACCGCCGATCTGGAAACTGGCGGACGATGCGATTGCGAAATTACGCGCACGATTCAAAAGAGGCGTGCTAACGGAACTTGATCTTGGCGGCAATCGAGCGTCGAAAACGGAGCGGCGCGCAAAACGGCTGGTGCAAAACATGGTCAACGTCGCGGGCTGGAAAGCGTGGGCCTGTCAATCGACTGAGACAGCGAGCGTGCAGAACCAGCAATCGGTCATTTACAAATATCTGCCACCGGAATGGAAACCGGAAACCGGCAAACTGCGCCACGGCGCAATTACGAAGATCGTTTATTCGCAGTCGGGCGGGTTCACCGAGAACGTGCTGGTTTGTCCGAATGGGAGCGAATGCCGGTTCAAGTTTTACGAAATGCAAGTGAAGAACTTGGAAGGCGCGGAGTTAAACGAAGCTTGGGCCGACGAGTTGATTCCGCCTGATTGGATCGAGGCATTGATCTTCCGATTGGTGACGCGCGACGGTTTGCTTGGGATCACGTTCACGCCGATCGAAGGTTATTCGAGCACGGTCAAGGTGCATTTGCACGGCGCGACGACGCTTGAACAAGCCGAGGCAGAGCTTTTGCCGGAGCAAGGAAATTTGAGCGGCGGCGTGGAGAATTCGGACTCGCGCCCTCTAACCAATCGACGGGTTGGCGAGGACTTTGATGGACACTCCATCGATTGCCTGGTGCAATCGAACGAAGGAACCAAGTCACGGAGCGGGAGTAGCGCCCCGCCCGCTCAAAACAATTTTTCGCGCTCCACTTCGGCAGAGATGCCGTGTGACAACAGAACGATGGCCGCAACTGTGGAGGAAGGCACGGCCCCTAATACCGTTCAGGCAAATGCGGTAGCCAACGTCAGGCGAACCAATAGCGGGAACGCAAAATCGGGCGTGACAGCCGGAGAGACGGCACAACAGTTCGAGAAAGTGCCGAGGATTCAGGAGAATTTGAACGTGGTCATCAACGGGCAGAAATCGAAGGCGGTGATTGTGTATTTTCACACGGCGGATAATCCGTTCGGGAATTATGAGAGCATGAAAGCGACTCTCGAAGGCGCGACACGCGAGAAGATACTTACTCGCGCTTACGGCGTGCCGACCAAAGCGATGTTGACTCGGTTTCCGTTGTTCTCCGATCTGGCGCATGTGATTTCGTTGAATCGATTCCGGGAAATCCAAAAGGGCGGCGGAAGTTGGTATCATTTTCTCGATCCGTGCAGCGGCCGGAATTGGTTTCAGCAATGGATTTTTGTCGATGCGTTGAATCGCGCGTTCGTGGCGGGCGAGAGCCCAAGTTACGATCACGATTGGGCGTACATTCCTGGCGTTGGGAATCCTGGGCCGTGGGCGGTTGCGGGAAATAAAGCGGACGGCGAACAAGGCGACGGTCAAAAGGAATGGGGTTGGGGTTACACGCGCTACATCGAAGAGATCGAGAGGATGGAGAGGGTTCTCGCGCAGGACGGGAAGCTGGCAGCTTCCCCTACAGAGGGGGCGCATAAGATTGATGTCGCTACGCGCTGGATTGACGCGCGCTACGGGAACGCGCGCCGGACGAGCGAGGAAAGATCGACAACGTTAATCGAAGATATGTCGGAGCTTGGCATTGATTTTCTGGCAGCGCCTTCGGAGAAAGCAATCGATTCCGGGCGCGGCGGCGGCGATGGAAGTTTGCGGATGATTAATGACAAACTTTATTACGAAGCGAAACGCAAGATCGATCAGACGAATCAGCCACATCTTTACGTGGTTGAGACGTGTCCGAACACCGTTTACGCGTTGAAAGAATGGACAGGCAAGGATGGTCAGCACGGGGCTTGCAAAGACCCGATTGATACGCTGCGAATGTTTGTGTTGAGCGGGAGCGAGTTTGTCGATGAAGCGATGCTCCAACCGATAACGCCGTGGGCAAAACAATTCGGGAAAGTAGGAAGTCTATAGACATGACTTTCGTGCTCAACATCAACACCGATGCCGAGTGTCGGGGCTGTAAGAGTAAAAGAGGAACTGTCAACGACACCGGCCTCTGCTTGAGTTGTATAGCCAAGCGCATGAAAAAAAGAAAAAGTAGAAAGCAAAATTATGCCAATAATATTACCTAACACGAGGGGACACTATCCACGCGGTTATCCGCGAACGGGCGCGGGCGGGGTGAGCGCCGGTTACGATGCGAGCGAGCTGGAACGGGCGACGGATAAGCCCGATTTACAGGTTTATAAGACTGCGGTGACGGACGCACAAGGCGACGCACACAGGTACTTTTCGCGCAACAGTAACGCGCGAAATTGGTGGTACGCGCGTTGGGCGAACCAGACTGCCGATGCGCGGAAATGGGGCGCCGCGCGATTAGGGATCGAGCCGTGGCCGTGGGAAGGCGCGTGCGATACGCGGGTGCGTACGGTGGAGAAGGTGATCGGGCAACACCGGACGCTGGCGACGTTTGCGCTGCGGAAGATGAAGGTGCAAGCGAAATCGACCCGGCCCGCGGTAACGATCCGTGAGTCGCAACAAGCGACCACGCTTTTGAATTGGATGTTGTTCTCACACATGCAAGCGGAATTGCATCGCGAGCTGCGTCTTGCGATCTCGTGGCGGAATGGTTATGGCGCGGCGATTTTGGACGCGAATTGGGAACAGGCGCGGCGGCTGGATTACATCGAAGTGAATGTGATGGGGCTCCAGGAATTCATTAATGAGCCTGCGGTGGCGTCGTTTATCGGGAACCAAACTGGTTCCCCTACAGGGATTCCGATCGGCGAGAATTTGTCGATTACGGATCTTCAAGAAATGATCATGGACCCGGCGTATGCGGACGACCTGGCGGTGTTGCTGCGGGCCGTGTCGCACGATTATTTATCGGTGCGGGAAGCGCGCAAGAAACTGGACGATTTGCGCCAGATTCGGACGGTGGAAATTCCGGTGCCGTATGTGTTCAAAAGCAAACCGTGTTTGACGGCGTTGCGACCGATGGTGGACGTGATCTTTCCGGCGTATGCAGACGATTTGCAGCGCGTGCCGTGGACGGATCGGGTTGAGTTTGTGAGCGAAACCGAGTTGCGCGATCGGATTGAGACGGCTGGTTACGACAAGAAGTTTGTCGAAGCGGCATTGGAACGGCGCGGGCCATCATCAAACAGCGAATGGATTGGGCGCACAGCCTACGAACGGAACGCGATCAACCCGATTAGTGGGTCAAACCCGATGCAGAACGACATTGAGCTGCATCACTTCTACACGCTGGCGCAAGATCGTGGCGTGCCGGTGCGATTTTGCACCGTGTTTCACATGGACATCGAAGAACCGGCGAAACACGAGCCTGCTGGATACGAGCACGCAGAAAGTTGTTTTCATTCGATGCGGTTTGAGATCGAGGATCGCTCGATCTTGTCGAGTCGCGGCATCGCGGAAATCGCTTACACCTGGGAACAAGAACTCAAGACGCAGTACGACGCGCAAGCCGACCGGACATCGCTTGCGCTGCGGCCAATTTTGATCACGACTTACGATCAGGTTCTTAAAATGAAAATGGCGATGCAGCCGGGCGCGATCATTCCGATGCGGAAATTCGATGAAGCGCAGTTCATGAAACCGCCACCGTGGGACCAGACATCGATCTTGATCGTGCAAGCGGTCGAACAACGGGTGCGAGAACATTTCGGGATTTTTGGGAATGATCTCGATCCTGATTTGAAGAAATTGCGTCAGGAAGAATTTGTTGACGACACCTTGCTCGAATTAAAGCCGGTCTTTCAACAAGTGATGAAGCTGATGCGCCAATTTTTGCCGGACGCGGAAGTGGCGGCAGTGGTCGGGCCGTTGAACCGGCCATTTCACATCACACGCGAGGAAATTCAAGGCGAATTTGAAATTTCAGCGACGGTCGATGTTCGGAACATCGACAACGACTGGCTGAAAGAAAAACTCGGCTATCTCGTGCAACTGGCACAACTCGACACGCAGGGGCGGTTGGACAAGACCGTGTTACTCAAGGCTGGAGCGGAAGCGATCGATTACAGCTTCGCGGACATGGCGATCCAAGACGAGCAACCGGCGACAGACGCGGAAGTGCAAGATGAACAGCGCGCGATCGATTTGATTATCGGGAGCGGGCAAGATCAGCCATTGCCGAAAGGCGCGAACTACCAACTGCGTCTGCAAACGTTGCAGGCGAAGGTGCAGGGTTTCCAGCAGAATCCGGCCACGATGAAGAAGGTGCAGGAAAACCCGGACATTCTGAAAGTGATCGAGAATCGGGCGGCGTTCTTCGAGCGGCAACTGCAACAACTGCAAAACGCGCAGATTGGCCGGATGCAGGTTAGTCAGACATTCTCGAAACAAGCTCCACAACAAGTCGCCGACCGCGCCGGGCAAAGCCCGTTACTGAGTTATTAAAAATGACGAACCAAGAAAAACGCGACTTGGCAGACATGGTGCGGCGCGGACTCACCGTGGAGCAAATCCTGAAACGGACTGCGGCAGTAAAAGCCACCGTGAAGAGATACATCAAAGCACTTCGGCCTAACAAATAAGCTCAGCCGTCTCCGTGAAAAAGACTATGGACTCAACAAACTCTAAAGATCGGCTGGAGCTCCCGGAGGAGGTCGAGAAATGAATATGAGCACACCAAACGAAGCAATCGCACGCAAGGCGGCAGAGAGTTACAGAGAAGCTTACAACTGCATGGTCAAGATCGAACAGCTTCAACCGATCATCCTCGCCGCCATCGAGGAAGCGAACAAAAACACTGAGAATCAGGCTCAGGGTCTGGCGCATATTCTTAACGACTTAGTTACATTAACAGAAAAACGTATTGGGCAATTTAGCAACGTAAAGCCATCAGTCCAATCCACTATCGCGATCGCGCGAATACAATTAAAGGCGTTTTGGGCTGGCGAACGCGGAACTATTGATCTTCAATCCCCGCAGCGCAGCCCCGCGACTGCGGGGAGTGGGAAGCCGATGATGACGGACGGATCACGTCTGAATGCGCTCTAACGCTTGTGAGAATCGGAAAATTTGAGATGAGGTTTGGGGGGGCGCGACCCGCCTTCGCAGGACTACGGCGTGGCGAGCAGGGCTCGAATTATACTGCGGCGTTCGCGGTGTCGGATCAAGAAGCATGGTGGGTGGCGGTGAATCAGTTGATCGACGATCTGGAAATGGAAATGGTGGTGGGTGCGCGGAATAATGTTGCGAACACGAACATTTGCATAAGCGCGGTGGGCGCGGGCGAAGGCGTGGCAATGGTAAGACAACGATTGATCGAGACGCGGGAACGCGCATTATCCGAAAGTAGAAAGTAGAAAGTAGGAAGTAGAAAACATGAAGAAGGCTCGAAAGCGACCCGCCTTCGTCCCGCAGTCGCGGGACCACGGCGAGGCTCGTCCAGTCGCGGAGGCGACAGGCGAGTGAATAATAAGGAGCCGCCCCAGGAAATGTTGCGCAGGCGCGATGTACTGGCGTGGCAGAAAATGCCGCGCACCGAATTGGATGCGTGGTGCGAGCTTTATCCTGAAATTGTGTTTCGGAAAAGAATGCGGCGGGCAGGAAAAATTAAGAAAATTTCGAGGAGAGGTTGTGGGCGTTATTATCGCAAGAGTGTGATCAAGGCGAAAATTTTGAATGGGAGCGCGTGAAGCAGAAAAGCGTTCATTGAATTTGTAATCAGGAAAGCAGGAAAAAGAATGAAATGTGAATGTGAACTCTGCCGAGGAAATGGCGAGATCACATGCCCTGAGTGCAACGGTTGTGGCACGTATTACGGCAACATCGAAGATTTCAAACTAGAAAGATCGATGCATAACTACGAAGAACTCGTGGAGCTGCAAAAAGATGCCAAGCGCGTAATTCGACAGGCGACACGACTGAAAGATATTCGGCCTAACCGATCGAAATCTTATGACGCACAACTTAGTGCCACACTTTTTATCATAAACGGAGAAGCTGAACGCGCCGCAAAAAATTCGGAACGGCCATAACCAATTCAAATTAGGCTCGGATTGGGTTAGTTAGGTATAGTTTGGCAAAGAGCCTGTTGCTCCCGCAGTCGCGGGATGCGAAAAGGCGCTCGTGATTAAATCACTGAGCTGCTTCTTGAGTTCCAGCGGACAGCGAACTCATGGTTTCCCACTTGGAGGATTATTCCATGGCATCTGAAATTACAGACGGTCAGGCTGCGCAGACCGATCAAAATGCGAGCAAAGATACGACGACGGACTCCCGCGACGGCGGGACGGCAGAAGCAGCGGAAAAGCCGCAGAGCGGGTTGATGGATTTTCTGGACATCCCGGCTGAAGTGCAATCGCAGATTCGCCCGCCTTCGCCGAACTCCGGCGTGGCAAGCCCTGAAAAAGAACCTGCCGAAAGTAAAGACCGCGTAAAGGAGCAAGGCTCCCACGCGGCGGAAGCAGAAAAGGCATCGCCGCAAGATAAGAAAGAGTCTGAGGAAGCTCTCAAAGATGAGGGTGAGTCCGAGGAAGCCGAAGCGGAAGAAGGCGAGGGCGATCAAACGCCGAAAGACGGGAAGATCGACAAGCGCCAGAAACGGATTAATCGATTGACGCGGCAAAAGCGTGAACTGGAAGAACGGATGGACGCGCTGACGAATGAGAACGAAGAATTCCGCAGCGCGCTTGAGAACGGCCAGAAACGACCGCTTAACGGAGCACCGATCGGCGCAGGCCGGTTAGCGCACATTGGGGATGAGCAAACGCTTTCCCAAGAAGTGGCGCGCGCCGACGCAGTGATCGACTGGTGCGACGCGAACGCGCAAGGCGCGACGACCGGCGAAGGTGAAAATCAAAAGTTCATCGAGCCGGGCGAGATCACGAAGTGGCGTCGCGAAGCTGAGAAGGTTGTTTTGCACGCGCCGGAGAGACGCGAAGAGATTCGCTCTTTCACGCAAACGCGGGCGCATTTCAATCAACTGGCGGACGAAGCATGGCCGGAGTTAGCCGATAAATCGAGCAAGGATTATCAAGTTGCCAACGGCATTCTGCGCGATTTTCCAATGATCGCCGAGCATCCGCAAGCCGCGTATGCGATCGGATTGCTGATCGAAGGCATGAAGGCCATCCAGGCCCGCGTAAAGGAGCAAGGCTCCCACGCGGAGAAGGAGCGCCGCGATATTTCGCCGAGAGCTTTCGAACAGCGCGTGCCGCTTGCACCGCATACGGCAGGTCCGCCGAGCCGCGAGGCCAAAC
>CAAGKR010011227.1_pt1 | contig 11282 bp, 6 predicted proteins | sample 2556971 | NCBI WGS metagenome assembly CAAGKR01 (sample SAMEA5207829, study PRJEB30636) | soil metagenome | biome: forest; feature: boreal; material: soil | place: USA | collected 2011-09 | depth 1 m
AGGAGCGCTACTCGGCGCTCGAGGAGGGGAAGGCGGACATCCTGGGTCTCTACATGATCCGGCAGCTCAACTCAGAGGGCGAGCTGGGTGGTGAGAGCCTCGACGACAATTATGTGACCTTCCTCGCCAGCCTGTTTCGCTCGGTGAGATTCGGCGCGGCCGACTCGCATGGGCGCGCCAATGTGGTCGCCTTCAATTTTCTCCAGAATATGGGGGCGTTCACGCGTGAGCCGAGTGGGAAGTACCGCGTGAACATGGCGAAGATGCGGGAGGGGGCGGATGCCTTGTCAGGGCGGATTCTCACCATCCAGGGGAATGGCGATTATGAGGGGGCGGGGAGATTCAACGACGAGCTGGGGAAGATCGACGCGGTGCTCGCGGGCGATCTGGCAAGGCTGGGGGCGAAGTCGATTCCGGTAGATATCGTATACGAGCAGGCGCCGTAACGCGCTTACATTGCGGGGCCATGATTGAACGTGTCCTTGGATATGATCATGGCGGGACGAACCCAGGAATAAAAAAGTGCCGGCCCTTGCGGAGCCGGCGCTTTAGTACAGCCTGACCTGATGAGAAGTGTTACCGTTTTCTTCCTGGCGTGGCCGGATGCGGTTGGGTAACCGGCCGGTTGGCGCTCCCCGGCGAAACCGGGCGATGCGACAGGCCACCCTCCTTGTTGGCGGTCGCGGGGCGATTCTCAATCGCCGTCGCGTTCGCCTCGGCGATCAGCTGCCGGTCAGTCTTTTTCGCCAGCAATGCAGCGTGCACTCGCGCCAGAGCTGCATCGGACTTGAGCCCGCGATCCATCAGACTGCCGGTCACGTTTATTGGAACTGTCAGGTCGCGCCCCGATGGAGCCGACTTCGCCCACGCACTGACCTGCGCGCCGTCGGCACCACGTCCGATGAGCGCGCCACCGGCAGCGACTTCATCGTTCGAAGGCTTGCGTCCAGCCTTTTCAAGGGATGCCTTTGCCTTCTTCATGTTGCCAGCGCTGCGATCCACGGACTTCTCGACATCCGCGGGCTTGGTACCCTTGCGGGCGAGACTCAGCGCCTGCTGCTCCAGCGCAGCAGCGGGGAGCGAATGCGCGCGAGCATCCGCGATCGTCGCCAACACGTGGTCGGCTACTTTGGCGGGAAGCACCTGCCGGAGCTGGGTAGAGGGATCTTTGGGGGTCTGAGCCGACGCGACCGACGCGAGCATCAGCGTCGCCGCAATGAGGAATTGCTTCATGTGGATCGTCTCCATCAAATGGATAGGGGGTTCCAGCCTTCACCTCAATAAGACTTCGGAATGGAGCCAGGGGGTCACATTGAAGGCGGTACGCATGGGCGCGTTACACCACTTTCGTCGCGTAGGCGAGTATCGCCCAGTAGTGAGCGAAGCTGCCCACCATGACGAAGAGATGCCAGATCTCATGGGATCCGAACATTCGTGACGCGCCTGGCTTCGCTCTCGGCCAGTCCATGGCGTAGACGACCGCGCCCAAGGTGTAAGACAATCCTCCAGCCAGGAGCCAGAGGAAGAACCCCGGCGGTGCGGCAGCGAGTAGGGGCCGGATGAAAATCACGGCGATCCATCCCATGCCGATGTATAACGCCGTCGACAGCCAGGTTGGCGCGCGCATCCACGCGATCTTCTGCACTGTGCCTATGGCTGCGAGCGCCCACACCGCGATGAGAAGCCAGATGCCGAGTCGTCCCCGGAGCAGCAGAAGACAAATCGGAGTGTATGAGCCGGCGATGAAGACGTAGATCATCACGTGATCGATTCGCTGGATGTGCGCGATGCCGCGCTCGGAGAGCGTGAGCGAGTGATAGAACGCGCTCACGCTGTACATCGCGACGAGGCTTCCGCCGAACGCCGAGAACGCGACGAGTTGCCGGGCGCTCCCGTTCTCGATGGCGATCACGAGCAGCACGACGAGGCCGATCACGGACAGCACCGCGCCGACGGAGTGCGTCAGCGCGTTGACTGGCTCACGGAGCGATAGACGCTTTCCCATTGGTGATCCAATCTAACTTCCAACCGCCACATCCGGCCTTAGCGTAACCGTCTTCCCTGAATAAATGTGCGTGTCGAGCGGCCCTTTCCGTTGTCGAGCGACGCGAATGGGGAGCCGATGAACCTCATTGACTGATGAACTCCAAAAACTGAAGACTACCTGCCGGGGGCGATCAGCCTCCAGGCTGTGGGCTGCGGGCTTTGCCCGCGCCAAAAGGATGCAGGATCAGGCAGTATCGGGCACGATCCTCTCGGAGCTTGAGGATCATTCAGTTCATAGGCCGCGGCGAGGATTGAAAGAAGCTCGAAGGCGATCGCGCGCCGACGGCGCAAGTCGCACTGATAGTGCCCGACATTGTTATTTACTCTCCGGATTGAACTGACCGCTCTGGGGTTTTAAATTGAGGGTGCCGCTCTTGCGGCGCAAAAACTCGATTATTGCCCCTTGGTGTAACTGGCAACACGCCTGATTCTGGATCAGGAGAGTCCAGGTTCGAAACCTGGAGGGGCAATTATAAAACCCAACACATACAGTCGCCACCGGACGAGATCACTCGCTGAGCACCTCGCTGATCTCGACGACTCACTGTTTCAGAATCGGGTCGGCACGCACCATGAGTGTCCCGGTCGACGTACCGCCTCCGGACGTAAGCGTGAGATTGTAGACGCCCGGGACGATGACTGGCGGAGCGCCGCGTCCCCCGCGACCAGCTCCTGCGCCCCGGCCGCCGACAGGGCCGCTCGTCGGCGCTTCCATGCGTCCGTCCCACGCATACCGCGTGACGCCAGGCGTCGCCGGGATCGACAGCGTGCGTGTGCGTCCGTCGGGGCTCGTGATCGCGAGCGTTGCCGTCCCCGCCGCATCGTTCCCGAGCGAGAACGTGATCAGCGGCGTGTCGACCAGATGGGTGCGGTCGCGTTGCTGAAAGTTCACCGGCTGGATGTACGGCGGATTCTCTCCGGCGTATGTGTTATCGCCGAGCTGGCCACTGCGGCTCTGGTCCACCCACAACGTCGCCGGCCGTTGCACAAACAGATGGGTCGGGGTGGTGGCGAGGGACGGACGCCATTGCTCGAGTGCCGTGATGTCGTCGAGCACGTAGATGCCGCGTCCGTGCGTGCCGAGGATGACGTCGCGATCGCGGGGGTGAATGATGATGTCGTAGACGGCGACGGTCGGAAGCCCATTCTGCATTGGCCGCCAGGTGTTGCCGCGGTCGAGCGACACCTCGACGCCGTGCTCGGTGCCGACGAACAGGAGATTCGGATTCCTTGAATCCTCCTCGACCACGTAGACCGGCGAGTTCGGCGCGAGGCCCGACGACAGGTTCCGCCACGTCTTGCCACCGTCCGTCGTGCGGAACAGCCACGGTGCGCGGTTGTTGCTCCGGTGGTCGTCGAACGAGACGTACGCGGTGTTGACGTCCGCGGCGGACGCGACGATGCGGCTCACCCACGAGCCCTTGGGCACGCGGGGAATGCTCGCGTCCACTTCGGTCCACGTGGCGCCGCCATCACGCGTCACCCACACGTTGCCGTCGTCCGTGCCGGTCCAGATGGTGCCCTTGGCGATCGGCGATTCCGAGATCGAGTAGATGGTGGCGTAACTTTCGGCGCCGCTCGCGTCGGGAGTGAGGCCGCCGGTGCCGACGTCGTTCTTCGAGGGATCATGCTTCGACAAATCCTTGCTGATCGCGGTCCACGTCACGCCTTTATCCGTCGACTTGAGCAGATAGTTCGAGCCGTAGTAGAGGACGTCCGGATCGTGCGGCGAGATGATGTATGGCGACGTCCAGTTGAAGCGCAGTGGCGGCAGCGGGCCGGAGGGGTCGGCGGCCGGCGCGACATCCTTGAAGTTGACGATGTTCGCCGCGGAGATCCGTCGTTGCGTATCCGTGTGGCCGATGGGATCCACGACCCGAAATGACGCCTGCGTGCCCTCGGAGTACACCGTGCGCCAATCCCGTGGATCGACGGCGACATACTGACCGTCGTCCCAGTGCAGCTTCCACGAGGCGTCGTTGCGAATGCCGAGCGCGTCGCGCGTGAAGCTCATCGTGCCGATCGTGCCGTTGTCCTGCAGGCCGGCGTAGATGGCATAGGGCTCGCGCATGTCGGCGGCGACCTTGTACACCTGCATCACCGGCAGGTTATCGAAGAAGATGAATGACGATCCGTTGTCATGCGTGAGCGTCAGACCCTTGTCCTTGCCAAGGTAGAACCGATCCTTGTGGGTTGGATCGATCCACATCGCGTGATGATCGTAATTCGGTCCGAACGGCGCCTGCGCCTGCGTAAAGGTCTTTCCACCGTCGGTTGACCACTGGAAGTTCGTCGTCAGCACGTAGACGAGTTGGTCGTCCGAGGGGTTGATGCGAATCTGGCTGTAGTAGAACGGTCGGTTGTTGTACCGATTGAGATAGGTCCACGTCTCGCCGCCGTCCCCGGACCGATAGACGCCCGACCCTGGCTTGGTCAGGTCCTCCGAGCCGGGCGCGGCCTCGACGATCGCCATGAGGATTCCTGGATTCCGGCGATAGATGTCCAGCCCGATGCGTCCCGTCTCGCCGGGTGGCAGTCCGCGCGTCAGCTTTGTCCACGTCGTGCCGCCGTCGGTGGTCTTGAAGATGCCGCCGTTCGAGCCACCGCCGTCGAACCGCCACGGCAGCCGCTGGCGTTGGTAGAACGCGGCGTACAGCACCTCTGGATTCTGTGGATCCATCACGAGGTCGGTCGCGCCGGTCCTGGCGTCGCTCGGCAGACCGCCGGCGAGCTTCCGCCAGGTCTTGCCGCCGTCGGTCGTCTTGAACACGCCGCGGTCGCCGGTCGGCGCCCAGAGATTGCCCGCGGCCGCGACGTAGACGGTGTCGGGACTCCTCGGATGCGTGACGATGCGCGCGATCTGGAAGGTGTTCCGGAGGCCGACGTTCTGGAACGTTTGGCCGCCGTCGGTCGACTTATAGATGCCGTCGCCCCAGGCGACGCTGTTCCGGTTGTTCGCTTCGCCGGTGCCGACCCAGAGGATCCGCGGGTCGGGCTGAAAGATCTTGATGTCGCCGATCGACGACGAGCCGTAGTGATCGAAGATGGGCGTCCAGGTCGTCCCCGCGTTCGTGCTCTTCCAGACGCCGCCCGATGCGGCGGCGGCGATGACGAAGCGGAAGTTCGTGTCAAGCGCCTCGATGTCAGTGATGCGTCCGCCCGCCGACCCAGGCCCGATGCTTCGCCACCGGTAGCCCGCCAGCAGCGCGGAAGCGGGATCGGGCGACGGCGTCTGCGCGGTGATGCGCGATCCGACGGCGCCCGCCGAGAGGAGGGCAGCGGCCAGCACGGATCGCGCTTGTATAACACTCATGAGTCAACTCGCTCGAAGGTAGGGGAATGCTCCAAGCATCGTGCGAGGTGTGCGGTGGTGCAAGGACATCATGCCAAATCGATTCGCCGCAATTCGCGGCGTTGGTTGACAGCCTCGCCAGTGTGGTCCAGTTTAGGATGAATTTCCCCCATCTACCCACGAGGCTTGATGTTGTCCGTTCACTCGTATGGGCGCTGCGTCCGCTGTGTCGCGTCTTTCGTCGTGCCTCTTGCGACCGGTCTGCTCGTCCTCGCCACTCCACAGCTTGCGTCGCGCGCCGACGCGCAAGGCGCCACGGGTCGCATCACTGGCGTCGTCACCGATTCCGGCTCCAGCCGACCGCTCGGCGCAGTCCGAGTCTCCATCTCAGGCACTCGATTGGGCACCGCGACCGATGATAACGGACGCTACGTTATCACCGGAGTCCCAGTCGGCACCTACACGCTCGATGCTCGCCGGCTCGGCTTCAAGCCGCTCACCCGACCGGGCGTTCTCGTGAATGCCGACGCCGCCACGGCCGTCGATCTTCAACTGTCCGTCGTGGCGCTCACGCTCGAAGCGGTAGTCAGCACCGGGGTTGTCGATCCGACGAGTGGTAGGCGCGTTCCGTTCACCGTGGGACGTCTGGACGCGGAGAACGCGCCCGTCCCCGCCACGAACGCGGTGGAAACGATCCAGGGCAAGATCGCCGGCGTCACGGTCGTGCCAAGCGGACAGCCGGGCAGCGGCACGAACATCCTGCTCCGCTCTCCCACGAGCATCAACAAGTCGACCACCCCGCTCATCGTGGTCGACGGCGTGATCCTGAGTCAGTCGTTCGACGCATCGACGGCCGATCTCGAGTCGCTCGATATCGAGAGCGTCGAGGTCGTGAAAGGCGCCGCCGCGGCGTCACTCTACGGTTCGCGTGCATCGGCCGGCGTCATCCAGATTCGTACCAAGCGCGGCGCGGATCAGGCCGAAGGACCGACGCGCGTCATGGTGCGCAGCGAAGTTGGCATGAGCTCGCTCGCCAACAAGAAGCACTGGGCGCAATACAACTATTACGTGGTGGATTCCAACGCGACGACGTACCTGAGCGCGACCGGCACTCCCGTCGCCCGCGCGGCGCGCGTGCCGAAGCCGATCTACTCGCGCTTCCAGGATAGCCGGTATCCGGATCCCGTTTACGACCAGATCGCGCGCTTTTTCAATCCGGGCCAGACGTACAAGAACTCGGTGACCATCGCGCAGAATGCCGGTCGCACGAACTTCCTGTTGTCGGCGGTCAACTCCAGGGAAGACGGCGTCGTTCTGAACAACGGCGCGTACCAGCAGACCGACGTGCGTCTGAACCTCGACCATCGTCTGCGTGACAACCTGAAGATCGCGTTCAGCGGCTTCCACAGCCGCTCGGTCCGGAAAGATCTCAACGCCAACACTTTCTACCAGCTGATCAACCAGGCGCAGGACGTCAATCTCCTCGCCCCGGACCCGGACGGCACGCCGTACTTGTTCCAGCCGGATCCTGAAGGTCGCGAGCCGAATCCGCTGTACGTTCTCGCCACCGAAGACCGTAGCCGCAAGCGCGCGCGCACGCAGGGCAGCATCGAGTCGCGCTTCGCGCCGCTCAACTGGCTGAGCTTCGACGGCAACGTCAGCTACGACCGCTCGGATCGTGACAACGAGTTTTTCCTCGACGCGGGACTCAAGTCGTCGGGCTTCGGCACCGGCAACCCGGGTCAGATAACGGTGACCAACGGAACGACCAGCGCGCTCAACGCGGCGACGAGCGCGAATCTGCTCGGCCGGTACAAGTCGCTCACGCTACGCAGCACGCTGCGCGCGCTGATGGAGCGCGAGAACAACCAGGTCGTCACCGCGAACGGCACCATCTTCTCCGCGCCGGGCGTTCGCAGCCTGAGCAACGCCCAGCAGCGCACGATCTCCTCGACAGTGCAAGACATCCGATCGTCCGCGTACTTCGGAACACTCGGCGCGGACTACGCGGACCGCTACATCTTCGACGGCCTCATTCGCCGCGATGGAAGCTCGCTGTTCGGACCTGAACAGCGGTGGAATCAGTACTACCGCGTGAGCGGTGCGTGGCGCATGGCCGAGGAATCGTGGTGGCCGTTCAAGTCCATCACCGAATTCAAGCCGCGCGTGTCGCGTGGAACGGCGGGCGGACGCCCTGACTTCGCCGACCAGTTCGAGACCTTCGCCTTCAGCACGGGCGGCGGTCTGGTCAAGCAAACTCTCGGCAACAAGTTCCTCAAGCCGGAGCTGGCGACCGAGACGGAAGTGGGCATCGACGCCATCGTGCGCCAGCGCTTCTCGGTGCAGCTCTCGTACGCGAACAACAAGGTCACCGACCAGCTGATCCAGATTCCGCTCGCCGGTTTCTACGGCTACACGTCGCGATGGCAAAACGCCGGGACCGTCGTGGGGAACACGCTCGAGGGCACGCTCGAGGCGCAGATCATTCGCCGCCCGAAGCTCAGCTGGCGCATGGGCGTCGTCGTCGATCGCTCGCGAAACAAGATCACGGAGTTCGACCGCTCCTGCTTCTCGCGGCTGACCATCGCGTTCATCTGCGCCGGCGAAACGCTCGGCGGGATGTACGGCTTCCGGTTTCTCAAGGGCGCTTCCGAGCTGCCGGCCGATGCCGCGTCGCGCGCCACGGAGTTCCAGACGAACGACGACGGCATCCTCGTCTGGGTCGGACCGGATAACACCTTCAAGGAAGGCGAGACGAAGAAGTTGTGGGGAACCGGCACGACCATCGGCACGACGAACTACGGATGGGGCATGCCGATCATTCAGCGCGACGCGAACGGTAGCAGCACGGTCGTGAAGATTGGCGAGGGCAACCCGAACTTCCACTACGGCATCACGAACAACGTGAGCTGGGGCGACTTCACGGTCTACGCGCTCGTCGATGCGGCCGTGGGCGGCAACGCATACAACCAGACGAACCAGCGCATGTACCAGTATGGCCGCAGCAGCGACGTGGACCAGGCGGGCAAGCCGCAGGAGCTGAAGAAGATCGTCGACTACTACGTGAATCTGTATTCGGCTAACGATCCCACGGACTATTTCGTGGAAGACGCGGGCTTCGTCAAGCTGCGTGAGATGTCGGTGCGCTATCGCCTCCCCGAGCGTTATACGGGCGCGCTGTCGCGTCTTGGCGCAACGGGCGCGTCGCTCTCGTTCATCGGGCGCAATATCCTCACGTTCACGAAGTACAAGGGATACGACCCGGAAGTGGGCAACGCGATCCAGCGACTCGATAGCTTCGACTATCCGCGCTACCGGACGTTCACCGGCAGCTTCGAGGTCACTTTCTGATGCCGACGTCGAGATATCATATGAAGAAACTCATCCCAGTTCTTGCGCTATCGTTCGCCGCTGGTTGTCAGGACCTCGCGGTCACCAACCCCAATGGGGCGGACCGGGCGCGCGCCACGAAGAATCCCATTTCGGCGGAAACCTTCGTCGCCAGCTCGTTCCGCACCTGGTTCCCGGTGGCGGGACATGGCAACTACCCGTCGTGGGCGATGTCGACGATCGCGCACGACGTCACATCCGGCTTCGCGGACTTCGGCCAGCTCGAGATCTCGGCCGAGCCGCGTTCGGCGTGGAACAACAGTCCGGTCAACGCCCGGAATCAGGTGAACCAGGATCCGTGGTACGGGATGTACAGCACCATCTCGACGGTGAACGACGCGCTTATCGCGATCGACGCCGGATTGCTCATCGTCGACTCCACGCGCACCACGCGCACCAAGTCGGCGGGCAAGTTCATGCAGGCGATCTCGCACGGCTATCTCGGCCTCTACTACGACTCGGCGTTCGTCGTCGACGAGAAGCTGGTGCTGGATACGATCTCACGCCCGCAGTTCAAGCCGTATCCTGAAGTGATCAAGGCCGCGATCAGCCAGCTCGACCAGTCGATCGCGTACACGAAGACGAGCACCTTCACGCTGCCGTCCGATTCATGGCTATTCACGACCATGAGTCAGTCCGACCTCGCGAAGCTCGCGAACTCGTTCGCCGCGAAGTTCCTGGCCGAATCGCCGCGGAGCCGCGCCGAACGCGCGGCGGTGGATTGGGACGAGGTCATTCGCCGCGTGGACGCCGGAATCACGGCAGACTTCGCGCCCATCGCGCAGCCGGACATTCTGTGGGACGACTGGAAACGCCTCGTGGCGCGCGTTCGCACCGGTCCGCCCAGCGACTACGGTCGCCCGAGCTACTGGGTGCTCGGCCCCGCCGACTCGACGAACGGATATCAGACGTGGATCCACACGCCGCTCAACAGCCGCCTGCCGTTCCAGATGCGCACGAAAGATCGGCGCATCATGGGCGCGGCGGGTCCGACCGTGTCGGGCAAGTATTTCGGCTACAACGCGTCGACCATCTTCGCGGCGAGCCGCGGCACCTACCGCTACTCGTTCTACTACTACATCCGGAACGGCACGGGAACGAGCTGGCAGATCGGCCCGCAGTTGGCGCTCACCGTCACCGAGATGGATCTGCTCAAGGCGGAGGCGTTGATTCGGTTGAACCGCGCGGCGGAGGCGGTGCCGCTCATCAACAAGACGCGCATCGCCAACGGACAACTTCCGCCGGTCACGGTCGCCGGTCCGCCGGACGAAGCTGGCTGCGTTCCGCGCAAGTTGGACGGCTCGTGCGGCAGCTTGTGGGATGCGCTGCGCTACGAGGAAGGAATCGAGATGCTGGGCGTGGACGGAGTCACCGCGTTCTTCGATGCGCGCGGCTGGCAGACGCTCGAGGTGAACAGCCTCTTGCAGCTTCCGGTTCCGGGTCGCGAGCTGGGAACATTGCAGCGCGATCTGTACACGTTCGGCGGACCGGGCGGAGCGTCGAGCGCGCCGGCGCCGGATCCGGAGAAGTGCCCGGTGGCGATGGAGCGGTGTCCATGAGGCGGAATTTGAACGAGGCGATTGTGGGGGAATAGGGAATCTGCGCGCCGGCGGCGATCTCCCCGCTGTATCTCTGTACGGAACCCTTTTCCTAATTTTGGGGTTCAACTCTAATGAAGGCGCGGCTCTTGCAGCTTGCGCCCGCGCCCAGAACTCAGGGCCAGTAAGAACCAAACCGAATCAGGAGAGTAGTCATGGAGAGTTCATTTCGCGCGATCGTGTTGCTGACAGCCGCGCTCGTGGCGGTTCCCGTCGGAGCCCAGTCGACCACCGGGGGCGGGCAGCGCGCTGCGGCGGCGGCAAATTCGCAAACCCAAATGCCGGTGATCATCCCGGCCGGGACACCGATCAAGGTTGCGCTTGACCGCGACATCTCGAGCGCGTCCGTCAACAAGGGCGACACCGTTTCATTCCATATGGCGTCGGATTTTTCCGAATTCGGGCACGTCCTCATTTCGCAGGGGACTCCGGTGCGAGGCACAATCGCAAACGTCGAGCGCCGCAAAGCCGGTGGAACTCCAGGCACTGTCACGGTGCAGGTGAAATCGGTGCGGGCCGTAGACGGAACGTACATTCCGTTGCGCGGAACGAAGGCAGCGGTGGGTAAGAACCGTCAGGGTCAGGCGGGCGCGCTCGGAATTCTCACCCTCGGTATCGGGGCGACCAAGAAAGGACTGTCAGCCGTGATAGCGCAGGGAACGGAGTTTACCGTCTTCACGAATAGGAGAGCGACGGTCGTCGTCCCCCGCTAACTGGCGCGACGCAACGCCCCTAGCGATCTGGTCTCTACTCGCGGCGGGGACCTGAATCACGCCCTGACCGGCATTCCCCCCTGTGGTTCGATCCTGAACGGCCCCGACAGCTAACCGCTGTCGGGGCTTTTTCTTTTTCCGCCGTGAGGGGCGGACTACGGATATGAGGTGTAGTAGTCTAAGCTAATTAATGTGGCTTACTAAAGCACTTTGCCTTGCACTAAAAGATTTAAATAGCTAAAC
>CAAGKR010353196.1_pt1 | contig 11279 bp, 10 predicted proteins | sample 2556971 | NCBI WGS metagenome assembly CAAGKR01 (sample SAMEA5207829, study PRJEB30636) | soil metagenome | biome: forest; feature: boreal; material: soil | place: USA | collected 2011-09 | depth 1 m
CCCCACCCCCCACCCCCCCCCCCGCCGAGCCGCCCCCCCCCCCGTCGGCCCCGCCGGTCGGCGAAGCTTCGCCGTCGGCGCCAACGGCCGTCAAGCCGCTAACCGCGAGCGGCGACGTCTCCGCCACGGCAGCCGCCGCGGCCATGTCGGCCGAAGCGCCCGTTCCACAACGGCGCATCGATCTGGGCGCCGCCATTGGCTTCGACACCTGGACCTCTGGCGTCCAGGGAACCGCCAAGCCGTCGTTCGCATTCGCGCTAGCGGGGGGCTATACGTTCGGCGCGTCCACGCGGACGGTGCAGCTCCGCCTGGGAGCGCTGTTCGGCTACACGTTTCTGAAGGAGACGGCCTCCTCGGATTCCTTCACATCATTCCTCATCGACCCGACCCTCGATGTCCACCTGGCCGAGCGGGTTCGACTGGACGTCGATCTCGGGCTCGGCGTGCTGGCGATCGGGGGTCTCACGGCGAGCTCTGCGCTGCTGCAAAATACGATGGTGGCGGTCAAAGGCACCCAGGCGCTATTCGAGATCCGGATCGGCGCCGACGTGCAATACCAACTGACGCCCGCGTTGTCGCTGTTTGCAGGACCGGCGATCGCGAACAGCCCCAAAAAGCAGTATTTCCACGCCGAGATCTCGCGGGTCGAGCTGCTCGCCGGTCTCGTGATTCGCCCCTGACCGTCGATGCAGTGTGTGATCCTGGCGGGCGGCCTCGCCACGCGGATGCGGCCCTTGACCGATCGAATCCCCAAGGCGCTCATTCCCGTCGAGGGGCGACCCTTCGTCGACCACCAGCTCGGGTGGCTGGCCGGCCACGGGGTGACCGATGTGGTGTTGTCGATCGGCTACCGGGGCGACGAGATCCGCGCGCACGTCGGAGACCAAACGGATCTCGGGCTCCGCGTCCGCTACGTCGACGAGGGGAGCGACCTGCGAGGGACCGCGGGCGCGGTGAGGCTGGCGCTGGACGAAGGCGCGCTCGAGGAGCGCTTCCTCGTGACGTACGGCGATTCGTTCTTGCCGATCGACTTCGGCGCGGTCTTCCGCGCCTTCGCGGACTGCGGCGCGCCCGCCCTCATGACCGTGTTCCGCAACCAGGGACGGTGGGACGAGAGCAACGTCGTCTTCGATAGACGACGCCTTATTCTGTATGACAAGCGCCGCCGCACCCGACCCGCCGCCGATTTCACCCATATCGACTACGGGCTTTCCGCGCTCGAACGACGGATGATCGCCGACGACATCTCCGCGGGTGCGAAGGCCGACCTGGCCGACCTGTTCTTCACGCTTTCCCGCCGCGGCGACCTCGCCGGCCTGGAGGTCAGCGAGCGTTTCTACGAGATCGGATCGCCCGCTGGCCTGGAGGATTTCGCCGCTTGGGTGCGCGCAAACGGACCAAGGCGTTGAGACCTCAACCTGCCGCCGATGCGCACAAAAACCGGGCGAAGGCCTGAAGGTCGCTCCCGATGAACGATGGCTCAAGGCCGCGCCCGGCCAGGGTGAAATATTCGTCGGCGTCCATCGCCGCGAGCAGAGCCGTCCGTAACCCGAAGGCTACCCCTGCGAGCACGTCCCCGGCGCGATCGCCGACCATCCACGACCCGTCGATCTCATAGGCAGGGTGGCGCGCGAACGCTTCCGTCAAGAGACCGGTGGCCGGCTTCCGGCAGAGGCAGGCGTCCTCCGCCCGGTGATAGCAGATGTGCGAGCTCAAGATGACTCCGCCCTGCGACTGCGCTTCGCGCACCACCGCCTCGTGCGCGGCCTCCAGGTCTGCCCGCGTTGTCTTCTCCTTGGCCCACGCGGGCTGGTTGCTGGCGATGACGATTCCAAAGCCGGCGCGGGTCAAATCGCGCAGCGCGTGTGGCACCCAGGGGAAGACCTCCACCTCGCTCGCGCTCATCGGACTGTCCGGGCGCGACTCGGCGGGGTTGTCGACGAGTCGGTTCAACACCCCGTCCCGGTCGAGAACGATCAGTCGTCGAGATCGCCTCATGGCCGCGGACACACGCTGAAGGTCTGCTCGAGGTGGTGAATCAACGACGGGTTGTGACGTTTGAACTGCTCGAAGTAGCCGCCGCTGAAACCGAGCAGGACGCCCGCGACTATGGTCAGAAGCGCGAGCACAACATAGAGCGCGCCGGCTGTCATGCGTCCCGCCGCCGAGGCGGGCGCTGAAAGAAGCTTCCACCCGCCCAGCGTCGCGAGCAGGAGGACGCCGGAGGCGAAATCCATCTCGTAGCGCATGCTCGTGGCGGAAAGAACGAAGAGGGGGAGCGCGCTGGCGCCCATATAGAGGATGAGCGCCCCCCAGAGCCAGCGACACCGCCAGACCAGACCGGGCGCCGATTGGCTCGCGACGGCGTTTGGGCGGGTGAGGCGGCGGCCGAGCGCGAGCAGGAGCCCGGCGGGAGCGAGCCAGGCAAAAAGGACAACGACGAACAGCCCGATCGTCGGCTCCGCTGTTTGGTGGTCGACGGGCCAGGAAAGCCAGCTCGGAGACAGCGCGCGCGTCGTCTTCCACAGACCGAACAGGAACGGGAACGTGCAGGTGTGCGTCGGCGGACAAAAGAGGTAGGTAAACAGGTTGGGCACCACGAATCGCAACCCGACCCGCAGCGGATTTCCCATCTGGTAACCGGCGCCGAATTCTGTCCAGGCGTCGTACCGGAGTCGATTGAGGAGCAGGTGCCCGAAGGTCATGATCGCCGCTGGTCCACAGACGACGAGCCCCGCGCGGAAGAGTCGACGGCCGCCGCCCCCGTCGATCCGCCAGCGCGCGAACGCGGTGAACGCGACCAACAGCACCACCGCGGGCAACAAGCTGACGCGCGATCCGCCGGCCAGCCCGAAGCAGACGCTGGCGGCCGCCAACCACCGATCCGCCTGGCGGGGCGTGGCGGTGAAGATGCCCCGCAGGCTAAGGCCGAGCCCCGCCAACATGAAGCAGACGCCCGCGACAATTGCCGCTTCATAGATGGCGCCCCGGGCCAGCGTGTACGGAGTCGGATGGGCCAGCGCGAACACCAGGAGAGCAACACCCACCGCCCACGGCGGAGGGCGCGGATCGATCCTGCGCGCGAGCGCCCGGATGAGGAGCGACCCGACCAGCAGGCGTCCCACGAAGAACGCGAACACGATCACATCGTCGCCGACGACGTGGTGAATCTGGAGCAGGGCCTTGGCGCCCGCCAACCCCAGGGCCGGCACGAGCCCCCAGTAGAGAAAGAGGTGCCCCCGGTAGTAGCTGTGATCCCACCGCCAGAGCGCCATGTTCGCCGGATTCAACGGATCGCGCAGCGCCTGCAAAGCCTTCGATGGCACCTCCGCCAGCCACAGGTGCCCGCGCCTAAGGCCTTCCGCCTGCTCGTCGATCATGGCTGTCCAGGTGGGCCAGACGGTCCAACGCCCGGCCGAAATGAAGAACACGTAGGCGACGACCACTACCGAGAGGAAGCAGACCAGCAACACCCGGCTCGGGACGGCTCGCGCGACGCGACGCGCGCGGTTCGCCCATGAGCTCCGGTCCATTGGCGCCGACTCTATCAGCCGTCACGCGAATCGGCTTTCTTTGAGGGCGGCGATTTGGGAAACTCGTTCGATTTTCAGGGAGGAATAATGTCCCAGGCTCCCTTGCTCGACCGGATCAAGATTTTCGCCGACGGCGCGTCCCTGCCGTCCATGCTGGAGGCGGCGCGCGATCCGCGCATCGGTGGCTTCACGACCAATCCGACCCTCATGCGCAAGGCAGGCGTGACCGACTATCGCGCCTTCGCGCACCAGGTGCTCGCCGCGATCAAAGACAGGCCAATCTCGTTCGAGGTGTTTGCCGACGACTTCCCGGAAATGCGACGCCAAGCGCGCGAGATCGCGACCTGGGGCGAGAACGTCTACGTCAAGATCCCGATCACCAACACCCGCCGCGAGACGGCGACCCCGCTCGTACGCGAGCTCGGCGCAGCGGGGGTCAAGCTGAACGTGACGGCGATCTGCACCGTCGACCAGGTGCGCGAGACGGCGCAGGCGCTCAAGGGCGGCGCCCCGTCCGTGATCTCGGTCTTCGCTGGTCGGATCGCCGACACCGGCCGCGATCCTTTGCCGATCATGAAGGAAGCGCTCCAGATCTGCCGGGCCGCCAACGCCCGGATCGAGCTTTTGTGGGCCAGCCCGCGCGAGCTGCTCAACATCGTTCAGGCCGCGGAGGTGGGCTGCGACATCATCACGGTCACGCCCGATCTCTTCAAGAAGCTCGAGCTTTTGGGAAAGGACCTCGGGACCTTCAGTCTGGAGACCGTACAGATGTTCCACCGCGACGCGCAGGCTGCAGGGTTTGAGCTGTGAGCGACGCCGGCCGTGGCTTCGTCGATCTTTACCTCCAGGAAACCCTTAAAGTAGTGCGGGAGCTCGACGCCGCGGCCATCGACGCCACCGCGAAGGGCTTGGCCCGCGTGCGCGAAGGGGGCGGGCGTCTGTTCATTCTCGGCGTGGGCGGCTCCGCGGGCCATGCCAGCCACGCCGTGAACGACTTCCGCAAGATTTGTGGGTTTGAGGCCTATGCGCCGACGGACAACGTCTCGGAGCTCACGGCGCGCGTGAACGACGACGGCTGGGAGACGAGCTTCTCGGAGTGGCTCAAGGTGTCGCGGCTCGGCGCGCGCGACGCACTGCTGGTCTTCTCGGTGGGCGGCGGCAACCGCGAAAAGAACGTGTCGCCGAACCTGGTCCGTGCGATCGAGGTTGCGTCCCAAGCGGGCGCGCCCGTGTTCGGCATCGTCGGCAAGGACGGCGGTGCCACGAGGGCGGCGGCGGAGAGCTGCGTCGTCATTCCGACCGTTTCGCCCGACCGCATCACCCCTCACACGGAGGGTCTATGCGCCGTCGTCTGGCACCTGCTGGTTAGCCACCCGGCCCTCAAGCGCAGCGCCACCAAGTGGGAATCGACGAAGTAACCTTGGCACCGTGACTGGGCAGCGGGTTTTCATCATCGGCGGCGCCGGCTTCATCGGCAGCCACTTCTGCGATCACTTGCTCACGAGCGCCGGGGCGGCGGCGGTCACCCTCTACGACAATTTTTCTTCGGGGCGCGCGTGGCACCACGCTCACCACGCCGAGGATCGGCGCCTGCGCGTTGTGCGCGGCGCCGTCGAGGACACGGCGGCGCTCGCGGCGGCGATGGACGGCCACGACGTCGTGATCCATCTGGCGTCGAACCCCGACATCGCGCGCGCCGCCCGCGAGCCGACCATCGATTTTTCGCAGGGGACGGCGCTGACCAGCAGCGTCGTCGAGGCCATGCGCACGACCAGTGCCAAGCGCATCCTGTATGCCTCGGGAAGCGGGGTCTACGGCGATCTCGGGACGGAAGAGGCCGCCGAGGACCATGGCCCCCTGATCCCGATATCCACCTACGGCGCCAGCAAGCTGGCCGGGGAAGCGTTGATCGCCAGCTACGTTTCCATGTTCGGCCTTTCGGGTTGTGTCTTCCGTTTTGGCAACGTCGTCGGCCCGCGCCAGACCCACGGCGTCGGTTTCGACTTCGTGCGGCGGCTGCTCGCTGACGCGGACGGCGATGCCGCGATCACGCTGCGGATCCTTGGCGATGGGAACCAATCCAAATCCTACGTGCACGTTCACGACGTCGTGAGAGCCGTTCTGACGGCGCACCGGCACGCCGCCTCCGCGTTCGCGACCTACAACGTCGCGACGGGCGATGCCATCACCGTGCGCGAGATCGCAGCGCTGGCGGTGGCGTGCGTGGATCTCGCGCCCGAGCGGGTGACTTTCGCGTTTGGCGGAGGCGAGCGCGGCTGGAAGGGCGACGTCCCCGTCGTCCGCCTCGACACGAAGCGAATTCGCGACCTGGGCTGGCGCTGCGAGCGGTCGTCGAACGAGGCGTTGCGTGAATCGATGTTGGCCATGATTCCCGACATGAAAGTGGGGAGGATGTGACCGCGTCCCGGCTGTCAACGTCGCGGACGCCTGGCGCCGATCCCGAGATCGAGCTCCTGACGCCGGCGATTGACGTTGCCGATCCCGAGCTGTCGATCGTGATTCCTGCGCTCAATGAAGAGCTGACCATCGGCGACTTCGTGTCCTGGTGCCACGCGGGCCTGCGCGCCGCGGGAATCGTGGGCGAGATTCTGATCATCGACAGTGGAACCGACCGCACCACCGAGATCGCGCTCGCCGGTGGCGCGCGCGTCCTTCGCACCCCCAAGCGCGGCCTCGGCCGCGCCTACATCGACGCGCTCGCGTTCGTCCGCGGTCGTTACGTCCTCATGGGTGACTGCGACTGCACCTACGACTTCCGCGAGCTCACCCCTTTCGTTCAGATGTTCCACGCGGGCGCGGAGTTTGTCATGGGCTCACGTTTCCGCGGCACCATCGAACCTGGATCGATGCCGCCGCTTCACCGCTACCTGGGCACGCCCGTGACGACCGCGGTCCTGAACCGGATCTTCGGAAGCCGGTTCTCCGACATCCATTGCGGGATGCGCGGGATCACCCGAGACGCGCTCGAACGCATGGACCTGCGCTCGCAATCCTGGGAATACGCTTCCGAGATGGTCCTGAAGTCCGTGCACATGAAGCTGCGCACCGAAGAGGTGCCGATCCGGTTTCTCAAGGATCGCGAGGGGCGCCTCAGCCACCACAAGCGCTCCGGCTGGTTCTCTCCCTGGCAGGCAGCCTGGATCAACCTCCGCGCCATGTTCGTCTACGGCGCCGACTTCTTCCTCTATAAACCGGGGCTCATTCTGCTCGCCCTCGGGCTCTTGCTCACGCTGCCGCTTTCGCTTGGGCCGGTCACCGTTGGGCCGATAACGTTCTCCCTCCACTGGATGCTCTTCGGCCTGTCGCTGGCGATCCTCGGGCTCCAGTGTGTGTACCTTGGAATCCTTTCGCAGCTGCTTTTTGACTACACGGGCGACGTTCGCGCCAAGTGGTTCCGCCGTTTTTCCTATGACCGGACGGTGGCGATCTCCGCGGCGTTCTTCGCCACCGGTCTCGTGCTCGGGGCCCTCATGGTCCGGGACTATGTCCATCACAGCTTCCGGCTCTTGCCGGGCTCCCCGCTCAACAACCTCGGCATCACCGGGATGCTGTTTGCCATCGCGGGGTTCATGACCTTCACCTTCACGCTGCTCGTCCATTCGACCGCGGTGGCAATCCGGAGCAAACGGTAGCCATGCGGGGCGACGCCTACCTCCAAAACGGACCCGGCTCGATCGTCGACAGCTTCGGTGTCTGGCTCTCGGGACGGCAGATCCGTCGCTTCGTTTCGACGTTTTCGGGGAAGCGCATCGGCGATTTCGGTTGCGGCTACCAGGCGTCGTTCGCGCGCTCCGTCGTCGAGGAGGCCGCCGAGACCGTGCTGGTCGACCTGGGGCTCGCCGACGACCTCAAGCGCAACCCGCGCGTTCGCGCGATCGAGGGCAGCCTCCCCGAGACGCTCGCCGCCCTTCCGAACGCGTCGTTCGACATCGTGCTGCTGATCTCCGTTGTCGAGCACGTCGCGGAGCCTCTGCGCTTGTTGCAGGAGGCTCGACGCCTGCTTGCGCCCGGCGGCGTCGCGCTCATAAACGTCCCTTCCTGGCGCGGCAAGAAATACCTCGAGCTGGCCGCGTTTCGCCTCGGGCTGGGGCCGGCCTCCGAGATGGACGATCACAAAATGTACTACGACGTGCGGGATCTGTGGCCGCTGCTGGTCGCAGCTGGGTTTCGGCCGCGGGACATCCGCTGCTTTCCGCACAAGCTCGGCCTCAATACCTTCGCGGTCTGCGAAACCCCTTGAGGACTCCCTGGACCACCGGCAGCGCGACGATCGCCGACACCGTCCGACGCGCGTTGCGCCGGACCGCGGATTGGATCGATATCCAATGGTCGTTGCTCGACGAATCGCTGCGCGCGGTCGCGCCGGCCGCCCGCGGGCGCCTGCTCGATGTTGGGTGCGGCGAAAAGCCGTTCGAAGACTGCTTTCGCTCGCACGTCGCCTCTTACGTAGGCGTCGAGCACGCCGACACCTTCACCGCGACCGCCGCCGGACAGCGCGCGCGGGCCGACGTCGTCTACAGCGGCGGCACGCTGCCCTTTCGCGACGGAGCGTTCGACACCGTGCTCAGCATCCAGGTGCTCGAGCACACGCCGCGGCCCGGCGCTCTGGTAGCGGAGATGGCCCGCGTGCTCGCTCGCGACGGCCTACTGATCCTGAGCGCGCCGTTCCAGTTTCGCCTCCACGAAGAGCCGCACGATTATTTTCGGTATAGCCCCCACGGGCTGAGACGGCTGTGCGAGGACGCGGGGCTGCAGGTGGTCGACGTGCGGCAGCAGGGGAGCCTTTGGTCGGTGATCGGCCACAAGCTGAACAGCTACCTCGCTTTCCGGGTGGCGCGTGCCGGCGGGCTCATGCAAGGGATGGGCAAGCTCGGGCACGAGGCGCCCCAGCGACAACGGGTCCGCTGGTGGACGTTGCCCGCGGTCGGGCTCGGCACCGTCGCAGTCGCCGCCGCCGCGCGAACGATGGACCGGGTGTTCTTCGATCCGGAGGAATCGCTCGGCTACCTGGTATTGGCCCGGCACCGAGCAACCTGACGTCAGCGGATCCGCGCGATTTCGAGCGGATCGCGCCGGCCGGTTTGCGGCGGTCCGGGACTCCAGGCACCTGTGAGCAACTCCGTCCCTGGACGCTTCCGGTAAACGACTCGAATGGCGTAGATGTGTCCGGGCCGCCACAAGCTGGTGGGCAGGACAGGGGAGCGCGCCAGGTCCAGACTGGCCGGGTCGACGGGGAGCGTCGACAGAACCGGAGGCGCGACGACCCGAGCGATCACGGCAAAGTGGGCGTCGCGATCGAACCGACCGGAAAGAAAGTAGAAGGTGATTTCGTGCTGGGCGCCGCGCCCGTGGATCGCACCGAGCAGCTCCGTTCCATTCGCATAGCTCGCGGTCAGCGGAAGGTTTAAGCGCGACCGCAACGTGCTCTCGAGCGCGGCGGCTGTACTGGCATCGCCCGCCGCGACGGCCGCGTTGTGCGCGATGCGGAGATCGTCGGTGGTGCTCGGCGCAACGCCCGGCACCCGCGCGACCTGCCCGAGGCTGGTCCGCCACTCCCAGGTGATCCAGGGATCGGCGCGGACGCTCCGCACGGGCTCGACGTCTCCTTGCGACCAGCGCTCCATCCAATTGGGCTCGCGCTCGTCGAGGCTGTAGCCGTCGATGGGCGCGGGCGGCTCGCTGCGATCGACGAACCAAAACGGTCCGACCGCATACACGTGGAAACGGCTCACCATCGCGTGCAAGTCGGCGGGCGAGGCGGACCGGCTGTCGAGCACGTAGGCGCGCGCACCCGGCGCCGGCGGAGCGGACACGGCCTGGTCGGACCAGATCTCGCGCGGACGAGCCTCCCACATGAGATTCCAAAGGTTCGGGAAGCTCGGGTGGAAAGCCACACCTGCAGTGCCGGGAATGCGGGCCAAGAACCAGCGCAGCGCGATCGCCTTGTCGATCTCGCTTTCGAGGTTGGCCTCGGCGAATCGGCCGCCGCTCTCGCGCGACAGCCGCATCAGCGACAGGCCGTCGCGAAGGATGAACAACACCGGCACGCCGACCATCACGAGCGCCGCGAGGGCGGCGTGTCGGGCGAGAGGCGCCAGCCTGCGCGGCAGCCTCGGCGCAATCCAAACCAGACCTTCCCGCACCGAAGCCGCAATCGCGCCGACCGCGAGCGCGAAGTAGGGCGCAAACGGGTGCGGCCAGAAGATGTGGACGTAGGCGCCCTGCTTGAACAAGACAAAGTGCACCACCCCCGCAAGAAAAAGCGGGATCGGCAGGATCTCGAGAGCCCGACGTTTGATCAAGACGCGCGCGACAACGACCGCGAGACCGAGCTTGCCGATGCCGATTCCTAGACCCGTGAACATGAGGTCGTTGCGGTATTTGCGGGCGTCGAGCAGGCCCTGAAGCGTCATCAGGTCGCCGCGGCGGACGGAGAACGAGCCCATGAGGTCGGCCATCCGGCCACTGTCGACGAGGAGCGCCAGCTCGACACCAAGTCCGGCCGCGGCCGCGCCCAGCATGAGCGCCCAATACCGTCCGAAGGCACGGGCGTGGAGGGGACCGACGAGCCGCTCCGGCAGCACGAAACCCCACACGAACAACCAGGAGACAAAGAACGCACCCCAAATGTACCCAAGCCAGGCGTGGTAAATCGCGAAGAAGAAGCCGAACACGCTGACGGCGGCATAGCGCCCCCGCCAGGTCCGAACGAAACGCAGGTAGCCCCAGGTCGAGGCGACGGCGCCCAGGATGTAGGGCTGCTCCAGATCGTGATAGTTCGCGTACCCGATCGTGATCGGCAGCGCGACGTAGGCGAGGGCGCAGAGACCTCCTTCGATGGGCCCCCAAATCTCTCGCCCGATCCGCCAGAGAAAGTACGGCGTCGCGGTCACGTACAGAACCGGCGGCAGCCGCACGACCCAGTCGGAGAATCCGAAGATCTTGCCAAGCAGCGCCATGTCCCAGAAAACCCCGAGCGGGTGGTGCATGTAGGCGCTCGCCGTCCCCGCGAAATGGGCGTGATAACCAACCAGCGGCAAGAGAATGTGCCAGCGCCACATGTTGTCCGCGCCCATTCCGATCGCCGCACTGGAGGCGAAGTGGCCATTCGGGACGGGTCCGGCGATCCCGCGCAGCGCCACGCCAAGGGCGAGCAGAATGGCCCCGGCCGCCAGCGCGCCCCCAGCGGACGCGGACGGACCGGCGGCAAGCAGTCGTGTGCGCCAGGCGCGGAGCCGATCGCCTCCGCTAGAGAATCTTGGTGCCCTCATAATCGAAGCCGAGCTTCACCTCCATGAGCCCGGCACTTCGCAGCGCGTTTCGCAGCCGTCCCTTCTGTTCGGTGTAGAAGAGCAAGAATCCACCGCCGCCGGCGCCGATCAGCTTGCCGCCAATCGCGCCGTTTTCCAGCGCAAACGCATACCAACGGTCGATGTCCGGATTGGTCATGCGGCTCGAGCGTCGCTTCTTGTGCTGCCAGTGCTCGTCCATGAGGCGCCCGATGGCGGTGAGGTTGCCGCTTTCGATCGCTTCGAGGCTCCGCTGCCCGAGCTCTTTGGTGCGGTGCAGGTTGTCGAGCATCGCCCTGTCCCCGCCGAGCGTCAGATCGTCTTGCTCCTGCAGCACCGAGGAGGCGGCCCGATAGAATCCGGTCGACACCATGAGCAGGCTGTCCTCGAGCAGATCGAGGGTGTCGCCGCTCCCCGCGGCCGGCCGCGCCCCCAC
>CAAGKR010006344.1_pt1 | contig 11278 bp, 10 predicted proteins | sample 2556971 | NCBI WGS metagenome assembly CAAGKR01 (sample SAMEA5207829, study PRJEB30636) | soil metagenome | biome: forest; feature: boreal; material: soil | place: USA | collected 2011-09 | depth 1 m
CCGGCCGCCAGCCGCCTCACGCTGGACGTCGCCGACCCAGCCGAGGCCGGCCCCAACCAGGCCGTGTCGGTGCTGGTCATGTCGGACTTCCCGGCGCTGAGCGAGCGGACCATCTACTTTCAGAACGGCCGGGAGTCAGGTCGCTCGGTTGTGGTGGGTGCCACGCACCCAAGTCAGCACCTGGACCTCGCCGAAGGCTTTACCGGGAACGGATTCACGGAGGACCTGGCGCTGTTCAATCCCAATGAGTCAGACGCCACGGCAACCATCAGCTACCGGCTCACGGACGGGCAGACGGTCACCCGCACGGTAACGCTGCCTGCCGAGAGCCGCCAAACGCGTTTGGTCAATGCGGATCTGCCCGCCGGAACGGCCGCGGCGGTCCACATCGAGGCCGACCAGCCCCTCGTCGTTGAACGCCCCATGTACTTCACCACGGGCGGCCGCGCCGGCGGGCACGTGGCGATGGCCGTCGACGAAGCAGAGGTCACCACCTCGGCCACCTTTGCCGAGGGGTACCAGAACCACTGCGGGGGCGCCGGCTGCTTCGACGAGTCGTTCAGCCTCCTCAACGTGTCCGACCAGGCCGCCACGATCACCCTGACGTACTTCACGTCGTCAGGCGGGGTTGAGCAGCGAACCTTCACCGCTCCACCGAAGGCCCGCCTGACGCGCAGCGTGGCGGACGACCTGCCGAATGGGACCACCTTCTCTGCTCGCTTCAGCAGCGACCGGCCGATCGTTGTCGAGCGCGTGTCGTACTTCAGTTATTAGACCCGGCGCTCGCTTGGCGACCGGCGAACATAGCCACGCCGACGTACCATGCCGGGAGGAGCACCAAACCGACAATGACGGCCGGCACGGCCATCAGCCTGTTGCTCGGGTAAACGAATACGAGCCGACCCGCATAGATCGCCATCAGTACTGCACCCGAGAGGTATCCGGCGAGAGTGAGAATGGCGGGCGTTGCTTGCATTCTCTGCAGCGCCCACGAGAGAACCAGGATGCTGAGGCCGCCGAGGCCGAACGTCAGAAGGCCGCGGGGATCGAGATCGTTAGGGACGTCGCTCGGGAGAACCGGCGGCGGATGGAGGGCGAGCCCTAGCCGGTAGCCTCCGTGCACCATCGCGCCAACTGCCGCGATCACGGCGATTAGCACCGCCCACTGCAGAAATGCGGAGTTTGCGCTCTCGAGCCGATGGGCCAATCCCATTATGAGCACGGTGGAGGCGAAGCCAGCGACAAGCAAGCACGCACCACCCAAGCCGATCGTAACCGGCCCCGGCTGGAAGACCGCAGCCACCGTAAAGACAACAATGCTGGCCGCGGCGATCGGGCCGCAACTCGCGGCAATCCGCCAGTAGGACGCGTTATCCATTCCAGAGAGCAAGCCGGCCCGTGCCGATCACGGGACGGCTTGCCTCAGCAGACGTTAGTTCGCGTTACCGCAGACGGCGTAGAAATGAATGGTGTGGTTTACGTTCTCGAAGTTGCCAATTGATGTATACCAACCGTAGACCGTTGGGTTACCAACGGTACCCGGAGCGGACTCGGCAATCGCGAGGTTGAACGGCCCGGCGCCCTCTCCCACGACCTGCGCGCCGCCGCCAAATACCTTCTCTCCCGCACCGCACTGAACGAAGTGGCCTAGGCGAGCGCCAGCGTTTAGCGTCGTATTGGCGGTCTCGGCAATGTGCCAGCCCGAAACGCCGGGAGAACCTTGAATGCCCTGGGATCCTTGCGGCCCGGTTTGATTCCAGGTCGTCTGGGTCTCATCGGCCGCACAGGTCTCGCCGAGCGACGTGTCGATCAACCGGAGTCCCTTCGACACCGGATAGATCCCGGCCGTCACGTCGAAAACGATGTCGGCGCTAACGAGGTTATAAATACGGAAGGTGCCGTCTCCCGACAATCCTGATTGGACATGGTTAGCGATGGTCCAGCCAGTATCGAAGTCAATGGTCGAGGCGTTGGGTGCCCCACCACTTGGGAACACCGTCAGGAAACCCGGGCTACCCACGCCCGTCACCGTAATGTTGCCGATCACTCCGATCGCGCCCGGGATCGCGCTGCTCGTGCTCACGATGGTGGTCGTTCCCGCTGGCCGCGCGCCGGCCGACGTGACGCCCGTGCCATTGCGGGTATCCAGAATCCGGAGCGGTGTCGTCAAGAATTTGACCGTGGTCTTGGTGCCATAGCAGGCCGTGAAAACGCCGCTCGCCGGTATGCTCGGCGCAGGGCCATTAGTCTTTGCCGCCGCACTGGCCGAGGCCGCGAATGCGAAGGTACCGGCCGTCGCGACTAGCGCAAGGGCCCGAAGCCAACGCGAACGGTCCACCCGCTGTTTGAGGGTGCGTGAAAGCTGCGCTTGCATCAACGCGAGCTGGTCCGCCTGCTCCGCCACGAGCGCAGCCAGCTTGTGAACGTCTTCCTGCGGCGCCCCGGTCACATGGACATCATTGGACATTGACAACTCCTCTTCCTTAGGCAGGCAACGATTGTCGCCCACCCCTAAATGGTTTGCTTGGAACGTTGCGCCCCAGGCCCCCAAAACGAAAGGGAGAATCGGGCAAACTTTCGGGCAGACCACTACGCTTCACTCGTGCGAAGCAAGGACGCCATGATCAAAGCCCAGGCGAGACCGGTGTGCTACTTATGTGGCGCGAACGGCGAGCTCCTTCACGTGGGCCTCCGCGACCTTATCTTCGGTGCGCCAGGCTCCTGGGATCTGCGCCGATGCACCGATTCGGAATGCGGCATGGCCTGGCTGGACCCTATGCCGCAGCCAGATGAGATTGGCAAAGCGTACGGAGAGTACTACACGCATCAAGACGCACCAGCGAGTAGCTCACTCTTTCGAACATTTCGACGGGCGGTCCGCGATGGTCATTTGCGTAGCCGCCTCGGCTATAGACAGGGGGTTGGGCCACCATGGCGTCAATATCTTGCCCCGCTGAGCGCCATTTTCCCCGGTGGCACCGCTGAGCTCGAGTCGGAAGCAATGTTCCTTCGAGCTCCAAAGCCTGGCACGCGGCTGCTCGACGTGGGCTGCGGGGCGGGCGAAAAGCTAGCAGCCATGCTCGAGCTCGGCTGGCAAACCGAAGGCGTCGACACCGACCCGCTCGCCGTCGAATTGGCGCGGTCTCGAGGACTCGTCGTCCGCCACGGGACACTCCCTGAGCAGGGGTATCCGAGCAACACCTTCGATGTGATCTATATGAGTCACGTCATCGAGCACGTGCACGAGCCGATCTCCCTATTACGCGAGTGTGTCCGCGTACTCAAACCCGGCGGCACCTTCGTCCTCCTCACGCCGAATCTTGCTGGTTGGGGCCATGCCAGGTACGGTGACAACTGGCGAGGACTCGAACCCCCACGCCACCTTTACCTCTTCACGCCTCAGAGCCTCGCGCGCACCCTTCGAGCCTCCGGATTCCAGTCCTCGAGGATTCGGACCGTGGCCGCGAATGCCCGTTACATCCTCTCGATGAGCATCGCTCTACGGCACGCACGCCGTTCGCGGAGTGGCACCGTATTGAACCGGACGCTGCCATGGCGCCTGGAGGGGGCGTGTCTCCAGCTCTGGGAACGTCTGCTGCTGTCGCTGAGTTCACAGGCAGGCGACGAGATCCTTGCGATTAGCGAAAAGCGGGTGACCGTCGACGCGAAATAGAGAGCCTAGATGGCACTCTCTGCGCGGTCTGTAGCGTCCGCCGGCGATCCGAGGACGGCGCCGACGAAGAGCCAGGTGCAGCCCAGGCTGGTCAGGACGAACAGTTGGCTCGTAAGGAGTCCGTCGAGGGCGAGCAGCAAGAACACCATGGCGACAGCGACCGCCGCGGCCGCCGACTGGGGCCTCGAACCTCGTCGGCGAAGCAACGACACAGCGGCACCAATCAGAATGCCAACCAGTGCCACGGCGCCGAGGAGGCCGATCTGGGCAGCAGTGTCGAGATACACATTCTCGTATCCCCCCTCGCTTGGGGAAGACGCATACGTCGCCGCGAGCGGTCCGACAACACCAAGCCCTCGACCCACGGCAAAGCGTCTCCAGTCCCGCGCCTCACGAAGCGCGTTCAGGTGGGCTTGCGCAGCCGGGTCGATCAGTTGGACGGCGGAGGCGTTCGTGCTCGGACTGGGATCGACCGGCGCCTGTCCGGATGGAGACGAGCCGGTTGCCGGGGCTGTCGGTGCAGCCGCGGCCTCCGCCTGGACTGTCGTCGCACGCCCCGTGGTTGCCTGGGCGGAAGCAAGGATTACCGAGACCGCCAAACTAAGCAAGAGGAAACCCATAGCGGCGCCGGCCACTGGAAGCCAACTTCTCACGCGACGTACTCCGACCACCAGCAAAGGAATCAGTAGGGCGAGGGTCGCCGCAAGAGCCGTAGGGAGCCGCGACAGGGAGAAGGAGATTCCCAACAATGAGGCGCCCACGACCAAGCACGCCCGGAGGCGGTCGCGCGCCGAGGTTGCGCGACTGAGTCCGGCAAGCGAGAGAGCCAATGGCAAGAGAAGGAAATAGGAAAGACCCAAGGGGTCAGTCATAACGCCGAACGCACGACGCAACGGCCCGCCCAGGAAGTGGGCGAAGAAATTCCACGGAAGTCCAGCGTCAAACATCGTGGCCGAGGCGCCCTTCACCTGGATCCAATAGTCCTCGAGCCTGATGGACGTCCAGAACGCAGTTGGGATCAACGTACGTTCGACGATGGCCGAGATTCCGACAAGCACCGCAGCGGCCCCGATGGCGCTGATGAACGACGTACGCGCGTCCCGGGTCCGCAGGGCGATGCACCCAATTACGAGGAGGCCGGCGGGGAACGCTAATGACCGAAAGCCTCGGGCGACCTGGTCGAGCGGGAGGCCTTTCGCGAGCGAAATAGGAACGAAGAGCAGACAGAGGGCGATGTAGCCCAGGGCCAACCAAACAGCTATTGGCAATGCCCGACGCCTGATTTCAAGATAGAGAAAGGGAACGATGGCAAGCCCCGAACCCACAACCGCGGCTTCCTTCGCGAAGATCAGACCGCGGGCGGCCGCGGCCGATCCCGTTAGCTTCCACAGCGCGAGGGCGGCAACATTCTGAAGAACTAGCAGCCAGACGAGTCCAACGAGCCACCGCGCGGGCCAACGGCGGACGGCGATCGCCGACAGAAGGCCAGCGCCAAGGACCATCGCGCCCATAAAGATGGTTGCGAGGTGTGGCATCAGCGAAATGGGACGGTACGGTGGGCCACGACGGTGAAGAGCTTTACCCGGCGACCGCGGAGAAGTTGCCGGTGATAGGAGACGCGTGCCGTCTCGAACCCCAGAACGCCAAGAAACGCGATGACGATCTCAGGTGAGAGCCGCCACCACGCGTCCGGGAATCGGCCGGTCCGCCACTCCGGGAGAAACTTTAGTGATGGCCGCGACAACTGTCGCGGCAGGACCCATTTCGTGGCGCGTACCACTTGAGGCAGCGTGAAGGTCCCCAACACGTCCGTGACAATCACCGCCTTGCGGGTGATTCGGAGAGATTGTTGCAGCGCCAGGAACGGATCGCGAACATGCAGAAGAATTGATCCAAAGGTCGAAACATCAACGGGCCCGATCTCGCCCGGGACGGAGTACACGTCTCCATGCACCAAGCGGGCGCGCGAGCCATACGCTCGGTGGCAGAGCCAGAAGGCGTTATTCAGCTTCGCGATGCGTTCGCGGCGCTCGCTCAGGAAGTGGTCTGAATCGGTCCGAGCAAACGGAACGACGTCCCAGTCCTGGTTAGGTGAGAGGTCAAAGGCGACTAGCTCCGCCCCTCGCCGCTCCATTTCGAAGCCCAGGAAGCCATCGGCGGAGCCAAGCTCTAAAACCCGTTTTCCTCGTACGTCGAGATGACCGAGGTAGGCGTCGATTCCGCTCCGCAGGTCCCACTCGCCATCGACGTGCCCATATTCTGGGATGTCCATGGTGTGGTAGAAATAACAATCGGCGAGATTCGTGACCACGCGCGGCGTTGCGTAAAATTCCGAGCGCAAGCCCCCGATGACGTCCACGATGTGAAAAGTATGACAAACGGCCACGTGTCACTTCCACGAGGATCTCGGCGCCAACCAGCCTGGTAAGCGCGATGCAACATCATTCCATGGGAGCGCTCGCCCGCGCCAACCGTGGACAATCCCGATACTCAGGGCAGCCAGCTTCGTAAGCTTCCACCGCTCCCCCCGGACCCATGGACGCACCAACCGCCGACCGATGATGCCCGCGTAGGCGAGCATCATGCTCCATTGGTTTCGCCTGGCGCGTGTCCGGACGAAATGGAGTGCCGCGCTGGCGAAATAGTAGTCAAGGGCGGGGTGCTGACTGGGCCCCACGCCGCCGCTAGATAGGGAGCCCTCATGAAGCACGAGTGCAGCGGGGGCAACCAGCAGAGGCAACCCGCGTGACGACAGGCGCTCACAAAGGTCTGCGTCTTCGAAATAGAAGAAATAGTGCTCGTCGAAATAACCGACTTCAGCAACCGCACGCAGATCGAGCAACAGGCTCGCCGCGCTCAAGTAGTCCGCTCGGTAGGGGCTACGGTCTGGGGGTGGATCAAGTAGACGACCGTGAATCGTAAACGCGGAGCGCCGCCGTCCGCTGTGCCACACGCGCGCTCCCCGCATGATCAAAGGGCTCACGGCAGCAGCCCTTTTGCTTTCCGCCACTCGGATGAGCTCGGCAAGCGCCCCATTCCGAGGCGAGACGTCATTGTTCAAGATCCACACGTAATGCGTCTCGGGCCATCGTCGCCGCGCTTCTACCATGCCGCGATTCATTCCCCCCGCGAAGCCATGGTTGCGGTCGAGGCGCAGCAGGCTCGCCTCCTCGGGGAGGGACGGCGGAGCCTGGGCCGACTCGTTATCGACAACTAGGACATGGGTTGGCCGATCAGGCATATTCAAGAGCTGGCCCACGCAACTCACCGTTAGTCCCCATTGCTTCCAATTGAGGACGATCGCCGCCACCGGGTTTTGTTGCCCGATGTCACCTCCGTGCCAGAAACGATTCAGGCGCTAAAACGGAATCGTAAACTCGGCTCAGCCGCTGTGCCACTAGGGACCACGCAAACTCCTTCACGAGCCGTGTCCCTAGCTGGCCTAGGCGATGGCGCGCCGACGTGTCATCCAGGAATCGGGCGAGGACCCGTGACAGGTCGGCCTGGTCACCGCCACGGAACACTGGCCCACCGACGCTGGCCCACTTGCTCGCGAACGGGAGCGTCGCGGCCAAGATTACTGGAGTGCCATCGCGAAGTGCCTCTAGGATAGGAAGACCGAAGCCTTCACGGTCGGACGCCATAACGAGGGCCGCCGAACGCGCCAGTACCACGCGAGCGGCATCATCGTCGAGCCGTCCAAGCCATTCGATTTGCCAACCGACCTTTAGTTCCGCAGCGAGCCTCCTGAGGCCGTCCTCGGCTGGGCCGCCTCCGCTCACGACTCGGAGGTGAAGGCGGCGATCAGCAGCCAGCGCCCGTATCACTAGGTCTAGTCGCTTATGAGCATCGAGCGACCCGATAAAGACGAGGCTGCGATCGCGCTCGAGGGATGGCAAGAGGGGCAACTGCTCCCTCTGCGTTATTCCGGTTCCAATGTCGACCACTCGCGCGGCGTTCACCGCACGTAATTGTCGAAGATCATAAGCACTGGTAGCGCTCATTGTGACGATGGCCGATGACCGCGACACCACTCGCTTTACCAGCATGCGGCGGGCCAACCGCCGGAAGCGCGTATACGACGGAATATTATGAGACTCGATCAGGTCGTAGACCATTGACACAATCGGTACCTGCACGCCAAAGGGGACTGGCAGGACGTTGCCAAGGTGCAGAAGGTCAAAGCGTCGTCCGCGCGTTCCGCCATCGATCAACTGCCATAAGCCCCGACTGATTCGGCCTCGCGGCAATTTCAGGATCACACGTTGGACGCCCGGCACTTCGTCAAAAGGAGCGTAATAGTTCTGCCAAGGAGCGGTTAGAACGATCAGACGAGGCCGATTGTCGATGGCAGCTAGAGCCGGAATCAGACCAAGATGATAACGCTCCACGCCCCGTACCGCGTCGGAGGCGGTAATGGCGTTGTAGAGAACTGTCGTCAAACTGTGCGTTCTTGGGACGTGCGTGCGCGGAGGCCGGCAACCATCAGTCGGAAGGTCGTGACCACGCCTGTCGCATATCGCGGAAGTAGCCGCCCGGGATCATGAACCAACCTCCAGGCCCATTCGAACCCACGGCGCCGAACCGACCGCGGAGCACGCGCCTCTAGTCCGGCCATGAACCCGAACAAGCCCCCGCCGGTCATTAGGAGAGTGGCGCCCGTCGCTGCGCCGTAGCGGTCGCAGAAGAATTGCTCGCGAGGAACACCCATGGCCACCAGCACGAGATCTGGGGAAGTCGCTCGGATGCGGTCGGCGATGATCGGCGCGCTTCTATCATCAAAATAACCGCTGGCGCAACCGGCCAGCCGCAGACCATTGCAGCGGCGCATTGCGACCGCCGCAGCAGCCTCGGCGAGCCCTTCTGGCCCACCGACCAGGAAAACCGACCGCCGTTTGTCGGCGGCCGCTTGCAGGACTGGCCAGATCAAATCGGTGGTGACGATGCGCTCAGGGACATGGAGTCCGAAGGCCGCCGCCGCCACCTTGGCCGACAGTCCATCACAGTAACAGAGGCTGGCGCGGGCGAGCGCCCCACGATATTCGGTGCTGCCCAGTGCCTGATTCAAGTTCGCCACGTGGATCCCGTAGGCTGTATCGGAACCAGGACGATCCAGGAACGCCAGCAACTGCTCGACGAGGCCGTCGCGCGAAAGAGGAGCGATGCGCGCGCCCACACGGGCGGCCAGCGCCGTGGCGGCATCCGTCTCATGGGGCAGCGACCAATCCTGGGTTCTTGACAATGGTTTTGCACCCAATGTTATAATCGCGGCCGATCTCGTCGCCCAGGGCAGGAAGGGGGTCAGCGCGATTTCGCCAGAGCGGTTAATCGACGTATCCGTCGCTTCAGGGGTCCTCCTTCAACCCACTGCTGCCCTCCAGCCCGTCACGGCTCTCACGCACGGGCGCTACGTGAAAGTCAAGCCGACCCTCGATATGATCCTAGCTGTAGTTCTCGTCATCGCCGCCGCTCCATTGATGCTCATGATCACGTTTGCAATTCGCATGGACTCTCCGGGGCCGGCGCTGTTCCGCCAGCAGCGGATCGGGAAAGAAGGCAAGGTCTTCACTATCTACAAATTCCGAACCATGGTCAGGCACGCCCCGAGCTACTCGCTTAAAGTACCGGTGACAGACTCCCGAATCACGAGGGTGGGCCGCTGGCTGCGGCGGACGGGGCTGGATGAACTGCCCCAACTCTGGAACGTCATCCTTGGAGATATGTCGCTGATTGGCCCGCGGCCGGAACAGCCCTTCATCGTGGAGGGATACGAGGAATGGCAGCATCTCCGTCATGCGATCCGCCCAGGCATCACCGGCTGGTGGCAGGTCCGCCATCGGAATGAAGTGCCCATGCACATGAACCTCGCCGACGATATTTACTACCTCGAGAATCTCTCGCTGCGGTTGGACTGGTACATCGTCCGGCAGACGATGCGGATCATCTTCAGCAGCGCAATCCCGATTCTTTCGCCGCGCCAATAACTCCGGCCGCCTCGCTGACCAGCGGACGGTTGCTTGCCCGCAACGTCCTGTGGAACTTGACTGGCCAGGCTGCGCCGGTTCTCGTGGCGATCGTTGCGATTCCGATCCTGATTCATGGGCTCGGCACTGCGCGTTTCGGCATCCTCGCGCTCGCATGGGTCGTAATCGGCTACTTCAGTCTCTTCGATATCGGTATTGGGCGAGCGCTGACGCAGTTGGTCGCCCAACGGTTGGGGACCCCGGAACACGAAGACCTGCCAACCCTCATCGGGACATCCCTCGTGTTGATGCTGGCCTTGGGTTTGGTCGGCGCCACCGTTCTTGCGCCGACGGTCCCCTGGCTGGTGCACCACGCACTGAAGATTCCGACTGACCTTCAGGCGGAATCGACCCAGGCCTTCAACGTCCTGCTTCTGTCCATCCCTGTGGTCATCACAAGTGCGGGGTTGCGCGGCCTCCTCGAGGCGCAACAACGGTTCGACCTGAGCAACGCGGTCCGTACCCCGATGGGGGTGTTGACGTTCCTCGCGCCGCTACTCGTCCTGCCGTTTGCGGCCAACCTGTTCGCTATTGTCGTGGCGCTTTTGATCGTGCGCCTCGTGGCCGGGGCGGCATACCTCTGGATGTGTTTGGCGACGATGCCGGTGCTGGTCAGGCGGCTGGTTTTCAGCCGAAAGGCCGCGCTCGCCTTGCTTGGGTTCGGCGGCTGGATGACTGTGACTAACGTCGTGGGTCCACTCCTCACATACCTGGATCGGTTCCTAATCGGTGTACTCATCTCGGCAACCGCGGTGGCCTACTATGCGACGCCGTACGAGGTCGTCACCAAGCTGCTCGTCATTCCCGCCGCGCTCGTCGGCGTATTGTTCCCCGCGTTCGCTGTCGCCTTCATTCCAGACCAGGCTCGTACCCGAACCCTCTTCATCCGCGGCACCAAATACGCATTTATCGGGCTTTTTCCGGCGGCTCTGGTCAGCGTGACTCTCGCCCACGACGGGCTGAACGCCTGGCTTGGCAAGGACTTTGCGGCACAAGGCACGCCGGTTCTTCAGTGGCTGGCGGTAGGCGTCTTACTAAACAGCCTTGCTCAGGTTGCCTTCACACTCATCCAGGGAGCGGGTCGGCCCGACCTAACGGCCAAGGTTCACCTCATCGAATTGCCCGTCTATGTCGTTTTGCTGTTCGCCCTCCTAAAGGCCGGGGGCATACAGGGTGCCGCGATCGCCTGGACGGCGCGCGTTGCCACTGACATGGTGGTGATGTTTCTGATCGCATTCTGGCTCCTCCCGGGCATTGCAGTGAAACGGATGGTTGGGGTTCTTGCCATCTCGCTTTTGCTACTGGCCCTCGCGGCACTCCAGACAGGCGTCTCATGGAAGCTAGCTTTGCTTGGAGTGGCCCTGATTGTGTTCCCTCTGGTCGCCTATTTTGCCCTCCTGTCCAAAGATGAGCGGGCGCTGGTTTCGCCCTGGCCAACGCGGCGAGGTCAGCCGACCCAGATCACGCGAGCGAAGTTGTAGGACAGAACAAAGAGCCATAAGGTCGACAGCGCCATTAGGCCGGCCGCCACGATCGGCCACCTACGCAGCCACCAGCCGATCAGGAAGAAGACGGGGAAGGC
>CAAGKR010264928.1_pt1 | contig 11273 bp, 9 predicted proteins | sample 2556971 | NCBI WGS metagenome assembly CAAGKR01 (sample SAMEA5207829, study PRJEB30636) | soil metagenome | biome: forest; feature: boreal; material: soil | place: USA | collected 2011-09 | depth 1 m
ATGCCGAGTTCGGCCCAGGCGAGCTCCCACTCGAAAGGACTGGGCTTCCAACCGATCGACGTTGCGGCAACCTGCTGCACGAACGCGTGGAAAACAAACGCCCACAGAAAACCGAAACCGATCGCATAAAAGATCAGCTCGCCCCATAACGTATAGCTGGCCGTCATAACGGTGTGATGCGTCTTCGCCCGCCGCAGTTTGTATATCGTGGTAAAGATAGCAACGATGATAAACACCAGTTCGAGGTTGCCGAGAATAGCACTGATAACAGTCACCGCAGCCTCCAGTTCGCGGCGTTCCACGTCGGCAAAAACGCGTTCGGATAGAAGCCGATGAGCTGCTTGCGGTAAGCGTAGGGATAATTCGCGTTGAACAGATAGATGATCGGCACGTCCGCGGCGACGATGCGCTCGATTCGACCGTACAGCATTTTTCGTTGCGGGCGCGAAGCCGACGCCAGCGCAAGACGTTCGAGCGCATCCACACGCGGATTGCAGTAGCGCATATAATTGCTCGGCGCGCGGCAGCTCAAAATCGACGAGTCGTCCGGATCAGATCCCATCGTGAACGGCACATACGCGAGATCGAAGTTGCCGCTTGCGAGCACTCCCGTGCGCGGCAGATAGAGCTGCTGGTTGCTGATCGTCTTCATTTCAACGTTGATGCCGCGCTGGCGAAGTTCGGCCTGCACCATCGTCGCTGTGCGCATGCCCGTCGCCGTCTCGCTGAATTGGACGTATACCAGAGTCAGCGCCTGGCCGGCTTTGCGGCGAATGGCGTCGGACCCACGCTGCCAGCCCGCTGCGTCCAAGAGGTCGTCGGCGCCTGCCGGATCGTACTGCGGTTCCCTCACCGAGGGATCGAATGCCCACGACAATCGCGGCTGAATCGCATCGGTGACGGGATACTGTCCGAGAGTAATTTTGCGGCTGATCGCGGCGCGATCGATCGACATCGCCAGCGCGCGTCGCACGCGTGCATCATTCAGCGGCGGATGGGAAAGGTTGAGCGTTAGCCCGGCGACGACTCCGGTCTTCACATAACGAAAAGCGATGTCGCGATGCGAGCGCAACGTCTGCTGCTGCAGCGGCGCGGTAAGGTTCCAATCAAGCTCGCCCGATTGTAGCAGGACGAGGTTGGTAGCGACGTCCGGAACGATGCGGATGTCGAGGCGTTTCGTCTTGGGCGCTCCGCGCCAATAGCGCTCGTTGGCAACATACAGTAACGCCTCTCCGCGGCGCCAAGAAACGAACCGGTATGGACCGTCGCCCACCGTCGGCGCCGCGTTGAACGGCGCTTGCGCGAGCGGCTGTTGATTGCGCAGTATGTGCGCGGGCAAAACGAACTGCGGCCGGAAGCCATATGAAAAGAACGTGTCGACCGCGGGCGCCCAGCTGTGCTTTAAATGAAAGACGACGACATGCGGGCCGCGCGCATAGGCACGATCGATCAGATCGTAGCCCTCGTGTGACGGCACCGGGTTGCGCGGATCGAGTATCGCGCGCAGCGTAAAGAGCACATCATCGGCCGTCACCGCAACGCCATCGCTCCAGCGCACCTGCGGACGCAGCCGGTAAACGATGGTACGTCCGTCGCGCGAAAGATCTCCGTTGGTTTGCGTCGGGACGCGCGTAATAAGCTCCGGGATCTCGCCGCCGTCCGGATCGAAATCGATGAACGGCTCGAACGCCAGCCGCGCTACTTGCTGTTCGACCGAAGCGGCGTCCTGATGCAAGAAGAGCGGATTGAGATTTGCCGGGTCGGAGGCGAGATCGAACCTGACCGCGCCAGTGAGGCGCTGCGGCGGCGAACCGCTCGAGCAAGCGCCCAACAGCATAGCAGCGATCCCTAGCACCCAAGCGATCCGCATGGCTCGGCGGTTCTGCGGGAGGAGCCTGGGCCCCGCCAGAGTGCTTGCGCCGAATGACCTTCGGGCGTATAGTTACTTTACCGAAGATTTTTCGGCATTATGAATAAACACCCGAACATAGCGCCCGAACCCGGGGAGCTGGACGACCTCGATCTCCGGCTGCTTTCCGCTTTGCAGCAGAACGCGCGCTCCACTTTTGCCGATCTCGGCGAGGTCGTCGGCCTCAAAGCCTCCGCCGTGCACGATCGCGTGAAGCGATTGGAGAGCCGCGGCTACGTGCGAGGCTACGCCGCTCAACTCGACGGCAAGCTGCTCGGCCTCGAGCTGGTTGCCTTCGTTGGCTGCTACACCGCGCCGGATTGCAGCTACGACGCATTCATCGCGGCTTTGTCTGCGATGCCGGAGATCTGCGAGATTCATAGCGTTGCCGGCGAGGAATCGTTCGTGCTCAAAGTCATGACGCGTTCGACCGCGCATCTGGACGAGCTGCTCTCCCGCCTGAAAAGCGTGCCCGGTATGGCGCGCACGAAGACGACGATCGTCCTTTCAACGCCATTCGAGCGCGGGGGAATCTCAGTCCGGTGAAGCCGCATCGTTATGGCGCACATCGCGTGATTGCTCCACCCGGCGCTTTACCGCAAAATGCATGGAAGCTCGACAACACGCCGCGACCGTTCGCCAACGAGATCCTCTGCGACGTCGAGGTGCTCAATCTTGATTCAGCTTCGTTTGCGCAGATTCGCGGCGCGTGCGACGGCGATCCAAAGAAGATCGCCGATCATATTTCTGCGACCGTGCGCGAGCGCGGCAAACAGCACAATGCCGTAACGGGCAGCGGCGGAATGTTCGTCGGCCGCGTCAGCGAGATCGGCGAAGAGCGCCGCAAGACCGTCGCGCTGCGCGAGGGCGATGCGATCGCGTCGCTGGTTTCGTTGACGCTCACGCCGCTTCACCTGGAGGCGGTTACGGACGTGCATCTCGCCAGCGGCCACGTGCACGTGCGCGGTAAAGCGATCTTATTTGAATCCGCCGCCTGGGCAAAGTTGCCGGACGACATCGATCCGTGCGTTGCGCTGGCCGTGCTGGATGTGGCCGGCGCCCCGGCACAGATTATGAAACTCGCAAAGCCCGGCATGACCGTCGTTGTGATTGGAGCGGACGGAAAATCCGGCTTGCTCGTCTGCGCCGCTGCCCGGAATCGGCTCGGTAAGTCCGGCCGCATCATCGGCGTTGCTCCGAACGCAAGCACGGAAGCTGCGCGCCTTCTGGTAGAAAGCGGTCTTGTCGACGCGTTTGTCGAGGCCGACGCGCGCGATGCATTGGCGCTTTCCGAGAAGGTCGCCGCGGATTCGCCGCAGCTCGCCGACCTCGTCGTCAATTGCGTGAACGTTGATGGAACCGAGCTCGGTTCGATTCTCTGCGCGAAAGACTGCGGAACCGTCTACTTCTTTTCGATGAACACGTCGTTTACGGCGGCCGCGCTCGGCGCAGAGGGCGTGGGAAAAGAGGTCGTCATGATCATCGGCAACGGCTATACGAAAAATCATGCCGACGTCGCGCTGCAGACGCTGCGCGACAATTCGGCAATTCACGCCTACTTCAACAAACATTTCTCCATCAAGCAACCCGCGAGGACATCGTTATGAACGCCGTCATGCACACCAAACCGCCCGTCGACCCCAGCTACTTTGAGTACAAGAACCTCAAGCAGGGCGAGTTCTGGCGCCACGTTCCGGCTTACAAAGACGTCGACGAAGCGACGTTCATGGATCACTTGTGGCAGCAGAAGCACTCAGTGAAGACAGCCGCAGAGTTGCTGCAGACGATCGAGAGCCTCGCGTCCGCGGATTTCATCGAGGACGCCCGCGCCGGTTTCGCTCACGCGCCCATGGCGGTGCGCGTCTCGCCCTATGCAATCGCGCTGATCGACTGGAACGATCCGTATGGCGATCCGATTCGCCGGCAATTCATTCCGACCAAAAGTACGTTCTTGCCCGACCATCCGCGCCTGGTGCTCGATTCGCTGCACGAACAGGCCGATTCACCGGTGCCCGGACTCGTGCACCGCTACGTCGACAAAGCGCTCTTCTTGCCGCTCGCGGTCTGTCCGGTGTACTGCCGGTTCTGCACGCGCAGCTACGCAATCGGACCGGACACCGAAGAAGTCGATAAAGTCGAACTTGCCAGGACTCCTAAGCAATGGAATGATGCGTTCCGCTACATTTCCGAGCGGCCCGAACTCGAAGACATCGTAATCTCCGGCGGCGACGTGTACCAGCTGCCGCCCAAGAACATCGAGCTGATCGGCAACGCACTGCTCGACATTCCGCATGTGCGCCGCATGCGCTTTGCGACCAAAGGTCCGGCGATCATGCCGATGAAGCTGCTCACGGATCCGGCCTGGGTGGACGCGCTCGTCGGCGTCGTCGAACGCGGCCGCCTACTCGGCAAAGACGTCGTGCTGCACACGCATTTCAATGCGCCCGAAGAGATCACGTGGATCACGGAAAAAGCGATGGCCGTGCTCTTCGAGCGCGGAGTTTTCATACGCAACCAGTCCGTGCTGATCCGCGGCGTCAACGACGAACCCGAGCGCATGCAACTGCTGGTCAAACGCCTGAGCCACGTCAACGTCCACCCGTATTACGTCTACATGCACGACATGGTCAAAGGCGTCGAAGATCTGCGCACCACGATCCAAACCGCGGTCGACGTCGAGAAATTCGTGCGCGGCAGCACCGCCGGCTTCAACTCGCCGACATTTGTCTGCGATGCGCCGGGCGGCGGCGGCAAACGTGACGTGCACAGCTTCGAATACTACGATCGCGAAAACGGTATCGCCGTCTACACGGCGCCGAGCGTCAAGCCCGGCAAAGCGTTCGTGTACTTCGATCCGATCGATCGCCTATCGCCCGACGCGCAAGCGCGCTGGGCCGTCAAAGAGATCCAGGATCAGATGATCCACAACGCCCTGCAGAAGGCGGGCGCCGGCGACGAACAACTCGTTATCGCTTAGTGTGTAAGATCGATTAGCGGGATGCCGATCTCGGGGCGATCGGTGCGATGCAGATTGCCCGCTAACTCGTCGAGCACGATCTCGAGCGTCGGACGAACCGTCGCTTGCAGCAGATGGCCGCCCACGGCGTGGCCGTCGCGGTATCCGAGCCCGACGTGAATGTGCAGTTTCGGCTTTCCGTCGTAGATCGCGACGTTGCCGATGAGCGAGAGCAGTTCGACCTGCTGGTCGACTTCGATCGGTTCGTACGCTTTGTTCGCGAGATTGTAAAAACCGACCGTCGCGCGCTGGAAGCCGCCCAAACCATTAAAAAACGCCGCCATGACGTTCTGCTCTTCGACGAAACGCTGCAACTCGGTCATGACGTCGTCGCCGGCTTCAAAGACCAGCGCGAAATGTCGCGGGACGTCACGTCCGCCAAACAAGCGGTATTCCATGCCCGCTTCTACGGCAGGCGCACGACCGTGCCCCGCCAAACGCCGGGCCAATGTCTCAACGCGTGGGCGTATTCTGCGGTTCGCAATCGGGTAACGACGGCCGCTACATCGAGATCACTATTCTGACGGCGAGCCGCATCGTGCAGCGCGGCTGCGGCATCGTCTACGGCGGCGGACGCGTGGGTCTGATGGGCGTTCTTGCCGACACCGCGCTAGCCGCGGGTGGCGAGGTTATCGGCGTTATCCCCGAAGCGCTGGCCGGCAAAGAGATTGCCCACAGCGGGTTGACCGAACTGCACGTCGTCAGCAGCATGCACGAGCGCAAAGCGCTGATGGCCGATCTCAGCGACGCATTCATCGCGCTGCCCGGCGGATTCGGAACAATGGATGAATTCTGCGAGATCCTGACGTGGGCGCAACTGCGCATTCACGACAAGCCCGTCGGCCTGCTGAACACGTACGGCTATTACGACCATCTCATCGCGCTCTTCGACACCATGGTAAGCGAAGGGTTCGTCACGCCGCGAAACCGCGCGCTGGTTCGCAGCGCCGGCTCGATCGACGAGCTCCTGGATATCGTTTTGCCTTAGAATCCCCGCGGTAGCGTGAGATTCAGATTCTTCACTAGGAACGCGTATGTATCGGCGTAGTCGTCAAACACTTTGCTGATCGGCTTGCCGCCGCCGTGTCCTGATTTTAGGTCGACCCGCAAGAGTACCGGCGCGTCGCCGGCCTGCGCGTACTGCATCGCCGCCGCGAACTTGAAGCTGTTCGCAGGGAAGACGCGGTCGTCATGATCCGCCGTGGAGATCAACGTCGGCGGATAGTGCGTGCCGGCTTTGACGTTTTGGTACGGCGAATAGGCCAGCAAAGTCTTAAACTGTTCGGCCGAGCACGTCGCGCAGCCGTATTCGGGAATCCAGCCGTGGCCTACCGTCCACTGGTCGTACCGCAGCATGTCGAGCACGCCGACGCCGGGCAGAGCCGCGCCGAAGAGCTGCGGCTGCTGCACCTCAACCGCGCCGACCAGCAAGCCGCCGTTCGATTCGCCCTTGGCCGCGAGCTTCGGCGTCGACGTGTATTTGTTCGTGATTAAGTAGTGCGCGGCCGCAATGAAATCGTCGAAGACGTGCTGCTTGTTGTTGAGCATGCCGGCCCGATGCCACGCCTCGCCATATTCAGCGCCGCCGCGCAGGTTTGCGACGGCGTAGATGCCGCCCATCTGCAGCCACGTCGCGACGAACGTCGAGAACGACGGCGTTACGCTGATGTCGAAGCCGCCGTAGCCGTAGAGAATCGTCGGATTCTGACCGTTGAGTTTGACGCCTTTGCGCAGCGCGATCATCATCGGGACGCGCGTGCCGTCTTTGCTACGATAGAAGACGAGCTTCGTCGTGTACTGCGAAGTGTCAAATCGGATCTTCGGTTTCCAATAGGACCTGCTCTTGCCCGTCGCGACGTCGTACGCATAAATTGTCCCAGGGCTCGTATAATTTGCAAACGTATAGTATGCCGTGCGATCGTTCGGCTGACCGATGAACGACGAGACGCGGCCGATGCCGGGGACCGCAACCGTGCGGATTAGATGACCGGTCGTATCATAGACGCGCACCGCCGAGTGAGCGTCTTGCAAGTATCCGGCGATCAGCTGCCCGCCCACGAGATCCACACTCGCGAGCGCGTTCGTGGATTGAGGAATAACGGAACGCTTCGTTGCTGGATTCGTTAGGTCGACGTCGATGACGCGCCCGTTCAGCGCGTTTTGCGTGGTGAGGAAATAGACGATGTTGCCGGCGTCGTCGATCTCGTCGTACTGCGCAACGTCGATCTTAAAAAGTCGATGCACCGTACGCTGCGGATCGTTCAGGTCGACATAATCAACTTCGTTGTTCGGCGAAGTCCCGTTGGATACGACAATCAGGCCGTAGCGGCCGTTTCGCGTGATGTTCATTCCCAGATACCAGTCCGGGTGATCCGGCCGCGAATAGAACAGCGTATCGGCGGATTGAGGCGTACCGAGTTTGTGGAAGTAGATCGCCTGATTTATCGACGCGGCCTTAAACGTTTCGCCGGCTTGCGGTTCCGGATAGCGCTCGTAGTAAAACCCGCTCTTGTCTTTCAGCCAGGCAATGCCTGAGAATTTCGTCCACTGTAAGACGTCCGGCATATCCTGACCGGTAACCACATTGCGTATGTGCCAGATTTCCCAGTCCGATCCCGAGCTCTGCAAGCCGTAGGCGACCAGCGAACCATCGTCAGTGTACGACGTCCCGCCAATCGAGACGGTGCCGTCGCTGGAGAGTTTGTTCGGATCGATCAGCACGCGCGGCGCGCCGTGCAGCCCGTTGCTCGTAAAAATAACGCTTTGATTCTGCAGACCCGTGTTGTGGGTGACAAAATAATGCGATCCGAAATGAAACGGCGCGCTTTGCTTCTCGTAGTTGTAGATGCCGCGCAAGTGATTGTAAATCGGCGTGCGCGCCGGGATCGCAGAGAGATAGTTGTGCGAAAGCGCCGCTTCAGATTCCACCCACGCGCGAGTCTGGGAAGAATCGATCTCTTCCATCCAGCGATACGGGTCTGGAACGGCAGTCCCAAAGTAGGTTGCCACGAAATCGCCCCGAGGGGCAGCCGGGTAAGAGAGGCCGAGCACGACGGCCAGCAGGCTCATGAAAAGCACGCGCATTACTACCTCTTTCTTTTGTCCACGACGCGCTTGACAACCGCTAAGGCATTAAGCGCTTTTGGAAAACCGATATATGGAACGAGCGTCATGACGGCTTCCACGATTTCACTCTCGGTTAAGCCCACATTGAACGCTCCGCGCACGTGCGTACCGAGTTGCTTGTCGCAGCCGCCCATCGTCGCCAGCGATGCGATTGCAATCAACTCGCGCTGCTTCGCGTCGCCTTCGCGGGCGTAGATTTCACCGAACGCGAATTCGATGAGATAGCGCGTAAAGTCCGGAGCGAGATCCTTATAGTCCTCGATCAGGTTGTCGGCGACTTTGTCGCCATCGATTTTACGCAGCAACTTCTCGCCGCGCTCGTATCGCTCGCTAGGCAAGATTCCTCAAATAAGCGGCTTGACCGTAGAGTTGAATCACCAGCCCGAAAACCAAAAGTCCAAGCCATAGACCGGCCAATCCGCCGAACGGTTTTATCCCGGACCAGCCGCTCAGCAATTGGCCAAGCACACCGATCAGAATTGTGATCGACCCAATCAGCATAGAACTCGTGAGCATCGGCGACGCTTCGCGCACGCGCCGAAGCGTGCCGCGGACCAGCGCCGTCATTGCGTAAACCAAAGCGAACAGTCCGATCGTGAGGCCCGCAATAATGACCGCCGTGAATAAGAATCGTACCGCTAAGAAAAGAAAAATAACTGTCCAAGCCATGGCGGCGAGGGTGACCCAGAAAAATTTCATCGCCGTGGCCGGAGAAGCGATTGGAAACACCGTCATTCCGTCAGTGCTTCTTTGACGATGCGTTCCTGCTCGGCCGCATGTGCGCCCGGATAGCCTTCCGATGGACTCGCGCGATAGGGACGGCCGATGTAATCGATCTCCAGTTTGTCGGTGCGCCGTTCGAGCAGCCGCCGCCGCACGTGCGCGCGCGCGCCCATGTTCTTCGGCTCTTCTTGCACCCAGACGAGCTTCTTGAGATTTGGATAAGTCGCGATGACGGCGTTGATCTCGCTATATGGCAGCGGCGAAAGCAGTTCGACGCGCACGATCGCCGTTTTCTTCAAGCTTTTCGCAGCTTCGTTGAGCGTGAGATCGTAGTAGATCTTACCGCTGCACAGTAAGAGCCGTTCGATTTTGCTCTTGTCTTCGACTCGAGGATCGTCGAGCACCGGCCGGAATGCACCGCTCGCCATTTCGTCGAGGCCGCCGGCGGCGGCTTCGTGGCGCAGCAATGACTTCGGCGTCATCACGACGAGCGGCACCGGTTGCGGCATCGTCGCTTGCTGACGCAGCAGATGATAATAGTTCGCGGCCGTCGACGGATTGGCGACGCGTAAGTTTCCCTCGGCGGTGAGTTGCAAGAACCGTTCGAGTCGCGCGCTCGAATGTTCCGGGCCCATCCCTTCATAACCGTGCGGCAAGAGCAGCGTGAGCCGCGCGGTCTGTCCCCATTTGGCTTGGCCAGCGACGATGAACTGATCGATGACGATCTGCGCGCCGTTGTCGAAATCGCCGAACTGCGCTTCCCACAAAACGAGCGCTTTCGGGATCGTCGCGCTGTACCCGTACTCGAAACCGAGACATGCGTATTCTGAAAGCGGGCTGTCGTGAACCTCGAAGGACGCTTTCGACCCGGTCAGGTGCTGGAGCGGAATGTACTCGCGGTTGGCTCCGGTATCGTGCAGCACGGCGTGGCGGTGACTGAACGTACCGCGCTCGGTGTCTTGGCCGGTTAGCCGGACCGGCGCCCCTTGCGTCAGGAGCGACGCGAACGCCAGGGCCTCCGCTAAACCCCAATCGACCAATCCTTTTTGCTCGACGGTCGACTGGCGCCGCTCGAATTGCGCCTGCAATTTCTTGTTGACCGAAAAGCCTTCGGGCACGCGCGTGAGCTCCGTGCTCCACGTCAGCAGCTGCTGTTTACTCGTCTGCGCGAGCGGCACAGCTTCGATCGGCGGGGCGGCGCTGATCTTCGCGAGCATCCCCGCGACGTTGTGTTTTCCACTCTTGACGGCGCGATGCGTCTCTTGCAAGTACGCGGTGGCGTCCGCGATGAGTTCCTGCACGTGTTCCGCCGAGAGCACTCCTTGCGCGACGAGTTTGTTTGCAAACAGCTCGCGCGCGGTCGGATGCGCTTTGATCTTCTCAGTCATCTCGGGCTGCGTGTACGCCGGCTCATCCTGTTCGTTGTGGCCGAAACGCCGGTAGCCGATCACGTCGATCACCGCGTCGCGCCCGAAGCGCCTGCGGAATTCGGCGCACAGATGCACGGCCCAGATGCAAGCGTTGAGATCGTCGGCGTTCACGTGCACGATCGGCACGTCGAAGCCTTTGGCGAGATCGGAAGCGTAGCGCGTCGATCGGCCGTCGCGCGGATCGGTCGTAAAACCGATCTGATTGTTCGAGATGACGTGAATGGTGCCGCCGGTCGAGTAACCCGTCAACGACTGCAGATTGAGAACTTCGGCAACAACGCCTTGACCCGGGAACGCCGCATCTCCGTGGATCAGAATCGGAACGGCTTTCTTCGGATCGAGTTGCGCGACCGGCTCGGAATGATCGGTTTGCAGCGCGCGGGCCGTCCCTTCGACGATCGGATCCACCGCTTCCAGATGGCTCGGATTGTTGGCCAGCGTGACGCGAACTTTTTTCCCGTCCGGCGTTTCGAAGACGCCTTCGGCGCCCTGATGATACTTCACGTCACCGGTGACGTCCGCTGCGCCCAACTCGCCGCGTTCGTGCGCCGCTTCGAACTCGGTAAGGAGCTCCTCATACGGATGATTCAAAATGTGCGCGATCGTGTTGAGCCGGCCGCGATGCGCCATGCCGATCACCGCCGCCGGCGTTCCGTCGCTTGCCAACAGCGCGAGCAGTTCCTCGAGCATCGGAACCATTGCATCCAGCCCCTCGAGTGAGAATGTCTTCTGGCCGAGGAAAATCTTGCGCAGATATCGCTCGAAACTTTCGACGCGCGTCAGGCGCCGTAACAACTCGATCTTGCGATCGTCGGAGAACGCGATTTTGTACCTTCCCGATTCGATTGCATCGCGCAACCATTCGCGCTGCTCCGTGTTCGAGATGTGTTCGACTTCATAGGCGATCGTCGAACTGTACGTCTCGCGCAGTTGCGGCAAGATTTCCGCCAGCGTATTGCCGGGAACTTTTACGCGCAACACCGAGGCCGACACGGCCGATTGCAACGCGGGCGTGAGTCCCCAATTCGCCGGCTCGAGCGATGGATCGCCCGGCGGAGGCGAGCCGAGC
>CAAGKR010072424.1_pt1 | contig 11267 bp, 11 predicted proteins | sample 2556971 | NCBI WGS metagenome assembly CAAGKR01 (sample SAMEA5207829, study PRJEB30636) | soil metagenome | biome: forest; feature: boreal; material: soil | place: USA | collected 2011-09 | depth 1 m
CCAGCAGGAGGTTCTCGACCGTCAGCGCTTCACCAGCTTCGCCGACGCGGAGGCTGCGTGGCCGGCTTCGTCCAGTACTACAACTACCACCGACTGAGCGGCACCTTGGGCTGGCGCACTCCCGTCGAGCGCTACGACCTCACGCCTTTCCTCGACCGTGGCTTCGACAACATCCCAGCCTTGGCCCACCTTCAGAACTGGCTCCAGGAGACCATCCGTGCTGCCTGACCGATTCTCATATGTATCTGGGAATCTCAACTAGTTGCTATCGGCGTCCGTCAGGATGGCCGGAGCCCGCGCCAACATGCGCTCCAGAATGCCAACCCTTCCGGAGCTCATGAACTCATGAACATCGCTAATAAGCCGGTCAAAATGAGCGACCATTTCGCGCTCAGCGCGCACGGGATCACGCGCTGCGATGGCCCTTGCAATTCTGCGGTGTTCTGGGAGTGACTGGTCGCCGCTTTCATGGGCACGGGTTATGAGGTCGAGAACGTCCTCTATGTCATCTAGCTGGGGATCGAAAACGACCTGGGACAATCCGCCCAGCGTCTTGTTCCCGCACACGACGCCAAGGTAACGATGAAAACCGAGCGTGACATCGCGAGCCGGGATGCCGTTCGCCAAAGCCGTCTCGTGCTCCCCGACAAGACGGGCGAGGCTGTCGCTCTCATCATCATTCGCCCTCGAGGCAGTCGCACGAGCCGTCTCCCGTTCCACCGCCCTTCGCGCGATGAGGAGGTCGAGGACCTCCTGCACCGATTTGACGTTGATCGCGCCTTGAAAGACGGCCTCGCGCCGACGCTGGACTTCGAGGGCCGCCACGGCTGACATTCCCTTGGCCGTTAGTACCCTTCCTTTTGCGCCCAGTGGTTTCGTGAACCCGTGCTTGTCGACATTCCTCAGGATCCGGCTGACGGTGGCCTCGCTCGAGTCAAAGCCGAGCGCGTTCAGTCCCGACGCAGCCTTGCGCGCGCCCAATGGCTCGCCAGAGCTGGACGCAAGGACGCGGAGCAGCGCCATTTCGACGGAAAGGTGGTGGAGGCGAGTCATTTGTCCAAATGGGCCGGCGCCATGCCTGCCGGCAAACGCCTAGGCGTGTTGCACATTTCGTTTTGAGCTCAATTCAGCTCTCGGGAGCGGACTCTCCAAGGTTAGACCGCCCGCGGAAAAACACCTTGCTTCATCTGTTCAGATCCCGAAAACCAAGGAACTCTAACCACCCGACTGAGAGAGAACATGGTCAAGCTCGTCCGAGCTGCCTGTGATGCGTGCGACGGGAAGCGGGTTCATCCCGGCGAGGTCGCGCGGCCACTTAATCCCCGCGGCGGTCAAAACACAAACAATTGTCATATCCGGATCCAGCAGGTTCGACCGGAGGAGCTCGGGCAATGCAGCCACGGGGGCCGCCGAAGCAAGCTCGACAAGAATCCCCTCGTTGGCGAGCGCGCGCGCTGCGTCCTGTATGCGGGAGTCGCTCACGGCCACCGCCGTTCCCCTCGACGAGTAGATAGCGTTCAACGCGTGCACTGAAGCGCGATTTTCCCGAATGGACGTCGCCATAGATCGAGGTTGACTCACGATGAGCGGCTCCTGGGCTTGCGAGGACACAGCTGCAGGCAGAGAGTTCGCTCCCTCGGGTTGAACGGCCACCATCTTCGGCATGTTGATTGCGGCCCCGGCACTAACCAGCTCCGTGAACCCTTTCCACGTCCCGTACAGTCCATTCCCCCTAGCGGAGGGGAATACGACGCAGTCAATTCCACCACCGATCTGGTCGAATAGCTCATACGCTATCGTTTTGTAGCCTTCAACACCAAATGGATTGGAGACCTCCCCGTCCAAGAAGAGTCCGGCGGGGAAAACACCGTGCGCCTCAGCAAGGTGACGGAGCAGCCTTGGACGCGACTCCCAGTCGGTTTGGATCACCTGAGCGCCGTAAGCCGCAATCTGCGCAATCAACACATCGGACGCCTCGTATGGGCACAGCACCACCGCTCTAAGGCCGAACCTGGCAGCGAAGGCCGCCAGCGAGGCACCAGCATTGCCGGTGGAAGATGCGGCGACGGCGGCGTACCCGAACTGCTGCGCCATGGCGACGGTAACCGCGGCATACCTGTCCTTGAAGGACCAGGTCGGGTTGCCCCCCTCGATCTTGAAGATCAGACGTTTCAGACCGAGCCTGGGCCCAACACTCCGACTACTGACCACCCTTGTAAAGCCCTGGCCTAGGTCGATGTTGCTCGGGCGCTTGGAGAAGGGCAAAAGCTTCCAGTAGTCTCCGAACTCACGTGCTCGCTGCAACAACGTGAGCATTCCGTCGCCCACCAAACGGGTCTTCCAGTCGTATTGCACCTCAAGGACCGAGGGGAATTCGCGCTTGCATGAAGGACAACCCCGCCAGGCCGGTGTCAACGGAAAGACAGCGGAGCAGCGCCGGCATACCAGCCTGACCCCGTGGGCATGCTGGTCGGCATCACTTTCGGAGCGATTACCGGAATCAAGCACGGGTGGGGCGAACTCGCTCATGCGCGGGCGGCGACCGGCGAATGATCCCGAGGCAGTGGCTGACCGTCCTCAAAACGCGACCATCGGAAGGGACTTATACCAACCGACTCGGCAGATTTGGAGTGGAGGATCACGTCAGCTATCGCACTGCCAACTGCAGGCGCGTGCTTGAAACCGTGCCCGCTCCACCCGAAGTTTACATACAGCCCCCGGACGCCTGGCACTTCACCGAGGACCGGCTGTCCGTCGGGAGTGACGTCGTAGATGGAGGCGTAGCCGCCACGTGAGACGCCGTCTCGCATGATCGGAAAGCGGGACGTCAAGAATTGTACGTTCCGCTCGATCTCGGACTCGTCGGCGCTCCGCCGATAATCGTCCGGGTCCACCTCTTCCCCATACTTGCCGATGCCATGCAGCATGACATTGTCGTGATCAGGTCTCATGTACGTGCCATTCGCCATGTCCTTGATGACCGGATGTTGGCGCCACTCGGGTGGCCGGACGAATATGCACATCTGGTGCCTCACCGCTCGAAGGCCAACCGCGAGCCCGATCGTACTGAGCAGGCGGTCGGACCATGGACCACCGCACACTACCACGACGGGCGCGCTTACTTGACCCAGTGAGGTCGCTACGCCGCTCATGACGCCGGCTTCCACGAGGAGGCGATTCACCTTGGTGTGCTGGAGCACCTCCGCGCCGAGCTGCCGGGCAGCGCGGACGAGACTTAGAGTCGTCGCCTCCGGGTCGGCGTAGCCGGAATCCATCTCGTAGCTGCCGGCCGCGATATCATCAAGCCGCATCTGGGGCACGAGTTCGTGGATCTGCTCCGGCTCAACCAGTTCGACCCTCGCGCCAATGCTGCGAGCCCGAGCGACGTTTTCACGGAAGCTGTCCTGGCGAGCATGATCCACAACAACTAGGTATCCGACCTTCCGGAAACCCGGATCTCCGCCTATGATGTGCTGCCAGTTCTGGAAGACGTCGGCCGACGCACTAGCCAAGCGGGTAAGTATGTCCAAGCCGTAGTACCGCCGCACGACGGCGGTTGACATGCCCGTTGGTCCGGCGCAGGGAGTCGCCATGTCTATCAGCGCAACTCTGCCCGGCCGCTTATGGGCAAGGTGGTAGGCCACGCTGCAACCGTGCACGCCAGCGCCGACCACAATGACATCAAAAGTTCGCGCAGCACTCATGCGCGCGACTCCGTGGAACGAGGACTGTAGGTTTCGTAGGTCTCAGGAGTAATGCTGGGGGGGGTATCGACCTGCGGCGCCCGTAGTTGAGCCAGCAATCCACCGTCCACGTGGAGCACATGACCAGTTATGTAGGAAGCGTCTGCGGATGCGAGAAACACCGCGGCAGCGCCCATGTCCGCGGCGGTTCCCTCGCGCCCGAGCGGGATCGTTTCACGGCCGCGGCGAACCTCGTCTTCAGAGAGTTCGGACCAGTCCTCCGTCCGCGTCCAGCCAGGTGCGAGCGCGTTTACCCTGATCCGCCAAGCGGCCAAGTCCAGAGCCATGGCACGCGTCGCAGCATCAATCGCCCCCTTGGTTGCGTCATAGGCTACCGATTCTCGGTGCGCACGAGCACCGCCCACCGAACTGAGATTAATTATTGAGCCGGCCCTTATGGCCGCCATCCGCTTGGCTGCTTGCCTCGAGCACAAAAAAACACTGCGAAGGTTCATCGACACAACCTGGTCCCAGAACGCGACATCCATATTGAGGAAATGGCGGCTGACATCCCAAACCAGTGCGGCGTTGTTGACCAGGATATCTATGGGCCCGAGACGCCGATCGACTATTTGGAACAGTCTCTCGACCGCCTCAGGCTGCGAGACGTCCGCCGCCACTCCGAGCACCTCGCTGCCGAGGCCGCTCAGCTCAGCCACGGTTGCTTCGACGGTTTCCGCAGACCTTCCGTTCACCACTGTGGCGGCACCTGCCCGCGCCAAGGCCTGCGCGATTCCCTTGCCAATGCCCCGGGTCGAGCCCGTGACCACGGCTATGCGGCCTCGCAGGGACCGATTCGCGTCGTTGGACGCTTGGTTCGATCCGGTCATGCCGGGTACGTCAAGCCGAACGCGCGCGCAGCGACGGGTCGCTGATCGCTCCTGGGAGGTAGCTGCAGCTTCCGGAACTTCGCCGCCATGTCGGCCAGCATGACGGCACATTCCTCAAATAGCCGCGCGCCCAAGTCAGGCGTTGCGCAGCTAGGGCTTCCCTCGACGCCGCTGACCGAGCGCTGACTCCACCAACTCATGAATTTCAATGGGCCGCCACCCATCCAGTCGTGGTCCTCATACGGGGTCAGACCGCTCGGCAATTCATCGGTGATTTCATTCATCTTGACCAGCGACGGCTCGAGATGCATATAGAGAGCCGTCTCAAACTCGCATGCGTGGCAGATTCCACCATGCGGCGATGTCCGCAGATGCAGTTGGCGCTCGACCGCCGTCGTCAGTTCCTTTGACCCAGTCACGCCGGAAGCGGCCGGCGTCTCGTTCGTAATCCTGCGAGCGGCGAGCTCGACAATTGCGGCGTTCGACCCGTGCCCATTAACCCACAGTAGTCGCCGGAATCCCTGTGTGGCATAACTGTGTCCGACGTCGAATAGGTATTCAAGTAACACCGAGGGTCGAATTGAGACGGTACCTGGGAACTCCATGTTGTGGTCGTTGAAGCCGTATGGAATTATGGGCGCCACCACAATGTCAATAGGAGCGAGTTCAGCCGCACGAACGCATAGGCGATTGACGATAACGTTGTCGGTGTCCACGGGAAGGTGACGACCGTGTTGTTCTATCGCACCTATCGGCTGCAGAACGACTAACCCCTCGGCGGCCGCCTCGCCGACCTCCGGCCAGGTCATCCACTCGAGACGTCTGTAGTTGCTCAATCGATATCCTCCATTCGCAATGGCTCCGCTAAATCGCTGATCGAAGAAAGGCGTTCCGCCCCTGAATCCGTCACTAGCAGCCTGTCCTCGATGTGTAGGAGCAGTCCGGAACGGGTCGACGCTGGTTCGATGGAGAAGTCGTAGGCGAGGACGGTACCTGACTCCAGCGGTGAATCATTTCTGGGTTCGAGGACGGGCGGCTCCCTAAAGCCAAGGCCCGTACCGTGGCCAACCTTTTTCGACCTCATCACTAGGCCGGCTTGCGCAAGACGTGAGCCGACGGCTTTATAAGGAGCGTTGGCGGGAGCACCAGCGGCGATCTCGGCAATTCCGGCCATGTAGGCGCTCAGATATGCGGCGTAATCGGCCATGAAGGCGGCATCGCGGTGCCCGAGCGCCATCCGCGTGAGTAAGATCCAAAACCCCTCCGACCGACCTTTCACACCTAACCGGATTGGCCCTTCTCCCAGCCCCTCCAGGGAATACGCATGATGGTTAAGTCCATTGTTGCGGCGATTGACGCATAATCCCTGGACTCCGTCGTAACGCTGCATCAGACGCCGAAAAGTCGAGGCAATGTGCTCAGCAACGGCGGCTTCCGATGCTTGCGGCAACCTGATCTCGCAGGCGCTGTTTACGGCATGGTCGGCCGCTTGGGACAGCTCCCTCATCAGAGCAATTTCTGCCGGTTCCTTGATGGTCCGCAGCGCAGCCAACTGCTGGTCCGAATCGATTATCACGGAGCACCCCGACGCCGCCAACTGAATGGCGCACGCGTGCGGGCAGGTCGTTTCGATCAGCACGCGAGGCGGCCGGGCGAACATGCGCCGCAGTTCGTCTGCCACTATGCGCCACGGATCATCTACCAACTCGGCAAATGGTCGAACAATCAGATGTGGTGCTTGGCGCTCGACCTGCGACGTTTCGTACGTGCAGCACACGAGGCTGGTGCCTGCGTCCCCAAGCACCGCGACTATGGGGCGTTCCGGAATCAGGTTCTGGGTGTACAGGTGGACTCCGGTTAGGTGACGGATGCTGGCGTCGCTGGACAGAACGGCCGCGTCAACGCCAAGGGATTCGAGCCGTTCACGATACTTTTGGGTGCGGCAAGCATGCAGCTCCGTCTTCTTGTCCAGAGAATTCGTGTTCAAGACTTGGGAACCCGGTGGTCCGCGGAGGACTGTGTCGAACCCGCAATCGTGAGGTGCCACGGGAAACGACTCAACACCTCGCAACCGTCATCAGTCACATACACGTTCTCCTCCACGTGGAAAATGCCGTTCTGAGTTGAGAAGCCTGGCTCTATGGCTATGACCATTCCCGGCTCGAGAATGGTTTGATCGTATTCGGCGACGTGGGGCGGTTCCGTAACGTCGAGCCCGATGCCATGACCAACACGTCCCGCGGCGAGGGTGAGATTCGACGTTATCGACAAGCCCAACGATTCGAGCCGCCGTTGGCAGTAAGCGGCGACGTCAGAGACCGCTGTGCCCGGCGCAATGAGCTTGATTGCCTCGCTGGTGATTTCATGAGCAAGCCGTTGCGCCGCTTCCTGCTCGGAGGACGGTTTGCCCATAACGGCTGCGCGCGAGTAGTCCGTAAAGAACCCACCGACCGAGCAGCCGGCATCGAGCCAAACCATGTCGCCCTCGGTGATCGTACGCTCGGTGCCAGCGCTTCCACTGAAGTCATAGTTGCCAGGACCGCTGGTAATCGCGACCCACGGCTCAGCGCCGCCTAGGGCCGTCATCTCAAGCCGCATGCGTCGGGCTACGCTCGCTTCTGATTCTCCAAGCCTCAGAGCGGCGAACGTATTCCCGTAGGCTGCCGCCGTGATTCTGTGAGCCTCGCGTAAACACGCCACATCCTCGGGTCCTTTGATCGCTCGGACGCGCCAGAGAAGGTCACTGGCGTCGACCAGACTGCTGGGCCCAAGAGCCTGCTCGATGATCTCGTAAGCCTCTAGCGAGATCCCGAGTCGCTGTTCGCGGCCGAGTTCCGCGCCGAGACGTCCGCGTTGGAGCGCGAGATCTCCGAGTGTCGCGGTTATCTCGGTTATCGGGGGCTCCGTCATTGTCGAGTAAGAGCGAACCTCGGCGACCACCGATCGCCTACTGGCCGGTAGGAACTTGTTCCGTGCGACCAACAATACCGGCCTCACTTGCATTGAGACAAGCAGGAACCACGGACGAGCCAAAGACTGGTCCGGCGTCAGTCCCGTGAAGTAGGCGATATTCCGAGTCGACGTCAGTAGCAAACCGTCGAGCCCAGCCGCAACCATCGCCGTTTGCGCCCGCCGCAGACGCCGCTCGAGAGTTGATAGGCTCGGATTGGCACTCATTCGACGCCGACGGAGGGAGCCGCATCCCGAGCGCTGAAAATTGTGAACAGGCGGTCTCCCACCCTGACCGAGGCTATTCCTCGTCGCGAGGCTATAAACCCGGTTTTGGGGGAAAGGATCGGAGCTATCAGATCGCCAAAGACATCGACTATTCGCCCGATTTCATGCCCCGGAGAGACCTCATCCATTAGACCAACCGAGGCCCGGAGAAAGCCACTGGCTGGGGCGCGAACATCGAAATGGCTCACCATTGCCGGATGCACAGCTGGCGGGATCGGGTCACTGAGGATGCGCAAGCAGCGCAGAAGGTTGAGCACGCTCAGCCTATAGAACTCAGAGCCCGCCGTGGTTCCGAGTCCAAGCCCGCCCACCTCGCCCTCCAGGCTCGGTATTCCCATACGCAAGGCGGTCGCACCCATCAACCCAGGATGCCAGTTGGACTCGCGCAGAATGTTGAAGCCGAGTCGGACCGCCACAGCCCTGCTGCGCTTCGCCGCTGGATCATTACCGATTGGAAACTCCAAATACCTGACGACCTCTCCATATGAACCCCAACCGTGTAGCGAATAGAGGAAGTCGCTCCCGTCAATGATGCTCAGCAGGGCTGCGCAAAGGCGCTCGGAAAACCCCCCAGCGGGATCACCCGGGAAGCTGCGGTTGAGATCGGCGCCGTCGATGGGGACGAGCCGGCGACCGACTTGCACCGAAGCCACGTTGGCGACGGGGATAAGCACCACCGTACCCGCGAGGGAGGCGGGCTCCAATAGCTGGACCAGATCCTGCAGAGCGAAGATTCCCTCCATCTCGTCACCATGGATGCCCGCGACCAAGCTCACACGGGGGTGCGGCGCCGAGCCAACTAAGATCTCGACCGGAATTGACAGATGGTCGTCGTCAAGCGCGCTCCCGATTGGAACTCGTAGGCGCTGCCTCGTTTGCGGCGGCAGAGATTCGAGATCGGGCAGCGGCGCCGTGTGTTGTGTGTGCGGCATGGGCGCTTACCTCCGAATCCGGCGGACGGCCGGTCTGAGCGACGATGTAGTGAGGTGGTGGAGATGGGACTGTATAGGGCTGCAAAGGCAGGATAAGACCCTATGCTTTCGTTTGTCAACTCGTCGCACCCTTCCTCATTAATGATGAACATGCCTTACATACGCTCGGTGCTTCGAGATATCCCCGCGACGGAAGTACGCGGGCCCGCTCTGTTCCACGAGCACCTCGGAAGCGACTATTCGCGCTGGGGCGGGACGGACGATGAGAATCTCTCGGACTTCAATCTCATGCTCCAGGAGATCCGCGAAGCAGGAATCCAGGGTGTGTCCGTGATCGTGGACGCCACGACACCTGATATCGGAGGACGTACGCCGACTCAACTTGCCGAAGCTATGCGGCTCGGGGGCGTGGTCATCATCGCGGCCGCCGGCGTCGACCACCCGACCACCGGAGCAGCCGACGGCAAGGATGTGGCCGCCCTGGTCAACCTCTTCCTCGAGCAGCTTCAGTCCGGAATAGGGGGGAGCGCAGTTCGAGCTGGCGTGCTCGGCGAACTACCAGTCAGCCCAAATGGACCGACGGACGCCGAGCGAGCCGTGCTGATGGCAGCAGCCCAGGCTCAGCGGATCACCGGAGCGGGGGTCATAACCCACACTCCGTGCGGCAGGCATGCGTTGGCCCAGCTGGACATCCTGGAGCGGGCGGGCGCCGATCCCCGCAAGGTGGTTATAGGCCACATGGATTGCCTAGACGACACTAGGATCCACCAAGCAATCGCTGCTCGGGGCGCTTTCGTTGGCTTTGACCGTGTCGGCTTTACCAGTCATCAGTCCGACACCATCCGTGTCCGTCAGGTGCGCGACATGATCGAAGCAGGCATGGCGAATAACGTGTTGATCTCAAGTGACGTCGCCCGCCGCCACCGATTGCGCGTAAATGGCGACTTGGGATATTGCCGGGTGACTGAGGACTTCGTTCCGCGGCTCCTCGGAGCGGGCCTTGAGCAAGATGTGGTCAAGAGGATTCTCTACGAGAACCCTCTGCGGCTTCTCGCTATCGCGTGACAGGGCGTCTGGCCGGTCCGGACGCCGTTTGACCCGATTAGTTCGAGCACGTTTGGGAACGAAAAGAGCCGGGGCAGGAGAGCGTCGGCCAAACAGCCGACTAGAAGGTCGCCATGCAAATGGGCCCCGAACTCATTGCAGCCAGTGCTAGCCGAGGTTTCTGACAGACGCGACACGCTTCACTGGCGCAGTCAACCTGTAGAATCGGTCGCGATGGCGTCGGTCACCTTTGAGAACGTCACGAAACGTTTCGGGGGCGACGCCCTCGCGGTCAACGACCTCAGCCTTCACGTGAAGGACACCGAGTTCATGGTCCTGGTCGGGCCCTCGGGCTGCGGCAAGACTACCGCCCTCCGAATGCTAGCCGGCCTAGAGGACATTAGTGACGGGACGATTAAGATCGGCGACCGGCTCGTTAACGACGTGCCACCACGCGATCGCGACATCGCAATGGTGTTTCAGTCCTACGCGCTCTACCCGCACATGAACATCTACGACAACATGGCGTTCGGGCTGAAGATGCACGGGATGCCCAGAGCTGAGATAGAGCGCCGGGTCAACAGGGCTGCCAAGATCCTTGGGCTCGAGCCGCTCCTCAAGCGCAAGCCCCGGCAACTGTCCGGCGGCCAGCGCCAGCGTGTCGCGCTCGGTCGCGCTATAGTCCGCGAACCGCAGGCCTTTCTCCTCGACGAGCCGCTGTCCAACCTTGATGCGAAGCTTCGCGTGCAGACGCGGATCGAGCTTCAGAAGCAGCACCGTGCACTACACGCGACGTTCATTTATGTGACCCACGACCAGGTCGAGGCGATGACAATGGGAGACCGGATAGCGGTGATGAAGGATGGTGTCCTCCAGCAGGTGGCGTCGCCGCGGGACATCTACGAGAACCCAGTCAACCTATTCGTCGCGGGGTTCATCGGCAGCCCTACGATGAACTTCATCCCGGTCACGGTCGAGGGCAAGACCGCCAAGGCTACAGGCTTCCAGCTAGAACTGTCGCGAGCGCCAGGCGTCGACAAGGGAACCCTGGGCATACGGCCAGACGCGCTAACCGAGAAACCCAGGGAGGGCCACTCCGGACTCGACCTCAAGGTCGAGGTCGTCGAGGTGCTCGGCTCCGACCAGTACCTCTACGGGACCGTCGGTGGCGATACGATCACTGCCCGGGTCGATCCACAGCTGAAGGTCGCTCCGGGTGACAGGGTCAAGTTGGGTGTGGATACGCGGCGCCTCCACCTGTTCGACCCTGTCACGGAGATAGCGATTCTTTAGTCGAGGCCCGGGCGCGGTGCGGTGGTAGTCCTGGTTGTCCGCACTGACCTTGCCCCGCTTTCGTGGACACCTAACTGTTTGGGATTACAGTCCCGCCAAGGAGGTGTAGGGCGGCATAAGTGCATCGCTCATGCCGCCCTCGCATAGACGTGGTGAAGGCCGCCCAGGATCGGTCGGCTAACGACGTC
>CAAGKR010339279.1_pt1 | contig 11267 bp, 11 predicted proteins | sample 2556971 | NCBI WGS metagenome assembly CAAGKR01 (sample SAMEA5207829, study PRJEB30636) | soil metagenome | biome: forest; feature: boreal; material: soil | place: USA | collected 2011-09 | depth 1 m
GATGAGGGCATGAAAAGGGTCAGGGCGGCAATGATCGCGGCGCATTTCATAAGCCACAAAGCCACACCCGCGGCTGGACAATGGCGACCTCAAATCCCTGGGCGCTTCCCCCGCGGGGGCTTTGCCGGCAGGAGCCGGCGCCGGGCGTGGTTTGGATTGCCTGGAGAAGGCTTGTCGCCCATCGATCGGCAAGAGGATCCGATGCATTCCATCTCTCTGACAGACTGGGGTAACTTCTTCGTGGCGAGCGCGGGCGCTGCGGCGGGCCTTGCGGGCCTGCTCTTCGTCGCATTGTCCATCAATCTCGCCCGCATTCTCAACATCCCGGGCCTCGCGGCACGGGCGGGCGAAACCTTCATCCCGCTTGCGGCCACGCTCATCATCTCGCTTCTTGCCCTCGTCCCGGACCAGGCGATCGGCATCTTTGGAGGCGACTTGATCTGCATCGGCGGCATTGCCTGGGTGACATCCACGGTAATTCAATTCCGCGCCATCCGGGCACGCCACTACGTGAAGGTATGGCACCTGTTCATGCGCCTTTCGGTCAACCAGCCCGGCAATATCTCCGTCCTCATCGCGGGCTTTTCGCTTGTTTTCAAGTTTCCGGGAGGCCTCCTCTGGCTGGTCCCGGCTGTCGTGCTCGCCTTCACCGGGGCCATGCTAAATTCGTGGATATTGCTGGTTGAGATCCTTCGGTAGTGCGACGCCCCTGGCCGATGCAGGATTGAGGACTCAATTCGCGAGCGGGATCTTCAAACGCTGCGCCGCTTGGCGCATGCGCCTGTCCTTCGTGAAGAGCGGACCGGCCTCGATGCTCAGGAAGGTCGCCAGGTGAATCGCGTCGAGCGTCCGCAGCGGAACCGCCGGATGCACCTCGGCCAGCACCTGCGAAGCCTCCCGCACCAAGGCGGCTCCGAGGGGGACCAGGTTTACCCTGCGCTCTGCAAGGCCCCGCTCGAACTCCTCCCAGACCAGGCCCCTTGTTCGCGCCGATATCATCCGCAATCGCTCCTTTGCGAAAAGCGCTGATCGGAATTCGCAATACAACAACTCGGACGACACAAGCACGGCGCCGTCAACCACCGCCTCGCACGCCTCCGAATCGGATTCGCGGGTGTACAGTTTGACCGCAACCGAGGTGTCGATATACATCCGGCTTGCCCTAGTAGCCGTCGTCGCGGAGCTTCCGCACGAGCGGGGCGGAATCGGGCGCCAGGGGCATTGACTGCCTCAGCGCGCGCATCGAAATCCATTTCGGACCGTGAATCATCGGTCGAAAGCGCACGATCATCGCCTTGGGTCGACCGTCGCTTGTGATGACAATCTGCTCCCCGTCCGCGGCTCGATCCAGGAGGCTCGACAGGCGGTCCCGAGCCTGGCGCACATTGACGACCTCGCAGCGAACGCCAAATGCGGCGGCTGCCTCTTCAATGGCGCCGGCGGCAGGGTCAGGTTGGGCATAGGATGCCGACGGGAGCGGTCTGATCTTCATTGGCTACACGTAGCCACACAGCGCCACAGTGTCAACCCGCCCTCGCCGTATCGTCGACGAGGGCAGGCTCCGAAATGGGGAATTGAATCTGGAGGGGATGCTCGGTAGACAGGTGAATTGATGAGACGCGCCTTGGCAGCTCTTCCGTTGATCCTAATCCTGTCGACGGCCGCGGTCGGCCAGACAAGCGGAGTCCAATTGACGACCCCGGCCAGTGCGAAGGAAGGGGAGGGGATCGCCAAGGTTCTGGCTGATTTCGCCGCGGCCTGGAACAGCCATGATGCCAAGGCCTTTTCGATGGTCTTTGCCGAGGACGCCGACTTCACGAACGTTCGCGGGGTGAGCGCCCAGGGAAGGTCGGAGGTCGAAAAGTTCCACGCACCGCGATTCACGACGATCTTCAAGGACACTCATCTGACCATAACCGGCAGCAAGATCAGGTTCATCAAGCCGGACGTGGCGGCGGTTGACGCAACGTGGGAGATGACCGGAATGACGGACATCCCCAAGAGACAGGGATTGCTGAATTTTGTCATGACCCGGGAGGGCGGCACGTGGCTGATCGCGGTCATGCACAACATGGATTTGCCTCCTCCGTCCTAGCGGGGAGCCTGCTCGGTGACGCGAGCGCGCCCGCTTTTGGCGCACGAGAAGATGGTCTAGGGCAATATCGCGAACGCCCGGGCCGGAAACCCGAATCCGTTCTCGACCTTCGGCCACGTCACGACAATGACGGCGCCGGTCGCCGGCACCTTGTCGAGATTCGCCAATCCCTCGATCTGGAAGTGGTTCTGCCTGAGGAGCCAGGTCTCGGACTCCATCGATTCGGTCGTGTCGGTATCGAGCGCCTCGTGGCCGATCGCCGTCACCCCGCGCTCGTCGAAGAGAAACTTGATTGCGGCGAGCGACCAGGCCGGGAACGGATAGCGCTTGAAGCGCTCCGGGTCGCTCTCCCAGTCCTTGTACATATCGGTACGCAAGGCGGCGAACGAGCCTGCCGGGACCTGGCCATGCATCTTCTCCCAGGCCCTGACGTCGTCGACACTCAGCGCGTGATTCGCGTCGGTCGCGATGATAGGCGTCATGTCGAAGACGACCAGCGGCAGTATCATGTCCTTTAGCGGAATCCGGTCCATCGTCGTGCCGTTGGAACTGAAATGCGCCGGCGGGTCGACATGCGTGCCGTACTGGCCGACCATTGAATAGAAGATCGAGTGGAAGCCGTCCTTCTCGATCGTGTAGGGGAGGTGCGTCTTGGGGTCGGAAGCCGCCGACATTGTCGCCTGACCGAATCCCTTCCACACGGGCGTCGTCGGACTGAAGCTATGGGTGAGGTCGACGAACTCCTTGCCCTGTATGGTCTTGAGTGCTTCGGCCAGGGTTGCCGGCTTTGTCTCTTCGGCCGAGGCGACCGAGACGGCGACGCCGAGAGCGATAGACAGTACCGAGGTCAAGGCGACGCGTGCGTTGGTTCTCATGTCATTTGGAAGGAGGATGAATTTTCAATCGGGGCACTATGCCAATGGCAGCGCGCTTCGCGTCCGACAAACAATTTGAAATACGGCGCCCCATGAACCCATCCTCAATAATCGGTGGGCGCCAAGCCAAGTCTCGCCGTGCCTGGCATTCCGCCCGAAGGCGCATCCCGATCCGGGCCTCGGCGTGGGGCTTGGCGATTGGAGCCGCTGGCTACTGCGGCTTGAACGAATTCAGAATGGATTCGAAGCGGGGATCTCCCTTGAGGCGCGCCCACACGGGGTCGTAGGGGAAGCTTCTCGGCACGGCGTCTCCCGGCCCGGAGATCAAGTCGGCAAGGACCGAGAGGGCCTCCTCGTTTCGGCCTGCGATCACAAGGATTTTCCCGTACTCGAACAACATAAACGTCGTATCGTAGGCGTCGAGCGACCTCATCTCGCCGACGGCCTGCTTAGCGTCGCGCACGGCCGCATCAAGGTTGCCTTCGTACTCCTCGGCCTGCGCGATCCCCAAATGCGCCCAGGGCTGCTGCCTCCGGGTCCATTTGGTCTGCCGGAAGGATGATATCGCCTGTGCGCCGAGCGCCTTCGCCGCGTCATTCTTTCCGAGGAGGAACGCCACATAGGCGCGGACGAGCGCGACAGGGTCGTTGATCGATCCCGTTTCGTTGTCCACCGATTTCAACTCAGGGCTCGAAATCGCGCGTTCGGCAGCCTGCAGGTCGTCCGCAAGCATCGCGCGGCGGTAGGCCAGCACGCGCTCGTCGTCGGAGTAGGGATTCGTGACCGCGCCCTCCTTGACCAGGGCCGCATGGTCGCCGTCGAGCTGGAACTGTGCGTCCGCCCTGGTCTTCTTAATGAAGTCGTCCCTTGGAAAGCGCTCTCCGTAATACTGCGCCTTCTCAACGCATTTCTCATAGCGCCTTAGCGCCGAGTACATCTGGACGACCGAATAGGCCGAGGTCTCGTCGTTCGGGTTTAGTGTGGAGGCCGCCTCAAATTCGTCCATGGCCTCGGTAAACCTGCCCATCCTCCTAAGCGAGCGGCCGATCCCAGAATGCACCTGTGAGTCGTTGGGCAGCTCGCCCTCCGCCGCCTTGTATTCCGCGAGCGCCAGCGGCCAGTCGTTGAGGCAGGTGTAATCGTATTCGCCCTGCGCAAGCCGGGTCTCCGGCGCCGATGGGGCCAGCCGCCGCGCGATCTCAAGCTCGGCAAGATCTTTCGCCCGCCGCTCCTCGGTAGAGTCGAAGATTGCGTACCAGTAGAGTCCCCCGTGAAGAATGGATGCCTGGACGTGCGGCAACAAAAACGCCGGGTCCGCGGCGCCCGCCCGCTCAAAGAGGGTGATCACATCGAGATTGTCCTGCAGGGTCGAAGTCGATCCCAGACTCTCCTCCAGCACCCGGGCGCGAAGGTAAAGGTCGTAAGCCTCCTGATTCTGCGTCGGACGCCGCCCGATAAGCGTCTTCTCGTCCATCGTGAGGCTGGCCTTCAGCGCAGCCGCGATCTGCTGCGCAAGCGACGACTCGAGGCTGAAGACGTCGGTCAGCTCCTCGGTATAGGAGTCGGCCCAGATATGGTCGTCCGTGCGCGCGTCAATCAGCTGCACATTGAGGTGCACCTTCGTCCCGATGCGCTGCACGCTGCCCTCGAGCACGGTGGCAACGCCGAGCTCATTGCCGATCTTCTTCAGGTTGCGCCCCTCCGGGTTCCTGTAGGCCAGCACCGATGTGCGCGAGATCACCTTGAGGTCATGGATCTTGGCGAGCGCGGTGATCACCTCGTCCTGGAGTCCGTCGGCGAAGAATTCGTTGTCCTTATCCGGACTGAAATTGGCGAAGGGCAGCACCGCGATCGACTTGGAGTTCGCCTCCGGTGCGCTGTCGGCAGCCTTGGCTTCCGCGGCCGGCATCGGCGGCGCGACCAAGGCCGCGGGTTTCTTTGTGACGAACAGGACCGCGGCGCTCCCCACGATGGCTGCAATGAGGACCCCGACGATCCATTTGGGATTGCGCCGGGCTGGCGCGGCCGCAGGACCGCCGCCAGTTCTGGCCCGCTGCGGCTGCAGCGCTGCCACCCGGGCTCCTGGATTCTCGAGGACCTGCTTCACCTGCTCGATGAACTGGGGGGTGGGCACCCCGTGCGGAAGGCGCGTCCACTGGACGCGCATGAACTCCTCGGGCACCATCGCGTCGGCTTCCGACGTGGCATCGACGACCACGGGAAGCACAAATGCCACGCCCGATGCCATGTCATGCGTGCGTTCCACCCCGAACTTCCATTCCCGTCGAAAATAGCCCTCCGACCGCTTCTGGGTCTGGGCGGAGATAATCGGAAGGAAAAGCGCGCAGGTGCGGATCTGGGTCTTTATCTTGGCGTCCCAGCTGTCGCCGCCCCGGAGCTCGCTCTGGTCGAACCAGACCTCGACCCCAAAGGCCCTGAGCGCATCGGCGATCCTGCGGGCCGATTCGGCGTCCTCTCGCGCGTAGCTGAGAAAGACAGCGCCAGGCGCGGGTTGGTTCTCCGGCATAAGTTTTGGTAGTTCATGGCGGCTGGAATTGGGCGTTGCCAGCCCAATCACCCACACGCCGCAATCGGGCAACGCCGTATCCAAGCATTAGTCATGCCCTTGCGGATCGAGGGGAAGGGCACCCCTGTCGGGGTTGCCGTTCCAAGGCGATCCACGAAATGGCGGGTCTTCTTAGTCCGATTTTGCTGTGGGCCCCGTAGACAAACTTCGGAGAGCCAAATTTACGAAAATAGTCGGAGCGCAGCGACCAGTGTTCGGTGGAGATGCCGCTTGCGTTCGGAGGACACGTGGCCGACGACCGCGGAAATCGCCGCCTTTTTCACCACGGGGAATAGAAGGCAGTCGAAAACGGTCAGATGGTCCAAGCCGTCCGCTTCATCAAGAAGGATTTCGCCAGGTCGCAATTCCTGCGCGGGCCGGCGCGTCGAGCCATAAATCACATTTATCCGATCGACTCGGGGCGAGCAAGCGACCTCCGCCGGGGAAAGAACAATTGCCGGGTGTTCATCCCGGTCATTGGTGTTGATCCGAACCCTGACGATATCCCATTGCCGAACCGGATTCATCGTTCAAGCGGCGATGAGTCGCTCGGAAGTGAATTAAGATATTCTGCCCGGTCCTCGCCCACGGCGAAGTGCCCATCAGGATAATGGGGTATCGGTTCCGGCAACGTGGCTTCGATCAGCTGCAGCATTCTCCGGCCGCGCCGGATGAAGATTGGGCGTTTCTTCAACGCCATATCAGCTAGGGGGCCCAGCTTGGCCTTGGCTTCAGTTACCGAGTAGGTCTTCATAACGAACTCATAAGAGTCTGAAAAACGGTCTCCGTCAAGACGGCGGGAAGACGGGCACTGATCGGAAAATTCTATGGTGGACGAGAAAGAACAAACAAGTTCCGACGACCTTCAGCGGGGACGCGAGCTGGGAGACGCTAGAGCATTTTCGATCTTCATGGAGCTATCGTATCGAGCGGTATCTCGCCGGCGCCGGGCGGCGCGCGCAGGCAATCGGCGGCCGCGTCCTCGCCGAATTCAGCGGCATGTCAAAGGCGACGGAGGCCATGCCGGTTCGCCAGCCTAATTCGGGACAAATTTTTCTGCTCGCCCATCCCCAACAAATCTCAAATCTGTGCGGTCCAGCGGGGCTGTTGGCATTGCCTATGCGGCAGGGGCGCCCGTAACGCTCACAAGTCCTCCTTGAAAAGCGACCTTGCCTAACCCATTTTGAACACAGAACTTGACGCTCCGGCGAACCCGTTCGGCCCATTTTGCGGAGAGAAGAAGGGTGAATCCCAGGCCAAGCGGATCCGGCCTTTTGGCGTGACATTCGCTGCGTTGCTTGTTGCGGCAATGTTCATTTTCCAGACTGCGGATGCCCAGGTGGTGACCGCCATCACGGACACGGGACCTGTCACCTATCAGGTTCAGTCTGGGGGAGCCACGGTCCAGCTCACCATTGTACAGATTGCCAATACGACCAACGGGACGACGGGGACCCTGAGGCTGGAGCTGTGGGCCTTCCCTTCCCCCTATTCGGGCGCGGCCGACATCGGCTACGTCATGGCAACCTATCAGCTGGGCCAGCTGACGCCCGACACCGAATTCAACAACGTTTCCGAGATCGTACCCTATACGTCGCCGCCCAACGGAACCTGGTATGTTGCCTTACTCATAACGGAGTACACCGGGGCCGCGACCGACAACGGGTACACGCCCAACAAATATGTCGATTTCCCCAACACGCTCCAGATAGGCCCGGTAGCCGTCGCCCCGTCCATCTCATCCGAGCCCCAGAGCCAGACCATAACCGCCGGAAACAGCGTCATCTTCGCCGTCAGCGCGTCCGGTACGGCGCCGCTCTCCTACCAGTGGTATTTTGACGGGTCGGCCATTCCCGGCGCAACGGGGGCGTCGTACAGCATTACCTCCGTGCAGGGCGGAAATGCGGGCACCTATGCCTGTGTGGTGGCCAACAGCCAGGGCAGCGCGACGTCCACCAACGCAACGCTAACTGTCACACCTGCCGTCATCCAACCGACCACCCTCAGGGTTACGGGTCCCTATACATATGCGGTCCAGCCCGGGGGAACCTCGGTCCAGTTGACCGTCGTGCAGATCTTGAATCCGAACACGGGGGGGGAGACGGGGACCCTTAGGATGGAGCTGTGGGCCTTCCCCACGCCCTTTACGGGCCAGCTGGAAAACGGCTACGTTCTGGCGGACTATGTGCTGGGGCAGCTGAACGGCGGCACCGAGTACAACAACGTGTCGGAGATCGTGCCCTATACGCCGCCCCCCAACGGAACGTGGTACCTCACGTTTTTGGTCACGGAGTACACCGGAGCCGCGGTCGACAGCGGATATGTGGCCGACGCCTATGCCAACTTCCCAAACACGCTCGTCGTGGGACCCACTACGCCAGCCCCTCCCGGTGGTGGTGGGGGAAGTGCCTCGGCGCGGCTCATCAACATTTCAACGCGTGCCCAAGTAGGCACCGGAGGGGATATTCTCATTGCTGGATTTGTGATTGGAGGGAGTGGCACGGAGACCCTACTCATACGGGGAGATGGGCCTTCGCTGGCGACCTTTGGGGTCACAGGAGCTTTGGCGGTGCCTAGTATGAGCGTCTTTGACAACACGGGTAAGGTTATTTCGACGAATACAGGCTGGGGTACGAACGCCAACCCTGCCGCAATCGTCACGGCTGCGGCATCGGTAGGGGCGTTTGCGTTGCCTTCGGGCAGCGCGGATTGTGCCTTGATCGCTACACTTCCTGCGGGAGCCTATACGGTGCAAATCTCCGGGGTGGGGAGTACCACTGGTGTCGCTTTGGCGGAAGTGTACGAGGTGAAGGCTTCGGGTACCCGCCTGGTCAATATCTCGACTCGCACGGGAGTAGGCACGGGAGCGAGTATTCTGATCTCGGGCTTTGTTATTTCGGGAAGCGGTTCGGAGCAACTCCTCGTGCGCGGGGACGGACCGAGCCTGACTGCCTTCGGCGTGACCGGGGTTTTGGCCCAGCCGAGCCTCTCGGTCTTTAACAATGCCAGCATGGTCATCGCCTCGAACTCGGGCTGGGGTACCAGTGCCAATCCCTCCCTTATTGCAAGCACAGCGGCCTCGGTGGGGGCCTTTGCCCTTCCTTCAGGCAGTGCCGACAGCGCCGGCATCGTCAATCTTCCTGCGGGCGCCTACACCGTGCAGATCTCAGGCGTTGACGGTACGACGGGCGTGGCCTTGGCAGAGGTGTACGAAGTACCGACACCGTGAGATCCAAGGTTAGGCCCCGTATAAGGCTGGTGGCATGGCATAGGTCAAAATCTGTTTCCACGTTTCTGCATCGCTTCCATCGCACGTTGAAGCTTTAGCGGATTTTTGCCTTTCATCATCCTCATCATCTTCTGCATCTGCTGTGGGTATTGCGCGGCTAACAACTTAGATCCATTCGATTATTGAGACTCCTCCCGGCAAACCTGTTTATAGCGGCACATCATGGCACACGCCGTTTCGATGGATCCAATGGGGCAGACTCTAGGTTTAGAGCGGCAACGCTCGGGTCGATCTAGACGCTCTACGAATGTGAAAGAACCCGAAGGCCGCGGATTTTCTGAAAATCCTTTGAGTTGGCCGTTACAAGAGGCTGGTCGGTGACCATGGCCGTTGCTGCGATCCAAAGATCGTTCTCCCCAGTGGGTTCACCACGTTTTCTTAGATCCTGGAAAATCTCGGCAGCCTTCCAGAGAACATCTTCATCGAGAGGAAGGACAGTAAAGCTGCCGCAGAAAGCTTCCCAATCTGTCCGGCGAGAGAACCCGCGCGCCAATTCGCCTCTCGTAACCACACTCATCTCAATCTTCTCATCGGGATGCTCCCGGAGAAAAAGATGGGCCGGTCCCTCTTGTCTTCTCCGGCGCTCGCGATCGAGCGCTACAAAAAGAGTCGAGTCGCAGATCACGTGTCCCAAGGTGAGTGCGCGGGCCTCTTCATCCGCGCCCCATCCTCGATCCTTTCTGTGCCACCGGCAGGGAACAGACCTTTGCCTGGCTTCAGGCGGCCGAGTCGAGCGAGAAGATCCGATGCGGTCATTCCAGGGCCCTCCCTGGCGAAGACAAAGACGCCGTCCGGAGACGAGACTCGCACCTTCTCGCCGAGGGAGGCTATCCGGCGGTAACGCGCAAAATTTCGGGCAAATTCCCTAGTGTTCGTCTCCATGGCAGACAAATGTCGGCCAAATCAGCTGAAAGTCAATCGGAGCTTCTCAAGCGGCGGTTCATTTCGTGGCGCGCTCAATGAATCTACAGAGCTATCAAGGATGTCCGAGATGAATAATTACTTGACGCAGTCAAGTAAGGCGCATTAGTGCATATCAATGCGAGCATTTACGTTACGCGAAATCAATCCGTCAGAGGAGCAGATTACTGCAGTCAGAGGTTTTAATCGCTTCTATACCGGCTACATCGGCGTACTGAACCGACACCTTCTGAAAAGCAGATTCTCGGTGACCGAAGCACGTATTCTTTATGAAATCGCCAATCAGGATGGGGCTACCGCAACCGATATCGGCCGCGACTTGAAGCTTGATGCGGGTTACCTCAGTCGCCTCCTGAAGAACTTCGCGGAAACGGGCCTACTCAAGCGTATCCCGTCTAAGGTCGACGCCAGACAAACCACGCTCGCTCTGACGACTGACGGCCAATCTGCCTTTAAGACATTAGACCGGGATGCGCACGAACAGGTACTTGAAATGCTAAAACAGTTACCGGCCGGCGAACTCGAGGGTCTGCTGGGTTCGATGAAAACCATTCGTCGCTTGCTTACTAAGAGTCCGGCGCCGCCGATTCCATTTGTCGTTCGTTCGCTTCGCCCAGGTGACATCGGTTGGATCACCCACCGCCAAGGACTTCTCTATTTCCAAGAATATGGATGGGATGAAACTTTCGAAGCACTCGTCGCTGAGATCGTGGGACATTTTGTGAAAACATTTGATCCGACGCACGAGCAATGCTGGGTTGCCGATCGAGATGACGAAGTTGTCGGCAGCGTTTTTTTGGTCCGCGAGACTGAGAAAGTCGCTAAACTTCGGTTGCTCTACGTGGAACCCTCAGCCCGAGGGCTTGGAATCGGCCGTCGACTCGTCGATGAATGCGTCGAATTCGCGAAGAACAAGGGCTACGATACTCTAACGCTTTGGACGAACGACGTGCTCATTTCAGCCCGTCGGATCTGTCAAGCAGCCGGCTTCAAGCTTGTTGGGGAGGAACGTCATCACTCTTTTGGAAAAGATCTAATCGGGCAAAATTGGGCCCTTGGATTGAAATAAGCCCAGGAGTTAGTTGATAACGATAGGATACCAGGCAGGCGGGCTCACATCCCCGGAAAGCCGCCCTTGCCCTTCATGGCCTCGAGCTGGCGCATCATCTTCTTTGAGCCGCCGCCCTTCATCATCCTCATCATCTTCTGCATCTGCTGGAACTGCTTCAGGAGCTGGTTCACGTCCGCAATCTTCACGCCCGCCCCCTTCGCGATCCGCTGCCGGCGGTTTCCGTTCAGGATGTCGGGCTTCCTGCGCTCCTGGTGGGTCATTGACCTGATGATGGCCTCCGTGCGGGCCATCTGCTTCTCGGCGCCGTCGCCCAGCTGCACGCCACTCATTCCCGGCATCATCCCGAGGATGCTCTGCATCGACCCCATTTTCTTCACGGACTGGAGCTGGGAGAGGAAGTCCTCGAGGTTGAAGTCGGCCTTGCGCATCTTCTCGGCCATCCGCTCGGC
>CAAGKR010114656.1_pt1 | contig 11264 bp, 12 predicted proteins | sample 2556971 | NCBI WGS metagenome assembly CAAGKR01 (sample SAMEA5207829, study PRJEB30636) | soil metagenome | biome: forest; feature: boreal; material: soil | place: USA | collected 2011-09 | depth 1 m
GCTCACCCCCGGAGTGAAGTTCGCGGGCCAGTTGCTCGCCGCCGCGCTGCCGATCGCGGCGGGGCTACGGATGGAGTTCATCGGTAACCCGTTCGGAGGCGGGCTGTTCCAGTTGGGGCTTCTGAGCTACCCGCTCACGGCGCTGTGGATCGTCGCCTTCGCGAACGTCTTCAACCTCATCGACGGGCTCGACGGCCTGGCCGCGGGGGTGGCGGGGATCGCCGGGATCAGCTTCCTGCTGCTCGCCATCGACATGAACATGGCGGTCGCCGCCGTGATGGCCGCCGCGCTGATCGGCGCCTGCGTCGGTTTCCTGCGCTACAACTTCAACCCGGCGTCGATCATCATGGGCGACTCCGGGGCTCTCTTCATCGGGTTCGCTCTCGGGTGCATGTCGCTGCTCGGCGTCATGAAGTCGGCCGCGGCGATCACCCTGGTCGCCCCCCTGCTCATCATAGGCGTCCCCGTCTTCGACACCGCGAGCGCCATCATCCGGCGTTGGCGCAGCGGCCGGCCCATCCACGAGGCCGACAACGGGCACATCCACCATAGGCTGCTGCACCGCGGCTTCAGCCAGCGGCAGACGGTGCTGACGATCTACGCCTGGTCGGCCGCGCTCGCCCTTGGCGGATACTCGATGCGGCACGTCCCGATGGGCGCGAGGATCGTCGTCTTCCTGGTGCTCGCGGGCATGTCGGCGGTGATGGCGTCGTGGCTGGGGCTCTTCGAGAAGGCGCGCGTGCACGGCGACGAAGAGGGCTAGGCGCGGACGGTCTCTGCCGCGCCGAAGAGCGTTCTTGTCCGCGCGAGCGCACGGAAGGCGGTGCCGTGATGACCGGGATGGCAGGCTTCTTCGGCAACGCGGTCGTGGCTTCTGTCTTGGGCGTGGCAGTCGGCGCGTCGATGCTCGCGCTCACCAGGGTGGGCGTGGGTATGTTCACACCGGAGACGCTCGAGATTGGCGCGGTGCGTGCTGTTGTGCTGATGGTGCTCGGGTTGGCCGGCGGCTTCGTCGGCCTGCTCCTGTACCACCTGTTCGTGCGCGAGGGGCTCATACCGTTCGGACTGGGCATGGTCGCGGGCTTCCTCGTTCCGGCGCTGGTGGCGCTCTTCCGCGTGAGGTAGCAATCACAGATGTCCTCGTCCCCTACATGGAGGTAGCCGGTCCCCGTGGAGAACCTGGGTCCCGCAGTCAAGAAGCTTCTCGAGGAGCTGAACCCGTTCGCCGTCGTGGGGACGCCGGCCGCGCATGGAGCCGAGCTTGCCAAGAACGCGGTCGTGCTCACGAACTACTCCCTGTTCCTGATCGTAGCGGTCCTTGTGACCGGCCTGTTCTTCTTCCTCGCTTCGCGCAAGATGTCGCTCGTGCCCAAAGGGCTGGGCAACATCGGCGAGTGGGGAGTCGAGTTCGTCCGCAACAACATCGTGCTCGACGTCATCGGTTCGCAGGGGCTTCAGTACCTGCCCTTCATCGTCACCGTCTTCTTCGCGGTGCTGTTCAACAACTTCCTCGGCCTGATCCCCGGTCTGAAGCCGGGCACCGGCACGCTGGGAACCACCTTCGCCTGGGGGATCATGGTCTTCGTCGTCTACAACTGGATCGGGTTCCGCAAGAACGGTTTCGTGGGCTACCTAAAGAGCTTCCTGCCGACGGGCACGCCCTGGTGGCTCGTCCCGCTGATCTATCCGCTCGAGGTCATCAGCCACTTCCTGCGCCCGTTCACGTTGGGCGTCCGTCTCTACGCCAACATGTACGCCGGCCATATCGTGCTCGGGATCTTCGGCATCTTCGTGGTCGTGGCGTTCGAGGCGTTGAGCCCGACCTCCGTGGTCGTGGCCGGCCTGTCGCTCGCGATGCAGATCATCATGTACGCCTTCGAGGTGTTCGTCGCCTTCATCCAGGCGTACGTGTTCTCGATCCTCACCGCCGTCTACATCAGCGGCGCGTTGCACGCGAAGGAGCACTAGAGCGGAAGGGATCCAACGTCGGCCTCCGCAGGCCGGCGTGCGGTTCGAAAGCGGCACACGGGAAGGTTCCGGGCTCTCAGGTCGAGGGGTCCGGTTGAAAAGAGGAGGAAGAAGTGAACGGTTCTCTCAGCGTTCTCGGTGCCGGGCTCGCGTTCGGCATCGGCGCGATAGGTCCGGCTCTCGGCGTCGGCTTCGTGGCGGGCAAGGCGATCGAGGGCATGGCGCGCCAGCCCGAGATGGCCGGTCGCATCCAGACCACGATGTTCATCGGCATGGCGCTCGCCGAGGCGATCGCCCTGCTCGGCTTCGTCCTGGCCTTCGTCCTGTACACCGCCTAGTGCGCGGTGCTTCCGGGGCGCTGTCCAGGGAAGGCAAGGTGCTCAGATGGACAAGATAATCCCGCTGACGAGTGAGCTACTGGTCTCGCTGGTGTCGTTCGCCGTCCTCTTCGTGGTCATGTGGAAGTTCGCACTCCCGCCGATCACGAAGATGCTCGACGAGCGCGCCGAGAAGATCAAAGACTCGCTGGAGCAGGCGGAACAGACGCGGGTGGAGGCCGAGCGCCTCCTCGGCGAGTACAAGGAACAGCTCGCCGAAGCGCGGCTCGAGTCGAACCGCGTCATCGAGCAGGGCCGCAAGGTCGCCGAGACGATGAAGGAAGAGATCGTCGCGAAGGCGAACGAGGAGCGCGAGGCGATCCTGGCGCGCGCCCGCGAGGAGATCCAGAGCGAGAAGCGCGTCGCCCTGGCCGAGCTTCAGGCTTCCGTCGCGGACCTGTCCGTGGCCGTCGCCGGCCGCATCATCGGCTCGACCCTGTCCGCAGCCGACCACGCAGCGCTCATAGAGAAGTACGTCGCCGAGGTGGGAACGCTCAATGAGAACTAGCGACGTGGCCTCGGCCTACGCGCGCACGCTCTTCGAGTTGGCCTCGCTGGCCGACTCGGTGGACGAGACCGACCGCGGGCTCGTCTCCGCGGCGGCCGTCGTGCGCGGAAGCCTCGACCTTCGTGCGGCGCTCACCGACGCGTCGGTGCCGGCCGAGACGAAGCGCGGCGTGCTGCGCGAGATCTTCGGAGACGCGGTCACGCCCGAGGCCCTCGCTGTCGTCACGCTGCTCGTGGAGCGCGGCCACGCGGACCTGCTCGGCGACGTCGCCGGAAGATTCGGCGAGATCGCCGAGACGGAGCGCGGCATCGTCGTGGCGCATGTCACGACTGCCGTGCCGCTCGATGACGCGCTGCGCGCGTCTCTGACGAAGAAGCTCGTCGCCTCCCTCGGCCGTCCCGTCTCGCTCCGCGAGGAAGTGGATGCGTCGATCCTGGGCGGCGTCGTGATCAAGGTCGCGGGCCGCGTGCTCGACGGCAGCGTGGTCTCGCAGCTCGCCGAAGCGCGCCGCACGCTCGTGACCGTCCCGGAAGGCGAGGGTTCAAGGTGACCGACATCACCGCCGCACGGATCAACGAGGTGCTCAAGGCGCAGTTGGCGTCGTTCACCGCCACGGTGGACGTGCGCGACGTCGGCACCGTCATCAAGCTCGGCGACGGGATCGCGCACGTCGACGGGCTGAAGGGCGCCATGGCCGGCGAGCTGCTCGAGTTCGTGGGCGAGGGCGGCCACACCGTCATGGGCATGGCGCTGAACCTCGACGAGGACGAGGTCGGCGCCGTGCTGCTGGGCGAGACCTCGCTCATCAAGGAGAACGACGCGGTGCGCACGACCGGGCACGTCGTCCAGGTCCCGTCGGGGCGCGGTTTCCTCGGTCGCGTCGTCGACCCTCTGGGGCAGCCGATCGACGGCCGCGGGGCCGTCGCGGCCGAAGGGACGCGCCCGCTCGAGTTCAGGGCGCCGGGCGTAATCAGCCGCAGGGGCGTCCACGAGCCGCTGCAGACCGGCATCATGGCCATCGACGCGATGATCCCGATCGGCCGGGGCCAGCGCGAGCTGATCATCGGCGACCGGCAGACCGGCAAGACCGCCGTCGCGGTCGACGCGATCATCAACCAGAAGGGCACCGGCGTCATCTGCATATACGTCGCGGTCGGCCAGAAGGCCTCGACCGTGGCGAGTGTCGTGCAGACGCTGGAGGAGTACGGCGCGATGGACTACACGATCGTTGTCTCCGCCCCCGCGTCCGATCCAGCGCCGCTGCAGTACATCGCACCCATGTCGGGTTGCGCGATGGGCGAGCACTTCATCTACACAGGCGAAGATGGGAAGCCCGCGAGCAAGGACAACCCCGGCCGCGCGGTCCTGTGCGTCTACGACGACCTGTCCAAGCAGGCCGTCGCATATCGCGAGATGTCGCTCAACCTCCGTCGCCCGCCGGGACGCGAGGCGTATCCGGGCGACGTGTTCTACCTGCACAGCAGGTTGCTGGAGCGGGCCGTCAAGCTGAACGACGATCTCGGCTCCGGTTCGCTGACCGCGCTGCCGGTCATCGAGACCCAGGCCGGAGACGTGTCGGCCTACATCCCGACCAACGTCATCTCGATCACGGACGGGCAGATCTTCCTGCAGTCGGACCTCTTCTTCCAGGGAGTCCGCCCGGCGATCAACGTCGGCATCTCGGTGTCGCGCGTCGGCGGCGACGCCCAGATCAAGGCGATGAAGCAGGTCGCCGGTTCGCTGCGGCTGGACCTCGCGTCCTACCGCGAGCTGGCAGCCTTCGCCCAGTTCGGGAGCGACCTGGACAAGGCGACGCAGAACACGCTCGCCCGCGGCGCCCGCCTCGTGGAGCTGCTGAAGCAGGGTCGCTACGTGCCGATGCCGGTCGAGCGCCAGGTCATCGCGATCTTCGCCGGCACGAGGGGGTATCTGGACCCCGTTCCGGTGGAGGGCGTGCTGGCATTCCGCGACGATCTCATCGCGTTCATCGACAGCGCCCACCCCGAGGTCGGTATCGCGATCGCCAAGGAGAAGGTTCTGTCCCCGGAGACCGAGGCTGCGCTGCGCGCGGCTCTCGACGAGTTCTCGGCCAGCCGGCCGGCTGAAGGGTAGACGGCAGCCGAAGATGGCCAACCTTCGCGACATCAAGGCCCGGATCACCTCGACGCAGTCCACGAGGCAGATCACGCGCACCATGGAGATGGTCGCGACGGCCAAGATACGCAAGGCGCAGGACCGCATCGAAGCGGCGCGTCCCTACGCGCTGTCGATGATGGAGGTCCTGGGCAACGTCGCCCGCTTCGTCCATGGCGTTACGCACCCGCTGCTCGAGGTCCACGAGAAGCGCGAGCGGGTCGTCGTCATCGCGGTGGCCTCCGATCGCGGTCTGTGCGGCGCATTCAACAGCAACATCCTGCGCCTGGTCGAGGGCATCATCCGCGACGAGCGCGCCGGTGGCGCCGAGACTCAGGTCATCGCGGTGGGCAAGAAGGCGATCGCCTACTTCCGGTACCGGGGCATCGAGCCGCTCGCCTCCTACCGGGACATGACCGACAAGCCGACGATCGCCGACGCGCGTTCCATGGCCGCCGTCGTCATCTCGGGCTACTCCTCGGGCGAGTTCGACGCGGTCAAGGTCGTCTTCAACCGCTTCAAGAACGTGGCCGACCAGGTCCCCGAGGTCCACGACCTGCTGCCTCTCAGCCAGGGAGTCGTGGACAACGCGGCCGACCGCCTCAGGATCAACCCGGAGTACATCTTCGAGCCCTCCGCCGGCGCCGTCCTGCAGCGGCTGCTGCCGACCTACATCGAGACGCTGATCTACCGCGCGCTGCTCGAGTCGGCGGCCTCTGAGCAGGGTGCGAGGCGCAAGGCGATGAAGTCCGCGACCGACAACGCCAGCGAGATGATCACCACCCTCACCCGCAGCTACAACCGCGCCCGACAGGGCGCGATCACGAACGAGATCGCCGAGATAGTCGGCGGCGCCGCAGCACTGGAGAAGCGCTAGATGACCGCCCAGAAGAGAGAAGCGCCCATGAACACCGGACGCATCGTCCGCGTCGTCGGCCCGGTCCTGGACGTCGAGTTCGGGCCCGAGTCGATGCCCGCGATCTACAACGCCCTGAAGGTGAAGACCCGGTCTGCGATCGGAGAGATCGACGTCACCGCCGAGGTCGAGCAGCACCTCGAGGGCAACATCGTCCGAGCGATCGCGATGTCCTCCACGGACGGCATCCAGCGCGGCATGGAGGCGACCGACACCGGCGCCAACATGATGATGCCGGTCGGCCCCGGAGTGCTGGGCCGGATCTGGAACGTGCTCGGCGAGCCCGTCGACGGCGGGGAGATGCCCGAGATCGAGGCCTACTACCCGATCCATCGCGAGGCCCCGGCCTACGAGGACCTGGAGCCCACCACCGAGATCTTCGAGACCGGCATCAAGGTCGTCGACCTGCTCGAGCCCTACATCAAGGGCGGCAAGACCGGGCTCTTCGGAGGTGCGGGCGTCGGCAAGACGGTCATCATCCAGGAGCTCATCAACAACCTGGCGACCGCGCACGGCGGCACCTCGGTCTTCTGCGGCGTCGGTGAGCGCACTCGCGAGGGCACGGACCTCTATCACGAGATGAGCGAGTCGGGCGTCATCGCCAAGACCGCGCTCATCTACGGCCAGATGAACGAGCCCCCGGGCGCGCGCCTGCGCGTGGGTCTCGCCGGCCTGACCGTCGCCGAGTACTTCCGCGACCAGGGCCAGGACGTGCTGCTCTTCATCGACAACATCTTCCGCTTCACCCAGGCGGGCTCCGAGGTCTCGGCGCTCCTCGGCCGCATGCCGTCGGCGGTCGGCTACCAGCCGACTCTGGCCACGGAGATGGGCGAGTTGCAGGAGCGCATAACCTCCACGAAGCGCGGCTCCATCACGTCCGTGCAGGCCATCTACGTGCCCGCTGACGACCTCACCGACCCCGCGCCGGCCACCGCGTTCTCCCACCTCGACGCCACGACCGTTCTCTCACGCTCGATCGCGGAGCTCGGACTCTACCCGGCGGTCGACCCGCTGGCCTCGACGTCGCGCGCTCTCTCGGCCGACGTCGTCGGCGAGGAGCACTACCGGGTGGCGCGCGCGGTCCAGGAGGTGCTGCAGACCTACAAGGACCTGCAGGACATCATCGCGATCCTCGGGATGGACGAACTCTCCGAGGAGCAGAAGCTGATCGTGACCCGCGCCCGCAAGATCCAGCAGTTCCTGTCGCAGCCGTTCTTCGTGGCGGAGCAGTTCACGGGCTTCTCCGGCAAGTACGTCAAGCTCGAGGACACCATCCGCGGCTTCGACATGATCGTGAAGGGCGAGTGCGACGCGCTGCCCGAGCAGGCGTTCCGCTACGTCGGCGCCATCGAGGAGGCCTTCGAGGCCGCCGACAAGCTGAAGGCGCAGGAGTAGTCGCCCCGTGGACCGCATCCTCCTTTGCGAGATCGTGACGCCGGAGCACATCGTCTACACCAACGAGGTGGAGAGGGTGGTCGTCCCGACGCTCGACGGCGAGATCGGGATCCTGCCGCTGCACGCTCCTCTAGTGGGCGCGCTCAAGCCGGGCGAGGTGCGAGTCAAGTTCGGTGACACCACCGAGTGGTTCGCGGTCTCCGGCGGCTACATCCAGGTCCACGAGGACAAGGTCATCATCCTCGCCGACGACGCCGAGATCGCCTCCCGCATCGACGTCGAGCGCGCTCGGCAGGCGAAGGCGCTCGCCCAAGCGCGCATCGCCGAGCTGAAGCTCGGCCCGCGTGACGAGGGATACGACGATCTCGAGCGCGACCTGAAGTGGGCCGAGGTCCAGATAGCGGTCGGGACCGCGCACTAGATACGGGCGGCCGCCCCTTTACGGGTGCGTGACGGGTGACGGGGCGACGGGCGCGGTCCGCCGCCCCCCGCGTATGATGGACCGGGCGAGACACAGCCGGCGACGAAGGGGAGGGCCTCGGCCCGAGTGGACGCGATAGTCGTAGAGGGCGGCAAGCCCATCAAAGGTGAGGTGCGCGTCGGCGGCGCCAAGAACTCGGCGCTGAAGCTGATGGCCGCCGCTCTGCTGGCCCCCGGCGTCACCACGCTCCGCAACGTCCCCGACATCAGCGACGTCGCGCTGATGGCGGAGGTGCTGGAGCACTTGGGGGCGCGCGTCTCGCGCACCGACCACGCGCTGACGATCGACGCGTCACGGCTCACGTCCCACGAGGCGCCCTACGACCTGGTGGTGCGCATGCGCGCCTCGACCTGCGTGCTCGGCGCCCTCGTCGGGCGGCTGGGCGCGGCCCACGTGGCCATGCCCGGCGGATGCAACATCGGCTCCCGCAAGGTGGACATGCACATCCGCGGGCTGGAGCAGCTGGGGCTGGACGTCAGCACCGAGCACGGCTACATCGACGTCTCCGGGACCGCCCGCGGCGCCGACGTCGCGCTGGACTTCCCGAGTGTCGGCGCCACTGAGAACCTCCTGATGGCCTCTGTTCTCGCTGAGGGCGTGACGGTGATCGACAACGCCGCCCGCGAGCCGGAGATCGTCGACCTGGCGAAGATGCTGGTGGAGATGGGCGCCCGGATCGAGGGCGCGGGCTCGCCTCTGATACGTATCACCGGTGTGGAGGCGCTGTCGGCCGTGGACCACGTCGTGGTGGGCGACCGCATCGAGGCCGGCACCTTCCTGATGGCTGGGGCGATCGACACCGGCCCGGTCACAGTGACCGGGTTCGATCCCGACCACCTCGACATAGTGCTGCAGAAGCTCGAGCAGGCGGGCTGCACGCTGGTCCGTCGCAACGACGGCGTGACGATCAGCCGCTCGGGTCCGCTGCTCCCGGTCGACGTCCAGACGCTGCCGTACCCGGGCTTCCCGACCGACCTGCAGTCGCTGTTCATGACGCTGATGGCGATCGCGGACGGCGGCAGCGTGATCACGGAGAACGTCTTCGAGAACCGCTTCATCTTCGCCGACGAGATAGTCCGCATGGGAGCCGAGGTGCGCATCGACGGCCACTACGCGCTGATTCGCGGCGTGTCCCGGCTCTCCGGCGCGCCTGTGGCCAGCCCCGACCTGCGCGGAGGTGCGGCCCTCGTGCTGGCCGGACTGGTCGCGGACGGGCGCACCGTCGTCACCCAGGTCCACCACATAGACCGCGGCTACGAGGGCTTCGTAGAGAAGCTGCGCTCGCTCGGCGCCGACGTGCACCGCGTCGAGACGGATGCGCTCGAGACGGCCTGACCCACAGAACCGACTTCGAAGAGGGAGTGAGATACGATGCTCGACCGCGAACAGATCAAGGCGATCATCCCGCACCGCGAGCCGTTCCTGCTGGTCGACCGCATCGAGTCGTGCGAACCGGGCGTCTCCGCCGTGGGATACCTCGACGTCACGGACGACATGTTCTGGGTGCCGGGGCACTTCCCGGACTACGCGGTGATGCCGGGGGTGCTGATCGTCGAGGCGTGCGCACAGGTCGGCGCCGTGTCGCTGCTCTCCCTCGCCGAGAACGCCGGCCGGATCGCTCTGTTCGCCGGCATCGAGAAGGTGCGCTTCAAGCGCCAGGTGCGTCCCGGTGACACCCTGCGGCTCGAGTGCTCGATCACGAAGCTGCGGGGGCCGATCGGGTTCGGCAGCGTGAAGGCGTCCGTGGACGGCGAGACCGCCTGCTCCGGCGAGCTCATGTTCGCGATCAAGGACGCGTAGAGCGATGTCGAGCATCCTCGTCCACCCGACCGCCAAGCTCGGCGAGCGTTTCGCCCCCGCGCCGTTCTCCGTCGTCGACGAGGACGTGGTGATCGGCGACGGCGTCATGCTCGGTTCGTTCGCACACGTGTGCGCGGGCGCGCGCGTGGGCGACGGGTGTGCGATCGGAGATCACGTCACGATCTGCGCCGGCGCCGTCCTCGGACCCGGTTGCGTCGTGGCCGACTTCGCCGTGGTGGGGGAGCGGACGACAGCCGATGGCCAGACCGTCGCTGTCGAGCAGCCCGGTCTCGAGCTCGGCGCGGGTTGCACGGTAGGCAGCCACACCGTGCTCGCGGCGGGATCCGTGGTGGGCGCCGACTCCCGCATCGAGCACGGCGCTCAGGTCAGCGAGCGCTGCCGCATCGGCTCGGGCGTGACGGTCGGGCGCACCGCGGTCGTGGAGAACGACTGCGAGATCGGATCCCGCACGGACCTGCGGCCGGGGGCGTTCGTGGCGGCACACACGGTCGTCGAGGACGACTGCTTCATAGGCCCCGGCGTCCTCACCACCAACGACGACTACCTGGGGCGCACGGCCGAGCGCTTCCGGCATCTGAAGGGCTGCACGATCCGCCGGGGCGCCCGCGTCGGCGCCGGCGCGGTGATCCTGCCCGGGATCGAGATCGGCGCCGACGCGCTCGTCGCCGCCGCGTCCACCGTGACGCGCGACGTCCCGACGGCCTCCGTCGTGATGGGCTCGCCGGCGCGGGTCACCGGAGAGGTCCCCGAGGAGCAGCGCCTCGACGCCGGATAGAGGCGATGGAGCGCTCGTCGCGGCGCGATGCTACGGCTCCGTAACGCGTCTGACGTCCCCGCGCAGGTGCCGTATACTGTCCATTCGATTCGTCAACGAAGCGCCCGGCGGCACCCCCGTCGGGCAAGGCTCATGTGAAGGGTTCGCATGTACGACGAGACTCCGCGCCCCAGGCGCTCGCAGCGGGGCAGGCCGCCCGCGTCCGGACGCCGGGCTCCCCGAGACATCAGTCGCATCGACCCGGCCAGCTCGTCGCGGGAGACCTTGCGGCAGACGAACCGCCGCCGGGCTCGCGCCGACAAGGTGGTCAACCCCGCGGCGATCAAGCGTCGCCGCAAGCGGCTCGCCATAACCATCGCCACGGTCGTCAGCCTGCTGGTGCTGGGCACGGCGGTGTTCGCCTTCGCCTACGTCCGCAACATCGGCAGCCGCATCAACGCGGTGACCAACTCCGATCCAGAGCTCGCGAAGCTGCTGCAGGATAGTCAGACGGCTCCTCCCGGCGACCCCTTCTACATGGTGCTGATGGGTTCGGACACGCGTCCGGGACAGTCGCAGCAGCGCTCCGACTCGCTGATGGTGGCGCGCGTCGATCCCAAGAACAAGAAGATCCACATCATGTCGATCCCGCGCGATTCGAGGGTCGACATCCCCGGGTACGGCATCAACAAGATCAACGCGGCGGCGGTCTGGGGCGGTCCCTCGCTCGTCATCAAGACCGTCAAACAGCTGACGGGGCTTCCCATCGCGCACTATGTCAACCTCAACTTCAACGGCTTCCGTGACGTGGTCGACGCGATCGGCGGGGGGTGGATCGACGTGCCGCAGGACATCTACGACACGCAGGCATCCGCTTACGGCAAGGCCTACGCGACGATCAAGAAGGGCTA
>CAAGKR010283644.1_pt1 | contig 11264 bp, 9 predicted proteins | sample 2556971 | NCBI WGS metagenome assembly CAAGKR01 (sample SAMEA5207829, study PRJEB30636) | soil metagenome | biome: forest; feature: boreal; material: soil | place: USA | collected 2011-09 | depth 1 m
ACGATGAGGAAGCTATGCTCCTTCGTTCCGGCTCTCGTGCTCGCGGCGCTGCTCGCGGTGGGCTGCGCGTCTCAACCGCCCTCTCCGCAGGGAAGCACGCCAGCCACGGGGACAGCGGACTCGGGCACGCAGGCCGCAGGCGCCGGCTTCAAGGCGATGCTCGCCGAGACCGCCGCCGAGAAGAACGCCCTCGTGCTCGCCGCCAAGCCGGTCGGGCGCAAGTGGGCGGTGGGCGATCCCAACAAGCCGGCCGAGGCCGCGGGCGATCCGTTCCTCGCGGGCTACTCGGTCACCCTCTTCGACGGCAAGACCCAGTACGACGTTTGGGTGCTCGGCGGGGTGGTCGTGCCCTACACCAACGGGGCCGGGCCGCTCTACCTGAAGTTCCCCGCCGACGGATTCAACACTCCTTCGCCGCCGGCGACCGGCAACCAGCGGGCCGCCGTGGACGCCGCGAAGGCCTCGCTCAAGGGTGTCGCGCCGAACGCCAAGGGCGGCGGCATCGGACAGTACATCGTGTTCTTCCCGAGGACTGGGACCGGCGCGGGCGAAGGCTACCCGTGCGTCGCGATCTTCACGAAGTCGATCTCGGACTCGCCGTACGCCCAGGGCGGGCTGCAGTACCGCTAGGACACGAACGCCGCCAGCACCGCGACCCGCGACGAGAAGGAGCAGCCCGTGGCAAAGCCGACCAAGTACGCATCGCTCATCTGCGCGATCACGTCCGTCGTGGCGGTGATCTGCATCCTCGGCGGTCTCGCGATGAAGAACTCGCTACTCATCCTGGTGGGGCTCACCCCGAGCGTGGCCTACGAGGTCTACCGTACCGAGGGCGAGTCCACCCGCTGGGCCTCCTGGGTGATGGCGGGTGTGCTCGTGCTCGAGTACATCCTGCTGATCTTCAACATCGGCTTCGACCTCGCGGGCTTCCTCGGCACGAGCAGCCAGCAGGTGGCCGGCTATACAGTCCCGCTCGGTGACATCCGCATCGTCGGTCCCGCGGTCATGGCGGTGCTCGCCATCGTGCTGATCCTGCGCACGCGAGGCGTGTACACGCGCTGGCTCGCCGTCAACATCATCGTCTCGGTGCTCGCGCTGACATACGTGCTTGACCCGAACGTGTTCCAGGAGCTGCTGCGCCAGGGCGTCCAGCAGGGCATGAACCAGCTCAACTGAGCCGGGGCTGTCGTTCGTCCAGCTTCCGCTCCAGCTCCGGGAACGCGCGCACGACCATGTCGACCAGCCGGTCCGCCGGTCGCGTGAGCGCGTCCGTCGCCGGGATCCCGAACTCCCGCTCGTAGAGGGCGATGGCATCGGTCACCTCGGCGTCGGTCATGTTCTCGTGATTGATGGTCAGCCCTATGACCTTCGTGTCGGCGAACGCTTCGATCAGATCGATCTCGCTTCGGGGCGTCGGCATCGGGATGTCGGTGAAGTCGCTCATCACCGTGCGCGCCGGGGCGTGCTGCAGGATGACCGCATGCGGCTTGCTGCCGCGCAGGATGGCGCACGACGACACGTAGGCAGGGTGGATCAGCGCTCCCTGGCCCTCGATCACGATGACGTCCGGGGCCTCGCCCTCGAAGGCCTCCACCACCGTGGACTCGACCTCTCCCGAACAGAACTGGACGGGGATGGCGTCGAGCGCCACGCCGTAGCGGACGCCTTGGATGAGGCTGGTCTGCCCCGTGCCGACCATCACGGCCTTGATCCCGCGCTCGTTGAGCGCTCGGGTAAGGATCGTCGCCGTCGTACGCTTGCCGATCGCGCTGTCAGTGCCGAGAACGGCGATACGCGGACAGGTCACCGTGGAGATGCGGCCGCTCCAGAGTCGGAGATGCTTCTTGTCGGCCGGGCGTCGCACGTCGAGGATCTTCACGCCGTGCGCGGCCGCCGCCGCCGCGAACTCGGCGTCGTCGTTCAGGAACTCGTGGAGCCCGTTCACGACGTTCATCCCGCGGGCGATGGCCTGGAGCATGACGCCACGCTCCACTGCCGAGAGCAAACCCGATGAGGGCGCTATCCCGAAGATGAAGAAGTCGGGAACACGGCCCGCCTTCGCGATCGCGTCGGCGAGATCAGCACGGATCGGGAGCCCGTTCGGCACACCGTCGAGCACCTCGCCGGCGTCGAGGCCGGCCTTCTCGCTGTCGATCACCGCGAGGATCTGGTACTTCTCGGAGTACCGGACCAGACCATTGGCGGTCTTCCCGTCGATACGGGCGAAGTTCGCTTCGCAGTAGACGACTGCGGTGCGGTCGGCGTCGGCCGGTAGGGCTGGGGGCATGCGTCCTCCAGTAGCGATCGTCGAGACACTGCGTGGAGTATGTTCCCCCGCTACGCCGGTGCCGGACCTGCGGGCAATTGGTCGCGGAGGAACTCGTCGGCGTTCGCGAAAGCGAACCTCTCGGCGAGGTCCGGACCGTACTCGCGATCGACCGCGACGAGCAACTCCACCAGGGAAGCCGGATCCGCGAGCTCACCCATGGCGGCCACTCCCCAATCGCTGCCGATGGAGACGGCTCCTTCGCCTGCCAGTGTGGCGATCCTCTCGACGTGTCCGAGAGCCTCGTCGATCGACCCATGCTGACCCAGGAAGTCTGGAGGGAACGCCAGACCCACGAGCCCGCCATGCTCGCCGAGCGCCCGCAACTGATCGTCGGAAAGCCCCCGCGGGTGGTCCACGATCGAGCGGCAGAACGAATGCGTCTCGAGCACCGGAGAAGAGTACAGATCCAGCGCCTGGTAGAACCCGGCTTCGTTGAGGTGGGCCAGGTCGAGGAAGAGCGGGCTCGACTCGAGCGCGCGGAGCAGCCGCCGTCCCGCCGGCTTCAGCGGAGCCGCCGCGTTGTCGTAGCAGCTGTACGCGTAGGCCGTCTCGTAGTTCCAGGTCGTCGACAGGCTGCGCAGGGAGTGTTCGGCCCAAAGCGAGTCCAGGACATCGGGCCCGACGCCGGGGAGCGGAAGGCCTTCGGAGTGGGGAAGCACCCCCGTCCGCGCGTCGTCCGCGTCCAATTCCTCTACGGTGGTGATCAGGCGCAGGTCGGAGCTGTGGGAGGCGAGCAGCTCGCCGTGAGCCTGGAGCTGGGCGAGCAGGGAGCTCTCAGGATGGTGCGGATACAGAGACGACCAGACGGCTGCCGCACGATGCGAGCCCGAGAGGTAGCACGAGCCGTAGACCGGGAAACCGCCATCGAGCAGCGCCACACCGGACAGGATGTCCTGGTGCAGGTCTATGACTCTGGGGGTCGGATGGTCGCTGTGACCCGGCAAGGCGTGCACCTGCGCGTTCTCTCGTCTGCTGACCTGGCACCGTTCCGGACCGGGTGCGGTCGGAGACAGGACCGCGCATCGCTTCACTAGCGAGAACGGTTCCAACCGGTGGAGCGCCATGATACCGTGCGACGAAAGGCCGTCGTTTCCCCTTGGCATCGAGGGGCGTATGCTCATGCCATCTGCCGATCCGAAGGGGGTATCGGAATGTGCTCCGACACTGGAGTCCCCGCACCGCCGCAGTATCCTGGCGGTGACGCGACACCACCTCCACCTCCACCTCCGCCAGTAGCGCCGGTCGCGCCGGTCGCGCCAGGACCCGCGCCCAAGAAGCCGGCGAATCGCGCGCTCGTGATCACGCTCGTACTGGTCGCGGTGTTCCTGCTCGTGGCGGCCTGCTCGGCGTTCGGCTGCGTCTCGAGCGGCCTCGAGGCACGCAGCGCCGCGGGGGCGGCGATCGGGTCCGCGCAAACCATATGGAACGACGCGCAACTCGCGGTCGAGTCCGGCAGCTCGGACCTCACGACGAGCCAGGAATCGGCGGCCGCGCTCGCCAACGCCAAGTCGCTCTTCGACTCGGGGTACTACGTGCTGGCTGACAAGTACAAGGCTGCACAGCAGGAGGCCGAGAAGGCCGGCAACCTTGCACAGGGCATCCTCGACAATGTCGCCTTGCTCAATGAGCAGGCGGGCGCCGCCACGTCGAGTGACGCGATCGCGATCTACTTCAATCTCTACACGCAGTACCCGCGCACGGTTGAGGGGCAAGGCGCGCTGGAAGCCGCCGCGCAGGTCCTGCAGAACGACACCTACTACACCGACATCGCGTCCATCGAGGCCGTCGCCACCTTCGTGTCGGACTGCCCGGGTGAGGTCCCGGAATCCGTCTACACGTTCGTGAAGGATCGCATCGCCTCTGCGGCGGAGGCGTCCATCTCCACCCAGAACCGGGTCGCGAGCAACAACGTGTCCTGGGCCAAGAAGATGCTGACGGGCAAGCGGGTCTCCTTCGACGCGGGAGGAACCAGCAGCGCCGAGACCGCCGACCTCTCGAGCATCATATCGAAGCTGTCGGCGGTCGGAGCCGAGGACTATCGCGACGCCCTCGTGCTGATCCGCGACTCATCCAAGCTCGGACAGAAGTGCGCGAAGACGGCCAGCTCGCCCGTGCGCAGAACGGGAAGCCTGCGGCTCTACACACGAGGCCAGGTGAACTCGATCAAGAGCAATTCGACGAAGATGCAGTCCAAGCTCAAGTCCGCGAGCGCCAAACTCAAGGCCTTGTCCTCGTAGGCGCGGCACCTGGAGTCGCCGGCGGCTCCTATGAGGCGTCGCGAAGGACCGGCATGGCCCCGCTCGCAACGGTGCGGGCTGTGCCCGTCAACCGGCTCACCGGCCGAGCAGTCCCAACACAGCGTCGGCGATGGCGCCCGACGCCTCCGGACGAGCCATCTCGCGCATTCGCGCGGACATCGCGGCCAGCTCGCCGTTGCCGGACCGCAGCCAACGCTCGACTAGCGCCGCGGCCTGCTTCGGGCGCGGCTCGAACACGGCTCCGCCGTTGCGCTCGGCCCAAGCGACGTTGTCCTCCTCCTGCCCGGGAACGAAGCCCGTCAGCAGCGTCGGTACCCCGAGGCACGCGGCCTCGGCAACGGTCCCGGGCCCGGCCTTCGTGAGAAGGACGTCCGCTGCGGCCATCCACTCGGCCACGCGGTTCGTGAGCCCGAGGACGGTGACCGGCATCGGCCAGCCGGTGCCCGCCAGCCGCCTCCGCAGGCGTTCGTTTCCGCCGGCGATCACTGCCATCTGCGCGGGCACACCGCTCTCCGCCAGCCGCTTGGCGACCGCGACTGCCATCGCTCCCATGCGCCCCATCCCGGCGCCTCCGCCCATGACGAGTACGAGCGGGAGGCTCGTTTCGACACCCAAGGCACGCCGGGCCTCGACCTCCGAAAGCCCCCGGGCCTCAACGAAGGCGCGCCGGATCGGCAATCCCGTCGCGACGACGCGGTCCGGCCGCATGCCCGCCTCGATCGCCAAGAGGCGGATGTCACCGTCGGCGACGCAGCACAGGTCGGCACGCTTGGTGAACCACGAGACGGGCGGCACTCCGCCGTCGACGACGACCGAAGCGAACGGCGCCTTGCACCCGGCCGAGCGCATCGCCCGCAGGGGAACGCCGTTCAGCAGCCCGTGTACGCTGATCACCAGATCGGGGGTCGTGTCGAGGATGGCCCTCGCCATGTCCTTGCGGAGCAGTTCGTACGCGCCTCTCTCGAGGAGCCTGACACCGATCGGGGTCATGACGACGGTGTAGGCGAGCCGGTAGAGGTCGGGCGCGATCGCGACCACCGGAGCATAGGAGTCCGAAACGTGGTTGAACGGGAACCGCGCGTGCTCGTCGAGCATGTTGACGAGCGTCACCGACGCGCGGCCTTCGAAGGCCTCTTCGAGGCTCTGGGCCGAGGCGAGGTGGCCGCCGCCCGCCCCCGTCATCAGGATGGTGATCCTGGGGAGTCCGCCGTCAGCCTCCCGGACCGGCGCGATTCGAGACGGCGTGCTCACAGCTCAGGGCCTTCGGCGGATGCCGGCGCAGATTCGCGAACCGGGCGAACACCGACGCGCAGCCGTTTGCGAGTCACCTTCCACTCCAGCGGCAGCCCCAGCGCGAGGCTGGTCTGCGCGTCGAGCGCGGGCAGCAGGCCGAACGCGATGCCCGCGACCGGAAGCAGCGCCCACATCTTCGCGATCTCAAGCGCCGCCCACATGAGGTGCGGGTCGGCAGGCGGGAACCGCACGACGTCGATCACCATCGACGCGACGATCACGACCGTGGAGACCGTGAAGAGCCCTGTCACGACGACCGCAAGCGCGACGGGCGGGCGGAGGAGCACCGGCATGAGAGAGAGACTCGCCGCCGCGCTGAAGCCGACAACAGGCAGCACGTGGTCGTGAAGGACCTGCCCGAAGCGGAGCCAGACCGACCTGTCCCTCTTCCCTGAAAGCAGCTGTTCCACGAGGAACCCGACGTCCGCGGCGCCCCAAGCATGCCGCCGCAGCTGGACGTAGCGGTTGCGCAGCGCCGAGAGCCAGGTGGCGCCCTCGGCCGAGTCCAGCGACACGGGCAGGTAGACGGGAACCACGGAGACATCTCCCCCCCGTTGCACCATGTAGTCCAGGTAGATGTGCCAGTCCTCGGCGATGACCGCAGGGTCCCACCAGTCGCACTCCTGGGCGAGGCACAGACTCATCGTGTACGTCGAGATGGGCAGCGGGTCGTATCCAGGGAGGGCCAACTCGGCGAGCAGGTACAGTTGCGTCAACCGCGCCGTGAACCGCACCGGAGCCGGTACCTGCCACATGTTGTTGTAGTAGAAGAGTGGCGCCTGCCAGAAGCGCGTGTACCGGCGCTCGTCGCGGGCAAAGAGCTCGGCGACCGCGGCGAAGTAGTCCGGATCGATCACGGAGTCGGCGTCGCAAGCGGTCAGCGTGACGCGGGACGACGCGACGCCCATCCTCCCCAGCTCCTCGCGCGCCATCCGGGCGGCCCACCGCAGGTTGGCCGCCTTGGCCGGCAGTTCGCCCGGCAGGCTGTCGGGATGGACGGTCACAAGGACGCGCGCGAACGCACCCGCATACTCGCGCGCGAGCATGTCCCCCTTTGTGGCCGAGCCGGACTCGCGCTCCTCCATGGCGAGCACGACGACAAGGCGCTCCTGCGCATCACCCTGAGCGGCAAGCGCATCGAGCGTCCGACGCACGACGGAAACGGGCTCCGTGTGGTTCGGCAGCAGCACCACGTGCCACACGTCCGCTGGCACCATTCCGCCGGGACCGGGGACGTCCCGATCGGCGGCCCAGTCCTTGAGCCGCCAGCGCCGGCAGCGCTGCACGCCGACCGCGTAGAGGGCGAGGTGGGCAGTGATCCACATCACGAAGTAGGCGAAGAGAGCGGCAGCGATCCACATCCACTGCAGCGGGAACAGCGCGAGCCCGAGGATCGTCGCGATGACGACCGTCCACGAGACGGCCGCTGGGAGAGCGTTCCCGATACGGGTCCGCACCGATCGGACCCGGGTTGATGCAGTCACAGGACTCCCCCTCGAGGTGGCTTGGAGACGATGATGAGTGAACGGAGCTTCTTGGGGACAAGACCACACAGGAAACCCACGGTACTTTCCAAGCGTGCAGCACGTGACCACACACTAGACTGTGTCTACCCGGGTCGTCCGAGAGAGCAGTTGCCCACATGACCGAAGAGACCCCCCACGGTCGCGAGATCGCCGAGAACCCTGAGAACGTCGGCGACCAGGACCGGCTCACCATGGAAGCGGACACGGTCCTGCCACCGGCCGTGCTCGTGAGGCGCGGGTGGGTAGCGAGCACGTTCGAGTCCTTCCGCTACCGGGACTTCACGCTGTTCTGGTCGGGCGCGCTCGTGAGCAACGTCGGCACGTGGATGCAGAACGCGGCGCTCGCCATCGTCATCTGGTCGTTCCAGCCCGCGCAGGCGTCGCTGAACACAGGCATCGTCCAGGGCATCGCCGGTCTGCCGGTCCTGTTCCTCGCGATCCCGGCGGGCGCCGTCGCCGACCGGGTCGACCGGCGCAGGCTGCTCATCTGGATCCAGGTGGTCCTGCTCCTCCAGGCGGCTGCCATCGGCATCCTCTACGACGCCAACGTGCTCAGCTCAAGGAAGCCCGCCCTCTCGCTCGTGCTCCTAGCGGCGCTTGGTCTCATCGGCGGCATCTTCGTGGCCTTCCAGGGCCCCGCGTTCCAGTCGATCCTGCCCGACCTCGTCCCGCGCGCGTCACTCATGAACGGCATCGCGCTCAACTCGGCGCAGCTCCAGTCCTCGCGGATGCTCGGGCCCGCGATAGTCGCGGCCATGGTGCTCGTCGGCGCGGGGATGGGGCTCGTCTTCTACATCAACGCGCTGAGCTTCCTGTTCGTGATCGCCGCTCTGCTCTCGATCCGGCCGCGCGCGGAGTTCCGGGCCGGCCGTGGTGCCGAAGCGGCGCACAACCCCGGAGAGGCGCCGGGTCCCGGGGCGCGTGGCACGGCGGGCGTGGAGGAGGCGGAGGCGGTGAGCGCCTGGAAGACACTTATGGCCGGCGTCGCATACGCACGCGAGCACAGCGCCATCGGCGTGCTCATCCTTACCACAGCGTTGCTCGTCTTCCTCGGCTTCCCATACGTGATCATCCTCACCGCTGTCATCCAGACACGATTCGCAGGCGCCGACGTCGCGCGGCTCTACGGGATCGTCTACACCTTCAACGGCATGGGCGCGCTCATCGGAGCGCTCGGCATCGCGGGCCTGCCGGCAACGATCAAACGCGACCGTGTCATACCGCTGGCGCTTCTCGTCTTCTCGGCGCTCATCATCGCCTTCTCGCTCGCGCCCACGCTCCTGGTGATGATCGTCTGCACGACCCTCGCCGGCGCCGCCTACATGGCGACCAGCTCGCTGGTGATGACGTCGATCCAGGTGGCGGTCCCGGGCTACCTTCGAGGGCGCGTCATGGCGCTCTTCATGATGTCCTTCATGGGCGTCATGCCGCTCTCTGCGTTCGCGTTCGGCCCGCTCGGCCAGGTCATCGGGCCGGACACGGCGGTGCTCGCCGGCGGCGTGCTGCTGTTCGCGTGGGCGGCACTTCTCGCACTGCGGCCGTCGTGGCTGCAGGCGATCTCGCCGACGCCGCAGGCGTGAGAGGGCTAGGCGCCGGTGACGCCGCCGCGCTTGCTACAGGTCGCGCAACGTCTCGAGGTACGTGCAGTACTCCGGGTCGCGCATGAAGGCCCGGATGCGTCTGCGGCCCTCCGCCAGGAACCCGGTAGGCGCGAACTTGTACTGAACGTGGAGCCAGACCCAGGACGCGAGGCGCTTCCGCATGGGCAACTGAGCCAGCTGCGCGCGCTGCGCGGCACCGAGGCGCCGAAAGCGTCCGAAGGCTCCCCTGAGGGCGGCCGCGACGATCCGCGGGACGGAGTAGAAGCGCCGATACACGCGCTCCACGTGCTCCTGCATCTTCCACGGAGGCATGTTCCCGGGTCTTATCGCGACGTGCATCCCGTCGAAGAACCGGAGTCCGTCGAGACTCTCGAACAGCAGCGCACCTCTCGCCTGGTGCTCGGCCGTGCGCTTGGTCCCCGGGAGCGGCGTCTCGAACAGGTACTGCAATGAGCTGACGCAGCGCCTCGCGAACTCGCCGTCACGACGGATCACCTCCGCGGTATCCTCGGCGAATGCGATGAACATACCGTGGACGAGCAGGCCCTGCCTCCGCATCGCGCGCAGCGCGCGGGCGGTCCTTGTCGGGTCCGCCTTCTTGTTGACCCGGGCAAGGGCCTCGTCGCTGGCGGACTCGACTCCGACGCAAACGACGGTGACGGCGGCGGCGCGCTTCAGCAGTCTGAGGAACTCCTTGTCGATCCGCCCCTCCTTGGTGAACACCGAGTCGGCGCGTATCTGCGTCACGAGGGTCCGCGCGAAGCCGTGCTCCGCGACAGACGAGAGGAAGCCCTTGAACGCGTTCTTGTCCGCCGCGGCGTTGTCGTCGATGAGGAACGCCGTGCCGAACCCCTGAGCCTGGGCCTCGAGGAGCTCGCTAAGCGCCTGGTCGTCACTGCGGACCGTGTAGCGCGGCCAGATCCGGCAGACCTCGCAGAAGTCGCAGCGTTGCGGACAACCCCGGGCTCTCCACACCGCCGCCACGTCGGCCCGGTCGTAGTCGTGGACGAGCGTGCGGTCCACCAGTGGAAGCGCGTTGAGTTCGGCGCGGGTGAGCTGCCGAGGCTCCGGACCCTCATGCGTCGTCGCTCCGGTCCGCCACATGAGCCCCGGGATGTCTGCGGGCCGCTCTCCGCTGCGCCCACATACGACCGCGAGGAACCGCGGGAGGGTCGATTCGGCCTCTCCACGCAAGACGAAGTCAGCTCCGATGTCCAAGCTCCGCTCCGGTGCGCATGTTGGCTCGGGGCCACCGAGCACGATCGTTGCGCGCGGGTTGACGGCGCGAGCGCGTTCGAGCAGGTCGCGAGTGCGGGGCAGCGTGCACGTGATCGCCGAAAAGCCGACGACGTCGCACGCAGCGACGTAGTCCCAGTCGACCGAGTCCTTGCCGCTGACGTCCTCGATGAACGCGCGTACGTCGTAGCCCGCGTCTCGCACGACGGTGGCCAGTATCGGCGCACCCCGTCCCATGGCGACGCCGGTGTAGATGTTCAGCCCCGGCGATCCGGCCTCGATGATGGCGACTCTTCGTCTGTCGCGCTCGATCTCCATGGTCCCTCTGATCTATCGGTGGTCGCGCTCCGCGGATGGCCGAGCCGGGCGCCCTATCTCGTGAGCGGGCCGATGCCGGTGAAGACGTGAAGGGCCCGGTCCCCCTCGATCGTGGGCGGGCCGCAGACCTCCACCGGGCCAGACCTGCCGTCGGCGGTCTCGATCCGCATCCGCTCGGCGGGCTCGACGATCAGGCCGAGCGGAAGCGCCGCGTGCGCGTGCCACCCCGGAGCGTCCGGCGATCCGCCGGGGGCGTCCGCGAAGTCCAGCAGGACGGTGATCCCGGAGACTACGACCGTGTCACCATCGAAGATCGTGGCCTCGACCTCTTCCATCTGCGGATCCCTTCTTTGGCCCGTCAGCATATGTGAGTACGTACCCTGAGCGAAGGCGACGGAGTCCGGCTATCCGAGTGCTATCCTCGAGGCGACAGTGGGGCAATCAGAGCAGGCCTCGGTCCGGGTCAGGGGCCCGCATCCTTCGAGGGAGCATGCGGAATGCTTGAGATCCTGGTCATCTGGTTCGTCTCCGGGGCCTTCGCCAAGCGCGCCATCGCCAAGGGCCGCCCGGGCTGGCAGGGCCGCCTGCCGATCATCGCCGGCTGGTTCAGCGGGGAGTTGATCGGCTTCTTCATCGGGCTGTCGCAGGGCGAGGGCGGGTCGGCCGAGCTGTACAGCTCGATGCTGCTCATGGCGTTCATCGG
>CAAGKR010028714.1_pt1 | contig 11257 bp, 11 predicted proteins | sample 2556971 | NCBI WGS metagenome assembly CAAGKR01 (sample SAMEA5207829, study PRJEB30636) | soil metagenome | biome: forest; feature: boreal; material: soil | place: USA | collected 2011-09 | depth 1 m
CGCGCGCTCGGCCGCGCGCGTTCATCGGCGACCCTGGTCTTCACCGACGACGACGAGATCCGTCGCTTGAACCGCGATTTTCGCAAGCACGACCGCGCCACCGACGTCCTCAGCTTTCACCTGCAGGAGCTCGGAGGCGAATCCGATCCCGCGGGGGAAGGGATCGCGCTCGGCGACATCGTCATGTCCGTCGAGACCGCCCGGCGCCGGGCGCACGGCCGGCGGCTTGCCGCCGAGCTCGAACGTCTCGCCGTCCACGGCCTCTGCCACCTGTTCGGCCACGACCACAAGAAGAAGGTCGAGGCCGCCGCGATGTTCGCGCTCGAGCGGCGCCTCCGGAAGGTGCCGCTCGGGGGCGCGGGCGGGTGGCTAGTTCGTGCCGCCAGATGACATCGACATGCCCTTGCACTGCGCGTCGAACTTGGAGCAGCTCGCGGGCTCCGAAGGCCCCGAGCCGCCATCGGTCGAGAACCTCGCGTAGGCGGAGGCCAGGCTGGCGGCCGTTAACGAGCTGCAACTCGGGAGCGAGCCGTAGACCTGGTTGAATGCCGCGGTCTCATCGGTTGCGCAGGTCTGGAGATCGCCGACGGTCGCCGGACAGGTCGAGGGCTCGCTTGCAAAGCTGTTCGAGCTACAGGAGGACGAGAACGAGCCATTGGGCCCGCCGTCGCCGCTCAGGCAGCTGTTGGAGGCTTGGGTGCACGCTGCCTGAAGGCTCGCGTCGGTGGGCGCGGCGCCTTTCAACGCCGTCGCTGTGGCGGCGGCCGTCTCGGCTGCCGTCAAACCAAGGACCTTGCAAAGATCCGGCGCGAGCGTTGCCATTTCGTAGTTGGTGAGGTCGGTGCAAAGCTGTGTCGCCTGCGCGGACGTCAGCGAGGTGAGCTTCGCGCCGGCGGGCACGCTCGTCGTAAAAGTGCCACCACCGCCACCCCCGCAGCCGACCAACGCTGCGGTCGCCAGCCCGAGAAGCGTGATGCGCATGTCAGCCTCCATTTAATGGGCGTATGGTCGCACGGTTGGGTCAAGGCCGGAATTCTCGTGGTCTGGCGTCAGAACCGCATGCCGCGCTTGGCGCGGTAGAGGAACCACTTCCAGGTCAAGTAGCCGGCTCCGGCGGCGGCCGGGATGATGAGAAAGGTGCTGGCGCTGGCCGCGCCCAGAAGGATCGTCCCACCCCACGCCGCGGCCGCGTACATCCCCTTCTTCTTGGCTACCACCTTGTCGCGCGCGATCAGGCTTTCCATACGGCCGACCTCCACCTCAAAGATGCCACCCCAAACGCCCGGGCGCCAAGCGCCAGTTCAGTTTGGGAGCTGGGGAGGGTTCAGGCGGAACGCGGCGATCTCGGCGTCGAAACGGTCGCCGTCGCTGGTGACCATCTGGTAGCTGCCGCGCATGGTGCCCGCCGGCGTGGCGATGACGCACCAGCTCGTGTATTCGAATTCCTCGCCGGGACGCAGAACCGGCTGCGCGCCGACGACCCCTTCGCCGCGCACCTCCTGCACGGCGCCGTGGGCGTCGGAGATGATCCAATGGCGGCTCTTGAGCTGAGCCGTGACTGTCCCTTGGTTGGTGATGTTGACCGTGTACGCGAACGCGTACTGCCGCGCGGAGACCGACGAGCGCTCGGGTATGTACTCGGTTCGAACCGTGACCAGAATTCCCTGAGTGAGCGCAGAGGACATGAGCGTTTCCTCGACAACGTGCCAAAATTGCGCGATGCATTCAAGGGCCAGCTGGCGAAGTAACATGCAGAGCTCGCTCGAACCCGCGGTGCTTTCCTGATGGCCAGCGTGGCGATCACCGGCGCCACCGGCCTCGTGGGGACCGCCCTGGCGGCGTCGTGCGCGCGCGACGGAATCCGGGTCACGGCCCTGGTGCGCGACGTGGCCAGGGCCGCCGATCGGCTGCCCACGGCGATGCTTCATGCGTGGGATGGGACGCGGGGATCTCCGCCCGCGATGGCTTTCGAAGCTGTCGATGTCGTGGTGAATCTGGCGGGTGAACCGATCTCCGGCGGCCGCTGGACCGAAGCCCGCAAGAAATTGCTGCGCGACAGTCGCGTAGTCGGCACGCGCGCGCTGGTCGATGCGCTGCGCGAGATCAAGGATCGACCGCGGCTGCTGATCTCGGCATCGGGGACTGGCTATTACGGCGACCGAGGCGCGGAGATCTTGACCGAGACGGCCGGGCCGGGGCGGGGTTTTCTCGCCGACCTCGCGCGGGACTGGGAGGCGGAGGCGATGAAGGCCGCAGAGATCGGGATGCGGGTGGTGATCCTGCGCAGCGGCGTGGTGCTGTCCAAAGCGGGCGGCATTCTCCGCAAGATCCTCCCGCCGTTTCGCGTTGGGCTCGGCGGCAAGATCGGCAGCGGGGCACAGTGGATGCCCTGGATCCACCTCGAAGATGAGGTCGGCATCATCCGCTACGCCATGGCCCACGACGCCGTGCAGGGGGCGCTCAATGCGGTTGCGCCGGAGCCCGCCACCAACGCCGAGCTCGTGCGAGCGATCGGCGAGGCGCTCGGCCGGCCGACGGTCTTGGCGGCACCCGCTTTTGCGCTTCGGCTGGCATTCGGGACGATGACGGACGAGGTGCTCCTGGCCAGTCAGCGGGCGATGCCCGTGCGGACGCTCGAGATCGGATACGTGTTTCGCCATCCGCTCCTGCGTCCGGCGCTGGTCGATCTGCTCGCGAAAGGGCGGGATCCGGAGGCCGCCGCCGCGCCGAGCTCAACCTGATCGGCGGAATGTCGGTCGCCCTGCCGAAGTTGTCCCCTGCGGGCTGGCTTGGCCTGGCCGTGCCCCCCTTGCGTCGCGCGCGAGCCGGTGCGACGCTCGAATTCCGCGCGGCGCCCCCGCCGGGCGCCACCCGACATTTTGCCGAAGGGCGAGAGACCTCATGGCGCGAATACTCCTCGTGGATGACCAACCCGGTGGGACCCGGGCCGCCGTCGAGGCAGTGGCTCGCGCGGCCAAGGCCGGGGAGATCGAGCGGGTGGAGTCGGTGCCGGCGGCCGTGGCCCGCCTCGACGCACAGCCCTACGACTTCGTCCTGCTACCTCCCGAGCGACTGAAAGCCGCACTCGCGGGTGGATTGCGCGGCGACGCCGACGTTCTGCGCGAAACCTTCGACGTGTTCGAGGACGGCGTGTGCCTCGTGTCCCCGGACGGCAAGCTCGAAGTCGCGAACGCGATCGGCACCCGACTTTACGGTGGGGGCTTGCGCGAGGATCTCGAGGCCGCCGCGCGCGAGGCGATCACCCACGGCGTCACGGCGGACCGCAGTCTCTCGTTCGACGGGAGGGTTTTTGCAGTGCGTGCCTATCCTCTTCCCGGACGGGGCGCGGTTCTCTACGTACGCGACGCGACCGACGAGCGGGAGCGCGAGATCGGGCGTCTTCAGGCCGAGAAGCTGGCGTCGATCGGTCTTCTGGCCGCGGGCGTCGCGCACGAGATCAATAACCCGGCCGCTTTCGTGCTCGCCAACATCGAAGCGCTGGCCGCTCACATGCGGCTCATCGACGAAAAACTACGCGACCTGCCCGACGGGGGCCTGGGGCGTCTCGGTCTCGCCGACCAGCTTTTCGAAGCCAACGCGATTCTCCAGGAATCGAAGGAAGGGATGGCGCGCATTCACCGGATCGTGCGCGATCTCGCCGCGTTCTCGCACGCCGACGAGGGCAGCGATGTCCCGATGAATGTGAATTCGGCGGTCGAGTCGGCGCTCAGCATGTTGCGAAACGAGCTCAAGTATCGCGCGCAGGTCGAGCGGGACCTCGGCGCCACGCGGACGGTGCGCGCTAGCGCCGCGCGCCTCGGCCAAGTGTTCTTGAACCTGATCCTGAACGCCGCCCAGGCTTTGGACGAGGCGGATGCGAGACGCAACCGGGTGCGCGTGCGGACCTTCGACGACGGCGACGCCGTGGTCATCGAGATCTCCGACAACGGTCCGGGGATCCAGGCGGAGGTACTCCCTCGTATCTTCGAGTCGTTCTTCACCACCAAGCCGCGCGGGATGGGAACCGGTCTCGGACTGCCGATTTCTCTGGGCATCGTGCGCGGGCTGGGCGGCGAGATCGTCGTCGAGAGCCGAAAGGGTGAAGGGGCGACGTTCAGGGTGCGGCTGCCCGCGGGGGAATCGATCGCGCCGGTCGTCAGCGTCCCCGCGCCCGCCGCGACGCGGGCTCGCGGCTACCAGAGGCGCCGGATCTTGGCGGTCGACGACGAGGCGCTGCTCCTCAAGGCCTACCGGCGCATGCTCGGCGACGCGCACGAGCTCGTGACCGCTCTCGGCGGGCCCGAGGCGCTGCGTATCCTCGAACGCGACGCCGCGTTCGACGCCATCCTGTGCGATCTGCAAATGCCCGAGATGTCCGGCGTGGAGCTGTACGCGGCGGTGCGCGAGCGCTTTCCCGCCCTGGGCGACCGGTTCGTGTTCGTGACGGGCGGCGCATTCTCCAACGACGCGCGGCGCTTCCTCGAAGAGTCGGTGGCGGCCGTGATTCAAAAGCCATTCCGTCTCGAAGACCTCCTGGCGCTCATCGATCGCGCCGCGGGCGGATCGGAACCCGGCCCCGCGACCTCGTCGGGGATGCCTGCGTCGCGGGTGAGCTGACGCGCGGGAGCTGACGAACCATGCGCGACCGCAAGCTGGTGGTGGCGGCCCTGCTGCGGCAGGGCGCTCGGATCCTCATGTCGCGGCGTCGCGCCGATCAGGCGATGCCGAACTTCTGGGAATTCCCTGGCGGCAAGGTCGAGCCGGGCGAAGCGCCGGCCGCCGCGCTCGCGCGCGAGGTGCGTGAGGAGCTCGGCTGCGAGATCGCCGTCGGGGGTATCCACGAGGTGGTCTTTCACGCCTATCCCGAGTTCGATCTGGTCATGCTGGTCTACGCCGCGACCATCGCCCGCGGCACGCCCCGCGCCGTAGAAGTTGCAGAGGTGGCCTGGATCGCCGCGGCCGAGCTTCCGTCGATCGATCTTCTCCCCGCCGACATTCCGCTGGCTCTGGCCCTCGCGCGGCACACCTAGAAGATCTAGGTTGTGTCAGCAGGCGCCGCCGCCGGCTCTTGGGGCGCAGGATCGGCGAGCTCCGGCGGCGGTGCGGGCGTCGCGGTGACCCCGCCGTGTCGCAGCGCCTCGCGCTCGATGGCCCGAGCCGCCTCAGTCGCATCGCGTTTGCACGCGCCGCACATCGCCGGTTCGGCCCAAGCACCGAGGTGCGTCTGAAGCTGGCTTTCCGGCGGCCAGTAGATCGGCGTTCCACAGGTCTTGCAAGGAAGCTCGATCGTCTTCTTGTCCTTGAGGAAGTCGCTGCAGAGCTGACAACGTCGCTCGGGTGGCCGGACCTCACGCCGTCGTTTCTTCTTTCCGGTATTTCCCGTCTTGGTCCTGTTCGCACCCTTGCCTGTGTTGCCCACAATCCCAGCCGTGGCGGTCGTTGCCCGCGCTTCCGCACCCGCCGGCTCGCCGGCCGCGGTCGCGACGACCGTGCGCACCTCTTCGTCCTCGACCTTCGGCGTGGGCCGCACCCCTGCCGCGAGCTGCGCGGCTTTCGCCCAGGTCCAGGTCCCCGTGCAGTTTTCCGTCTTGCACGGGAGCTGTCGGTCCTCCAGATCCCCGATCTCCTTGGCGCAGGTTTCGCAGTACTGCGGATACGGATCGCCGGTCTTCCCGCGGACCGCGCGCGCGAGCTGCCCGCCACGTTTGTCGAGCCAGGTCCCCTTGCAACCGCTCCGGCGGCAAGGGCGCTCCACGTCTTTGAGCGCCTGATATATCGAAATGCAGCTGTCGCACATCCGGTGTGGCGCTTTGGGCGGGGGCTTGCCGGCCAAGCAGGCGTCGAGCTGATCGCTCCGCGTCCAGGTCCAGGTCTTCTTGCAGCCCGAGGTGCGGCAGCGCACCTGTCGATCGGCGATCGCGCCGAAGGCCGCCTCGCAGGTCTTGCACATCCGCCGCGGCGGCTCGTTGGGCAGCCCGGCCGCGTAAGCTTGGATCTGCTCGTTGGCGGACCAGGTCCATTTCTCCTTGCACCCGTTGATGCCGCAGGTGGCGCCGCGGTCCTTGAGCTTGCGGTAGACGCCTTCGCAGAGGTCGCAGCGCAGCGATGGGGTGGCCGGCTCGATGTCGGGCGCGCCGGCGATGAGCTGGGCCAGGCGCGAGAAAACAGCCGTCCGTGCGCAGCCGGGGACGGCGCACGGGAGGGGCTTGTCGGAGAGCGCGCCGAGCTTCGTCTCGCACCCCGCGCAGAGGTTGTGCGGCGGCTTGCGGTTGTTGGCCAGCGCTTCGACCTGGTCGAGGACCCCCCAGGTCCATTCCCCGTCGCAGCCGGGGCGATCGCACGGGCGGAGGGTATTGGTCGCTTTTGCGTAAGCTTGGCGACACGGGTCGCACATCGAAGACGTGGGATCCGACAGATCGACCGCGCCGCGCCCACCGAGCTTCGCGCCCTTGGCATTGGCCATCGAGAGCCAGGTACGCGCGCAGCCGGAAACCGAGCAAGGCCATGACTTTGCCCCCAACCGATCCGCAAGTGTGAAGCCCCCGAGACCCATCACGAAAGGCCACTATGCTGACCAAAGCCCAGCCCCGGCGCAAGACGAATTGCGCGGGCGGGCTTGCGCCGGCGCGGTGCCAAGGGTAGACAAACCGCGCGGGGGAGAGCGGGCTTGGCTCGCGGGCGCCCTTCGCGGCCATGCAGATTACGATCGAAGACCTCTCCCCCGTCGAGAAACGCGTCGAATTCGAGCTCCCATGGGCCGACGTCGCTCCGAAGCTCGACAAGGCTTACGATGCTTTGCGGCGCGGCGTCCGCCTCCCCGGTTTCCGGCCGGGCAAGGTGCCGCGGGCACTGCTTGAGCGGATGTACCGCCGCCAGGTCGAGGACGAGGTGGCCCGCGATCTGGTCGAGCACTCGCTCGGCCAGGCGATCCAGGAGAACCAGATCCAGCCGGTGGCGCCGCCCGCCGTTGCCGAGATCGAGATCAAGACCGGCGCGCCGTTCAAGTTCTCGGCCCGGGTCGAGGTTCGCTCGCAGGTGACGCCCCAGGACTACGCCGGCATCCCCCTTTCCCGCCGGCCGCCGAGGGTCACCGACGAGCAGGTCGCCGCGGCTCTCGAAGGCTACCGTCGTCGGCTCACGCAGTTCAAGCCCGTCGAGGGGCGCAAGGAGACCGCCGAGACCGATGTCTTGCAGGTCGAGCTGTCGGGGCGCGTGGGTGAGCACAAGATAAAGCGGCGCGAAGTCCTGGTCGATCTCGAGGACGACGTCAGCGGACCGTTGCCAGGTTTGGCGGGACGGCTGCGGGGCAAGCCGATCGGGGGCGACCACGTGGAGGTCGACTACACGCTGCCCTCCGAGGGACCGCCCCCCGAGCTGGCCGGACGCCACGTTCATCTGCACGTCACCATAAAGGAGGCGCGGCAGAAACAGGTCCCAGCGCTCGACGACGATCTGGCCAAGGACACCGGCGAGGCCGAGACGCTGGAGGGGCTCCGCGTTCGGGTCCGCGAGCAGTTGATCGAGGCGGACCAGCAACGGATCAAGCAAGAGCTCGCGCAGGCGCTGGTCAAGGAGATCGTCAAGCGCAACACGTTCCCGATCGCACCAGCGCTCATCGAGCGCTACGCGCAGGCAATCGTCAATCGGGCCAAGAGCCAGCTCATGATGATGGGCGTCGATATCGAGGGGGTTGACGACGAGAAGATGCGCGCCGAGATGCACGCGGAGGCCGAAGAAGAGGCCCGCGGCTCGATCTTGCTGCAGGCGATCGCCGAGCGCGAAGGGATCACGGTCAGCGATGCCGATCTCCAAAAGCGAATCGCCGAGCTGGCGGCCGCGCGCAACGAAAGCCCCAAGCAGCTCCGCGCCGAGCTGGAAAAGGACCATCGCATCCACCAGATCGAAGCGCAGATTCGGGAACAGAAGACGCTTGAACTGCTGATCTCGCAGGCTAAGATTACCGACGGCGAGCCGGTGTCTTCGTTGATCGTCACACCCGAAGAGGCGCGGCGCGAGGCACAGGCGGCGCAAAAACTCGGCCCGAAGACCGGTCCGACGACCGGCCCGACGAAGAAAAAGGACCCCACTCCATGAGCGCGATCGATTCTCAGCCACCCCCGATCCGGAGCTTCATCATTCCGACGGTCATCGAGCAGACCCACCGGGGGGAGCGCGGTTGGGACATCTTCTCGCGCCTGCTCAAGGACCGGATCATCTTCCTCGGCACGGCGGTGGACGATCAGGTCGCGAACATCATCATCGCGCAGTTGTTGTTTCTGGAGAGCGAAGATCCCGACAAGGACATCATGCTCTACATTAACTCGCCGGGTGGGATGGTGACGGCGGGGATGGCGATCTACGACACCATGCAATACGTGCGGCCCGACGTGGCGACGTTCTGCATGGGGCAGGCGGCCTCGATGGGCGCATTCCTGCTGGCGGCTGGCGCGAAGGGGAAGCGATTCTCGCTGCCGCACGCCCGGATTCTTATTCACCAGCCGCTGGGCGGATTCTCTGGGCAAGCGACCGACATCGACATCCACGCCAAGGAGATCCTGCGGACCCGCGATAAGCTGAACGAACTCTTGGTCAAGCACACCGGCCAGCCAATGGAGCGGATCAAGTCGGACACCGAGCGCGACTACTTCATGAGCGCGATCGAGGGCAAAGAATACGGGCTCATCGACGAGGTGCTGGTCCAAAAGCCGACCGGCCCGGTAAAGTAGCGCTGGCGCTCGCCGCCGGGCGGGCGCATGTGCTACATTTTTCGTGGTGCCGACCGAGCGCAAGCGCGACGATCACGGGAACCTTTCTTGCTCTTTTTGTGGGAAGAGCCAGAAGGAGGTCAAGAAACTGATCGCCGGGCCGACCGTCTACATCTGCGACGAGTGCATCGGCCTCTGCAACGACATCATCGCGGAGGAGATCGAGAAGGAGTCGGAGAGCTTCGGCCTGGCCCCGGTGCCCAAGCCCGCTGAGATCAAGACGGTCCTCGACGACTATGTGATCGGCCAGGAGCGCGCCAAGAAGATCTTGGCGGTCGCCATCCACAACCACTACAAGCGCATCGACGCCAAGGTGGGTTCGGAGGACGTCGAGCTCGGCAAGTCGAACATCCTCCTGCTCGGACCCACCGGCTGCGGCAAGACGCTGATGGCGCAGACCTTGGCCAAGATCTTGAACGTGCCGTTTGCGATCGCCGACGCCACGAACCTGACCGAGGCCGGCTACGTCGGCGAGGACGTCGAGAACATCATCGTCAACCTCCTGCAGAACGCCGATCACGACATCGAGAAGGCGCAGCGCGGGATCGTCTACATCGACGAGATCGACAAGATCGCCCGCAAGGGGGAGAACCCCAGCATCACCCGCGACGTCTCGGGCGAAGGCGTCCAGCAGGCGCTGCTCAAGATTCTCGAGGGGACCGTTTGCAACGTCCCACCCAAAGGGGGGCGCAAGCACCCGCAGCAGGAGTTCCTCCAGGTCGACACGACCCAGATCCTGTTCATATGCGGCGGCGCCTTCGTGGGGCTCGAGGACATCATCGAGCAGCGGATCGGGCAGAAGCAGATCGGCTTCGGCGCCAAGATTCAGTCCAAAAAAGAGCGCCGGGTGTGGGATCTGCTCCGCGAGGTGCAGCCGGAGGACCTGCTCAAGTACGGGATGATTCCCGAGTTCGTCGGCCGCCTGCCGGTGATCGCGCCGCTCCACGAACTGGACGAGGGGGCGCTGATCGACATCCTCACCAAACCGAAGAATGCGCTGGTGCGCCAGTACCAGAAGCTGTTCGAGATGGACGGCGTCAAGCTGCGCTTCACGAAGGGGGCGCTGCAGGCGGTGGCGCTGGACGCCCAGAAGCACCGCTCGGGCGCCCGCGGGCTGCGCGCGATTCTCGAACAGGCGATGCTCGACATCATGTTCGAGGTCCCGACGGCCGGCGCCCCCATCCGAGAGGTCGTGATCAACGAAGAGACGATTCAAAAAGGCCAGCAGCCGATCTTGATGTACCAGAAAGGCGAGAGATCGGCGTCGTGAGCGTCATACGACAGGGAGGCATCTCATGAACAATCCGTTGTGGTCACGTTCACCGGCCCGCTCGACTGTCCGGTGGGCGGCAACCTTGCCGCTGTTGCTGGTCGGCTCGATGCTGTTTTGGACGATGGCGCTCGGATCGGGAGCGATGTCGCTGCTCGCGGTGACCGGGTTCGCTGAGATCCCCCGGACCTCCGATGATCTGGCGTCGGACGGCGCGTTGTCGCCGACCGCGGCGGAGCCGATGCCGGGACAGGTCTCGGACAATCCGATTTTGGTCCACCTCCAGGAATCGATCGAGCCGGAAGACGTCAACGACAACATCGGCGCCGTCGCGCCGATGGAGGCAGACGACGACGGTAACGGGCGGCTGCCCGCCCAAGGGCAGCCCCAGTAGACCCGGATTGACGAGCCCCCGCTGACCAAGTAGCAGGGAATTTGGCGTCTGCCTCCTGGCGGCGCTACGATTGACGGCAGTCGAATGTCCGACCGCCACGACGAGAAGAGGGGTCCCCGTCGCGTCCCGCTCCTGCCGTTGCGGGACATCGTCGTGTTCCCGCACATGGTCGTCCCGCTCTTCGTCGGGCGCGAGAAATCGATCAGCGCGCTCGAAGAGGCGGTGGGCAAGGGGGGAGCTGGGGGCAAGGAGATCTTCCTGTCCGCCCAGCGCAAGGCCAAGACCAACGAGCCGATCCCTGAAGACATCTTCACCATCGGAACCGTCGGTACGATCATACAGCTCTTGCGCCTCCCGGATGGCACCGTCAAGGTGCTGGTCGAAGGAAAGCGGCGCGCCGCCATCCGGAGATTCACGCAGACCGACGGGTTCTTCACCGTCGAGATCGAGGAGCTGCCCGACCTCCAGGAGCGGTCGGTGGAGCTAGACGCGCTGGTGCGCGAGGTGCACGCAACCTTCGAGACCTACGTCAAGCTCAACAAGCGGATCGCGCCCGAGATCTTGATCTCGGTGCAGACCATCGAGGATCCCGGGCAGCTGGCCGACACCATGGTGGGGCAGCTGCAGCTCGAGCTCGCCGAGAAGCAAGCGGTGCTGGAGATCGATTCGCCGTCCAAACGCCTCGGCCGCATCTACGAGCTGGTCAAGGCCGAGATCGAGATCCTGCAGGTGGAGCGGAAGATCCGCACCCGCGTCAAGAAGCAGATGGAGAAGACGCAGAAGGAGTACTACCTCAACGAGCAGATGCAGGCGATCCAGAAGGAGCTC
>CAAGKR010423967.1_pt1 | contig 11256 bp, 11 predicted proteins | sample 2556971 | NCBI WGS metagenome assembly CAAGKR01 (sample SAMEA5207829, study PRJEB30636) | soil metagenome | biome: forest; feature: boreal; material: soil | place: USA | collected 2011-09 | depth 1 m
CAAAAAGCCGGAAGCGCCGAGCCTTCGGCCACGCTTCTCGCGGGTAAGGGTCTTTCCGCCCAAGCTCGCGGCACGTTTTTTCTCGAAACCTTTGGTTGCCAGATGAATGACCACGACTCCGAGAAAGTCGCCGGCGTCCTCATGGCTCGTGGATATTCCCAAGTGGCAACTCCGAACGACGCGAACGTAATCCTCTACAACACCTGCAGCATTCGCGAAAAAGCGGCCCAGAAAGTTTTCTCGCGGCTCGGCGAATTTCGCGAACGTCAGGCGGAGGGCAGAATCATCGGCGTGCTCGGCTGTCTGGCTCAGCAGGAAGGCGAAGAAATTTTCGAGCGCGCTCCTTGGGTCAGTCTCGTCTGCGGCTCCGCCAGCTATCGTAAGCTTCCCGAAATGATCGCCGAACTCGAAGCCGGGAATCGCCGCGTCACCGGACTCGATCAGGACACCGATGAAACCTTCGAAACCGAAATGACCCGTCGCGACAATCCCTGGCGGGCCTACCTCACCATCATCGAAGGCTGCGATAAAGCGTGCTCCTACTGCGTCGTTCCTTTTACCCGCGGACCGGAGCGTAGCCGTGGCAGCGACTCGATCTTGCAAGAGGTGCGCCAACTCGCCGACCTCGGCTACGGTGAAATTCAATTGCTGGGGCAAACGGTAAATTCCTACGTCGATCCCACCGCAACAAAAATGCGGTTCTCCGATTTACTTGTTTCCGTCGCGCAGGTTCCCGGAATTCGCCGCGTTCGTTTCATGACTTCTCATCCTCGCGATTTTGGCAAAGATATCGTCGACGCCATCGACGCCACCCCGCAGCTCTGCGAACACGTTCATCTCCCGGTGCAATCTGGGTCCACAGCTGTTCTTCGGGCCATGCAGCGCACCTACACCCGCGAAGAATACTTGGAGAAAATTGCGTTGATTCGCGCCGCCAACCGGCCCATCGCTATCACTACCGACGTGATCGTAGGCTTCCCCGGGGAAACTGAAAAGGACCTCGAAGACACCCTAAGTTTGCTCGACGCCGCGCAATACGATCTGATGTTCGCCTTTAAGTATTCGCCTCGTCCCAATACACCATCGTTGAAAATGCCGGACGCCATCCCCGAGGAAGAAAAAAAATGCCGGCTGGCCGCGGTGCTCGCCCGCCAGCGAGATATTCAACTGGTCCGTAATGCCGCCATGGTCGGCAAGACTCTCGAAGTCCTCGTGGAAGGGAAGTCCCGCCGCGAAAATCAGTGGAGCGGACACGCCTCCAATTATTCCATCCTGAATTTCACTTCTCCTCAGCGGGAACTTCTGGGACACTACGTGCAGGTGCACGTCACCGGCGGCGGAGCGAACAGTTTGGTTGGCGAGCACGTTGAATGATCTAGCAGCGGATCCACAGCTGTAAAGGAGCGCGCGATGGAAGTAGAGATGAAAATACGCGGCTTGATGATGGATCCAGTCACACAAATGCCCATCGTAGTTCTTAAAGATGTTCAGGGCCACGCTGTCCTACCTATCTGGGTCGGCGCATACGAAGCCAACGCCATCGCCCTCGAAATCGAAAAAGTTCAAACGCCGCGCCCCATGACCCACGATTTGTTGAAGAATGTTTTTCTCGGTCTCGACGTGCACGTTCAAAAAATTGTAGTTAACGATTTGCGTGACGATACCTTCTACGCGCTCATCTGGGTTGAGTACGCCGGCGAGTCTATGAGCATCGATTCCCGCCCCAGCGACGCCCTCGCTCTTGCCCTGCGGATGGATTGCCCCATCTTCGTCGAAGAACAAGTCCTGAAAAGCTCCAAAGTTTCCACCGCACTCGCCGAACGCAATTCCAACGACCAACTCCGCAACTGGCTCGAAGGCCTCTCCGACGACGACCTCGGCCGCTATAAAATGTAGGACTTCCGTCTGTAGTGGACGATCTTTAGATCGGTTCTTCCGTGTGGCCGTTTAACCAACCTGTCATCCCGACCGGAGCGCTGGCGTTTCATGCCAGCGCGCAGTGGAGAGATCCCCTGCCGCGCCAGCCTCATTCTTCCATGTAGGTCTGATCTTTTATGTCAGCACCTCCACTTCTTAACATCCCAACCCTTCTCCTCCAAAAATAAAGCATAAACACGCCAATCAAAATCAACGCCAGACTCAACCCGGTCCAGAGTCCAATAACACCCCACGCCTTCCAGAAACACAAATAGATTCCCAGCGGCAGTCCAATCAGCCAGTATCCCGAAAAGTGACACAGCATCGGCGTCCGCGTATCTCCCGTCCCGCGAAGAGCGCCGGTCGCCACCGTCTGTATCCCATCGAAAAGCTGAAACGCAGCGCCAACCGCCAACAAACCAATCGTGCTACGAATCACCACCGCATCGGACGTGTACATCAACGCAACGTATCGCGGAAAGATCAGCAGCGCCACACTCATGCAAAACATAAAGACGCCACCTAGTAAGATAGCGGTATTACCCGCCGTCGCAGCGCCCCGTGGATCTTTGCGTCCCAGCGCTTGACCAACCCGCACCGCCGCCGCCGAAGAAATCCCTAACGGCACCATGTAAGTGAACGCCACCGTGTTCAACGCAATCTGATGGCTAGCCAGCGCCACCGGTCCCAGTCGCGCTATCAACGCGGCCACCAGCGCGAACACGCTGATCTCCATGGTGATTTGCATCGCCGCTGGAAAACCTAGTGCTAGAAGATGTCGTATCCGTTTCAAGTCAATCTCCACGGGGGTCTTCAGCAGCGCCGTATGGTGCCGCCGGTCATACCAAAAAAGATAGCCGACCAGCACCAGCACCATGTATACCCGTGCCAACGCCGTCGACCAACCAGAACCCGCTACCCCCATCGCAGGAAAACCAAACTTCCCGTAGATCAGCACATAGTTCCCGACAAGGTTGACCAAGTTCGCAGTCACTAGCGCGAATGCTACGGGTCTCACGATGTCCATCGCCTGCAATGCCCGACGAAGCGCGAAATACAGCAGCAACGGCAACAAACCCGCCGCCAGCGCATAGGTGTAGGGCACCGCAAGCTCCGCGATAGCCTGCTCGACGTGAATGCGTTGCAGGAACGGTCTAAAAAATAGAACGGGCGCTGCGATAAGCGGCGTCATAGCTGCTGAAAGGTACACGCCATTGATCAGCGATCTGTAGCAGTCTTCGCGCCGCCCAGCTCCAAAAGCTTGCGAGACCAGCGTGTCCAGGCCGATCAGCAAGCCCTCCCCGAAGAACGCCAACACGTGAAAAATATTCGAGCCGATGCTCACCGCGCCGATCGCCACCGCGCTGTTCGGCAACCGCCCCACCATCATGGTGTCGACGATAGCCATGCTCATCCATCCAATTTCTGCCAGCACCAACGGCAGTGCCAGCCGAAGCGTAGGACGAAGTTCCCCGCGAATTGCTTCCCACTTCAACATAGTGATGTGAACCCAGTAAAAAAAAGGCCTGACAAAAGTGCAGGCAAAAAGTGTAAGCGCTCAAGCGCAACCTGCCAATCGAAAACGGCGACCGACCCGATTGAAAGCAACCAACCATTTCCGATATGTGGCACTTTTCGCTTGCCCCGAGCCTTGAAGGGTCATGCCCGCCCTCGCCCGCGTCGGTTGCCGAAATCAAACGTTGAGCGCCGGCGGCGCGGAAGAACTTAGCGCAGCCTGTAAGGCCTGGGAAACCGAAAGAAAAGGAGGCGAGCGCCGTAAGGCGCGACACACCGGCCAACCTGGAACCAATCACCCGGAACCCAACCCCGGGAGTTACTCCTCGTACCCACCCAACCTCAGGTTCCATTGACACTCCCCATGCCTAACCCTACCGTGGAGAGTATCGCTTGCCACTGGCTTGGCGCTTTCAGACCTTCTGTTTGCATCCTCGGAGGGGTTGAATTGCGGAGGAATGTACGTGGAAATCATGAACGAAATCAGCTATTCGATGAGACTTCAACAGATGCGAGCCGGCGCTCGCGTAAACTCGCGCGTCCGGTTAACCCTCCTTTGGGACGAAGCGGGCGAGCATCATGAAGTGCACGGATACACCGTAGACATCAGCCCCAAAGGCTGCCTGGCGGTAGTCCCGCAGGGCTTCGCCGTCGGCCAGAAAATGAAGATGCGCAATTCGATCAACGGCAACATCTCAGACGCCAGGCTTATCTGGCGTGGCCACGAAGGCCGCACCGGCTGGGAACTTGGGCTCGAGCTCGACAATCCCCCACAAGACTTCTGGGGCTTGGATTTCTAATCAACAGCGACGCTGCCAACCCCAAAAGTAGTTTTCCACCGCCGCAAACCTTTTTCTCTTGCGCTGCTAACCCCTTGAAACGTAAAGTTGCGCTATGCCAAGTGGCCTTTCTGGCGGCATATCAACCTTCAGAATCCATGTTGTCTCCGTATCTCCGGCGAGCCGTTCTGCGAGAACGGATGGCGAGCGTAAATGACTGCAGTCATCACTGTAGCCAATCAAAAAGGCGGCGTCGGGAAGACGACCACCGCCATCAATCTCTCCGCCGCTCTCGCGCATCGCGGCCGCAAAACGCTGCTCATCGATCTCGATCCGCAAGCCAATTCAACTATCGCATTTTTTAACATGGGTGAAGTGGCCGTTTCCATGTTCGACGTTCTTGGCGACGCGCACGCGCCCATGCTGGACGCCATCAAGACCACCAAGGATCCGAACTTGTCCGTGGGCTCCGGCCGTTTGGCGCTCGCGAAATTGGAAACTGTGTTGGCCGGGCAGTTTGACGCGCCCTATCGCCTTAAAGATGCGCTCGCTTCCGTACTGAAGAATTTCGACTACATAGTCATAGATACCCCCCCGTCATTGGGCATCTTGACCGTGAATGCGATGGTTGCCTCCACGCATCTGCTGGTGCCGATTCAAGCTGCCTATTTCGCCATTGAAGGTACCGACGACCTGCTGGAGACCTACGAGCGCATCCGCGCGCGGCCCAATCCCAACTTGAAAATGCTGGGCGTAGTGATCACCCTGTTTGACAAGCGCACAAACATTTCGCGAGACACTCACGGGCAGATTCGCTCGGTGTTTGGCGAAGTGCTGTTCAAAACCAAAATCAGTAAGAATGTCCGGTTGGAAGAAAGCCCGGCGTATAAGGAAACTATTTTGACGTTCGCGCCCAAATCCCCCGGGGCGATCGAATACAAAAAGCTAGCTGCGGAGGTTTTACAACGTGTCGAAGAGAGTCGGGTTGCCCGTCACGCTGAAGATGCGGCATGACGCGCACTACATTGAATCACTAACCAACTATAGCGGCGCCACCATTGGTCGCATGATCCCGGTCGACCAGATCCGGCCCAATCCCGACCAGCCGCGCAAGGCGCTGGGAGATCTACGCGAACTCACCGAGTCCGTCCTCGAAAAAGGCGTCCTCGAACCGCTCCTCGTGCGTATGGTCGCAGGCGAGGATTTCTATCACATCATCTCGGGTGAACGCCGCTATCACGCTGCACGCGCGGCGGGTTTGCGCGAAGTCCCGTGTATCGAAAAGAACGTCGACGACGCGGAAACGCTCGAAATTGCGCTGATCGAAAATATCCAGCGCAAGGATTTGACGCCCTTTGAAGAGGCCGATGGGTTGAACCGACTCGCCACGCAATTTGAATATACTCACGAAGATGTCGCCCGCAAAATCGGCCGATCGCGTTCGTCCGTCAGCGAAACGCTTTCTCTGCGCAATATCCCCGAATCGCTCCGCAAAAAGTGCGTGGAACATGGTGTCAACTCAAAATCGATTCTTCTGCAAATCGCCCGCCAACCCACCGAAAAAAAGATGATCGAGATGTTCCAGCGCATTATGGCCGGCGGCCTGACACGAGACGAAGCTCGCAAAGAACGCCAGGAAGAACGGGGCGGACCGCAACGCCCACAGCCGTTCATCTTCCACTACGAGCCCGAAAACGACGCCTTCAAATTCCGCCTTCAATTCAAGAAGAGCCATGTCTCCAGAGAAGAATTGGTCCGCACTCTGCGCGAAATCCTCGCGCAACTCGAAGGCTCCAATTCCAACGAAGCCGACTCCACCGCTGCCTAAATCTGGAGTGCGGCAGCTCTGCTGCCACTTTTTACGACTGCGGATTTCCTGAACCAACAACTGTAGGGGGAGGCTTTAAGCCTCCCTCTTGGGTGCCGCAACCTTCTTTTAAGGGTGCGGGTTTAGATTTAACTAAATCCGAAATCTCGCCGCATCTCCCATGCTCGAACTAACCCCCAGACAAATGGAAACCGTCGAACGCTTCTTCACCGCCGGCTTCCGCCCCATAGCAATCCCACACTACGAAAAAGTTCTATGCCTCCATCGCGGGGAATGCGCCGCCTTGCTCTCACCAATCGAGAACGGCACCTTTTCGCTCGTAGCTCCGCCCACATTCCTGTTCAATGGCAACCTAACCGTTCGCTTGAAGAAAGGCTCCGGCGAGGTATTTGTCTGGAAGAAAGACGAGTTGCCCGCCACCGCAGAACGATTGCGCGAATTGCAAACGTTTCGCTCCGATTTGGTCGAAATACTGGAAACTGTGCCGAACCAATAGCCCAACAAACCACGCTGAGTGCCGCACCCGCTCGCCCTAAGCTCGAAGGGTCGTACTTAAGGGTTCGGGTTTCGTGTTGACCGCAACCAAATTCCGAATTCTCGCGATCCCTCTTAAAGGAATTAGCTCTCTCTCCACCATTTGCATAACCAGCCCACTCACGGCAAACTCTAATATCAATGGCAACCTACGACATTGTCTGCATAGGAGCCGGTCCCACCGGCCTCGCCTGCGCCATCGACGCCAAGCGCGCCGGCCTTCGCCCGCTGGTCATCGACAAAGGCTGCCTGTGCAATTCCATCTACAACTACCCGGTCAACATGGTCTTCTTCACCACGCCCGAGCTACTCGAGATCGGCGAGCTCCCAATGGTTTGCGGCGCTGACAAGCCAACCCGTCTCGAAGCGCTAAAGTATTATCGCAAAGCGGCTGAGCACGATGGCCTGGAACTCCGCCTCTTCGAGCGCGTCCTGCGGGTCGACGGCCACGATGAACACTTCACCGTCGTCACACAAACCGAAGCCGGCCGCGAGGAATGTTACGAAGCAAAAAAGATCGTCGTTGCGACCGGCTACTACGATTTGCCAAATGAAATGGGCATTCCCGGCGAACACCTCCCGCACGTCGCCCACTACTACACCGAACCGCACCCGTTCTGGCATCAGGATGTGGTGGTCATCGGGGGAAAAAACTCCGCGGTAGAGTCCGCCCTCGATCTCTACCGCAACGGTGCGCGCGTCACTCTGCTTGTCCGAGCACCAGATCTCGGCACCTCGCTAAAGTATTGGGTCAAGCCCGATATCGAAAATCGCATCAAGGCCGGCCAAATCCAAGCCATTTTCAACACCGTCGTAAAAGAAATGACCCGAGACGGCGTGCTTCTGGAAAACGGCAATCACCCCAATTTCGTCGCTGCCAAGCAAATCTTTGCGCTTACCGGGTACCACCCTGACTACAAATTCATCGAGGATCTGGGCGTGGAGCTCGACCCCATCAGCCGCAAGCCGGCGCTCGATCCTAACACCCTCGAAAGTAACGTCCCCGGAATTTTCCTCGCGGGTGTAGTCATAGCAGGGAAGCACACCGCCGAGATCTTCATCGAAAACGGTCGTTTCCACGGCAAACAAATTGTAGAATCCCTAACCGGCGGCCAGAGCGTCGCGCAAGCGAGCCAATCCGTCTGAACTCACCGTGGTTCCTCGAACCGATGTAGGTACCTGGCTTTAGCCAGGCCAGATCACCTGAACTGCCCTGTTCACGGCGAAAATGCCATCCTGAGCGAAGCGAGTCGGCCATTTCTTCCGCGACACTCTTTTGGCGCACCGGGTCGCGCAGCCGAAGGATCCCTCCTCAATTTCGGCCAATCGCCGTCACTGCCATGACCGATCCAAAATGGACAGTTTGCGACTCTCATCCACTCTTTGTTAAACTCTCTCCCTATGGCCTCGCTCCTCCGGGAAGTCGGCGAAACTACCCTCGCGCTCATAAAAGGGTTCAGCGTCACATTCAAGACCATGTTCGAGAAGACCGTGACGGAAAACTATCCGCACCAGCCGGTAAATTTCCAGCCCCGCTACCGCGGTATTCACGTTCTGCACCGCGACGAAAACAATCTAGAGAAATGTGTCGGCTGCTTCTTGTGTTCCGCAGCATGTCCTTCCAATTGTATTTATATCGAAGCCGCCGAAAACACCGACGAAAGCCGCATCTCCGCCGGCGAGCGCTACGCCAAGGTCTATAACATCGATTATTCGCGTTGCATCTTCTGCGGCTATTGCGTGGAAGCCTGTCCCACCGACGCCATCACCCATGGCCACGGTTTTGAGCTAGCTCCCTACGACATCAACTCCCTCATCTACCGTAAAGAGCAAATGCTCGAATCCTCCACCGGCAAACTTCCCGCCGGTGCGAAATCCTAAAGCTCTTCGCTGCCTTTCCACATTTTCCTCGAACCGCACCATCAGTCTCCTAAAATGTAGCGCTGGCTCTTATGCCAGCTCTTTCATTTGATCGAGTTCACTCGAGTAGGGGTCCGCAAGTTTACCCTCAGACTCGAAGAGGCCGCACCGCACATCCGCATTTTTTGAAATCCCGATTGACTATGCCTCTGAATTCGGACGCGACACACAAATCCGCTTGCAGTCTTCTCCGTCCCGTGTCCCATGAATGAAATACCTCTCTCTAGACAGAGGACCGAGAGGTGGGCCTTGAATAATCTGATCCTTGCGACAAGCCAAGCTAGTCGCGAAACGAAGTCCTGGAATCCAAGCGCGGTGTCGACGCCTTGAACTGGGAACAATACTCGAAATACACCTGGGTAGCCGGACATCCATCCAAAATTAGGGGACAAGGCGGCGGACTTCGCGCTCGCCGGCCAGTGCGCTCTGCAATCTCCGGATTGCGCATCCCGAATGGTGCGGTTCCGCCCGTACTATTTAGGCCTCACTCTATACGATCGCGCCCGCCATTTCCTCGGCCTAAGCGAGCGCAGTTGGGTCAAATGGTCCGAGGAAGTTCGCCGTCGCTGTGGCCAGGAACTCCTCCGCCGCGAAATGTTCCCCCCGCGCAAATACTTCCGCAACGCCGCCTGAAATGTAGGGACCGACTTCTGCCTGCCGGCCGCAGAAGGGAGGCGGTGAGCTCAACCCAGAACTACTCCTAAACTGAAATGATATCCCCGACATGCAGCACTTTCCGGCACTCCGTCGACGCGACCCGGGTATTCGTTGCCAGTCGGTAAAAATGGTCAAACGGGTCCCGCGGAGCCCACTCCGGTAACGCTGCACCGCGCATTTCCACGAACCGCTTCTGAAATCCATTCCAATTCTCTCCGGTGAATGGGTCCCGCGCCGGCACTGGGCATCGCGCGCAAGGATTGCTGCCCTCGAAATTCACGTCTCCAACGCGGAACCGCACCATGGTGCGTTCGCTCTCTCCAAATAATCGGTCTTCCCAAAACGCGGGCACTCCATCCACTTCCAGCGAAGTGCGAAAGCGCAGCCGAACCTGTTCCAAGCTCATCCCTGGGAACCAGTCGCAAATTTCCCTTAGCGAAGCGGTCGAAACAATCGTAGGACCATGCGCGATCGGATCATCCGGAAAGCCACACGGATCGTAACGAACAATAATTGGCCCTTCAAAATACACGCTGAACCATTCCGCGGCCTTCTCAAAATCAGCTGGAAATTGAAACATGCAAGCGGGAATGTTTCGCGTATCGCTGGGCACGGAGAGCGCAACGGTACTCACATCCTCCGCGTACGCCGCCCGAACCGAATGGATCGCCGAATTTCGTTTGCCGTTCACCCAGCTGCCATCCACCGCGTACAACGCCCACGCGCGGTCCAGCGCCAAGCCGCCTGCCGGTCCAATGGAGGCCTCCTTCACAGAAACGGGATCAAGTGATTTGATGGGATAGAGCCGGATATCGCGCAGACATACGCCAGTTTGCGGTGAAAGCGTCACTCAAAAAGTCTACCAGAACACTGTACTACAACATTTAGAAGCCAATACCTCAACCACTAGCCGCTGAACTGAGTTCCGGTCTGCGCCGGTAGCTCGACACCGGCCCTTCCGCTTTCGCGTGCGCGTCCATCATCTGCGTGGCGGTGAGCAGCGGAATAGTCTGTATGCTAGCGACCGCCCCGCCATCGGCGAAAGCAACCGCAATGGCCGCAGGGGTCACCTGATCCGGGAATTCGGTGATCGCGAGGACATCAAAATTCCCAGTAGCAAAATAGGCCGCGCGGAATTCTCCGCCCAAGTTTTCTATGGTCGCCCGAATCGCTTCAAAACGATCTTGTGGATTTTGCCGCAGCCGAGACCAGGCTTCTGAGGTATAGCTGACTTGATGGCAGTAGTAGCACATAGCGCCTCACATTTCACAAGACAGCCAAGAACAATCTTGAATTTGCTATGCGGGGATGTTGTTGTCAAGATCAAAGCCATACCTAAAAAACAATTTAGAAAGCGTACAGGTACTGTACTTATGGGCAGTTGCCAAAAGCGGCTCAAAGCGAAATTGTAAACATCAAAATATTTCAATATATTTCTCTTAACTTAAATTTAACTTAGGACATAGAGAAGTGTACCCAAGTCCCGTCAGTCCTTCGGGGGATTTTTCTTTTGGATCCTGCTTAAGATCCGGGTTGGCCGTTGTAGGGAACGCCTTCTGAGGCGGTCGCCAATTCAACAATTCCGCTAACTCGACGATCCGGCTAAGCAATGGATTCTACCGTTTCTGATTCGTTCCCACCGTCGCCCAGCATCTTGAACTGAATTCTGAACCCATTCTCAATCACGCACCCGTCGAAGTACGCTCCTAGAAGGGAACTTCCATGCCCACATACCAAAGTGTCCTTCCGCCGCTCGCGCTTTCACCGGGCGACATAGGCTTCAGTTGGAACAACGAAGCCGTTCCCGCCGCCAATACCGCCGGCTTCCAATTTGCTATCCCAAGCTTTGCGCGTCAGCCGGACACTGGGGTCTCCGTACGATGGCAAACCATTTTCGGCGGCGCGCCCACGGCGATGAGGATTGTTCTGCAAGGTACGCGATGGCCGATGTTGACGCCGAAACACCGAGCGCATCCGAAGAAACCCCTCAGAACCGCGTCCTATAAGATATATTATGTTAACTAGTAAATCAGGCTCAATCCTGACCCGTCAAACGTTTTTGCAAACACCGCCCAAACCGCCGCAATCCCCTGCTTTACTCTTATG
>CAAGKR010476954.1_pt1 | contig 11256 bp, 9 predicted proteins | sample 2556971 | NCBI WGS metagenome assembly CAAGKR01 (sample SAMEA5207829, study PRJEB30636) | soil metagenome | biome: forest; feature: boreal; material: soil | place: USA | collected 2011-09 | depth 1 m
CGCAGCGGCACGCTCACCTACGAGGTGATCCAGGGGCTCGGCCAGTCGGGGATGGGCCAGACCACGTCCGTCGGTATTGGGGGCGACCCGATCCTGGGGCTGACGTTCACCGATGTGCTTGCGCTCTTCGCCGAGGATCCACAGACGCGCGCGGTGGTGATGATCGGCGAGATCGGCGGCAGCGACGAGGAGAACGGAGCGGCATTCATGCGCAGCTCGGGGTTCGACAAGCCCGTGGTGGCCTTCATCAGCGGACGGACCGCCCCACCGGGCAAGCGCATGGGTCACGCCGGCGCGATCATCAGCGGGAACACCGGCACCGCGCAGAGCAAGATCGATGCATTGACCGGTGCGGGCGCCGCGATCGCGGACACCATCGAGGACGTTGTCAGGCTGGCCGGGGAGATGCTCGGGAGCCGCACCGGCTAGCGCCCACAGGGCGCCCACACCGCGTGGCGTGGGCGCCCTGTGCTGGACTTGAGGGCTGGGTCAGGCCGTGCGCGTCACGGCGAAGTTGGCTGAGGCTGGGTGCTGCTTGGTGTCTCCCAGGGCGATGCGGGAGGGATCGTCCTCATGGCCGTTGTAGTCCATGTTGAAGTGGATCGCCTCGTGTTCGCGCGCGCCGTCGCAGGCGGAGACGGTGAAGTTGACTCCATCGATGTGGTCGTATGTTGTGAAGTCGTAATGGAGGATGTTGTCGCCGTCCACCCAGACGCGGTCAGTGCGCTCCAGCTGGACCGTGGAGAACGATGTGAACCGCACGCCGGCGGAGAGAGCGACGGTGCCCGTGTAGTGGTGCGCGCTGTTGGCGACATCGGTGGTGCGGATGTGCCAGCCGTCCGAGCTGTGCCAGAGGTACACGGCGCCGCGGTCGCCGGCGTCGAACCCGTTGGGCTGCCCCTCCACGTTGATGCCGCCGGGCCCCACCCAGCGGCCGTCGTCGCAGCGCGGAGGCGAGGGAGCAGGGGCTGTGCTTGCCGGCGCGGCGGCGCTGGCCGCAGGCGTCGTGGAAGCCGATGACGTCGCGGCAGCTGCGCTGGCTGGTGAGGCAGCCGCAGCGGTCGGCGCAGGAGTCGTGCCGCTGCCGGTGGCGGGCGCCGACGTGGGCGGAGCCGGCACCGTGGCCACCGCGTTGCGCGCTGTTGCGGCTGCCGTGGTGCTGGCGGCGACGTTGGTGACGGTGGCGATGGCGGGCCCCTGGGTCGCGACGGTTCCGAGTCCCACAATCGCCGCCAGGCCTGCGAGGGCAGCGGTCATTCCCATGTCGTTGTCTCCCGGATGTGATGGATATGTCGAATCGCATCCTGGGTGGCCAGCCTGAGAAGCGACGAAGAGCCGCTGAGGCAGGGCTGAGAAATCGCCACGCCGCCGCCGCGCGCTCGATGGCCCCCGCGCTACCGTTGGCCGGGTGAACTTTGACCTGACCGATGAGCAGCGGCAGATCCGCAACACCGTGCGGGCCTTCGCCCGCGACGAGATCGCCCCGCGTGCGGCTGCCTACGACGAGTCCGGCGAGTTCCCATATGACCTCGTCGCCGGGATGGCGGAGCTCGGTCTCTTTGCCCTGCCCTTCCCGCAGAGCGTGGGCGGAGCCGGTGGCGACTTCCTCAGCTACTGCCTGGCTCTCGAGGAGATCGCCCGGGCGGACGCCGCGGTGGCGATCACGCTGGAGGCGGCCGTATCGCTGGGCATCAGCCCGATCGTCAGCTTCGGGACACCGGAGCAGAGGGAGCGGTGGCTGCCCGAGCTGCTCGCCGGCACCAAGATCTGGGCGTTCGGGCTCACCGAGCCGGAGGCGGGGTCGGACGCGGGCGGCACCAAGACTCGCGCGGAACGCCGTGACGGCGAATGGGTCATCAATGGCGGCAAGACGTTCATCACCAATGCCGGCACCGACATCAGCGCCGGGGTAACCATCACCGCGGTCACGGGCACGGCCGATGGCGAGTCACAGATCAGCGCCATCGCCGTGGAGCGCGGCACCCCCGGATACACACAGGCGCCCAAGTACCGCAAGCTCGGCTGGCACGCCAGCGACACCCGCGAGCTGATCTTCGCCGACTGCCACGTTCCGCAGGTCAACATGATCGGAACCGAGGGTGGCGGTTACCGCCAGTTTCTGCAGATACTCGAGAGTGGACGTGTAGCCATCGCTGCCCTCTCTGTGGGGCTGGCGCAGGCCTGCCTCGACGCGTCGCTGAGCTACAGCGTGCAGCGCCGCCAGTTCGGTCAGCCGATCGCGCGCTTCCAGGCAACGCAGTTCAAGCTCGCCGACATGGCAACGCAGATCGAGCTGTCACGCCTGATGACATGGCGAGCCGCGAGCGCGGTTGACGCAGGCACGAGCGCAGCCCCGTATGCGTCGATGGCCAAGCTCCACGCGTCAGAGGTGGCCACGGCATGCGCCAACCAGGCGGTGCAGATCCACGGTGGCTACGGGTTCATGGAGGAGTCGCCGGTGGCCCGTTACTACCGCGACGTCAAGGTGAATGAGATCGGCGAGGGCACCAGCGAGGTCCAGCGTATCCTCATCGCGCGGCACCTCCTCGAGGACCTTCTCCCCGACTGACGGCTGAGACGGTCGGTGCACCACCGGGCGTAGCATCGACGCATGAAGGATGTCGTCATCGTCGCCGCGGCGCGGACGCCGTTCGGCAAGCTCGGGGGTGGGCTTTCCACGCTTGCGGCGACCGACCTCGGCGCGCGAGTGATCCGCGAGGTGCTCGAACGCACCGGCACCGACGGTGGCGAGGTGGATCAGCTGATCATGGGCAACGTTCTCGGCGCCGGCCAGGGACAGGTGCCATCGCGCCAGGCAGGCCTGGCGGCCGGGTTGCCTGCGACCGTGCCGTCGTTCACCGTGAACAAGGTGTGCGCCAGCGCCCTGAAGGCGGTCAACCTGGGCGCGCTGCTGATCGGGTCCGGTGAGGCCGACGTCGTCGTCGCCGGCGGGATGGAGAGCATGTCGCGGGCGCCATACCTGCTGGAGGACCAGCGGTTCGGCGCGCGTCTCGGTGACCGGACAGCCGTCGACAGCGTCTACCGCGACGGCCTCTGCTGCCCGGCGGACGGGGTGCTCATGGGCCTGCACGGCAGCCAGGTCGCCGCCGAGCTGGGCGTGACTCGCGAGCAGCAGGACGAGTGGGCACAGCGCTCACAGCAACGGTATGCGGCGGCACTGGCCGACGGTCGCTTCGCCGATGAGATCGTGCCGGTCGCCGTCGGTGAGGCGTCCGTCGCGAAGGACGAGCAGCCGCGGCCTGATTCCACGCTGGAGAAGCTGGCCTCGCTGCGCGGCGCCTTCGGCGAGGGCAGCACGGTCACCGCCGGCAACGCGCCCGGCATCAACGACGGCGCCAGCGCGGTGCTGCTGATGAGCGCCGATCGCGCCATCGCGGCGGGGCTTCCGGTGCTGGGTCGATGGATCACCTATGCGGAGTCCGCTGCGGAGCACCCATACCTCGCCACAGTTCCGGCCATGGCTGTCGAAAAGGCGATGGCCCGAACGGGTGGCGAGGTCGACGCCGGCCGTCTCGATGTCATCGAGATCAACGAGGCGTTCGCGGCGGTGGCGATCACCAGCACTCGCATGCTCGAGATCGACCCCGAGCGGGTCAACGTCAACGGCGGGGCGATCGCCGTGGGCCATCCGATCGGCGCCAGCGGGGCGCGGATCCTCATGACCCTCCTGTACGAGCTGCGGCGCCGCGGTGGCGGCTATGGCGCGGCGGGCATCTGCAGCGGCATGGCGCAGGGTGAGGCGACGCTGGTCCGTGTCGACTGAGACGCCGGTCGCGGCGTCTCTCGCCGAGCTCACCAGCGCATTCGTCGACGACGTCATCCGGCCCAATGCGGCGGCGATGGCCCGGGGGGAGGGGTTGCGTCCCGACGCGCTGGTTCGCGCCGCAGGCGAGAGAGGCCTCGCCGGGCTGCTGCTGCCGACCAGGTACGGCGGTGCGGGTGCCAGTCATGTCGAGTTCGTGCGCTTCGTCGAAGCGGTCGCGCGGGTGTGTGCCAGCAGCGCGGTGATCCTGGATGTCCAGCTCAGCGTCGGCAGCGAGCCGTTGTTGCTGTTCGGGGATGACGAGCAGCTGCGCCGTCACCTGCCGGCCGTCGCCTCGGGACAGCACACGGCCGCGTTCGCGCTCACCGAGCCTGGCAGCGGCAGCGACGCAGCCGCGCTGTCGACGCGGGCAGAGCGTGACGGCGATGGCTACCGGCTGACCGGCAGCAAAGCATTCATCACCAACTGCGGCGCGGCGCACCTGTACCTGGTGATGGCACGCACCGCACCGGGAAAGCGCGGCATCAGCGCCTTCATCGTCGGCGCCGACAGCAAGGGGCTGCACACCGGTGAGCCGCTCCACAAGATGGGCCTGGCCGGCTCGTGGACGGCTGAGCTCAGCCTCGACGGCGTGCGCGTGAATGCCGAGGACCGCCTCGGCAGCGAGGGCATGGGCTTGCGGGTCGCAATGGCGGCCCTGGACAGCGGCCGGGTCGGCATCAGCGCCCAAGCCGTCGGACTCGCTCACGGTTGCATCGACGCCGTGGTGTCCGGGGCGCGATCGGGCGGCATCGGCATTGATGAGACGTTGCTCGCCGACATTCATGCGCGAACCGTTGCCGGGCGACTGCTCACCGCTCACGCGGCGCGGCTCGCCGACCTGCGCCAGCCGATGACGCGCGAGGCGTCGATCGCGAAGCTGTACGCCACCGACACCTGCGTGGCTGCTGCGGTGGCGGCGGTGGAGCTGTGCGCGCCCGACTCAGCCCGCGAGGACCATCCCGCGGCGATCAGGCTGCGCGACTCCAAGGCAAGCCAGATCTACGAAGGCACCAACCAGGTGCAGCGCGTGGTCATCGCCAGGGAGCTGTTCGGCGGGTAGTGGGCTCTGCGCAGTCCGGTTCGCGGCTGCGCCGCGCATAATCGCCCGGAGTTCTCGACGACGGGCCCCAGTTGGCCTCTTTGGAGCACATACCAGCGTGGACGTTCGCCTCAACGAGGAGCAGCAGCTCATCCAGCAGAGCGTGCGCGAGCTCGCTCGAGATCGGATCGCTCCGCGCGCCCGGGAGATCGACGCCACCGGCGAGTTCCCCTGGGATGTCGTGGAGATGTTCCGCACCCACGACCTCTTCGCACTTCCCTTCCCACCGGAGTACGGCGGCCTGTCGGGAAGCGCGCTGACCCTCAACCTGGCCATCGAAGAGGTGGCCAAGGCGTGTGCCAGCAGTGCGCTGATCCTGGCCGTGCAGGCGCTGGGGGCGTACCCGATCATGCTCGGCGGCAGCGACGAGCAGAAGCAGCGGTTCCTGCCCGACCTCGCCAGTGGCAAGACGCTGGCCGCCTACGCGCTCACCGAGCCCGGTGCGGGCAGTGACCCCGCGGGGATGGAGACGCGGGCGACGCGGCAGGGCGATGACTACGTCATCACCGGCAGCAAGATCTGGATCACCGACGGAGGCGTCGCCGACACCATCGTCGTCTTCGCCAAGACCGACCCCAAGGGCGGATCGAGGGGCGTCAGCGCCTTCGTCCTCGACAACGCGCGAGAGCTCGAGGGCTTCACGGCAACACCGATACACGGCAAGCTCGGTATCCGCGGCAGCAACACTGCGGAGCTGCACTTCGATGAGGTGCTCGTGCCGGCCGCCAACCTGCTTGGAGAGGAGGGCAGCGGGTTCGGGCTCGCCATGCGCGTCCTGGATCGCTCGCGTCCGGGGGTGGCGGCGCAGGCGCTCGGCATCGCCCAGGGAGCGCTGGACTACGCCGTCGGCTACGCACGGGAGCGCAAGCAGTTCGGCAAGGCCATCGCCGAGTTCCAGGCGATCCAGTTCATGATCGCGGACATGGAGGCGCAGACCGCCGCTGCGCGCGCGGTCGTGTACCACGCGTCTCAGCTGATCGACGACCACTCTGCCGAGGTCACTCACTTCGCCGCTCTGGCCAAGCTCCTCGCCAGTGACGCGGCCATGAAGGTGACCACGGACGCCGTCCAGGTGCTGGGCGGCTACGGCTACGTCAACGAGTACCCCGTGGAGCGGATGATGCGCGATGCCAAGATCACCCAGATCTACGAGGGCACCAACCAGATCCAGCGTTTGGTCATCGCCCGCTCCCTGCTGCGCGACTGACCGCCCCCGCACAGGCGTTCGCGCGGAAAAGCACTCGCCGGCCGCGGCCCAGGCCAGCCGCGGTGCGTTACCCTAGCCCCACTCCGGCGTTACCCCACGTCCCCGCCCACGTTTCACTCGGGAGCCCGGTCGCACCCTCAAGCGTGCGAAGCGATGCATCGCGGCCGCGCCGCACCCATCCTTGGACACAAGACATATGGCCTCTTCGACGCGGCGACGCCGCTCCAGCTACAACCTGGCGCCCCGCTGGCTCAGTGCCAAGCGGGTGATCGCGCTGATCGCGACCACGGCCGTCCTGGTGGTGGGCATCTTCGCTGTCCGCACTGTGCTCGGGCTCGCTCACCTCACCAGGCAGAACCCGTTCGGGGTCATCGGCGACCTCATCGGTGGCAAGAACAGTTCGACGATCAACCAGGCGAGCACCAACCTGCACCGCATCAATTTCGCCGTCTACGGCTATGGCGGCACGGGCCACGACGGCGCGTATCTCACCGACTCCATCATGGTCATCTCCGTGCAGCCGAAGCCGAACGGACCCCCGGCGGTGGCCGAGATCAGCATCCCGCGCGACTGGTACGTGCCGATCGAGCTCGCCAACGGCAAGACCGGCTCCGGGCGCATCAACGAGGCCTACTCCGACGGGGTCGGTGGGCAGGGACCGATCGTTGCCAATGACCCGACCGCCGGTTCCTCCGTCGCCAACCCGACGCTCGAGCACCTGCTCGGCATCCACATCGATCACTGGATCGGACTGGACTTCGAGGCCTTCAAGACATCCGTGGACGCCGTGGGCGGGGTCGACGTCGTGGTGCCCAACACCTTCACCGACTCCCAGTACCCCGCCGGTGAGTGCAGCCCGGGGCCCAACGAGAACTGCCAATTCACCACGGTGCATTTCAATGCCGGCCCGCAGCACATGAACGGCACCCAGGCCCTGGAGTTCTCCCGTTCCCGGCACTCCAATGACAACGGCGAGGGGACGGACTTCGCGCGCAGCCGGCGCCAGCAGCTGGTGGTGGCGGCGCTCAAGCAGAAGGTGGTCAGCCTCGGTGGCCTGGGCAGCCTCCCCGATCTCCTCAACAGCCTCGGCGACAACGTGGTCACCGACCTCCATGTCAACGACCTCGAGGCGCTGTACTCGCTGCTCAAGGATGTCGACACCAAGTCGGTTCTCCACGTCAGCTTCGACGACACCAACTTCCTGTACGAGTGCGGCTACCCGGCCAACTGCGGGGCTGCGTACATCTATGCCCACGACCGCAGCTACAGCGAGACCGCCCACTTCATGCAGAACATCTTTGTGGACCCAGCGGTGCTCGGCCAGCATGCACCGGTGACCATCCAGGATGGTAGCGGCCGCGGGCTGAACGCCTCAGCGCGCTGGAACCAGCTGTTCAAGTACCTCACCCTGAGCACAACCGATGGCGGTGTGGTGCGACGCTCCGCGACCACGCAGGTCATCGATGAGAGCGGCGGCAAGGACGCCGCCACAGCCGCCTGGTTCGCCCGCTACTTCGGTGTGAGCGTCACCAAGCCGCCCACCCCAGCGGCCACAACCGGGAGGGCGTCTCTGTCATCACCCACGCCCGCGGCCGGAGCCGGCGGAGGCGTCGTGGTGATCCTCGGCCAGGACGAGGAGAGCGCCTTCCTCAACCACCCCGGCGTAGGCAACTAGAGAGCCGCCTGGTGCGCGTCGGAGTCCTCACCGGTGGCGGCGATGCCGCAGGGCTGAACGCAGCCATCCGCGCCGTGGCACGGTCCGCGCTGGCGGCGGGCGACACCGTCGTTGGGGTGCGCAACGGCTGGGCCGGCCTCACCGGCACCGGCGACCACGTCGAGATGACCCGTTCCGACTTCTCGGGGATCCTTCAGCTTGGGGGCACCATCCTGGGCAGCTCGCGCGTCAACCCGATGCAGCGCGACGGGGGCCTCGACGAGTGCCTGCGCAACCTGCGCACCGCCCGGCTCGATGCGCTCGTGGCCATCGGTGGCGACGACACGCTCAGCGTTGCCTCATGGCTGGCCGCGCAGGGCGCACCCCTGGTGGGCGTCCCCAAGACCATGGACAACGACCTCAGTGTCACCGACTACTGCATCGGGTTTGATAGCGCCGTGAGCATCGTCACCGAGGCGCTCGACCGCTTGCACAGCACGGCCGCCTCGCACCACCGCGTGATGGTGGTCGAGGTCATGGGTCGCGACACCGGGTGGGTCGCGGTCATGGGCGGGCTGGCGGGCGGCGCCGACCTGATCATCATCCCGGAGTTCCCGCTCAGCCTGGACGAGGTTTTCGCCCACCTCGATCGCCGGCGTGCGCAGGGCAGCGACTTCTCGATCATCGTCGTCGCCGAGGGCGTGCAGATGGACGGCGTCACCGCCGCGGATGCCCCCGCCGCCACGGATGCCTTTGGCCACGCGCAGCTGAGCAAGCGCGGGGTGGGTGAGAGCCTGGCGGTGATGATCGAGGACCGCACCGGCCACGAGACCCGCGTCACGGTGCTCGGCCACACGCAGCGTGGTGGCTCTCCGACTGCGTACGACCGAGTCTGGGCGACACGGGTCGGCGTGGCCGCCTATGCGCTCGTTGCGGAGCAGCGCTGGGGGATGATGCCCGTGGTGCGCGGGGGGTCGGTGGAGATCGCAGCGATCAGCGATGTCATCGCCGAACAGCGACGCGTTCCCGCCGAGCTGTACGGGCTCGCTGGAGTGTTCTTCTAACGCAGCGCGATCGGGGTCATCACGGCACCCACGCGGGCGCCGAGGTGGCGTCGAAGTCGAGGTGGGTGGTCACCTGTTTGGGCGCGGCCGGGGTGACCGAGTCCGCGTGGTTCAACCACCAGAGCTGGAAATGGCCGGTGGCGTCCGCGGGCGCCAGGTAGAGCAGGCCGGTGCCATCCGGCGACCACGCCGGTGAGGCGCAGAGGCACGCGTTGAGCAACACCTTCGGGACGCCGGCGACGCCCTTGCTCAACGGGATGATCTCGAGCTTGGCAGTCTGCGTGTCTGACGTGCAGACGACGGCAACCTTGCTGTCATCGGGGCTGACCGCCGGTTCGCCGCAATCGTCGGCGCCCGCGGTGAGGTAGACCGGCGAAGCGCCGGGCCTGGCGACGGTCACGATGCGGGAGACGATCTGCGCCTTGTCGTTCGGCGAATACTTAGCGTAGAGGACACCGCCGCCGGCGAGTGGTACGGGTGAAACGTCTCCTCCCGTGTAGGCATCTGGTTGAGTCCACTGCCTGGTCTCCAGCTTGCCGCTGAGCGGACCCGACCACACCGCCAGGTGCACCTCGTACGTGGTGCCGGTCTTGGGGCCGTCGTAGTTGAAGATCACCGTGCTCCCGTCCGGGGCGAGGTGCGGCCAGAAGGACCATGCGTTGAGCTCGACGCGAGGCGTCTTGGTGGCGTTGGAGGTGAGCTTCCTGACGATGGCGCCGGTGGTGGCGTCGACCAGGTAGATGTCGCTGTACTCGCTCGCCCGTGCCACGACGAGGAGCTGGCCGGGTGTTGCCACCGCAGGCTGGATCCAGGAGCCGGCCGCGGCCGACATGTGCATGTCGATGAATTGCCCGCCATGGAACCGGTACAGGTGCCCTGCCTGGCTCACGTAGATGGTCCCTGGGAGGCTGAACTGAGGTGTCTCCTGGGAGGGGATGTCTGCGCTCGGATGGGTGATCAGCGACGACTTGCGGCTGTCCAGGAAGCGGTTGACACCGAAGCCGAATGCGGTCCAGACGACCAGCAGGATGACCGCGAACCGGAGCCGCCTCACGTGTTCGGGAAGTACTTGTGCACGAGCGGCAGGATGAGGTCCCAGTTGGGAACCACGACGCTCTGCGACCCGATCGTCTGCGACGCGGTGTACGGCGGGAGCAGCACCACCTGCTGGACATTGCTGAGCGACACGTTGCCGGCGATGGGCAGCAGGTCACCCACCTGCGTCACCGACATGTCGGTGGTGAACTGGTCGCTCATCGCGGTTGCGATGTCGGGGATGTCGGCGATGCCGAGCAGCTTGGCCTTGGCGCGCAGGGCGAGGAGGACCTGCTGCTGGCGCACGGAACGGCCGAAGTCGCTGCGCAGGTCGTCGTGCCGCGAGCGCACGTACTGGAGCGCCTCCATGCCATCCATGTGCTGGGGCCCAGGGAGCACCGCCACGCGTTCGATGTCGTACGGGTTGTTGCCGCCGAGATCCTTGGGATAGAAGTCGTCGAGCACTGGGTTGCTGGCCACCACGTCCACGCCACCGACCTTGTCGATGAGGTTCACCAGGCCGAGCAGGCCGATCCACGCGTAGTGGTCGATGTGCACGTTGAAGTCCCTCTCGACGGTGGCGATCGAGCCATTGGCCCCGCCGTGGAGGTACGCCTTGTCGATCTTGTCGGTGCCGCCCGTCGACAGCGGCACGTAGAGGTCGCGCGGGATGGAGAGCATGGTGACGTGCTTGGTCACCGGGTCCACGCGGGCCAGGATCATCGACTGGGTGAGCACCACGTCGCCAGAGAACTTGGCGTCGTTGTCCGAGCCGAGCAGCAGCACTGTGAAGGCGCTGCCGCTGCTGGCGATCGCCGCCGGCGCGCTGGTGGCGATCGACCCTGGTGACGCTGACGCTCCGGCCGCGGACGAGGAGGTGGAGCTCGGCGCGCCTCCCTGCTGAATGTTGTGACCGAAGTCCTGGAACGCGGCGGCGATGGCCGGAGAGAAATACAGGGCAGCACCTGCCCCACCGCTGACCACGAATCCGAACAGGATGCCGATGACGGCAAGCACCGGGAGCCGGCGCTGTGTTCGTGACCTGCGTGGCCGCCGCGGGCGCGACGGCGCCTCGGGAACGTTCACTTGGCGATGGTACGAGAATGCCCGCGGAGCCCGGCCGCCTGCATCGGCGGTGCGTGACCTCGCGGCTACACTCGGCGCGCATGGACATCGCCAGCCGGCTTCTCGAGGGCGACGTCCGCGCCCTGGCCCGGGCCATTCGGCTGGTCGAGGACCGCGACCCCGCCGCTGAGGAGGTGATCCGGGATGTCCGCGGCCGAGCCGGCGCCGCCCACGTCGTCGGCGTCACCGGCCCCCCCGGGAGCGGCAAGAGCACCGTCTGCGACCAGCTCATCGAGCGCTGGCGCA
>CAAGKR010355691.1_pt1 | contig 11254 bp, 9 predicted proteins | sample 2556971 | NCBI WGS metagenome assembly CAAGKR01 (sample SAMEA5207829, study PRJEB30636) | soil metagenome | biome: forest; feature: boreal; material: soil | place: USA | collected 2011-09 | depth 1 m
AGGGTGAGGTCTTCGGGCTCCTCGGTCCGAACGGCGCGGGCAAGACCACCACCATCGAGATCCTCGAGGGCTATCGCACTCGCGATGCGGGAGACGTCACGGTGCTCGGGATCGACCCGCATGGGGGAGGCAGGAAGCTCCGCGAACGTGTTGGTCTCGTGCTCCAGGAGGCGGCGGTGCCGCCGATGCTCTCGGTCACCGAGCTTGTCGAGCTGTATCGCGGCTACTACCCCGCGCCGCGCCCGGCAGCCGAGATCATCGCGCTGGTCGGGTTGACGGAGAAGGCCGGTGAACGAGTCCGAAAGCTCTCGGGGGGCCAGCAGCGCCGCCTTGACGTTGCCCTGGGCCTGGTCGGCGACCCGGAGCTGATCTTCCTCGACGAGCCGACGACGGGCTTCGATCCGTCCGCTCGCCGCGCCGCCTGGGAGGTGGTGCGCAACATGCGAACACTGGGGAAGACGATCGTGCTCACCACCCATTACATGGATGAGGCGCAATACCTCGCCGACCGCATCTGCGTCATCGCCGCAGGAAAGGTGGTCGCTCAGGGCACGCCGGAGACGCTCCGGGCCGGGACCGATCAGCTGACCCACATCCGCTTCGAGCTCCCCGACGGCGTGGCGGCCGCTGCGCTGCCACTCAAGGTGAGCATGGATGAGGGTTTCGTGTTGATCGAGACGGCGACTCCGACCCGGACGCTCAGCGATCTGACCACCTGGGCGGTGGCGCAGGGACTCGAGCTGCCCAATCTCGAGGTCACCCGCCCGTCACTCGAAGATGTCTACCTGGAGCTGACCAAGATTGAGTAGCACCGGCATCGCGTTGCGCCAGGTCGGGTTCGAGCAGCGGTCGTTCTGGCGCAACCCCGCAAGTGCCTTCTTCGCGTTCCTCTTCCCGATCATCTTCCTGGTCGTGTTTGCAACGCTGTTCAAGGGTCAGACGGTGCAGATCGGCGCGGTGAAGACGTCGTACGACGACTACTACATCCCGGCGCTCGTCGCCTTCGGTGTCATGGGCGCGTGCTTCACCAACATCTCGATCACGCTCTCGCTGCGCCGCGACAACGGCATCCTCAAGCGCCTTCGCGGGACGCCCCTCCCACCGTGGGCGTTCATCGCGGGTGTCGTCGGCTCATCGATCATCGTCAGCATCGTGCTGGCGTTGCTCACCACGGGGTTCGGCATCCTCGTCTATGGGGTCCATGTTCCTCAGCACATCGGCGCAGCAGCCGCCTCCATCGGAGTTGGTGCGCTCGCGTTCTGTGCGCTCGGTATGGCGATGACCATCGCGATTCCCAATGCGGAGGCCGCGCCCGCGATCGTCAACGGCGTGTTTCTGCCGATCGTCTTCATCTCGGGAACCTTCTTTCCCGTGCCCTCGTCATCGGTGCTCGCGCAGATCGCCGAGTGGTTTCCCGTGCGCCATTTCATCGACGCGATGTTCACCGCTTTCGACCCGGCGCACCAATCCACGAGTGGCTTCAACGGCACGGATCTCCTCGTTATGGCGGCGTGGGGTGCCGGCGCCGTGGTGCTCTCGATGTTGCGCTTCCGCTGGGAGCCGCGCAAGAGCTGAGCTCAGCGACGACGCTAGGCCGCGCCCGGCGGCAGCTCATTCTTCGTTTGCAGAGCGGCCAGGACGAGCGCGTCGTCGAGCCGCGTCCCGCCATAACGACCGCGCGCGACGATGATGTTCACAAGGTTGCCGACGCGCCATACCACGGTGATCTCCACCGCCTGCAGCCCACCCGCCGTGGTGCGGATCACGCTGATCGAGTGGGCCTCGTCGCCGAGCGGACCGGTGGACGCCGCGACCGCTCCGACAATCGCGTCGAGCTGCCGGACGTTTGCGCTGTAAGCGCTCGAGGCTCCGCTCACCCCAGCAAAGCGCTCGGCTGTCGCCACGACGTCGATCGGCCCATTGCTGGTGCTGAAATCGACATCGCGCTGATACTCGACGCGGGCGGCGCTCTGCAGGCCGTCATGCGCGAGAGCGGACGCACTCGCAGGGTCGCCGGCCGCAAGGCCGGCCGCACTGACGTGCGTTGCGGGAGTCGTCACGCTGAAATCCGGTGCGACCAGCTGATCGATCGTGATCAGGGCGTTGAGCGGGTCAGCCGACGACAGGAACTGCGAGTCGATGCCGCACCCGGTGAGCGCGACCACCATCGCCACCGGGGCGAGAATGCGGGGCATCCACACGGCAACGCGACGCATCGAGCGCTACTCGTGTCGCAGAGCGCTGAGCACCGAGGTTCGCACCGCTCTGCGAGCTGGACCGATGGTTGCGACGACCGCCGCCAGGACCACCACGAGGACGAGCAGGAGAACCGTCTCGAGTGGAAACACGAATCCTGGGGCGAAGGTGGACGTGGTGCTGGCCTGCAGCATCGGTACTGCGATGAGACACCCTGCGGCCACGCCGATCAGTGTTGCCGCGCCGGCCAGAAGACCGGCTTCGGTGAGCACCCTGCGCATCGCCTGGCGGCTGCCGAGGCCGACCGCGCGCAGCAGCGCCAGCTCGCGGGTCCCCTGGCGGACGTTGACGAGCAGCGTGTTGACGACCGCGAGCATGGCGATGATCACCGAGATGATCGCGATCGCGATCACGAGCCCGATCGAATGCTGGAGTGCGTCGCGGGCATCGCCTTCGATGACGCTCACCGGAACCGCCTGCATGCCGTAGCTCGCAGCGGTCGCGGCGACCGCGGTCGCGGATCCGTGCGTGGTGAGCACGAGATCGTCGAACCCGTCGGCGGTGGTGCCGAAGTACGTTCGCGCGAGATCGTCCGCCATGACCAGGCTCTCGCCACCATCGCCGGCAGGGAAGGAGTGACTGACCACCCCCACAACCGTGAAGTACACGACGCCCTTCTGCGTCTGGACCGGCAGCTGCGACCCGACGACCCAACCGGTCGCCGTTGCCAGTCCCGCGGGCTCGAGGAAGCTCGGCCCGTTCTCGAGGGCGTGCAGTGCCGCTGTGCGATCGCCGGAGACGACGTCGAGGCCGCCGAGCGACGCGTAGACGCCAGGGTCGATGGCCGCGACACCCTCGGCCGCGCCGGCGACGTTTTCCGAGAGCAAGCGCAGCGGGGTCGCCTGAGCGACGCCCGGGCTACGCCCGATTGCAGCCATCACCTGGTCGTTCTGAGTCACGGGGCTCGTCACGACGGTATCCCCGGCGAAGAGCTGGGAGACCCAAGTGTCGCTCGCGGTCAGCGCGCCGGCGCTCAGAACGCTGACACCGACGGCGGTTGCCACCGCGAGCGCCAGGCCGGCGGTTGTCATCGCGGTCCGGTTGCGGGCCCGAATGAGATGTGCGGCTCCGGGTTGCGCGCCGGTGACGAACGGTGAGATGGCGAGCGCGATCAGGCTGATGACCAGCGGGGCGATCAGCGGCAGGGCGACCACCAGCCCGAGCAGCAGCGCGACGACGCCGGCGGCAACCAGCCCGCTTGCGGTGCTGAGGAAGCAGAGGGCCGCGATCACCAGGAGGACGGGGCTCGCCGTGCGCAGCAGGACACCCGCTCGCTGATGTTCCCCGATCGGATGGGGTCGCAAGGCATCGAGGATGGGGAGGCGCGCCGCGGCGAACAGCGGCAGGAGTCCACCGACCAGCGCCGCTCCGAGCCCAGCGACGATGGCGGCGATGACTTCGCCGGCCTGCGGCATGAGGGATGGAGCGGCGAGGTCCGCGGGTGACAGGCCGTTGTTGAAAAGTGTGCCCAGGATGAGGCCGGCGGCAACGCCGACCGGGACGGCTGCGACGGCGACGGTCGCAACCTCCGCCCCGAACAGCCGGAAAATCTGGCGCGACGACGCCCCGGCGGCCCTGAGCAGGCCGATCTCGCGACGGCGCTCATAGGCTGCCAGGGCGGCGCTGTTGGCCGTGACCCCCGCGCCGACGATGAGGCTCAGCACCGTCGCGAGCGCGAGGAGCGGCTGGAGGTCCTGAAGCGGCGCCGCCGCGCCTGCGCGCGGGTCGTACGTCGTGACCGCCGAGCCGAGCTTGGCATGGACCTCGCTCGCGACGGCGGAGACCGTCGCGCCGGGGCCGAAGCGCAGCGCCACCAAGGGCGTGCGCAGCCCCAGGCCGAATGGCCCGAGCATCGCCGCGTCATCCACGAATACCGCGTCGTGGGTGAAGGACGGTCCTGCGCCCGTGCCCGACGTGAAGCCGACGACGGCGAAGAGGTCCGGCCCGGTCGCGGTGATCATCTGAATCTGCTGGCCGATTGCGATCGGGAAGGTGCGGCCGCTCGTCAGCGCCGTGCTCAAACCCTTGTCGATGGCCACCTCCGAGGTGCTGCCCGGATGCGGCAGGCGGCCTGCGATGACCGAGACGCTCCGCAGTGCCGCGCTCGAGTCCTGGAGGCCGACCAAGGTCACGGTGTCTCCCTCGAGCCCACTCCCTGCGGGCCCGGCGGTCACCTGCTTCTCATAGAGCGGCACCGCCTGCACGACGCCTGGGAGATCCGCGAGGGTGGTGACCTGCGCGGGGGCCAGACCGGAGCCGCTGTCCACACGGACGTCGAGCGATGACGCGCCGGCCTGCTGCAGCTGGGCTTCGCTTGCCTGCACCGTCAGACCCTGGATCGCGATCTGGACGGCGAGCACCACGGCGATACCGAGCGCAACCGCGCACGAGGTGAGCGCGCTGCGTAGCGGACGTGCCCGGATGGCGCGAAGCGCCATGAGCCAGAGGTCGCTCACAGTCCCAGCTTGGCGAGCCTGCCCACGAGGATCGACGGATCCGGGATGGCGTCCGGGGCCTGCCCCGCATGGCTCAGGGCGACGTCGTCGACCACCACTCCATCACGCATGATCAGGATCCGGTCCGCATATGCGGCGACGCGGGCGTCGTGGGTGACGAGGACAGCGGTCTGGTGCTCCTGACGGCAGAGCCGGGTGAGCAGCGCCATCACCTCGTGCCCGCTCGTCCAGTCGAGGTTGCCGGTCGGCTCGTCGGCGAGCAGGAGCGATGGCGCCGCGGCGAGGGCCCGCGCCAGGGCGACCCGCTGTTGCTCGCCACCCGAGATCTCCTCGGGGCCGTGGCCCTGCAGGCCGTGCAGGTTGAGCTGGTCCATGAGCGCGTCGACCCGCTCGCCGATGACCTGGCGGGTGAGCTTCTGGCGATGCTTGCCAGGCGCCTCATTGCGCAGGCGCAGCGGCAGCGCAACGTTCTCGGCCGCCGTCAGCGTGGGGAGCAGGTTGAAGAACTGGAAAACCACGCCGATATGGTCGCGCCGGAAGGCCGAGCGTTCCTCATCCTGGAGGCCGTAGACATCGATCCCCTGGATCGTGACCGACCCCTGGTCCGGCGGCTCGAGGCCGCCGAGCATGTGCAGGAGCGTGCTCTTGCCGCATCCGCTCGGTCCCATGATCGCCACGAAGTCGCCCGACTCGACGCTGAGCGACACGCCTCGAATTGCTTCGCGCGGCGGCCGGCTGACCCGGTAGACCTTGTGGAGGCCTGTGGCGACAAGGATGCTGCCATCGAGGTCGCCCGCAGACGCTTCGACGGTGCTGAGCTGAGTCAGAGTGCTGGGCCCTTGAGAAAGTGTGGGATTAGAGCGTCAGGAACGCTTCGAGGACGGATTCGATCGTGTTCGGGAACAGACCTTCGTACTGATTCACGGGTGGGGCGGGAACGTTCTGCGGCAGGCTGCCAACCGGGATTACCAACGGCGTCTGCAGCGGGGTGGTTGGGAGCGGTGCCGCGGTTGCGGGACCAACGCCCGGGGCGGCCGGCGCGGGGGAGTTGCGGGTCGGCGGCTTTGGGGATGGCGTGCGTCGCGGCGGCGATGAGACGCCGACCTGCGCGAACTCCTCGCTGAACATCCAGACGTTTGGCTCGCTGCCGACACCAGTCCAGTTCACACCGGGCGCGCTCTCATCGGAGCCGACACCCATCTCGGTGTAGCTGCTGCCGAGGATGTTGGATCGATGGTCGCTGCTGTTCATGAAGGCGCTGTTGATGTAGCTGGCAGGGCTGGAAGAGCCGGTTTCCCATCCGATGTTCTCACCCGCCGACTGGTAGCGAACGCCGAATGCCTGCATCATCGAGAAGACAAGTTCGCCGCAGCCGAGGATCGGATGCGCGAAGTAGTTGCGCCTGATCATGTCATCGGACCGCCCGTATACCTGGACGCCCCTGCAGTTGTAGGGGGCGCCCTCACCGATGTTCTGGAGCGTCCCGCTGGCGATCAGCGAATGCACGCCGTTGCTGGTCCGGTCCTGGTTGGTCAGCGAAAACAGCTGCGAGTCCTCACTGGCGTTGGCGCTCGCGACGCCGGTGGTGCCGGCGAGATGGAGCACCGCCAGCCCGCACGCCGCGACGAGCCCGGCAGTCATCACGATGGGGCGGATCGCCCGCCGGAGGCGCCGGCTGGGCTGGCGCGCCGCGGTCGCCAGGTCGATCGTGGTCCGCACCGCAGCGGCAGTCCGGAGCACGTCGTCCCACGCCAAGGGCAGCGGCCGACGTTCCATACGGCGTTCCTTCAGGTGAAATGGCAGCTGACTATGACCGACCCGTTCCGGCCGGTCCCTATCAAACCCCCTCAGAGCCCCTGGGACGCTGCTTCGACAGGATCGTTGCACCGTTCACGGTTCATCCCGGGGATGCTTGATCCAGCCTCCGAGCAGGTATTCCAACGCGATCACACGAGGTGGTTTGAGCTCTCATGTCGTTGCTCGACCGAGTGCAGCGGAAAGCAGAGGGAACTCCCCCGTCTTCCGCACCCAGCGCGCCGTCGCCGTCTGCTCCCCCCGGGGCGCCGGATCGCCCCTCTGACGACGGAGCTGAACGGTTCCCTCCGGCCGGCTGGCAGAATCGCCCCGGTGGCGTCTCGCCGGCGCCGGTGCCGGCAACTCCCGCCCCCGCGGCGCGGCCGTTCGAGGTCGAGCGACCGGCGCCCGCCCCTGAACCGCAGCGCGCCCCGACCCTGCTGAACCGCGCCGGCGGTATGCGCCCCGGACTGAGCAAGATGGGTGGCCACGTCAACACTCACGTGGCGTTGCGCGGCAAGGTGCACCAGCGCCTCGTCGAGGAGCTCGCCCAGGGCACCGACTCCGTACCACCCGAGGTCGTCCGCCAGCGTATCGCCGAGCTGCTCAACGACGTGATCACCGAGCAGAACATCACGATGAGCCGGCCCGATCGTCTCCGCCTCGTCGAGATCCTCATCAATGACGTGCTCGGTCTCGGACCGCTCGAGGAGCTGCTCGCGAGCGAAGACATCACCGAAATCATGATCAACAGCTACAAGCAGATCTACGTCGAGCAACACGGCAAGCTGACGCTGAGCCCGGTGACGTTCGAGAGCGACCAGCAGCTGATGCAGGTTATCGACCGGATCGTCAGCAGCATCGGCCGCCGCGTCGATGAGTCGTCGCCGATGGTCGACGCGCGCCTCAAGGATGGGTCCCGCGTCAACGTGATCATTCCGCCGCTCGCGCTGCGTGGACCGACGATGACCATCCGAAAGTTCGCCAAAGAGGCGCTGACCATCGATGACCTGATCAAATACGGATCGATCACCGAGGACATGGTTCGCTTTCTTCGCGCATGTGTGCGCGGGAAGATGAACGTCGTGGTCAGCGGCGGCACCGGCTCGGGAAAGACGACCACGCTCAACATCCTGAGCGGCTTCATCCCCGAGGACGAACGCATCGTCACCATCGAGGATGCGGCCGAGCTCCAGCTTCGCCAGGATCATGTGGTCACGCTGGAGACACGTCCCGCGAACGTCGAGGGCCGTGGCCGCGTGTCGATTCGCGACCTGGTGATCAACTCCCTGCGCATGCGGCCGGACCGCATCGTCGTCGGAGAATGTCGTGGTGGTGAAGCGCTGGACATGCTCCAGGCGATGAACACCGGCCATGATGGATCGCTGACGACGCTCCATGCGAACAATGCGCACGACTGCATCAGCCGTCTGGAAACGCTGGTCCTGATGGCGGGCGCGGAGCTGCCGTCGCGCGCCATCCGCGAGCAGATCGGCTCGGCGGTCAACGTCGTTGTGCAGCAGTCCCGCCTCCGCGACGGAACGCGCAAGATCGTCAGCATCACCGAGGTGCTCGGCTGCGTCAACAACGAGGTCAAGCTCCAGGACATCTTCACCTACAAGCAGGTTGGCGTCGACGAGGATGGCAAGGTGGTCGGGTCCTACATGCCGACCGGGGTCATCCCGACGTTCCTCGATCATCTGAGCACCTCCGGCGAGCAGCTCTCCGAGGACATCTTCCAGCCGATCCACGTGATGGACGGGGTCGGCTCGGCCTGATCCCGTCGCGTTTCCGGCGGTCCAGGGTCCCATACGTTCGCAGGCGTACAGCCGTTTGCCCCGAAGCGGCGCAGGGTGGGGCCATGAAAGCCGCCGAACACCGCCTCGCCCTCTGCCCGAACTGCAACGGTTCCGGAGATAGCAATCGGAAAGTTGAGTTCCGCCGGGGTACGGTCGGTGCCTGGGCGTCGAAGGCGACGGCGGCCGACGAATGTGGCCGGTGCTCCGGCGAAGGCCTCATCTACGAGCCCGTGAACCTCCCGCCACCGGCGAGCTGATCTCCGGGCCCCAGCCCCACCCGAGTCCTCTGGTGGACACGGAACGGCCGGCAACGCAGTGCTTGCTAGGCGACCCCGCTGAGGTGACCGTTCTTCTCGGTCGCGACCCCGACCTGCCGGCGGTCGGGGAAGATCTGCGCGAGGCGAGGCGGCAGCGGGATGCCCATGTCGAACAGCCTGTCGATGATTCGCGGCCGGATGCCCGTCGGCTCGAAGTCGCCGATGATCTTGCCGGTCGACGGATCTGCGCCTCGGGACTCGAACTTGAAGATCTCCTGCACGGTGATCATCTCGCCCTCCATCCCGATGACTTCGGTGATGGACACCACCTTGCGCGACCCGTCCTTGAGGCGGTTCAGCTGGATGATGAGGTTGATCGCGCCGGCGATCTGCTGACGGATCGCCTTGAGCGGCAGATCCAGACCGGCCATGAGCACGAGCGTCTCGAGCCTCGACAGAGTCTCGCGTGGGCTGTTCGCATGGATCGTGGTCAGAGAGCCGTCATGGCCGGTGTTCATCGCCTGGAGCATGTCGAGGGCTTCACCGCCACGGCACTCTCCGACGACGATGCGATCGGGTCGCATGCGCAGGGAGTTGATGACCAACTCGCGGATCGCGATGCGGCCTTCGCCGTTGACATCGGCGGGACGAGCTTCGAGACGGCAGACGTGCTCCTGGTGCAGCTGCAATTCCGCCGCGTCCTCGATGGTGACGATGCGTTCGTCGATGGGGATGAACCCCGAGCAGACGTTGAGCAGCGTCGTCTTTCCAGTGCCGGTTCCGCCCGACACCAGGATGTTGGCGCGCGCGAGCACGCAGGCCTGGATGAAGGCTGCGGCTTCCTGGGTCATCGTTCCGAACCCGATGAGATCGGAGACCTGGTACGGGTCCTTGCTGAACTTTCGAATCGTGAGAATTGGACCGTCGAGCGCAACCGGCGGAATGGCCGCGTTCACGCGGGATCCGTCGAGCAGACGCGCATCCATGAGCGGTGTGCGCGAATCGATGCGGCGGCCGACCGCTGCGCCGATAGTGTCGATCACGCGCATCAGGTGCGCCTCGTCGTCGAACCTGATGTCCGTGAGGAGAATCTTGCCCTTGCGCTCCACGTAAACCATCTCTGGTCCGTTGACCATGATTTCGGTGAGGCTGTCGTCATCGACCAGTGGACGCAGTGGGCCCAAAGCCTCGAGATACCGGCTGTCGAGCTTCTGCGAGACGGCTGCCATGCTCACGTGAAGATGCTCCTTGGGTTTCGGACGGAAGGCGGTTCCGCGCCGATTGTGTGCGCCGCGACCGCGCGTTCTGCCGGGAGCAACCGGTTCGATACACGTTCGATTCCTGCAGCGTTCCAGACATCCACGACTCGTTAACTCGTCCGGGTACGATCACCTCGCTGTGATAAGTGCAGGGACGGTGGCGACGGCTGGGGCAGCCTCCATCCAGGACGACGAGGGGTTCGGAGAGGGGAGTGCCTTCGACTCCGGCGAAGACCTCGCCGCCGCGCTCTTCGCGCTTGCCGGCACGACTCCGAGCGATGTCGCCATACCGGCAGAGGTCGCCTGGCCGATTGCGATCCCAGAGGACGACCCGGTCTTTGTCGAGGTGCAGCGGCCCGGTGCCCTCGAGGGAGCCCGCCGCCCAGGATCCCAGTACAGCAGTGCGAGACCATCGAGCAGACCATCGGCGAATTGGTCGGTCCGCTCGCCCGGCGAGCAGTTGCTCCCGCCGAAGGTTTCCGGACGGTCCGGGTGGACGATCCGCAACAGCGTTGCCGTGCTCCACAGGACCGAGGACGCGATCGCCCGGCTTCGCGAGGAAGCGGTCGCGATGGCATTCCTCGCCGCGGCCGAGGCGTGCGGGCGAGGACGTCCGTCGTCGCTCGAGCGGCGCAGCCACCCTCGGTAGCGCCTGCTCAGCGTTCGTACTGGCGGAGCCGTTCCTCGACCTGTGAGCTCGTGAGCGAGAAGGCTCCCGCAGGAGTCCCCCGGGTGGGAGCGCCGGCGCCAGCCGGTGCGTCCGACGAGGCTCTGCCCGAGCCCGGGCCATCGTCGTCCGGCTTGTCAGCTCCCTCGCGCTCCCGCCGCCGCATCATCGCGTAGACGTTGTCGAGAGTCGGGGCGTGGCCCTGGCGGAGCAGCGCAAGCACTGCCTCTGGATCGATCGCGCCGGGAGCAGCGAGTGCCGCCGCACGGGCGGACTCGAGCGCCGCTGCCTGCGCCGCCTTCATCTCGTGGCGTGCGTGGCGCGCGATCCGGAGCAACCCGAGACAGATGATGCCCTCCACAACGGCGAGGCCGGCCAGGATGAGTACTGAGTGATCCTGGATCCAGCTCACCAACTGGTTGGTCACCGGGTCATGCCCCGCACAATCGCTCGGCAGCCTGCTGGTGCATCTCGCGCGCCATCGCCTGAATGGACGCGGAATCCTGGCCGTCCACGTGGAGACCGCGAATCGTGTCGATGGTTGCCACGAAGTCATCGATCGTCGATCGTGTGCTGCTCAGCAGCTGCGTTACCTGCACCGCGTTGGTCTCACCGAGCCACACGATCCCGATCTGCACGAGCTCGTTGCGCACCTCGTCGAAGTCCACGTATTGAGAGCCCACCGGCTCGTCGCGGTGGAAGAAGCCGGCCTCCACGTCACTCTCTGGAGCTGCCTCGTTCCCCACGCGGTCAGGGACAGCAACGG
>CAAGKR010163430.1_pt1 | contig 11247 bp, 6 predicted proteins | sample 2556971 | NCBI WGS metagenome assembly CAAGKR01 (sample SAMEA5207829, study PRJEB30636) | soil metagenome | biome: forest; feature: boreal; material: soil | place: USA | collected 2011-09 | depth 1 m
TCCAGCGACGGACGCACCTATGGTTTGACTCGGTAGGGGTCTGGGGTTCAAATCCCTTGGCGCGCACTCCAGCAACGATTCGCTGAGGTAAGCAGAGTTTTGAGATTTGATGCTGTTAGGGGCCGAAGTACGAATTCGGCACCAAGAGAAATGATCAAACAGATTTTTGGTGTCTGTTTGGTGTCTATTATTGTAGAGCACCAGAGAGACTAAAGAGAATTAAGTGGACGAAAGAGAATCCGCGTAAACTAAGACGACTCAAGTCGTTGTGCGAATCTCATTGAGGTAGAACAACTTAACAAATTTGGAGAGTTCGTCTCCCCCCCTTCGGCACCACCTAAACCCCGTGATTTTAATAGGTTACCGGAATCAAGTTGGGAAGGGAAGTCAACTTCGACGTTCGGTACCGACTTCTAATCCGCTGGGATTCAACTACTTACGAGTGAATTTCCTTCAATAAGGGTGTTCGAGTTCCACCTTCGACACCAATCGTCTTAACCGCTTTGATTTCGCTAACAGTATTCGTCTGATCGCTTGCTCCGTGAACTTCTCATATTGATTTCGACCATCTCTTCCACTGGCCCACACGCAGGCCGGGGGCAAGAGCGCCTTGCTTTCCCGATCGAAGTACCCGCCGTTCCATTCTGCGAGAGCGGGCACTCCGCTCAACCTTCGGGATTATGCGTGACAAATAAGCGTGTTACTGGGCAGCCGAATTGTAAATGCGGGCCAGCCCTCGGAAGCGTTGGCCGCCGTCAGCGTCCCACCGTGTGATGCGCGATCCGCGCATCACACGAGCAACGCGAATCCAAGGCCTCATCTGCGCGGAGAATAATCATTCCTACCGTTTAGGCAAAGCTTGTGCTTTTGGTGAATGATCTTCTTGCGACATGATAGACTTCGCGCCGCTCGAAAATTTGCAGGGCAAAGACTCAGGTTCACGCCAGCGCGAAATATTAGAGCTGAACTTTCACCGTCCTTCCGAAATTCATCTTACGCCGAAGGCTAAATGATGTTAATGAAACGCACGCTCTTCTTATTTCTGACGTCGGTTATGGTTTCTCTTTTCGCCCTCTGCGCTGCTTGCGGTAGCAAGAAGGGAGGAGAGGTTGTAGTAAATAGAGGACAAGCTGAAAAGGCCACATCTTCACCCGGCAAGAACGAATTTCCGCCGCTAAAGACTTTTCAATTCGCCACCGTGAAGGTTGATGCGAATGGGAATGTGGCGGAGCGGCGCAAGGGGGAGGCGCAAGCTTACGGTGAGGTCATCAACGGCGTTCAGCTTGAGATGGTTCCAATACCTGCTGGGGCATTTCAGATGGGATCACCCGATACAGAAAAGCAGCGAGATGACCATGAAGGCCCGCAGCATCAGGTCACATTGCCGCAATTCTATGTTGGCAAGTTTGAGGTGACACAGGCCCAGTGGCGAGCAGTGACGAAGCTGCCGAAAGTGAGTATTGATTTGAGGCCCGATCCGTCAGAGTTCAAAGGAGATGACTTGCCGGTAGAGAAGGTGTCATGGGATGAGGCGATGGAGTTCTGCGCCAGATTGTCGAGGGCGACAGGGCGAGATTACCGACTACCGAGTGAAGCGGAATGGGAGTATTCAGCAAGAGCCGGGACACAGACACCATTTGCATTTGGTGAGACGATTACGCGGGAGATTGTAAACTCAGCGTTGGGCTCAGCCCGGCTCAAGACAACGGCTGTGGGATCGCTGGGCGTAGCGAATGGATTCGGGTTATATGACACTCAGGGGAATGTGTTTGAGTGGTGCTCGGATGCTTGGCATGAAGACTACAACGGGGCCCCGACAAATGGGACAGCATGGGTGAGTGGCGGAAACCCAAGTCTGCGAGTGTTGCGGGGCGGTTCCTGGGCCAGCATCATTGCAGGCTACCTCCGCTCCGCCAACCGTTACAGGATCGCGCCCGACCGCCGCGACAGTTTCAACGGCTTTCGTGTGATTGCGCTCCCGCGGACGTAGCCTTTGGCTATTTTGCCTTTTGTTTTTTTGCGCGCAAGCGCAGCGCGCGGAGTGAGAGCGAAGTGCACTAAATCGGAATCTACAACATTGGGAAAGACGGAAAAACACGATCAACGCGCCTTACTCGAAACAACACGACTACCAAAGAGTCGCGGGGCGCGCCATGACGACAAGCCTGACAATCATTTGCTGGTTAGGCTTCGGTGGTTACTCGATCCACTGTCTAGCATTCACAGTTCGCCGCAAACAACGCTGCGCAGGCTATGGGCTTTGCGCATGCAGATCGAAGGTGCGCATACCCAGTCTGAAGTGACTGGATTGGACCAGCAGCCGGGCATCGTCAACTACGTCGGTCGCTGAAGCGTCCGTTGGAATCAAGCAGCTCCCGGCAGAGCGCCCGAGTCAGGACAGCCCGCTCGGTAAGGAGCCGGCCGGCTTGGTCCCGTTCAACGTCACCCGGCTTCGAAGATTTGGCCAATCTGTGCATAGTTCGTCCTCAAACTTTGGCAGGCACATAGCTGTCTGCCTCCCTGCCTGCGTCATCACGCGTGATCTAAAACCATGTGCAGGCTGGGGAGTGCCACTGGATAGCCCGACGGTGAGAAGATTCTGAAACTTTGTCTCCCGTCGCGGCGCGAGCGTACAATTACACGAATGCTTTGTCGAAATTATTGCTGACAAATAATGCAAACTTGTGAGAGACGGAGGATTATGGAAATGAAAAAACTGATTACGAGCTTATCAGGCGTATTTATTGCATTAGGTCTTACAGCAATTTCACTCGCTGCCCAATCTCCTGTCGGATATGTGGTGGGAATAAAAGGAACCTGGATTTTGAACGGTTCGAACACTTTGTCGTTGTGGGAAAAAATACCCGCCGGCGGTTCAATCCGTCGTCAATCTTCTTCTGGTGACGACCGCCTCACGATTGCCGATATGCGCGGAAGTCTGCTTGAATCTGCCAGTCGAGATTGTGCGAAGGCTGGCTGCTCGAGTGCCATTACTCTTTCGCGTCAAGCACCGGCGAGTTCGATGTGGAACGTCGCCTTTGACACCGTGATGGAAGCAATCTGGGGTTCGCCGAATCGGTACTCGGCACATCGCAGCCGAAGCGGTGAGATTTCCGACGGTGTGGTGAAACTAACCGACGGCAAAATTGATTTGAGTTCAGTATTGAGAACGCAGGGCGAACAATACCTGCGCTGGCGTGTAATTTCGCAAAAAGAAGATAGTGGCGCCCAATGGACAACACCGCTCAAGCTGGGCAAGACCGCGTTCGTCCCCGGCTTTCAGTCCGGGCTCTATGAAATAAATCTGGTGCGAAGTAACGGCGGCAACTTCGAGCCGGTTGCGACGGCCTGGATCTTGGTGGCGACACCAGCAGACTATGAAAAAACGCAGGCTTCTTTTCAGGCAGCGCAGGAACTCACCAAAAAATGGGGCGGCAATGTGAAGCCGGAAACCGTGCAACAATATTTGCAAGCCTCGCTCGATAATCTGGCGCGAAACGCCGTGAAGTGAAATAGCCGATGGCGCGAAAAGCATCACGTCAAAGATCTAAGCCCAAGCAGTCGAAACCTGCCGAAGCGGAAACGAGCCCGCCGCTAGACGCTAAAGCTAAACCGAAAATTTCTTTCTGGCGGCGCGTTTTGAAGGCTTTGCCGCTCATGATTCTCGCCTTGCTTCTCACCTTTGTTTTCAGCCGTACCGAGGCGATTAAAGAATGGGAGACCATTTCACTCGATACGCAGATGCGGCTCGATATGCCAGCCAAAGAAAGCGATGTCGTCATCGTGGACATAACCCAGCAGGATTTCGAGCGCGTTTTTGAAGGCAAGACGCGCCCGCTCAATCCGGATGCTCTGCACCGGGTGATCGCCGCGATAGCCAAGGGTCGGCCCTGCGTCGTTGGCGTTGACATTGACACGAGTTTTAAGGAATTCAAAGATTTCAAAGTGGATGAATTGTCAAATGTCGTGTGGGAACGCGAAGCCGAAGAAACTCCCGAAAACGTCAATCAAAAACCAGTTCCGCTCGATGTGCTGGGCGGACAGAATTCCGCGCTTAATACAAAATCGGGATTGCCGCTTTTAATTGACGACGCCAAACAAGTTCCGCGCCTTTACACGCGTTTGATCAAAACGACACGAGGCGATTTACCTTCGTTTGCATGGGCGGTTTTCAAAGAAGGCAAAAGCAAAAACTGCGTCGGTCTGAGTTTTCCCGATCTGAAAGAAACTACCGAGCCCATGATTATCGGTTATTCGAGAGGAAAAGAAGGCGCGGGACGTAGCAGAATCTTCGCCTCGGATATTCTCAAATATTCGGAAGATCCAAACTGGCCAAATAACAATCCGATAAAAGATAAGATCGTTTTGCTCGGTGGTTCATATTTGGGCGAAGACAAAAGCGAGACACCGCTGGGCGTGATGAGCGGCGTGGAGATTACCGCCAACGTCATCGAAACTGAATTGCGCGGCGGCGGTACGAGACCCCCAGGCTTTCTTAGCATAATTCTGCTGCAAATCTTTGACGGTGTTTTGCTTATTACACTGTTTCAAATCTTCTCGTGGCGCAAAGCCGCTTTACTCAGTTTACCGCTTATCATTTTCCTTTCGCTGGCTTGCAGTTTCTTAACTTATTATTCGTTTTCGCACTGGGAGTTTTTCGTGCCCGTCATGATTGGGGTCGCTTTGACCTTAGTGTTTGACGAGGCGAAAGAGCATTTCAAAAAGCGATACAGGCGCGAGATTGCCGAAACTTATCAGGAATTTAGCGGACGGCCGCCGGGCGCGAAGCAAGACCCGCCTGCAGAAGAATAAATCAGAGGGAGAAAAACGATGCCTTATCGCACGCTCTTCAAAACAGTTTCCGTCGCGCAAACACTCGGCTTGATTTTGAGCGTGGCTTTTACGGCTTTCGGACAGACCCCGAAGACGGATGAAACGCGGGAACTGCCACCAGCTCAAACGCTCGAGCGGCAAATGATGGGCGCGGAAACACACCGTTACAAAATCAGTCTTAAAAAGGATGAGTTTTTCCAGGTGCGCGTCGAACAGAAAGGGGTAGACGTTGCGGTGAAGATCGTGGATGCAAGTGGCCGAACGTTGGCGACGATGGATAGCCCGAACGGTACTGAAGGGGCTGAAGTCTTGTCGTTTGTCGCGGAGACCGCAGACAGTTATCTGCTGGAAGTCAGCGGTTTGGACGCTAAAGCGGAACAGGGCAATTACACGATTCAACGCGAAGCCTCACGGACAGCGACGGCAGACGATAGAAAACGGGTTGCGGTAGAGTGGTTGTTTGTCGAAGGAATGACAGCGCGAGATGTCAAAGGACAGAGTGAAACCGCCTTAGCAAAACTTGAAGAAGCGTTGCGCGGCTGGCAGGAATTAAAGGATGACTATTTAATCAAGTTGACGGCGCAGGAAATCAAATCACTAAAACACTTATCCAAAAAAGCGCAAGCCGATGTCCTATACGACGAAGCAATTGCCTTTAGCAAACAAGGCACTAAAGAATCGCTGCAAAACGCAGCTGCAAACTTTTCCGAAGCGCTGCGAGTGTATGTCGAATTGGAAGACATACCGGATGAAGCAATTACTTTGAATCAGTTGGGTTATCTTTACGGCGTTTTAGGCGAAACTCAAAACTCACTCGAATATTTCAATAAGTCCCTGCCGCTTTACAAAGCCGTCGGTGATAAACACGGTGAAGCGAATACTCTGGACAACATCGGTGGGATTTACGGCATTTTAGGCGAAACTCAAAAGGCACTCGAATACTACAATCAATCTCTGCCGCTCATCAGATCAATTGCCGACAAAACAGACAGCGACAAACGCTTAGAAGCGAGAACACTCTATGATACCGCCGCACTCTATATTAATTTAAGTGAAACCCAGAAGGCACTTGAATACCTCACGCTAGCCTTGTCGCTCTGCAGAGAAATTGGCTATAAAGTCGGCGAAGCGACAACTCTGAATAATTTCGGCGGAGTGTATTCAGGTTTGGGCGAGAAGCAAAAGGCATTCGATTACTATACTCAAGCCCTCGCCCTTATCAGAACAGTTACCGCCGAACCACTTGACAGCAAAGGTCTGGAAGCCACAACTCTGAACAATATCGGCGGAGTTTATGCAGATTTAGGCGAGCCTCAAAAAGCCCTTGATTATTACAAACAATCCTTACCACTTAGCAAAACCATCGGCGACAAACATGGCGAAGCAAATACACTAAATAGTGTCGGCTATGTGTATTCAAATTTGGGCGAGAGGCAAAAGGCACTCGATTACTACACTCAAGCCCTCGTGCTTATGAGGGAAGTCGGCGACCACAGGGAAGAAGCGTCAATACTCGCCAACATGGGCGTAATTTACTCAACTTTAGGTGAGAAGCAAAAAGCACTTGAAAACTACAATCAAGCCTTGCTGCTTCAAAAAGCCGCCGGCGACCGCAGCGGAGAAGCCGCCACGCTCACCAACATCAGCAAAGTTTACGAAGATTTCGGCGAGAAACAAAAAGCACTTGAATATCTCAATCAGGCTTTATCGCTTGCCAAAGCTATCGGCGACAAACGAACAGAAGCGAAAATTCTGAATGGTATCGGTAAAGTGTATTGGGAATTAGGCGAGAATCAGAAAGCACTTGAATACTACAATCAAGACTTGCCGCTTATCAAAGTCACCGGCGACCGCCGCGAAGAAGCTAATGTGCTCAATAACATCGGCGTAGTCTATTGGAAATTAGGCGAGAAACAAAAATCAATCGAGTATTTCAATAAAGTCCTGCCGATTTCCAAAGCTGTCGGTAATCGAAGCGGGGAAGCCGTTACGCTCAGTAATATGATGGTTGACTGGGAGTCGTTGAATAATCGGCGGTTGGCGATTCTTTATGGCAAACAATCAATTAATATTCTGCAGAGTCTTCGGGCGGACATCAAAGGACTTGATAGGGAGTTGCAGCAGAGTTTTCTCGGCACAATTGAAGATACTTATCGCGGGTTGGTGGAGTTGTTAATTAAAGAAGGACGCATTCCCGAAGGCGAACGGGTTTTGCGAATGCTCAAAGAAGAAGAATACTTTCAATTTGTTCGCCGCGATGGTCGCGTTGTCGCGTCGCTGGATGAGCGAATCAATCTGAATCCCACGGAAAAGAAAGCCATTGAACAATACGAGACCATAGCTCTTGAAATCAGCCGGATTTATCACGAAACCGAAGAACTCGAAAAAGAAGCATCAACCTCCCCGGGTCAAAATAATATCAGCGCCCGGCAGACTGAATTAAGTAACAAACTTGAACTCTCCTGGTCGAAATTGAAAAGTTTTCTGGTTCAGCTGAGTACGGACTTTGCCAAAAAGGAAGCGGATTCGAACAACGCGGAAGAAAGTTCGCAAGCGATTGTCAAAGAATGGAACGACCCGCACGTCGCGGTTATTTCAACCATTGTTGGAGCCAATAACTTAAGCGTGATTGTGACGACTGCGGAATTTCAGCGCGGCTATGTAATACCCGTTTCCGAAGAAGAATTAAACAAACTGGTCGGTAATTTTCGCGCCGCGATTGTCGGAAGAGAAGATGTCAAACCCGCCGCCCAGGAACTCTACAATGTTTTATTCAAGCCGATTGAAAAGGATTTGGAATCGGTCAAGGCGCGAACTTTGATCTGGTCGCTGGATAAGTTTTTGCGGTATGTGCCGGTTTCGGCTCTGTGGGATAAAGACAGAGGCTATCTGGTGCAGGATTATGCCAGCGTCATTCTCGCGCTTGCCAGCAGACAAAGCCTGGCTTTTCGTCCTGCTAACAAAAATCAATGGCAGGCTCTCGGGGTTGGCGTCTCAAAAAGCGCGGAGGGTTTTGGCCCGCTCAGTTATGTTTCCGAAGAGTTGCGGGCCATTGTCCGCGATTCATCCGCCCAGCCGAAAAAACGAGAATTCGGAATGATCGCTGGCCGGCGATTGCTCGACGAACAATTCACTTATGACAGTTTGCTTCAATCTTTGGGAAAGTATCCGTTTACCCACGCCGCGACCCATTTCAAATTTATTCCCGGTACTAAAGCCGAAGGATTAAATTCTTTTCTGCTGCTGGGCAACGGCGAAAAACTGACACTCGCGCAAGTCCAAAACGCGGATAACATTTTTGCCGGTATCGAACTTCTGACCCTCTCAGCGTGCGACACGGCGTACGGCGGCAAAACTGCTGACGGCCGAGAAATAGAGGGCTTTGGCGTGTTAGCGCAACGTAAAGGGGCTAGAGCTATTATGGCAACGCTCTGGCCAGTGGATGATGAAAGCACGCGCGATTTGATGATTGAGTTTTACCGGGACTATCAAAAACCGAATTTCAATAAAGCTGAAGCCCTGCGCCAGGCCCAACTCGTTTTACTGCAAGAACCGGACAAAGCGTCGAATGGCAAACCAACGAAGCCCGTCAATGCTTCGCCAAAAGAGTTTGCACATCCGTATTACTGGTCGCCGTTTATTCTCATCGGCAATTGGCAATAAGAATCAAAGCGCGAAAAACGATATTGTAGCTGACGTTGGTCGAAGATTGTCCGCCGGGCTGAAGCGCAGCGTTAGCTGGCAAGTACTATCGAATGTTACATAAGCTGATGAATCATGACGCTTGAAGAATTGAGTTTTGAACTGAAGAGACTTGTGGGCGAAACGGTCTCGTCGAAACTAATCGCTTGCGGCAACATTATCCTCTATTTCTTTGGAGAGCCCCGGGCTGATAGCGCTGTTAGTGTTTTCATTGTTTCGACTTGGCGCTACCAGCAGCATGGCGAGATAGTGGTTGGCAGCGATGATTTTCCTGCTGGATCTGATTTCACCTCAAAAGAAGAGTATCGGAAGACATTTGATCGAATGTGCGCTCTGACAGATGTCCTTGAAGGCGCGATGCTGGTGGATTGCGAAGTGGATTTGGTGACATCTGATATTCGTATGGAGTTCTCGGAAGGTCAGGTTATCCGCAATTTTGCGAATAAGGCATTCGCTGATGCCGCTTGGACATATCGAAACCCTGCGCGGAATCTAACCGCATATGTTTCACCATCAGGCATTAGTGTGATGACAGAGGAATGAAGGGCCTGCGTACTCACTCAACCCGACGCCTCGATAGCAATCTTCTTAAGATGCCTGGTCTAATGTAAATTGGACGCCTGACCCCGTTTCGGGTCCGCCCTCTAAAGAATATTCTAATGATTTACCGAATATTGATTGACGAAGCGTGCGAGGAGTGGGATGAGGAGGAGAAGTCTATTATTTCGAGAAGGGTGAGTTGAGAGGCGCAGCCTCTGGCTTGAGTGATTTGATGTGGACGCTCAAACTGCCCTTCCACCGTATCTCCAATCCTCGCGCCCGCTTCTATTTCACGGAACTCGGTTGGAGGAAGATCGGATGTATACTTTGCGAGTGAAGCGAAGAAGCGTGGGCATGTAGTTCAAGTGATGCGGCGAAAGAACCCACGTCGTTCTCAGATCGTGTTTGCAGATAAACTTCAATTAGCAATATTGCCATCAAAGAGCCAGAGGGATGTTGAGTGAAGGTAAGTAACTCTTCCGTCAGTGCCCGGTGGAGGTCGAGTTCGAAAATATTGATCCGGAACAAACGGTTATTGCCGGTCTGGCGGACTTGTCTCGCAAGACTGGCCTTATAGTACGAGTCGTTGGACCCGGGACAGTCGAAAGACTCTTTGCGGAAATCGAAAAGTACGATTCACATGAACGGGCCGAAACCTTCGAGTATCTAAGGCGTGCTCTACACGAAACTCGCTCTTCGCTTAGCTCGGAAGATGTTTATGTGGACAAGTAATTTATGCGGTCTAAATTGACTTCTTGACACGGTAGGAATCGGGGGTCCGATCCCTACCCGCTTAGCTTGGCAACAGTTTGCTGAGTACGGACGGAATGTTGGTTTCGATCGCGGAAGTGTCCAGTTGATTAATGCCGTTGTGGGCCGAAGGATTAATTCGACACCCTGGAGGAAATTGGATCAAAGAGTTTCTTGGTGTCTGTTTGGTGTCTATTATTGGAGAGCACCAGGGAGACTATAGAGAATTAGGGGTACTAAGAAGAAATTTCGTAAGCCGAAGTCGTTTGAGCAGTTACAAGCAAATCGTTCGCGCAGAATAAGTTAGAGAGAGCAGGGGAGTCGTTTCCCCCCTTCGGCACCAGATGCAACGGTCCAATTGATGTAAATCGTAGCATTGCTGGCTGGAGCTGATGTGGCCTGTCACAACCAAGTCACAAAGTTTGCGTTGCCGAACAAAGTCCTGTGCCTCGAAGCTCCGGGAGGTCATCGTTATGACCTGTGCGACAGCGCTGCACAGGGACTAATCCCTCTTGAAACGAATCGTTGCTCTAGATCATCAAACTGCCGCCGTTAATGTCAAACGACGCTCCGGTAATGTAACCTGCGGACTCTGAAGCGAGAAAGCAGATCAGCTCAGCGACTTCTTCGGGCTTGCCGAGGCGGGCTATGGGAAAGTTTTGGGTGACGGCGTCAAGGCGCTCCTGAGTGGCATTGGCACGCGTGAGTTCAGTATCAAATAAGCCGGGGCATACGGCATTGACTGTGATGCCATAAACTCCCAGCTCTTTGGCGGCGGCGCGCGTCAAGCCCAGCATCCCGGCTTTCGACGCTGTATAGTGAGCACCCCCGAGAGTGCTGACGCTACGCCCGGCCAAAGATGAGACGTTGATGATGCGCCCGCAGCCCTGACTCTTCATTACGGGAACGACCGATTGGATGCAAAAGAAGGCGGCTGTTAAATTCGTATCAAGCGTCGCGCGCCATTCCTCTTCGGTAAGCTGCTCAAAGCGTGTCCCGGAAGCGATAGCCGCATTATTGACGAGCACGTCCAGGCGCCCAAAGCGTTCGACGATACCGGAGACGAGTGCCCGCACGACTTCAGAGTCTCTGATGTTGCCGGGCGCCGGGTGAGAATTGTTGCCTAATTCCTGGGCAAGAGCTTCCGCACGATCTTGCGTGCGAACATTAACGGCGACATGTGCGCCGCGCGCGAGAAAACGCTCGGCAGTCGCACGACCCAGCCCGCGCGCCGCGCCTGTAATCAGCACAACACGCCGGGCGAAGTCCTGCGCCATCTCTTTGCTCTCCTAACAGTCAATTATTCCTCGTATATCCTTCATTCTCTAACACTACTGTCCCAACGTTAGTTGAACAGAATCAGTTGTTTGCAAAGATGGTCTAAGTCGGTTTGATCGTCTACTAAAGAAAGTGCCTGTGAAA
>CAAGKR010208459.1_pt1 | contig 11246 bp, 9 predicted proteins | sample 2556971 | NCBI WGS metagenome assembly CAAGKR01 (sample SAMEA5207829, study PRJEB30636) | soil metagenome | biome: forest; feature: boreal; material: soil | place: USA | collected 2011-09 | depth 1 m
AGGCCAAGCTCGTCACGAGTTCCGCTCGCCAGTCGTATTGCTGGTGGTGTTCGTCCGACATGGGGACCCCTCTCCTGCCCTCTCTACTTCGAGGCGGCGCTGCCACGGTGAGTACATCCGCCTACAGGTCTTGCAGAGGGGTCTCGCCGGCTCGCCAGTTCGTTCGGGCTGGCGCGCATCAACCGTACATGCTGCACCGAGCGAAGAGCACACCACGAGTCTCACGATCGAGGATACGCCAAGGGCCTGGCGGATTGCGCCGAGGACGAAACAGCTCTTCCACTCCGAACCTCTGGAGAAATAAAGCGTCCGGCTGAGGGGGTAGCCGGACGCTTCAGCGATGAAGGCGAGTCAATGCGTTTCCGATGGGCGCGTTCGGCTTACGGTCGGCGGGCCGCCTTGTCGAGCAAGGCGAGACAGGTTCTTGCGCCTTTCTTAAAGACCCCAATCGCCGTGTTCCACGACTCTTCCGTCGTTGGCCTTCCAGGATGCGGCACTTCAGTCTCATCACCGCGAATGCGATGAAGCACAGACAGAGCCTCTCCCACCTGGATGATCTCACCGCCGCAAGCCTTGAGGAGGGCTCCGTAGTCTGGGTCACGGTGGCTCTTCTCGATCCGTTGTTTGAGGTGTTCGCTGTCGCCGTAGCGAACATACGCGGCCCGAACCAGGCGTTCGCCGACGTTGTCGAGATGAACGAGTGCGTTCGCCCAACCGACGGCACCTCGGTCTCGTTCTCGCTTGAACAGGGCAATCTGCCTGATCAGGATCGCCCGTTCTGGCCCAAACAGAGCTTCGGGCAATGCGGTCGGACGATAGCCAACCTCGTCGTAGAGAAGGTCCAGCGCCACGTCGGACCCAAGGGATGCGCGATGCAGCGCCTGGCTCAGTCGCTCTCGAACCATGGAGTCGGCCTCCTGCTCGTCGCCGTCGAGAAGCCCAGAGATTCGCTCCATTTGAGCCGAAGAGAGATCCACAAACGGCACCACTTCGAGCAGCGCCTCGCTGGCCGCCTGATGAACAGCCAGCGCGTCGGAGTCAGCATCGCCAAGGTGGCTTAGTAGGACATCGACGACCGATGGCCGGGCAGCAGATCCAAGGACCGCCAGGAGTTGGATGCGCTCCTGCTCGGAGATGTTACCGGACAGCACTTCGACGAAGTGCTCGCAGAGGACATTGAGGGTCTTGCCGGCCTGTCTCGCCACGTTCCCGTCTTTACCGGACAGGTCACGGAGTTCTCTGAGCAGATCCAGGCCACGCGGACGCAGGGCGGTTACCGCGGCGAACGCGGCTTCACTCACTCCGGACACGGCAACCGTCATCCCCTCATGAACGGACGCGGGTACGGAGCCTGACGGTGCGACGCGAGCGTAAATTGCGAACGCTCGGGCACGACGGGCGCGATCCTGCTTCCCAGTGGCCGCGGCAAAACGCTCAATCGTCCGCACCTGAGCAGGTCCGCCATATTCCTCGAGCAGCCCCAGTAGCTCTTCGCGGTCCCTTTCCGACATCGCCTCATATGCGGGCTCGGACTTGGCAAAGGCGGTGTCGGCGTTCGTCGGTGCCAGGACTGCCGCGACGTCGATGTCGAACGACTGGGCCTGCATCGAGCTAGCGGCCGACGCGAACAAGTCAGGTCGATGAATGCGGACCGCTTCGGCCATGACACGGAAGGATCCTCGGACTTTGGGGTATCTCGTCCGTGTCTCGAGGACAAATGGCGTGATGACTGCGTCGGGTATCGCGGCGGCGACCACATTTGCGGTCGCACGGTGCTCGTCGTAGGCATCGGCCAGCACCTGCACTTGCTCGGCTGCCGAGCCAAACGACGCGATCACCTCGGTCAGAACCCTCAACCCACTCTCGTCGCCTTCCTTGGGCCACCACAATGCATCGACCGGTCGGCCGACGGGCAGGGTGTTGGGATCGGCCGCGACGGCTTCTTGATTGTCCTTGCCTGTTCGTCGGAAGTTAGCGAGTGCCTTGGCGACCACGACAGAGAAGAGCGCGGGATCACTGGGCCGAGGATGCCGGCCTGCAATCTCCATCAAGGTCGCCGACATGCTTTCGGGGGCGAGAGTGAAGAGAGGCGACAGCATGTCGGGGACATCCTCTTCCGGCATGGCAAGGATCGTTGCCAGAAGCTCGCTCCAGCGCTCCGGGGACCATGCGCTGATGATCGGCACAACGAGCGGCCACAGAGTCGCCTGCTTCCGAAGAGCCAGGGTGAAGAAGCTCAGACGTTCTGCCTCGTCAGGCCACGTCTCAACCAGGGCGAGCAAAGCCTCAATGCCTGGCGTGACCGGAAGCTCCGGACCATCCAGAAGCCCGATCAACGTCGGACCGCCACGCTTGTAAATGAGCTGGGTCAGTACAGGCTGGAACGGACCAGCGGCGACCATCGCCGGCGAGGCGGAAACCAGGTCGGCGACGAGTCTGACTACCTCGCTCGCTTTGTCCTCCGCGACACACGATGCCTCGATGAAGTAGGCGGCGCGACTCCACGAGATCCCGTCAGCTGCTGCGGCGAGCTGGCTCCGGTATTCGGCCGCCGCCACTGCCGAAGTTTTGGGCTGGTCTTGAAGCGAGCGAGGGAAGCCTCAACGGTCGGCCCGGCCGCAACGGGCGACTTGATGGCCCACGTCGCGTACGCGTCCGCAACCTGGCCGGGTTGCTCGAGGAGCCAGGATTCGAAAAGGCCGCGGCGGGCAGCGACCGCTGGAATGGCATTGGCGATATCGCGCAAAGCCGCGTCGATCTCCCGGACAGCCTCGGGAGACAGCCTCGGCCAGCGTCCCGGTATAGCCTCGAAGATGGCAGCCTGGACGGGTGCCGGATCCATAGTCGGCGTCAAGAGCTCGTGGAGCATGAGGTCCGACAGACGCGGGTCATCCGCCTCTGCCATCCGGACGGCCATACGCACCGCGAGCGCTGACTCGCCGGCTCGCCACAGGAGTTCTATGGCAGTCCAATTGCTGTGCTCGGCCAGGTGGGCGACGAGGGCGTCGCCTCGAAGGTCGCCGAAGTCGCGGCGCACGCGAGGGGTTTGGTCGGATGCGTCGTCGGGCATGTCTTACGCGCCCAGATGGGCGCGGTATGACTCGGCGGTCGAGCGCTGGATCGGAGATTGCATCGCTGTTCCCCTGTTCGTCTCTGACCAACTATATGCCGGGCGACCGGTCGCGGTGAGGCCTTGGAGAACATACGCAGGCCGAGCACCTCGTCAAGCTTTGAGCCGATCCCGCCAGGGAGACGCGGGTTATCGAGGCTCAGGGGAGTCGCCGGGCTGTGAAGCCGGTGGGCGAGGTGGCGCTATCGAAGAGACCGATTCCCGTTCCGTGACGCCGCCGCCATCGGAAGGGCTGCCGACGATCCGTTCCCAGACGAATAAACGCGCCGGGGAGCACTGGCCTTTCGCACGGGTGCCGTCATCGGGAACTCGAACTTGATCTCCAGCGCAAGGGCAAGCTTCTGGAGAGTGCTCGCATGTGGAATGTGCTCGCCGCTCTCGATCAACGAGATCTTGGAGTCCTTCGTACGGATGATCTCGGCGAGCTGCTTCTGCGTGTAGCCCATGCGCGTTCGCCCAAGGATGACCTTCTCTGCAATGGCTTCGCTGATCGCAAGGCGCTCAGCCGCTTCGGCGAGCTCCGGATCATCGCGGAGAGACTGCTCGAGGATCTCTTCGGCGGTGGGGCCGAGCGGATTGATCCAGTCTGCGGCTCTCTTGTTCATGGTTCTACTCCCGGTTCGTTGGTCCGACGAACTTATCACTTCTGTTAAGTTTGTCAAGTCCTAAGGCGCTGCCGGCCCAAGAGAGCTTGGAACGGCATCGATTCGATCCAGAAAGTCGAGCCAATGCTGATGAGCTGTTTTCTTGTCCTCGTCGGGCACTTCCCAGTCTGGCTTCTGGAAGGCGTGTAGGAGGACAAAAGTCGAACCGTAAAGGCGGTACAGAACCCGATGCTGCGCATCGGACCGGACGCGAAGTTCGAATTGCCCGTCACCGTATTCGCCTTGAAGAGCATCTCCTTGGGGGTAACTCAAATACGGCTGCTCTCTGGTGAGCTGTTTGAGAAGGATCATCCGCTTCTGGAGTTTGAACTTCGCGTCCTTGTCTCGAAGAGCCTTGAGGTACTCCACGACCGGGGACAAGCCTCTCTGGTCAATGTAGTACCGAACGTCGAAGAGCTCTTCTTCCCCGCGGGCGAGATCCCCCTCCAACTCGTCCAGGAATGCGAGGAGAGCGAAGCTCTGGCCAGCGAGACACGCTCGTTGAGCCGATGGGTCGCTCAGATCCTCAGCGGTTCGTGCGTACCAATTCCAAACCGTCGGAAACGGTCCAAGAGGGTGCGGCTGCCCCAGAACGATCACGGAATTCCGGAGATCCTGCCAGAGCCCAATGAATTGCGAGGCGACTTCGGACGCGACACCCTGGTCAGCCCCAACTCTGAGAAGCAGCTCAGTGGCCTGTGTGAGTGATTCCCGCGCCCGTGTGCATGCCGCTTGACGATCCAGAACCTCCACCCTCTCGGTCTCCCCTCTTGCTATGCCGCCAGCATGTCTTCGGTGAAGAGTTCGGCCTGCTCAAGGACCAATTCGGTCGCCTGCTCTTGGCCGTCTGGCGGGTATTTGTACTTCTTGAGAAGCGTCTTCACCTTGATCCGAAGCTCTGCTTGGACGCTCTCCCGATCGCGCCAGTCGAGCGTCGCGCTGCTTCGGATGGCGATGACCAACTGCTGCGCGATCGTCTTGAGCGTGTCGTCACCGAGCTCGGTGATTGCGCTGCCGTTCTCTCTGACGGCGTCGTAGAAGGCCATCTCGGCGGGGCTGAGCCCCTTGTCTGCGGCACGCCCCGGCTCGCCGCGGAGCCCAGCGGCTACCTCGACAAGGACCAGGATGATCTCGGCGTCGCTGAGGGTTTGGTTCTCGTATCGCTGAACAGCGATAGCAAGGGCCTTCGCGAACTGGATCGCTCGGACCTTGTTGATCCGCTTCATCGACGAGATCTGCCCCTTGATGATCTTCTGGAGGAGGGCGATCTGTAGGCTCTGATCGGGCTTGCTCGTGATCCGGGCGATGGTTTCTTCCGAGAGAAGTGATACGTCCGGCTTGTCCTTGCCCGCGTCGGCATAGACGTCGATGACCTCGTCTGCCTCGATCGCGCCATCGATGAGCTGCTGCATCGCCGACTCGCGCTGCTCTCGAGACGGTTTGCCGAGCGGATCGTCGCCGGTCAGCTTGACGCGGCTGGCCCGCACTGCGGCGAAGAACTCGACGTCGGTGCGGATGGACCCCGCTTCGTCACTCGCGCCACAGATGCAGTAGAGCTTGATGAGCCTGAGGACGTGCTCGGCGAACCGTTCGTCCTTGTCCTTGTCGTGGGCCAGGTACGAGGCGGCTGCCTGGATGTGCTCATGTCGCTTTGCCGCGGTGTCGGCATCGGATGCCCAGGTGTGGCCGGCAAGGATGCCCTTGACGATGTCGTGCTCGGCAAGCAAGGCCTTGACGGCCTCCTCGATGAGATCCTCGGAAAGCTTTGACTGGCCCCGAGAGTACTTGCCAATCGCAACCTTGAGGGCGTCCATCACAGGAACGTACGAGACGATCAAACCCGCCGGCTTGTCCTTATAGCGGCGGTTTGGTCGCGTGATCGCCTGGAAGAGCCCGTGGCCCCTCATGAGCTTGGCGAGGTACATCGTGTGAAGCGCGGGCGAGTCAAAGCCCGTCAGCCAGAGATCGCAGACGATTACGAGCTCGAGCTCGTCGTCCGGGTTCTGAGCGCGGCCCTTGATCTTGTCGATCTGGTCATCGGTCCGGACATGCTTTCTGATGGCGGCCCGGTCCGCGGCCGAGCCCGTGTAGGCGACCTTGACCTTGCCCTTGGCGTCGTCGTCGCTGTGCCAGTCTGGACGCTTGGCGATGATCTTCTCGTAGCACCGCGCCGCAATCGAGCGGCTCATGGTCACGAGCATTGCCTTGCCCTTGAGGGTCGCGCGACGCTTGTCCCAGTGCGCGAGGACGTCCTCGACGATCAGATCCACAACGGGTTCGGCGCTGAGGATGGCTTCTATTCGCGCCCATTGAGCGAATGTTGCCCGCTGCTCGGCCTCGCTGATGTCTTCGGTCAGTTCATCGACGGCTGCAGTTAGCAACTTCTCGGACTCTTCTGAGAGACGGATCTTGGCGACCCGACTCTCGTAGTAGATCGGGACGGTCGTGCCGTCTTTGATCGCTTGCTGCGGCAGGTACTCGCTGATCACATCGCCAAAGACGCCAGTCGTGGAGCGGTCGGTAAGCTCGACCGGCGTGCCCGTGAAGCCAAGGTATGTGGCGTTTGGCAGCGCGGTCCGCATGTCGGCCGCGAGGCCATCGATGAGCCCGTACTGGGTCCGGTGCGCCTCGTCGGCCATCACGATGACGTTCCGCCGATTGGTTATGACGCCCTCGGACCGGGGCATCTTTGCGGGCAGCGCGAACTTGTGGATTGTGGTCACGATGATCCCGCCGCCCGCGCGATCGAGGAGCTTGCGTAGGTCGTCTCGCCCCTTCGCCGGAACGGCCGGCTCTGGCAGGATCTTTGAAGGGCCGAGCTCCTTCTGATAGATCTGATTGTCGAGGTCATTGCGGTCGGACAGCACCACAATGGTCGGGCTCTCCATCTCGGGCATCCGCATGAGGATGTTGGCCGCGAGGAGAAGCTCCATGCTCTTGCCCGAGCCCTGGCCGTGGAACACGATGCCGGCCCGCCGGTCGCCGCCCTCAGCGGTGGCGCGTACGACGTTCTCAACCGACGCGCGAACGCCCCAGTACTGCTGATACATCGCGAGCCGCTTGATCAGCTTGCCTCGGTAGTCGCCCCAGTCGATGTAGAACTCGATCAGCTCGAGGACCCGGTTCTGGTCGAACATCCCATGGATCAGGGTCTTGAGTTGGTCTTGGTCGTCGCCGACTGGCGTCTCGGTGCTGACCGTGCGCCACGGCCGATAGAACTCGAAGGAGCTGTCCAGTGCGCCGGCCCAAGCGTTGGCCCCGTCGGCGATGACGTTGATGGCGCTCGGGCCTAGCAGGGACGGGATCTCCTCGCGGTAGCACTCGATCTGGTTCCACGCGCCGTGGATCGTGGCGTCCTCGTCGGACGGCCGTTTGAGTTCGAAGATGCCGATGGGCATCCCGTTGATGAAGGCGACGATGTCGGCGCGGCGCTTGCCTGTCGGCTCGACGACCCGGAACTGATTGACGACCAAGTAGTCGTTGTTCGAGGGGTCGCGTAGGTCGATGATCCGGGGCCGCAGGTGCTTGAGGTTCCCCGCAGCGTCACGGACTTCGATCGGCACGCCCTCCTTGAGGTACGCATGCCAACGCAGGTTCTCTCGGACCAGATCCGCGCTCTCGGCCCGTCGGGCGATCTTTATGACCTGCTGAACAGCCGGCTCATCAAGCTCGGGGTTCAGGAGTTTGATGGCGGCCTCGAGCCGGCCAAGCAGCAACACCTGTCCGAAGTCAGAGCGCTCGGGTGTGGGGCCACCAGGGCTGATCTCCGGCCCGTAGGCGCGGCTCCAGCCTAGATCCTCGAACCACTCGAGCGCAGCGACCTCGTAGTCGTCTTCGTTGTAGGTGGTCATGCTTGTCCCCCAACGACAGGATTCGAGCCGCGAGGCTTCACCACCATGCGACCCGTGATCAGCTCGGGAAGCAGGACTGCGCGCGTATCGCGTAGGAGTCGAACCTCCCGGCGCAGATGGTTCGCAAGCCCGACAGATTCTGTGATCGAGCCTCGCTCGAGGCTAGAGATCGCGCGTGGGTCGAGGACTCGAGTCGCCAGAACGTCCTCAGGTCGGACCCGTTGGTGGCTGGTGGAGGTCCCAGTCACCAACGCACAGAGGTCTCGGAAGAATTCAGGCTGCGTGCATGCGGCGTAGATGCCCTCGACCGGGACTCCGTCTCGTGCCGTCAGTACAGCGAATTCCGTTGAGGCAAGGGCTGGTCGTTCGCCGGAATGTTCGATGTACCAGGCGCGCGGGATTGATGGGTTGAGACGTGAAATGATCACGCACTTTTCCGGTAAGGCCAGCTTGGCGCTCTTTACGGTCTGGCCTTCGACGGTTTCTGCTCCGCCGGCATCTAGGGCCGGAATGCTGTAGTGATCGATCATCTGGACGCCGAGAACCGTCGGGTCCTCGACCGCTCGTTCTAGCGTAGCTATCGCGGAAAGCGCTACGCGCGGCGCGGTTGCGGCGCGAGCAACGAGCAATGCGCGAGCGAACTCCTCCAACGACCTCGCCGCCTTCAGATTCGAAACGACCTTCTCGTCAATCGTGCCCAAGACGTCGGCTATCGCTTGCTGTTCGGACAACCGTGGGAGACGAAACTGGTAGCTTCGGATCTGCCCACCGCTAATGTGCGGCACTGCAGTCCCGGTCTGGATCGATGTGACGTATTCGGTGAATGGCTGGCTGCCGATCACGTACCTGAGGAATTGAGTAAGGAGGCGGCCGGTTCCGCGCAGGCGCGCCACACGCTGGACCAGCAACGCTGGCAGGTCGGCAGCCTCAACCGAGGCGTGCTTCAGCCCAGCTTCGATCCACGGGCGGTCCATCGCGAGAATAACGTCGCCCTCACTAAGCCAGTAGGAGTCCAAGCCCGAAGCCAAGTCTTTCGGCCAGCGCTTGACGCCGTCCCACCGGAGAACTCCTTGAGCCACGTTGTCTCCGCGGAGGAGTCGAACCCCGCCAGGATCACCCGTATAGGTCGAGCTCGCGAACGGAAAGCCGAATGCTATGTCGGCGACCTCACCGAGAGTCGTTAGGGGCCAGTCATTCGCCATTGACGGCCCCAAGCCTGCTGAGGTTCTCCGCTACGGCATTTGATAGCTCCGTGCCTCGCGCTAGCTCGTGCAAGAGACGATTCCGAAGATCGGCCACTCGCTCCATAGGATCGCCGTCCGTGTCGGTGGAAATGGATCCAACGTAGCGAGGGGGTGTGAGTACGTAGCGTGCGGCGGCAATCTCAGCAGTCGAGACTGACCGACAGAATCCCGTGACGTCCGCGTAGTCACCGAATCGATCCGCAGAGCGCCAGGCAGCGAATGGCTGGGCGACGTGGGCCACATCCTCAGCGGAGAGGACGCGCTGAACACGGTTAGCCATGGTTCCAAGCGAGCGCGCATCGATAAGAAGTGTCTCGCCTCGCCGATCGCGATGACCGTTCGCCCGCTTGTTCTTGGTCAGGAACCAGAGAGTCGCCGGGATCGTGGTGCCAAAGAAGAGCTTCGTGGGGAGTGCGACGACGCAATCGACGAGATCGGCTTCGATGATCTTCTTTCGGATCTCACCCTCGACGCCTTGTACGGACAGGGCTCCGTTCGCAAGAACGAATCCGGCTGTGCCCGTGGGGGCTAGGTGGGCGAGGAAGTGCTGGACCCAAGCGAAGTTGGCGTTGCCGGCGGGCGGATCCCCATAGACCCACCGGGGATCACCCTTGAGCTTGTTCCCGTCCCACTCGTCCAGGTTGAACGGCGGATTTGCTATCACGAAGTCAGCCCGCAGGTCCTTATGGCGGTCGTCGTGGAACGAGTCTGCCCAGCTCTCGCCTAGGTCGGCTTCGATGTGGCGGATGGCCAAGTTCATCTTGGCTAGCCGCCAGGTCGTCGCGACGGACTCCTGGCCGAAGACGTGGATGTTGCCGAGCCCACCGCCGTGGCGCTCGACGAACTTGGCGGACTGGACGAACATCCCGCCCGATCCACACGCAGGGTCGAGGATGCGGCCTTTGTAGGGCTCGAGCATCTCAACGAGCAACTGCACGACCTGCTGTGGTGTGTAGTACTGACCGCCTTCGTTCGCTCCGAAGCGGCCGAGGAAGTACTCATACACGCGGCCGAGGATGTCCTCGCTCCCGTCGGCGCTATGCATTCCGATCTTGCTGAACAGGTCGATTAGCTGTCCGAGGAGGTTGGACGGGATCTCCGGGCGGGCATAGTTCTTGGGCAGGACGCCCTTGAGATCGTGGTTCTGTGCCTCAATCGAGTCCATGGCTGCGTCGATGCGTAGGCCGATGTCGGAGGCCTTCGCGTTCTTCTGGAGTTGCTCCCATCGCGCATCAGCCGGTACCCAAGCGACCGCGCTAGCCCGGTAGTAGTCGCGGTCCTCCAGCGCCGCAGCACGATCCGCCTCGTCACGGAGATAGTGGCCATGATTTGGATCGGCGACTTCAGCCGCGATCTCTAGGCGTCGATGGTCGAAGGCGTCGGAGATGTACTTGAGGAAGATCAAGCCAAGGACGACGTGTTTGTACTCGGATTCCTCGACCTGGCCGCGCATCTTGTCGGCGGAGTTCCAGAGCTCAGCTTCGAAGGGAAGTGGCGCGGCCGGGACTTTCGTGGCAGCCTTGGCGCGACCTGTAAGCGAGGGCTCCGCTACCGCTGGCGTGGTGGGCTGGTCTGCGGAATCTGGCGGCACGTCTTCTCCCCTTCTTCTCCTGGACGGGCAGTCGCGGCAGATTCCAAGAACCTGTTCAGAAGAGACTACTCGCCAGCCAAGATGGAATCACCGGGAAAACGCGCAATCTGCCTCGCCACCTGTGGGCGGGCTGCACCGCCGCGTCCGCCAAGCCTGAGCCTTCACGGCCAACGCGAGGCCGTGGAGGACGCCGGAGTCATGCGGGTACAAGTTGGTGGTCCAGGCGCAGATCGCTTCGAGATAGTTTCGAAAGGTTTGGAAGACAAGCTCATCGTCCGAACCTGTCGGCAGGTAGAGCGTGTCGATAACGATTCTCACGAGACGAGGGTACTGCGTGCCCTACGAGCGATGGGTGGCAATCGGTGAGTAAGTCCCAGATAAGCGCCCGCGGCTAAGCGGCGGGTTCTCTAGGGCGTCGTGGTAGTCGAGCAGTTGCTTGTATGCGGCTACGAGATCCTTGTGTTTGCCCTTGTACTCCCAGGCAAAGTGCTTGAGCTTCCAGACATCCGCCCAGCCGTCGCCGCCGGTCGTCTTTGACGCGCCCTTCTCGAAGGCATACCAGTCGCCGTTGGGGTCGGCCTCATTTGGCGTGGGGACTCCGAGCATCGCGCACAGGTCGATGAAGTGCTCTTGCGCAGCGGCTCGCTCGGGGCGATTGACGCCCTCCCATTTGGCCGCGAACTCGATCGGTCCCACGGGCTGAGCGTACCGGTTCGTGCGCTCGATGTCCCGACCTGTCTGCAGAGATGAACCCCTCTGATCGTCGTCTTCCCAAAGCGACCTTCA
>CAAGKR010439251.1_pt1 | contig 11246 bp, 11 predicted proteins | sample 2556971 | NCBI WGS metagenome assembly CAAGKR01 (sample SAMEA5207829, study PRJEB30636) | soil metagenome | biome: forest; feature: boreal; material: soil | place: USA | collected 2011-09 | depth 1 m
CCTTCTGCTCGTCGTCGAGGGAATCCTCGTCGTCAGGGGCAGGTAGTTCGCGAGCGTCTTCAGCGACGTCGAGTTCATCCGCTGATGGTTCACGCGCACTCAACGAGTGCACCTGTAGGACCTCGTCAGCAGGTAGGCCAGGTGATGGCTCGCCCGGAGCCCAACTCTCCTCGATCGTGTCGACCTCGTCGATCGTCTCTCCGTCGCCGAGCAACGCGATCTCGCCGCTCTCCTCTTCCTCACGCCTCTCGGGATCAGGCTCGTCACGCTCCGCCTGCGGCTCCTCGGGACGCCGAGACGCGGTTGGGTCCCCGGACCTACGCAACATCCTTCACCTCCGCTCGAAACTCTCGAAATCATGTTCGACCTTCATCCGGCCACGATCGGACTCGCTAACGCGAGGCGCACCGACAGGTCCGCGGCCATCGTGGCTGTCGCGATAAGCACGGAAGTCCGTAGGTACCCGCGGAATGCGGGCTTCTCTCGGTCGAGCCAATCCGGGTTTCTCGTTGACAGCTCCGGGTGCAGGACCTCTTTCGCAGCCGCGTCGACTCCGAGATAGAACTGGCGTTCGGGAGAGTTCTCGGGCCGCAATGCCCGCTCCGACCGGGCTTCCTCGATGAGGCCACGAACAGCGGCCAACTGGATCGGCCGCTGAGCGTCGTACGACGAGAAAGTCATCAATGTTCTCCCTCCGAGGACAGCGCCACACCTCAGGTCTGGAAGTGCTGTCGTTCGTCTTCGATTGTGATGCTCTCTGCGTCCGGCGCACAGGGTCAAAGGTCACGCCGCGCAGCCTGGGTCTCGCGGGTCGTCCCAGGTTGGTCAGCCGGCCACGTCATCGACCCGCGCGAACACTGCCGTGACCGGCGGGGCGCGGACCCAGCGCTACTCGACCTCTCGTGCGCCGTCCAGGATGCGACTGTGGGTGGGTGGTCGCTATGACGCGTTGGGGACCTGCCACTCGAGCACGATCCCGCCGTCGGGCCGGGCGGCCACGCGGCACCGACCGCCGAGCATCGCGGCGCGTTCGGTGAGATTGCGAATCCCGTTCCCGCTCGTCGCCGCGACCGGGATGCCGCGACCGTCGTCGAACACGCGTAGGACGACGCTGTCGCCGCATTCGACGACGATCTCGACTGTCGACGCGTGCGCGTGACGGGCGACGTTCGACAGTGCTTCGCGCAGCGTTGGCAAGAGCTCGGCTCGAACGCCAGCACCGATCGTTTCGACCGGGCCCTCGAAGCGCACGTGCAGCTCGAAGCCGAGGACGAGCCGCGCCTCCGAGACCACCCGCAGGATCTCGGCACGCACGCCGTCGTCGTCGTGGGCGTGCGACTGCAGGCCGAAGATGGCGGTCCGGATGTCGCGGATCGTGTCGTCGAGGTCGTCGACGACACCCGACAGGCGACGCGCGTAATCGGGCTCACTGGTTCGGGACAACACCCCTTGGGCCTTCATGCCGGCGGCGAACAATTTCTGGATGACGATGTCGTGCAGGTCACGAGCGATCCGCTCCCGGTCCTCGACCACGCGCAGCTCCTGCTCGACCTTGCGGAGCCGCGCTTCGGTCTCGAGCCGCTCGCGAATGTCACGCACGATCATGACGTAGCGACGTGGCCGACCCTCGTCGCCCGGGATCGCCTGCAGCAGCACTTCGACGGGCAGGTCGGTGCCGTCCCGGTGGCGATGCACGGTCATGAACGTCGTCGACGTCACGTGTCCCCGTTCCAGCGGCGCGAGCAGCGCCCGCAACTGTTGCTCGTCGAACGCGGCTGCGATGTGCAGCATGGTCATCTGGAGGAGTTCGTCCTCGCGGTAGCCGACCTGCTCGCGCGCGCCTTCGTTCACATACGTGAAGTGCGACGTTTCGGCGTCGAGAATGAGCACACCATCGCGGGTCGCGTCCAAGGTCTCACGGATCGCGAGGGCTCCCGCTCAAGAGAGCTGCGCTTCCAGCGACGCGCGCACACATGGGACCTTCGCCTCTAGTACATCCTCGCGTTAATTGAAGTGATGTGGTTGGATGGTCGCATGAGACTGTCGCCGCTGGTTCTTCGTGATGGTGATCGTGACGTGTTGGCGAGTCGTGTGCGTTCGCGAACGTTGCCCGCACGTGATCAACAGCGCGCCCGGATCGTGTTATTGGCAGCCGATGGTGTCGCGAACCGGGTGATCGCCGACAAGGTGGGAGTGCACTACAACCAGGTCGGCTTGTGGCGGAAGCGGTATGGCGAGTTGGGTTTGGCCGGACTCGCGGACGAGGCCAGGCCGGGACGACCGCTCGTCTATGACCACGACGACGTGTTGAAGATGGTGCACCTGGTCACGACCGATCCGCCCGATGGGTACGCCCGTTGGAGCTGCGAGTTGATCGCGGCGCGGATGAGCGAGGAGGGTGTGCCGATCTCGCCGTCGCAGGTGTGGCGGATCTTCGACGGGTTGGATCTCAAGCCGTGGCAGACCCAGTCATGGATGACAAGCCACGACCCCGACTTCTGGGAGAAAGCCGCCGAAGTGTGTGGCCTGTACCTGAACCCGCCCGAGAACGCCGTGGTGTGGTCGGTCGATGAGAAGTCCGGCATGCAGGCCAAGTCCCGCAAGAACCCGACCAAGCCCGCCGTGCCCGGCAAGGCGGCGCGACGTGAGTTCGAATACGTCCGCCACGGCACCGCGGTGCTTTTCGCCGGGCTCAACGTCCATGATGGTGGCGTCGTCGGCTGGGTCACGGACTCGACCCGCTCGAAGAACTTCGTCGACTTCCTCGCCGACTTGGTTCGACAAACACCGAAGCATCTCGAGTTGCACTGCATCGTCGACAACCTCTCGGCACACGGCACGCCGCTCGTCGAAGTATTCCTCGACAAGAACCCCCGAGTGTTCTTGCACAACACCCCGACGCACGCGTCGTGGCTCAACCAGGTCGAGTTGTTCTTCTCGATCCTCCAGCGCCGACGACTTCGTTACGGCGAGTTCGACTCGGTCGATGACCTCGCCGACCGAGTCATTGCTTTCATCAACGACTACAACCGCCGAGCTCAGCCCTTCCGATGGACCTACCAAGGCCGGCCGCTCAAGGTCGCGTAAGTCACAATGATTTACGCGCGGTCGCACTAGCTCCTCTACGCGACGTCGCGCCGATTCGCGACGACGCGACTGAGTCGCCAGCCCAACTCCAGGAGCGCGATCGCGACCCCCGCGATAATGGCTGCTTCGACGAGCACCTCGTTCGGCGGGAGTTGCAGCGCGTAGAAGTCGCGTAGGCCGGGGATCGCGAGCGTCAGCGCCATGGCACCCACCATCGATCCCACGAGGATCGTCTTCCACCAGTTGAACGGCCGCGCCTGGATCACGAGTATCCAGAGACCGACGGCGATCAGGACGAGCGTGGCCGTGGTGCGTGCTTCGATCAGCACGAGATCGTGGCCGAAGCGCGCGACGCCGTAGCTGACGAGAGTGGCCGCGAACGCGACGATGCCGGCCGGCACGGTGAATCGCAGCACCCGTTCGACGAACCCAGGGATGTAGCGGCGCGAGTTCGGCGCGATCGCGAGGAAGAACCCGGGGATCCCGATCGTGAAGGTGCTGATGATCGTGAGGTGTCGCGGCAGGAACGGATACTTCCAACCGGCGATCACCACCGCGATCGCGAGGAAAGTCGCGTACACCGTCTTGGTGACGAAGAGGTTCGCCGAACGCTCGATGTTGGCGATCACCCGACGGCCTTCGGCAACCACACCCGGCAAGGTCGCAAACTTGCCGTCGAGCAACACGAGCTGAGCAACCGCGCGTGTCGCCGCCGCGCCCGAGCCCATCGCCACGCCGATGTCGGCGTCCTTCAGCGCCAAGGCGTCGTTGACGCCGTCGCCGGTCATGGCGACGACGTGCCCCTTCAACTGCAACGCGCCGACCATCGCGCGCTTCTGTTGGGGTGTGACCCGGCCGAACACCGAATTCGCCTCCAGCACTTCGGCAAACTCCTCCGGATCCTCGGGAAGCTCGCGCGCGTCGAAGCCGGCACCCGCGCCGGGAAGGCCGACGCGCGCGGCGACGGCCGCCACCGTGCGCGGGTTGTCACCGGAGATCACCTTGAGGATCACGCCCTGCTCGTGGAAGTACTGCAGCGTCTCCGCGGCGTCAGGCCGGATCTTCTCCGCGAACATCACGAGCGCCTTCGGTTGCAGTCCGGCCGGCAGCGACTCGCCGTCGAGCGGCGCGTCGGTATGCGCGAGAGCGAGCACGCGCCGTCCGTCGGAAGCGAGCTCGTCGGCGCGCTTGCGCGCAGCGAGCGATTCGTCGGTGAGCACGTCCGTCAACACCATCTCCGGGGCACCCATCACCCACGTACCGTGCCCCTCGAAGCTCGCGGCACTCCACTTTCGAGCGGACGAGAACGGTGCCGCAGCGGTGCGCGTCCATCCGTCGGGCGGCGTGAACGCCGCCGCGAGTGCCTCGAGCGTCCCGTTGCGATTCTCGTCGGCCGCGAGCGCGCCGAGGGCAGGCGTGACATCGGCGCCGTCGAGCAGCTCGACCTCGTCGAACACGATCTCGCCCTCGGTGAGCGTGCCGGTCTTGTCCAGGCAGACCACGTCGACGCGAGCCAGTCCTTCCACGGCAGGGAGCTCCTGCACCAGGACCTTGCGCCGCGCGAGGGTGACCGCGGCGACCCCGAACGCGACGCTGGTGAGCAGCACGAGCCCTTCGGGCACCATTCCCACCACCCCTGCGACCGTGCCGCGCAAGGCCGAATCGAGGTCGGAGTCACGCAGCTGACTCCAGAGCAGCAGCGCGGAAGTGGGGATGAGGGCCCAGATCACGATGCGCAGGATCAGGTTGATGCCATCCATCAGCTCCGAGCGCGCGAGCTTGAACCGGCGAGCTTCGGCCGCGATCTTGCGCGCGTACGAGTCGGCACCGACGCGGGTGGCCTGGAACCGACCGCTGCCGGCCACGACAAAGCTCCCGGAGAGGACCTCGTCGCCTGGGTGCTTGTCGACCGGGTCGCTCTCGCCCGTCAGCAGCGACTCGTCGACTTCGAGCCCGACGGCGAGTCGTACGACACCATCGCAGGGGATCTGGTCGCCGGCGCGCAGGTCGAGCAGGTCGTCGACCACAACCTGCTCGACTGCGACTTCCGCGACGTTGCCGTCGCGCACGACGCGAGCGCGCGGCGCGTTCAACACCGCGAGCTGATCGAGCGTGCGCTTGGCGCGCAGCTCCTGGACGATACCGATCGCCGCGTTCGCGAAGAGCACGAGCCCGAACGTTGCGTCCTGGATGGGCCCGACCACCACGATGACGGCGAGCATCGCACCCAGGATCGCGTTGAACCGGGTAAAGACGTTCGCCCTGACGATCTCGCCGACGGTGCGGCTGGTGCGCTCGCCGGTGTCGTTCACCGCACCCCGGGCCACGCGCTCCTGCACCTGGGCCGCGGTAAGGCCGGTGGGAGGCGTCTCGAACTCGGGTGGCTCCGACGCGGGGAACGCAGTTGCACCTGATGTGAGCGGTGCGGTCACTGGAAAGAGATCAGGATCCAGAGTCGACCGGGACGAGGGCGATCTCGCCGGTCGCGTCGTCTTCCAGCACGCGGTAGCCGGCGAGCTCGGCCAGACGCTCCCTGCCTTCGTCGGGCCCGATCGCGATCAGCTCGTCGTTGGCCTGGAGTTGAACCGGGCCGCGCGGACGGTAGATGTAGCGCCCGGCTCGCCGGATGGCGAGCAGGTAGTAGCCGGTTTCGAGCTCGAGCTGCGCCTCGGCAAGCGTGCGGCCGTCGAGGAACGAGCCCGGCGACACCGGGACGCGCACGATGACCTCGTCGCTGTGGCCGAGGGCGATCGCAAGGACGGGGTGCATCTCTTCGCCCTCTTCGACCAACCACACCATCTGCTGGGCGGCATCGCCGAGCTCCTCGGCCGCGCCACCGAGATGCAACAGCCCGCGCAAGCCGGACGGCTCGACCTGCTCGGCCGCGCTACGCAGTACCCACAATTCGAGCCGTTCTCGCATCTCGTCGAGCCGGTCCTCGAGGTGGCTCACTTCCGCGGCGAGGCTCTGGTCGTTGAAGAGCAGCGCTGAGTACGCGAGGCCGATCGCGACCTCCGACACGTTCTTCATCTCCACGAGCACGTCGACCGCGCGATCGAGGTCGGTGATGACGGCGGGATCGTCATCGGTTCCCGGCGGACGCCACTCAGGTGCACCGGCGAGCTCGCGAAGCTCGGCGATGCCTTCCGCGGGTCCTCGGAGGATCAGCACGTCGGCGGGCAGCAACATCTCGTCGCCGTCAGGATCGAAGAGCCAGTCGTTACCGCGCCGGATCGCGACGACGCGCATCCCGACTTCGATCGGTAGCCGCACGTCGGCGAGCGCCCGCTGCGCGAGCGCGCTATCGGGCCGTACGCGAACGCGGTGCGAAATCTCCTCGGCGGCGGCGAGATCGGCCACAAGTGCCGGAGGGATGCCCAGCCGATGGGTCACGATGTGAGCGATGTCGACGCCGGCGTTGCCCATACGCTCGATCGCCGAGAGGACGTGCAGCACGCTCGACATCTCCTCGGCGTCGCGTGGCGAGCGAGCGGCGAGGACACAGACCTCGCGCATGGCGTGGGCGAGATCCTCGAGCCTCTCTTCGAGGGCTTCGACCTCGTTGGCCATGCGCGCATCGCCGAAGAAGAGGGCGGCATACGCCAAGTCGACCATGAGCTCGGAGGTGTCTTTCGCCTCCGAGAGCATGGTCTTGAGATTGCGGGGTTGATCGTCGGGTGCCATCAGCTCCCGGCTGGGCCGGTCCGGGAAAGGATAACCCGCCCGACATTCGCCGGGCGCCGGAACAAACCGAAGGCCGGAACAAACCGAAGGCCGGAACAAACGGAAGAGCGGCCTCGGGCGTCTGTAATGCCGTGGACGATGCCGAGCTCGTGGCGCTGTGCGAGGCCGAGTGGCCGCGCCTCGTCGGCTTCCTCGGGCTCTATACCGGTAACCGCGATCTTGCCGAGGACCTGGCCCAGGAAAGCCTCGCGAGACTCTGCCGCGACTGGCGCAAGGTCTCGCAGCTGGACAACCCGGAGAAGTGGACCTACCGGGTGGCCATGAACCTGGCCCGGTCACACTTTCGTCACCTCGCGGTCGTTCGGCGTTCGGCCGCCGCCGCCGACGAGCGCGGGACCGAAACGATGGATCCCGCCGACGTCGTGGCCGTACGCGATGCGGTTGCGGCCCTCCCCTCCCGGCAACGAGCAACGTTGCTCCTGCGCTACTTCGCCGACCTTCCCGTGCGTGAGGTCGCCACGATCCTCGGGTGTGCCGAGGGAACGGTCAAGGCGCAGACCAGCGCCGCAATCGAAGCGCTCCGAGCGAGAGGTCTCGTCGCGGGGGAACCGGCTGAACTCGAAGGAGTGAAAGATGGCACTTGACATCAGCACGTTGCTCGACGAGGCCGCGCCAGTGCCTCGCCACGCAGTGGACGTCGTCGCCGTCCGAGCACGCGCACGCCAACTCGACAGTCGTCGGCGACGCGCACTCCTGACCGGCGCGCTTGCAGTCATGATCGTTGTGGTCGTCGTGTCGTTCGCGTTCTTCGGCAGATCCAGCACCACTCAGCGTGTGCACATTGCGGGAACGACGCCGATTCCCGCGCCCCCGACGACCGTCACCTTCGACGGGGACGGCGACACCGTGCAGTTGGCGGACGGCTGGTCCCGGGCAGACGGGTTGCTGGTGCCTTACCTCCTCGATCCGCACGAGTTGGGTTCGTTCGCGACCATTCCGCTCGCAGCCGACGACCAAGGGCCCGGCTGCGACGCACAGCTTCCCAAGGGCGCGCTCGACGCGCTGCAACCTACCGACGCGTTCGTCTGGATCGCCGAGGCCAACCCCGCGTTCCAGAGCACATACCCCCAGGATGTCGTGGGTTCGACCACATTCCCAACGCGTCCCGAGCACTTCTCGTCGAACCAGTTCGCCCCGTTCGACTGCGCCGGCCCGACCTGGAGCTATCCGCACGCGACGTTCGGCGACTACTGGTTCACTGACAACGGCCGAACACTCGGTGCGTACGTCGTGCTCGGCGACCAAGCCTCGGCCGAGCGCGCGGCACAAGTCTTCGCGCTGCTCGACAGTCTTCAGTTCGTGCCGCGCCCGGCCTAGACGGCGGCGAGTAGGGTGCGCGCCTTCGTCACGTGAGGAGACCGCGATGGCCGCGATCCAGCTCCCCTACTTTCTCTCGCTCCCGACTGCTGATCCGCCCTTCCCCGGCGTCCTCGTCATCCACGAAGGAGGCGGCATCTCCGCGCAGTTGCTCCGGTTGGCCGAACGGCTCACTGCCGAGGGTTACGCGGTATGCGCGCCAGACTTCTTCTTCCGATCCGGCGGCCCCGAAGCCACCGACTTCATGGAGCTCATCGGCTCCATCACGCCGGAGCAACTGAAGGGCGACCTGGCCACAGGCGTCGGGCACCTCCGGGACGCGGGCGCGTCGTCGATCGGCGTCACCGGCTTCTGCATGGGCGGCTGGTTCACCTACCGAGCCGCGCTGTGGGCGAAGGATCTCGGCGTGCAGGCGGCGGTGCCGTTCTACGGCGGTGGGATCGCACGCGAGATCGCCGATCCCGCATGCCCAACGCTCCTCTTCTTCGGGGGACGCGACGAGTACATCCCCACGGAAGACATCGAGAAGGTTCGTCAGCATCACGGCAACGACGTCATCATCTACCCGGATGCCGAACATGGATTCATGCGCGACGGCTCGCCGAACTACGACGAGGTGTCGGCGACCGACGCGTGGAAGCGGATGCTCGCCTTCTTCGGCGAGCACCTGACCTGAACGATCGTCGGCTCACGTCAACCCGAGCGTCACAATCGCGAGGATCAGCGCGAGCGCACCGAAGAGGTCGAGGCTCGACGTCACGATCGGGATCCCGTGATTGTCAGGATCGAGACCGAGCCGGTATGACGCGACCGCGCCGTAGAAGCCCACGAATACCGCGAACACTGTCGCGAGGGCGCCGGCGAACATCGACACCGCGATCATCTCCAGGCTGCCGGGACTCTTCAACCCGACGACTGCGGCCGCGATGTCGGCCGACACGCCGAGCAGGAGGAACACGGGAACCGCGTAGAGAAACACCAACATCACGTCGTCGGCGACGGCGCGCAGCTTCCACCGACCCGGCTGGAGCGTACCGAGGTGCAGCTTCGTGGATACGCGCGCGCTCAGGATCCCGCCGAGCGCACCCGAGTCTTCGAGGAATGGCGGGACGAGCACGAGGAGCGCCGGATACACGAGGAATGACGAGAACCGCTTCTCGATCGTGAGGCCGGCAACGATGTCGATCGTGCCCGCGAGCACGAGGACAGGAACCGACTCGCGGGCGATGCGGCGCAGGATCGGCTGTCGGGCGCGCACACTCGCGACGAGTGCCGCGACGCCGGCGATCGCACACAACACCGCGACGATCGGGGTCACCCACGCCAGACCGACGAGGTACGTCGCGAGGAAGAGTGCGGGCAGCGTGACCACATCGCCCGCCGCCGTCACGATCGGCGCCGCGACATTGTCGAGGTCCCAGTCTCGCCGAACCGAGAGCGTCGCAACCCCGACGGTGATGGCCATGACGACAATCGAGGACAGGAAGCCACCGACAACCGAGATCACCACGAAGTCGGCGATCGAGATGGTGTTCTCGAGGCCGAACCCCACCGAGATCACCTTGGCCAGCACGGCGAGCACAAGGGAGATCGAAAGCGACAGAGAGATCGACGCCGCGAGGTTTTGGCCGACGACGGTGTCGGGCCGACGCGACAGCTGGAACGTCCCGGTGTGAATCGCGGTGCTGAGGCGGCTACCCATCGCGCCGAACACGTTGCCGCGCATCCCGATCGCGGCAGGGACGAGCACGAGCAGTCCGGGCAGCGCTTCGAGGGTCCCGGTGATCGAGCCGAGCGTCAGCCCGGCAAGCAGGTCACCGCCCGAGCTGATCAGGAGCGCGATGAAGCCCGCTCGGACACCGGAGGCGTCCGAGCGCAACAGCGCGCGAAAGCGCGCAATGGCGGCTCGCCACGAACGCAGCATCGGTACTCGGGGGTTCGTTCATTTCCTCGCTCCAGGGAACGCGCAAGGTTAACGTCCGGGCGCCATAAGCGCAGACCAAGAGCGAGGAGATCCGTCGATGAGCCTGTCCCGCCGCCGTTTCTTGCAAGGTGTAGGGACCTCCATGGGGGCACTTGCCGCGGCCGCGGTCATTCCGGAGGCGATGACCGATGCATTCGCTGCGTCTCCCCCGTCAACGCCATCGATGACGCCCGACGCCGCGCTCGAGCGCCTCGCCGCCGGCAACAAGCGGTTCGTCAGTGGCAATCTGAGACATCCGCGTCGCGACGGCAAGCGCCGGGCCGCTCTCGCCGAAGGACAGGCGCCGTTCGCCGTCGTGCTCGGCTGCGCCGATTCCCGCGTGCCACCCGAAGTTGTCTACGACGAGGGCCTCGGCGTCATCTTCACCGTACGGATCGCCGGAAACACCGCCCAGGACCCACTCGTCATCGGCAGCATCGAGTACGCGATCTCGAACCTCGGCAGCGTGGCGGTCGTCGTGCTCGGTCACCAGGAATGTGGCGCCGTCAAGGCAGCAATCGAGGTCGCGAACAAGGGCGCACAGCTCCCCGGCGACCTGCCGGCGGTGGTCGCGCCGATCGTGCCGGTCGTGCAATCGCTCGCGGGCACTCCCGAGGACGAACTCCTCGACGCGGCGATCAAGGCCAACACGCGTCAGGCGGTGACGCAGCTGTCCGCGAACGACCTCATCGCCGACGCGATCGCGAAGGGAACCGTGAAGGTGGTCGGCCGCGAGTACCTGCTGACGAGCGGCAAGGTCGTCGCGACGGTGTAGCTACGGGTGCCGGTTGTGCACCTCGAACTGCGTGACGTCGGGCTGCGGGATCCCGCCGACCTTCTGGAACGCGGGCATGAGCTTGCCTTCGAAGAACGCTCCCCAGACCTCTCGGGAGTCCCACAGCTCGACGACACAGAATCCGTCGTCGGTTGCTCCCACCGCGTGCGCGACCAGCCCGTCCGGCCAACCCTGGTCGCCGTCGATACCGAGCTCCTTGGTGACCGCGTCGTACTTGTCGAGACCCACCCCGGCGAACTTCAGAACCTGACCCATCGCCACCGCATTCCTCCTCGTTGAGCGCTCCGGGGAGGACCTTATGCCTTTCGCGCGTCGGCATCGGCGGCCGCGAGATCCTGC